>ERZ772957.1287-NODE-1287-length-16683-cov-3.728951_pt1 | contig 16683 bp, 13 predicted proteins | sample MGYA00580682_ERZ772957 | MGnify/ENA primary metagenome ERZ772957 (study PRJEB29015, sample SAMEA2737921) | human oral metagenome | biome: human oral; feature: human-associated habitat; material: dental | place: China | collected 2025 ...
TTTCCAAGCCTAGTTCTATCTGTCTATCTACACATCTTTGTTTATTGTTGTGCCATGCAGCGGGAGCTGCCTCAAGAATCGCAACTGCCAGGTTTCTTTCGGCTTCTACTTTCTCAAGTTCTGTTTTTGAATCTGGATGGATAATGGCTCTTTCTATGTTGCTGCTGCTAGAACCGCTCTTTATCAATTTTTTAAGGCGGCTGATATCTTTGCCAAAAAACGAATGTACAACAGATTGAACAATTGATGAGCGTCTGTCGGGTGGCAGTTGCTGCTCTTCAAGGAGTATGCGGCGATCTGGGCGGTTGATGGACTCAATATCTTTGCGCGATGCGCATGGGTTTAACTCTTTGTATACTCGTCTTTGATATGCAGTCAGTATGTCGTTGAAGACGGAAACAGAAAGCTCTGGGGATTCTCTCTCAACTGGTTGCGGACCAAACTCGCATGAATAACACCCTATCCTGGCTGCATCTTCCAATGATAGAAATCTAAGGATTGGACATAGTGGACGTTTGTTGGTGTGTTTATTGTCGCTTTCTTCGACGCTGTCAACTTCCTCAAACACTTGGCTAAGCTTTTCGTCATTTAGCTTAGAATCTTCCATATCCTCTGCGCAACTCAGTACAGATTCTCCAAAACATTTTTCCATAACGTGTATAAGTAATAGCATAATAGTGCTTATAAGTCAATTACATTGAATATAAATAAGGTGCTGCTACAAATTACGATGTATTACCGATAGTTAAGAAACAAGCATAAATAAAAAAGAGTAGTTTATGAGATATGAAAAACTATAATTTACCAGTTCGCCGTACGAATCAGCGTGAAGCTAGAGCACCAGCAGCACAAGCTCCTCCAGGCTCACTACGAGAACGCCATCCCCGTTGAGCTGCTGCGCAAAGAACAACAACGTATCACTCACAGCCTAACCACTGTTAACCATCGTATCCAGACCCTGGAACAGGACCTGTTCACCCGGATTGGGCGGTTGTGCATGGCTGAGCTCCTCCTCCGCGCTTTGTCTGTCTGGTACACCGCCCGAGGGACGGGCGGTGCACCAGACAGACAACCGCGAGGAGAGACGGAAGTCCAGGGAGAATGCTGGGGGAGAAATTTAACCTAGTACGATCAAGTCCCTTTTCTTGGTTTAAGATTAACGTACAGAATCAACAGAACCACAGAGAGAATAGAAAGGAAAACAATAATTATTCCACGTAAAATATGATGCATAAGTATAAATGTCTCCTGATTGACACATGTGAACACACAAGACAGTTTCTCTATCATTGGAGCACAAAGAAAAGTTAAAACCAATATTGGAATTATTGCAGTATATCGTCTAATTCGCTTCGTAAGTTGCCCGTGTATGTATGAAATCGACTTAATTGAAGATAAAGAGATGAGGAGATTTGGTAGCAAGGTGAGAGAAACTCCGAATAAGAAGCTATTGCTTACATTATTGTATGTGATACCGAGAAAAGCCCAAAGCATGCATGCCATCATGGCTACCAAAGATAACCACATTGTCGGCGCGATAATTGGGCTGCGAGTAGGAGAAAACCAGATGATCCATGAAATACCGGAAGCTTTAAACGGCAGAGGCCTTTCATGGTCAGCAGCCCATCGGTCAGAATAGACCGTCATCGTACGATGCCTAGCTAAATACGTTCTACCAGGCAATAATGTATAATTCCCGTATCCACTTTTGATTCTAACATCATGTGGCATTATAACTTTTACGGATTCAGCCGGGATAGTATCTACTATTTTGCCTTGTCTGAGAGTAAGATAATCGACTAGTCTCGATTCTGCTAACTCATCGCGCCATACTCCAGTTTTTCGTTCTGAGAACTTCACAATAGAAAAATCGCGACATGCGTTAATTTTTACAGCCACAAAGTGATGAGTTCTGATCTGCTGAAGGTAACCTTCCATTTCTGGATTGTATTTGATTAGTCTATTCCATAGATTCCTATGCAAATATGGTGTATGCTACTTACAAAAGCTCCAATCATCATCAACCGATTGATCGGCAATAATATGAGCCACATGTTCACGCAAGCATGTAGGTATATCTCTAGAATCGATACCAAAAGCCCTGCACATATCATCAAACATCCACAAAGCATATCCTTCATTGAAAGCTTTCCCCATCAATGATGCCGAATTGCCATCATTCAGAACGCAATCAAATGTTAAATAAGGTCCTTTTTTGCGCCACCCTAAGGGGACATAAACATATATGTCTTCCTTGAGTTTCCGCAAATCTTCACGGCACTCCTGATATCACCTATACCTAATCTCAAAAACGCCAAAATATAAGGAATCCTTTCCCTTTTTGATATAAAATAAAGTTAATTTAAAAAACTATATAAAACAAAAAGAGGAGGATTCCTTATGACTAATTTTACATCAAATACTTATATTCTGAAAAGAAAGATTTTAAGTTTTACAAATAAAATTTCCAATCATTTGCCAAGACCCGATCGTAAGTTTACCGCTGACATCATTTATGGCATGCTGGCTAGTGGAAGTTGTCTTCTAACAGATGTAGTTGACCAACTGCATGAAAATTCTAAAAAGATAAATATTGTTGATCGCCTTTCCGGACATCTGAAAAAAGGAATTCCCGCGCAGGCTCTAAATCCCTACCTTCAGATCGTAAAACAATGGGTTCCTAAAGAACCGGTTGTTCATATAGATGACAGTGATATTGTAAAGCCAGATGGTTATAAATTTGAAGCCCTCGGCGTTGTCAGGGACGGTTCCGCTAGCACTTCAACCAAAAGCGTTTACAAGAAAGGCTATCATGTTACTGAAGCCTGTGTTCTTACTTCCGGCAACCACCCTGTCAGTATTTTTTCCAGGATACATTCTTCTTACGAGAAGAATTATAAGTCTGCCAATGTTATTACTTTTCAAGCGATAGAACAGGCTGCCGCTCTCTTCGAAAATGCTGTTTTTTGCTATGGATCGCGGCTACGATGATAATAAAATGTTTATTAAGCTCGACAAATTAAAACAAGATTATGTCATCCGACTTACTTCTAAAAGGAAACTCCTTTATCATAACAAATGGATTCCAGCTACGCAGCTTCGCGACCGTCGTAAGGGTAAAATAAAAACAGGAGTATTCTATAAAGGGAAAGATCATGATGCCTATCTGTCGCATGCCAGAGTACGGATTACAGCCTCCAGAAAGAATATAAATCTCGTTCTTATTTATGGCATCACAGAACATCCGATGATGCTTGCCACTAACAAAGAGATCAAGTCAAAGGACGATGTTGTCCATGTTGCGCGCATCTATTTTTCACGATGGAAAATTGAGGAGTATTTCCGTTGCAAAAAACAGATGTTTCAATTTGAAAACTTTCGTGTCAGAAAGCTTCGCGCCATAAACGCGCTTAACTTTTATATTAGTTTGTGTATGGCGTTTCTTGCCATGATATCCATGGCGCCAGAGACAAATACAATACGGGTTTTAGTTATAAAGACAGCAAACCCTGTGAAAGAAAACGTATTTTTTTGTTACTACCGGCTAGCAAAAGGCATTGTACGAATACTCTCATACGCAAAAGAGGGAGTTAGGCTTTGGTTTAGAACCAGGCGTCCCGCATACCGGCAGCTTTGTTTTAAGTTTATCATTTAAATTTAAAAGATTAGGATTAAAAGGATACGTCCCATAAAGCTCAATTTCTATGGAACCTATTAAAGTACGCCGGTTATTAGAGCTATTGTTCAAATTTATTTAAAAATCATCGAATTGATTCTTATGTTGATATTGCAATTCAACGTATCAAAAAAGGGAAATGATTCCTTATATATTTTGGCGTTTTTTGAGAACTTACTTGTTTAGGTATAGGCGATATTAGGAGTGCTGTGAAAATTTGCGGAAACTCAAGAATGCCTGGTAGATCAAAATAAAACTAGCACACATTGAACTAACGGCTATTTTCGCCAACTCCTTACTAACGCCCAACCCTTGCTCAACACACCCTTCCATAACACCACTGCGACTGAACGGTTAAGTAGCAATACCGCTACACCGATAATGATAATATTTGCAATATTACCAACAAGCGTATTCATATAATACAGCAAGGTCGCTACCGCATACAACAGGACTAGTACTACAAATGTCTTTGCCTCATACCGAATCGCAATATATTTTTTCATATCATAGTGGCGATATACTGCCATCGCAAAGAATGCCACTGCCATCGCTGCCGCTGGCGCATACAGCCCCACAAAACGAATGCCAACTAGCGACACCACTACACTTACTGCTGCTGCAATAACTGAGGTATTCATCACTTGCTTCGTCATCTTCTTGGCGATATAGAGCGCACTATAGAGCCCGACGATAGAGTTAAAAAACGAGCCAACGATAAGCAACGGGATATACAAATACGCTTCACGAAATGCCGCACCGACAAATAAGTTAAATACGATTGGCAACCCCGCAAGCATTACTAAGCCTAGCGACCCAAATAGTTTCACACCCACATTCATCGTCCTTGAGAAAAATGTATCGCGATCTGGGCTATTAATATGCACTGACGCTGATTCTGTCCAAGACATGCTAAAAAACGAAAATAACCCATTAAATACCAGTGGAAATCGGTATGCCGCCGCATAAATACCATTAGCAGCCACACCCAAAAACACCGCAACAATTGTACGGTCGGCGGCATTAATAGCCCACCACGATGCACCATTTGGCACTAACGGTGCTGAATAGCTGAGTAGTTGTCGCAATAATTTTTTATCATGAATACGAAAATCAATATACCGATACAACCTTAGCGCAAAGAATAAGTATACCGCGCACGCAATATTTGCTACGATAGTCGATGTTAGCATGCCCCGCGCACCTATACCCATCACGACAATAAGCAATATGTTTGCTGCAATCGTCGTCACGCCAGCGACCATGCCACCAATCGCGAACTTCACGTTATCGCCAAAACCACGCGCAATCTGCAAAAACATATTCGATGCAATCACTGCTACCGCCGCACCAAGCGCATACAGCCCGTATGGAATATTCACGAAAGACCAAACGAGCAGATATGCTGCTATCGCAATCGCAAGCATACACACCGTAAACCGTATCACCATCGAAATAATTCGTTTTTGTCTTTCCTCGTCGCTTCGTACGTCAATTAAAAATCGAAATACACCCATCTCAAGCGAGATAGTGATAATTGGCGCAAGTAGTGTAACATACGTCATTACCAAGTCAACCGTACCAAACTCGCTCGTCGCCAAATACGTCGTATATAGTGGTAGCAGAAGGAATGTCAAAAACTGCGTTGACAACTTACCAAACGCAATGATAAGGGTGTTCTTGACAAGAGACGATTGCTTGGACATCTTATTTTCTCTTCTCTAGAATTTTATCAAGCTCCTGAAACTGCTTTTCAGCAAGTTTCTTCTGACTGCTAACATCATTTGATTTAAGATTACTGATGTCAAATTTTCGACCACTAAGCTTATCAATCTCACGAATATCAAAGATTGGACCATCAAAGTCCAAGTCCCTTAGAATATTAAGCGTTTTATCGCTATATACTATCGGCAAAATTTTTTTACCAAACACCAGTCCAAGAACTGCTGCGTGAAAGCGTGACGCAACAATAATCTCACTTCTAGAGAGAACGCCTAATGCCTCATTAATATCACCAGTATATGAGTAAGACGAAACTGATTCCTGTAATTTTTTGCCCATCTTACCTAATATGCGCTGAGCTGCAATTTCGTCACCCTCATACTTACAAAAAGACATTAACGTTACTTTGTAGCCATCTTTTACAAGTTGCCTCGAAAGATTCACAATTTCTCCCTCGTACCTATCAGCCGTTACTCTATCAAATCGACTATACGCATCTATCACAGAAATAATTACCATTTTCGCCTGCTTTGGAGCCGATTCAAACATACTAGTGTTCAACGTAAAAGCTATATCCGTCGCAACGCGAGCCGATGGGATATCTTTGAACAGTTCATACGAAGCTTTATCACGAAAACAAACGTCTTGGGCGCCCGAAACAATATCACGTACAATACCAATAAATTTAGGGTTCTTGTGCGGTCCAAAATTTGAACCAAGAATATAATATGGGATAGAAAGGTCTCTGTAAAACCGAGTTTCTTCTTCCCATTTTTGCAGATTATTATTTTCAATAAAGATTGAGCCGCCAATATAGACATATATTTCACTTGACCGACTAAGCCATATATCTAAAAAATTTTTTCTCGTTATTTTTTCTAATGCGCGGAAAAATATATACTTATATCTTGGAAGAACATATATTTTGTCAAGAGATGATGGGATTTTCTGGTTATACGTTAATATGTTATTTTCGCCATATCGTCGTGATAGAATGTAGATAAACAAGTCATCTCCTAAGTTTAGTGCACTGTAAAATCTTACACCAATTATGCTTTTCATGATATAACACCTTTCATTCTTAGTCGAGCTGCAAGGACTTTTGTGCCACCTTGAGTTCCAAGCACCAAGAACAATAGAGCATATATTTTATTTTTTATAGCTGCATCTTTATTTTTCAAGACAAACCAAGCATTTGAATTTATAATTTTAACACACGCCTCACGCTCCTCGTGAAAACCTCCTGTACCGTACATCTGAATAAGATTGTATGCAGCCTCCATGAATATGCGCGTCTGCAGTGAACGCCATATTGACTCACGCTCATCAGGCAATTGTATTAAAACTTTTAGACCGTCCATTCTCTTCGATGAAAACGCTGTTTGCATAGCGCTACCTTGCCGCAGTATATAATAATATACTTTCGCGTGTAAAAGTGTGACTACACGCGCTTGAAGTAACGCCTTATAATTAAAATAAAGATCTTCTGCAATTGACACGCCTTCAGGAAATCGATTAATTTTAAACTTTTTTGTTAAGAATAATTTTGCAAAAGGACCATTTGTTATCCTTCTCTCATACAATAACTCTTTCAATGCCTCATCAGAGGATAGTATGTTACACACATTATTGGCATTTCCGATATCTCGCGACAGTATATCACTAGACGGGTATCCTGTTTGCTTTTCAACTCCTGCGCATACGACATCGGCCTTAGTCTCTAAAGCAGCCTTGACCATTAGGCTTACAGCCTGTGTCCTCATAACATCGTCGCCGTCAACGAACATAAAGTAATCACCACAAGACTCTTCTATTCCTCTATTGCGAGCTATGGACACTCCTTGGTTTTTTTGGCGTATATATTTAATTCTGTCATCATTACCCGCTAGCTTCTTGACAATAGATGGAGTGGCATCTACCGAACCGTCGTCGACTATTATTATCTCCAAATTTTGATATGTCTGCCTACGTAAAGACTTAACGCAGAGCTCAATATACCCTTCTAAATTATATACCGGAATTATAATTGACACTAACGGGTTCATCTCACCACCAAAAGTTGTATTACATTTTTGTACAGTACCTCAGGAAAATCCCACATAAGTTCTACTCCTGAAAAAGCTATGAACTGAAAACATAAATTACCCAATATTACGATACCAAGTAGTATAATTGCAATCAAGTTGTTTCTCGTTAGCTTTTCATTCCTACTATCCGCTAAAAACTCAAGTAATACTAAAATAAAAAGGTATTTGCTTATCGTAGTAAAGCGACTTGCAATAACAAATTGATAAAAATTTGCAAAAGCTATCAATATAGTGGCAATGTTTAATTTGACTATTATTGAAGAGCCTTGCTTTTTCTGTCGCATCAAGAAAATAACTACTAATAGTAATACGCACGTCAGCAAATTAAATGGGTAAACAAAACCCGATGGGATATTAAAAACTAAATAATCAGCAGCTCTTCTTCCGAAATGAGATAAAAAAGGAATAGCTGATAGCTGTTCGGAAAATACCAGCAGTAATGATGATATACTACCTGTAACTAGTGCTAGTGCATAAAACAGTATAGATCGCTTATGAAAAAACCAAACCCCTACACGCAGTACGGCCATTAATAGCATTGAAGAATGGAAGAATATTGACGAAATATACAGAATTTTTGATACCCATTTCTCTTTTCTAACAGTATCTAAATAAAGTGCAAGAAGAAACACTAACGTTCCAACACTGAATCTAAGACCCATTAAGCTATTAAAGACGATAAACGTAGAAATTGTAAATAATATACACAAACGTGTACGCCAATCTTGTTTATGTATAAATTGCTTCCTATAATCAAATATAATATAAAATAAGATTGAATAATCTATAAGTGCAACAACAAAGGGCACGAAATTATTAGATAAAAAGTGAGACACTATATACATCAAGCTATAGGACAATGGATCCCCTGCGCTCCATATAGACGAGATTACATCCGAAAAGTTATACCTACTTATATCATCAAGATACCGATAATATCGGTAAAGATCCGTTTCTTGACCGGGAACAATACTGTAAACAAGTAATCCCACAGTTATCGCAAAAATCACCCCAAACCATAGCGAGTATTTTTTACTAGTAAATAAACCATGGATAGTAAATATCAGCGACAGCAGCGGCGAGATAAAGAAAAGTAAGGTTACAGCTAATGGATATGCCATTAAGACTCCTTGCGCAAACCCCGAATGTACATTAATCTACGTAAATATCGCGGAGCAAGTGCTATGGGAACGCGAATAATGAGATTAAGAGCAACGTCCCAAATACTAAAAATTCCAGTCTTTTGAGCTAAATACTGAAAGTTACAGATATCACAAGCATACCTTAGACCACCTCGACGTGCTACCATTGAATCGCCAGCTCTTGCATGAACTAAAGGTGTTTGAAAGTTATAAAAGCTTCCTCCACGCGCAACAACTCGACACCATAAGTAGTAATCCTCAAAGAATGAACAGTGCATATATCCGCCCGCTTCCTGAACTGCGCTTTTCCGAAATACTACTGCCATATGGTTGAAAGGGCTTCGACGCCGAATGTACTTCTTTATACCCCTATCTGTTTCAGGCACAACACGTACAGCCAATCGGTCTGTCAAAGACTCATCGTATTCCTGTATATTTGCACTAATGATTTTAACTTCTGGATTATTTTCCATGTAACTTATCTGCTCTGCGAACCTATTTGGAAGTGACACATCATCACTATCAGCACGCGCAACTATTTCATACGAGCATGATTTAAGCCCAGCGTTCAGGGCGCAACCTAAACCGACATTCTTTTTTAATTGAATAACTTTAAATAGATGCTTATACTCTATTTTTCTTAAGTACTTATTAATCACATCTTCTAATTCTTTCGTCAGAGAACCATCCTGTACAACTACAATTTCATCTGGCTTGCGAGCCTGTTCTACAAGGCTCCTTAACGCAGCATCTAAGAATTCTGGTCTTTCTTTTGCATAAACAGACATTAACACTGAGAATTTCATGCCGTTAGTTCCTGATAAAATTTACTGTATTCTTTCATCATCGCAACGTCTGTGAGATATTTTTCGTAATATTTTTTTGATTGTTTTTGATTATACGCTAAACGAATCTTATTCTTCGCAAACGTATTCTCCGAAAATAATTCACCAATATACATTGTTCTATCCATCTTAAAAACCTCTTCATGAGCAGGAATATTTGATAAAAGTAGAAGTAGGTTATTCTGAAGAGCTTCAATTATAGCAATCGAAAAGCCCTCAGATAGTGATGCAGAAACATATACATCGGCAGCTTGGTAATATTTTTGAATAGACGGCTGAAAACCCACAATATGAATATTTTTACTTGAGTAATTGCGACACCTTTCGAGCAATTCACCTCCGCCTGCAACTATTAAATGTTCGTTACTTTTTCCTGATTTAGCAAATTTCTCAAGCAATACTAGCACTCCCTTGCCGAAGGTAAGATTTCCCGCGTACAGAAATACTTTATCTTCTAAATTGATCCCCAGCTCTTTACAAAGGCTGTTTCTGGCGTGCTGTCTTCTCCTATTGTCCCTAGAGATGTTAGGAATTCCATTATGAATACACTCTACTCGTTTTATATAACGCCGCAACTTCATGCGCGCGTTATTTGAACAACACACAACATATGAAAATTTTCTCAAATATATTAAATGAAGCATGATATAGATAGCCCCCTTAATTCTACCAAAGGAATAAATGTAGTCTTCAAACATGTTGTTATGAATCGTTGTAACACTTTTCTTTCCAAAGCCAGACCGAATCACAGCAATGTCCGACAGAATTCCATGCGAATGAACTACATCAGGCCTACATACATCTAAATATTCTCGGAGTTTCTTCGCACCAAGAGTTGGTATCTTTCTCTTATCAATTCCCAAAATGTCTAATTTTATACCAAAAGACTCTATCTTTTTAACTTCATCTGAGCTATCGCTATCAAAAAACGCAACAACTCGTATGTCATAGTGCATATTTTTTAATCCTGATATCATGCTAAGTAATACCCGATTCGGACCGCTGCGCTTTATTGAGTTGATAACATAAACGATACGCATGCTCATTAAATTCCGTTTGCTTGCATGCTATGATCAGCTTCTTGCTTCTTTAACATTTCCAATTCTTCATGAATCCCCTCTTTGCCGAGCTCGCACGCCTCGCGATTAAATAGCATTTTGACGGTAACAAAAATGACTTTTATATCACCGAAAAAAGACACATTATGAACATACTGTAGATCATGGTTTATTTTCTCATAGATGTTCAAGTTATTGCGACCATACGCCTGAGCCAGACCAGTAATGCCTGGTCGAACATCGTTACGGTGACGCTGTTTAGCGTTCATATGCTGATAGTATGCTGGAATCCATGGACGCGGACCGATAAACGACATGTCGCCACGAATGATATTGATGAACTGCGGCAGCTCATCAAGCGAGGTCGCACGGAGAATCTTACCGACTTTCGTCACTTTATCACCGCTCTTTACGTCATTGACATCATTATCTTCTGCCATACTACGAAACTTGCACATTGTAAATGTCTTGCCGTGTAATCCTGTTCGCTCCTGCTTAAAAAATACCGGACCGCGGCTTGTTAGTTTAATGATAATTGCCACAACGATGAATAACGGGCTTGAAAGAAGCAATAGAAAACTCGCTCCGATAAAATCCAAAGCTCTTTTCACAAAACGTGTATACATATAAATTACCTCCCGTCCTACTCTTTTTCGTATGCTCCACCGGTATAAAAATGTGAAATCGTGGTACAGTTAACGTCTTTTTTCGCTGTATCCGCTTCTAGCTCCACGTCCACCTGATCTTTTGCCTGTGCTGAATCGTCGTCATGCGAGTCGCCTGTCTTTGCCGCCTTTGGCTGTGAGTGGCGGTAATCGTAGATAAAGAACAGTCCGACGATCGCGAGCATGAACCCGGCAACAGCGGCAAGTCCAATTTGAATCACCGGACGCACGTTTGACGGTGATTTTGGTGTATTAGCGGCATCAACTGTATTGATTTTGATGCTGCTATTACCGTATAGCTCTTTAGCCTCATTACGGAATGATTCAATTGCACCTTCAAGCAACAATTTACTCTGTTTCGCGTCAGGCGTCTTGATTGACACATTAATAACATCCGTACCTTTGACACCTTGCGCAGTCACACCTGAAGCAAGTACATCATACCCTTTATCGTATCCTTGGTCGGCAATAACCGGCTCAAGCACGCGACGCGATTTAAACAGCTCAACGTAGTTATTGAGTGCCACTGATTCCTGATTCGCTGCCGTACGATTCGTTCCTACTAGTAGCAGCGTCGCCTTACTTTCATACTGCGGCGTTTGAGTGTAGTACGTATATGCGATACCGACGATTCCGCCGATCATGACGAAAATCGCTATCGTTAGCCATTTTTTAATATAAAACCTCAATAGGTCGTACAGATTTATCTCTTCCACGGTCACTTCCTCTTACGTTATTCTCTTTGACTATATCACAATATACACCCTTTGTAAATACCTACTTAATTATTATGCAAAATCGTCAAAAATTATTGAAAACATCCTTCTATTAGTGCTACTATAAAACTACTTACTTTATATAAAAGTTAAGTGGGGTATAAGGAAAAAACGATGCGAAAGTTTCGATTGAATCAGCGTCGGGTGGCTATAATATGCGCTGTCATATTGGTGGGATTATCAACAGTAACAGTGTTGCGTCAAAAAGGCGTCTTGTTTGACACTAAACAAAACGATAGCGCTAACACACATGTCGAGCCGGCAAAGAAGACCAATACTGCTGCGCCGCAACCAAAGCAAAAGGTAGAGCCGGCTACCGACAAGACACAGAATTCGCCTGTACCGCAAGCGAAGCCGGAAGCGTCCGCTATGCCAGCAAGCGAGAAAAAAACAGACGAGCCACAGCTAAAGCAGCCTAAGCAAACAATAGAAACGAAGCAGCCAGCTGCAAGCACAACCGCACCAACAGCTGAACAGAAGCAAGCGGCGCAAGCAGACGGTAAAAAATCGGCAGAAAAAACGTCAGAAAAGACAGCCGATACGGGCGCAGCTAAAAAATCAAGTGACGCATTCACGTATACAGCAAGTGCAGGCAGTTCGTACACGTTATTTGCACGCGAGGCTATCTCGTCCGTTGTTGCCAATCAGCAACTTCAGGCTAGCACCACACAAACACTGCAGGCTGAGGTAGAGCTGACCAATAATGCTGGCTCGCCTCTATTAGACATCGGACAGGCTGTCACAATTTCTCGTGCAGACGTTATCGCAGCGCTGCAACATACTGGCGTAAAAGCGACCACGCAAAATGCTAGTACAGATTCAGCGGCACAATCGCGCGAGTCTGACAAGTCTAAAGAGAATACACCAGCAAAAAACACGCAACAAACGCAAGCTACAGCAACGACCGCTGATTATAACGCGACCGCGAACCCTGGCGACTCGTACACATTTCACGCTCGTACCGCTATCGCAAAATATCTGCAGGCAAACAAACGAACGTTATCGCCCGAACAACGCGTTGCCGCCGAATCGTATGTGACTGTCGCAGCTGGTTCGCCCTCACTTGAGATTGGACAAACCGTTGCCATTACCGCAAAAACGATCGCAGATGCTGTCTCCCGAGCGAGCTCGCTCTCTACGGACGAGCAAGCAGCATGGGCTCAGTGGGCAACCTTGTAAGAAGTCATCACTGCCACTAGCACCAACCCTATTCACGATATACCGTCGGCTAGATAGAGACAATCATCTAGCCGATTTATTTAGATTAGCCAAAGGAGTAAACGCTTTGGCGAAGAGCGTACCGCCCTACTGGCTCTATATCTTTATCCCTATCCAGTACTACATTGCTACTTAGCAAGTTCTACAACGTCGTCGAACGTCCATCGCAATAAAGTAGCATGTATCTGACCAATCAACAGTACACTGTTTACCCGTCCGATAAATTCATAACATATTCACAACAAAACGATGTAATTGCCTTAACGCCGCTTAATGGCGACTTGATTTCTATAGTTCCTTTTCTTTTTTTCAATTCGTAATACCAAAGTCGCGCAATTGCTGCGCCGCTGCGACGTCGTAATCGGCGATTCTCGTCCGTCGTAGTTTCTGGCAATATGCACCCGTTCCTAGTGCTACACCGATATCAACCGCCAGACTGCGAATATACGTGCCGCTTGATACGTGCGCGCGAACTTTAAGCTCTGGGTAGTTGTATGACAGCAGCTCAAGTGCATAAATCTGTACAGTTCGTTCAGGGATCTCAACTTCCTTGCCATCGCGGGCGAGTTTATAAGCCCGCTGACCATTAATTTTTATTGCGCTAAAGATCGGCGGACGCTGCTTGATTTCGCCGGTAAATTGCGCGAGCACTGCTTGAACTCGCATAATAGACGGCGCAGCAAATCTTTCGATAGAACAGCCTGAACCCCGAGCAAACTCGTCCGTCCGGTGTACAGTTGATTTAGAGGAAATCTCATCTGCATCATACGCCGAAATCTCTCCTTCCGGATCGCCCGTTGTGCTTATTTGCCCAAGCCTTATTGTCGCTTCGTACACTTTATCAAGTTTTGTATAGCGCATAGCATCTTTGCACGCTTTACCTGTCACGATGATCATCAAACCTGTCGCAAACGGATCGAGCGTGCCTGTGTGCCCAACCTTTACCTTTTTACCCGCCTGTTCCGACAGCACCCGCCGCAAGCGCGCTACCACGCCGAAGCTTGTCATGCCAGCCGGTTTGTCTATCAAGATAATACCATCGTGCATGCTACTAGTATACTATAGTTGCTATATTGTAAAATATGATATTATAAGCCTGTTCCTTAACAACGCCTATCCGGAAGGGAAGATATCATGACTCCCATGGTCATTGCTATCGCTATCACCGTCATCACCGCCGCAATCATCATTGCCTTTTGGGTAACGATGTTCCGTACTTTTCGGCGGAGCTCGCACATCATGCTTTTTATTTGGTGCGCAATTCTGAGCGCAGCCCTGTACGGCTGCGCCAACCTTGTCTCTCTACGCCTGACTGCACCCACTGTGGCGCAGTCGCTGGCAGCGTCAGGCATTCAGCCCAGGCAGAGCTATGCTCTGTCTGTCGGAACCAATCGCGACGACAGCCACCAGCCCGTCTGGGCTATCCTTGACCCATCGTCCTACGATGGACGCACTGCGAGGATGTATCTCCATGTGCGTCAGGGAGATAGCATTCTTACCTGCACTATCCCAGTGCAGCGTCAGAGCATTGACCGCGACGCCGACATTAACCCACCTGCTTCATCGGTCACGTTCTTAATCTATAAGAACGCCCCGAGCGGAGTAAAAGCGCGTCACTTCGCTGGCGTGCTCTATGACCAAGCAACTGATTACGGCGGGTGCGTCGGACTCGTCCTAGCCATCACTGGATCGGACGTTCACCCGGTCATCGCGCTGAGCGCGCAGGATCGTGCTCAGCTTGAAAGCGGACGTTCGTCTTAGTTCCCCCTTCTCCGTTAAGGAACCCCGCCACAACCAGTGGCGGGGATTTTCCTTTGAACACTTATTTTATCTTTATTGCCCGGGAATCCGGAACTGCGCTGGATCGGCAGGCGCCGGCGGCGCTGCCGCCTGGACTGTTTGCTGCGGAAGTGGCGGTAACGCCGTCTCAAGCGTGTCTGGCACGGCGGCGCCAGACGTGCTATCGTTCGTTGATGGCATCGGCGGCAATGTCGAGAAGTCCGGCATCGGCGGCAATGGTGGCGGTGGCGGTAACGCCCCGTCTGCTGTCGGCGCTCCGCTTGGCACGCCCGCGAGCGCTGCATTCACAGCGGCGCGTGCATCATCTTGCGTGGGCTGCGGCGCGACTGCACTTGGCGTAACCGGTGCGGGCGGCTGTACTGCCGCCGCGTGATCGGTCGGCGCAGTCACGGCGCCCTGCGCAAGCACATCAGGCACTGACGGTTCAGCGTCAGCGTGCGCTATCACAGCATTAAGCGGCGCCTGCGTACTTGGCGCATCGGATGCATATTTACTTTTGCCGTCATGGCTCAAAATTACTTTGTTACGGTCGTCTTCGGCTGCGCGGCGCGCATCTTCGGCGGCTTGTTCGGTCGTTGCATTAAGCGTACCGCCAAGTGCCGGTTCAACGACATCGGGTAATTGCGTTTTCGGCGTCTCGATTCTCTCTTGGATAACTGGCTGCGCTGCCGCTTCGTCAAGCGTTTCGTTTGCGCGCGCAATATCACGTTGAATATCTTCAACCGATGGCGCAGCAGATTTACTTACAGGCACAGCTGCCGGCGTCGCAGTCGCTAATTGCTCAGCAAGTTTTTCTTCCGCTGCTATGGCGTCTTTTTTATTTAATTCAGCGACTTGCTGCGCGTGCTTAGCCAGCACCGCTTCGGCGGCGCTCAGAGCCGCTTGGCTATTCTTCTCGTCGATCGCCCGCTTCACTTCGTCGACATCACCCTCTGGTTCGTGCGAAATCGCAAGCGTCCCGACGCCGGATTCTTGCGCAGCTTTTTGCGGCGCTTTTGTTTTGCCGCCATTTGTCATCTCTGAAACGCGCACCGACTCGCCTTCTTGCGCATCTTTGCCGCGCGGAGCAGTCTCATCAGCCTGAGCCTTTTTCTCGCCTTCCTCTAGTTTAGTTGCGATCAGCTGCTGGTTCGCGCCCGCCCCCATCAGCGACGCGGCGATCCGCATTACCGCCGAACTGGTCTTGCTATTGCTAAACCGTTCCGTTGCCGCCACAATGCCTGTCAGAAATGCCGTCGCAATCTGCTCGTCGATCATTTTCTTGTTCTCGCCGACCAGCACATCGGCAAGCGCATACAATAGTTCGCTATAACCGCTCGCGCGCGGATTATTCCACTCAATTCCGCCCAGGTGCGACGGCTCGTCCAGCGAAATTGACGTCACGGCAGCGTCGTGCAAAATCCGCCCGTGGCTCTCAAGCGCATGGTCTAAATCTGCCGTACTACGCACGCCAATCGCCAGCACCGCCTCAACGTTATAATCGCCTTGGCTAAAATCCAAATCCTTTTCGTTAATCGTCGTGCGGTACGGCGTAATAAAAATCTTAACCATATCATCAACAACTTTGTAACGCAAGTGGTCGGCTTTCTCTTTATCAAGCGCAATGATGAAATCCCGTAGGCTGTCAACGGTGCCTTCAAATGTTTTTTCGGGCTGCAAAAACTCTAACGCCGGCGGCACGTGACCACTAAACA
>ERZ772957.1296-NODE-1296-length-16615-cov-6.525966_pt1 | contig 16615 bp, 17 predicted proteins | sample MGYA00580682_ERZ772957 | MGnify/ENA primary metagenome ERZ772957 (study PRJEB29015, sample SAMEA2737921) | human oral metagenome | biome: human oral; feature: human-associated habitat; material: dental | place: China | collected 2025 ...
TCCACATAGTCTATGCTATGCGTCCGGTTTGTCTCCTTGACAGGACAAAAAATCTACACCAATCTGACGGACTTCATTTTATCAGCGATTCCCTAAAATGACCGAGTATATGTGCACCTATTGCGGCAAGAAGGAGCAGAAGAGCATGCAGGCGGGACGTCCGCAGCCCGGGAAATGTCCGCGCAAGCCGGGCAATCAGCCGCACTCGTGGGTGGTCAATCGGACGTACTGAGATGCATAGCAGAAATGAGGGAACATCATGACAGATCAGCCGGTATTTCGCAAGGAGCTCGAGCAGTATATGGATGCGGGGCTGCCGCTGCTCTACATCGACACGCTCGAACATGGCAAGGTGCGCAGCATTCTTGCAGAACTCGCCGTGCAGAAGGGGCGCGGGCTCATCGAGTGGAGCATGCACAGCGGATACGTGGATGTAGCGGCGGGCATCAGATATGCCTCCGACCTGCGTGCCTCGCTTGATACGGTGCTGCGGGAGCAGAATTTTGCGCGCAAGATCCTCGTGCTCGAGGATGTGGAGGGAATGCTCGAGGATCCCGAGATCGTCTCGCGTCTGCGCTACCTCGCGGAGCGCATCGCGCTCGGCGAGATGGATGACTGTACCGTCGTCCTTGTCGCGCCCCTCGGCACGATCCCGCGCCCGCTCGAACCGTATATCACCCTGATGAGCCTCGACTATCTCAGTCCCGAGCGGATCAAGGCGCACATCCTTCGTTTTCTCGAGAACCTCGGACTTTCCACACCTGTGGAGGATCTGCTCGAGAGCTTTGCCATGCACCTGCGCGGGCTGACCGAGACGGAGATAGACAACATCCTCTCGCTCGCCGTGAGCGAGGATGGACAGCTTGACGCGGGCGATCTGCCGATGGTGCTGCGTCAGAAACAGCAGATGATCAAGAAGTCCGGCATCCTCGAGATGGTGACGGTGCATGAGACCGTGGACGACATCGGCGGGCTTGAGAATCTGAAGGATTGGCTGCGGACGAAGGCGCAGATCTTCCACCATGTACGCCGTGCGAAGGAGTTCGGCGTGGACATCCCGAAGGGTGTCCTCATCGCGGGCATGCCCGGATGCGGCAAGTCGCTCACGGCGAAGGCGGCGGCGACGATGTTCGGCGTGCCGCTCCTGCGCATGGACATGGGGCGGCTCATGGGCAAGTATGTCGGCGAGTCCGAGGCGAATATGCGCCGCGCGCTCCAGCTCACGGAGGCAAGCTCTCCCTGCGTCCTCTGGATCGACGAGCTGGAAAAGGCATTTGCAGGTGCGGGCGCACAGGGGGGCAGCTCCGAGGTGACGACGCGTCTCTTCGGCAGCTTCCTCACGTGGATGCAGGAAAAGGACAGCCTGGCCTTCGTTGTCGCGACCGCGAACAATATTTCCAATCTCCCGCCCGAACTCATGCGTAAGGGACGCTTCGATGAGATTTTCTATGTGGACTTCCCGAACCAGAGCGAGCGGGAGAAGATCGCGAGCCTCCACATCGGCAAGCGCCGCCGTCAGGATCTCGCGCAGATCGACATCGCCGCACTTGCAAAGAAGTTGGACGGCTATTGCGGGGCGGACATCGAGAGCGTCGTGCGCGACGGCATCGAGGCTGCGTTTGTCGCGGGTAAGGAGCACGTCACGACGGAGGATTTGCAGGCGGCAATCCGACGGACGCATCCGATCTCCGAGACGATGAAGGATGCCATCGAGAGTATGGCAAAGACGTACAAGTCGAAGAAATTCACGAACGCATCGCGGGAGGCGTAGAGATGGCACAGGATATTCGTATGGAGGGATTCCGCACGGAGGAATCGAAGGGACTTTTCTCCGTCGCGAAGGAAATGCTCTCCTCATGGATGGAGAAACCGAAGGAAAAAAGCACAGTTGTCTGGCTCGGTGAGGAGTTCATTCAGCGCGTCGGCGGCATGACTGCAGAGGCGGCGGGGGAACTCAGTTCGTCCATCATGGACGGCGTGGATCAGTTCACCGAGAGCATGAGCGAGATCGATGAGACCTGCCGCGCGGGCGGGACAAAGGAGGCGTGGCTGCAGGAAAAGTTGCTCTCCGTACCGGGCGCGACAGAGGAGGAGCGTGCGCGCTACCTCGCCGAGGCACAGCTTGCGCTTGCTGCGGGCAACAACGAGGTGCATCGGGCGCTGCACAGCCCGCAGGAGGTCGAGACGCTGCCCGCCACCATCGAGGAGTGCGTGCCGGACGGTGCGGGCGGCGGTGCATGGCAGCCCCTCCCCGTCAAGGTCGCCGCGCAGGGCGTCGCGGAGCAGGCTGTGCTCGCTGGCGTCGGCGGTGCGGCACTTGACACGGGGCTGAGATACGCTGAGGGGGAGGACGGCGAACCGCTCAATACGGGCATCGACCTCGCCGAGGAGCAGACAGGCTCGGAGAACGACCGCGGCATCAAGGCGGTCGCGACGGGCGCACTCTACGTCGCCGTCGAGCGCGGCATCATCCCCTTCATCAAGAAGGCGACACCGCTCCCCGTACTCACAAATATTGCCTGTTGGGGCGTCGAGAGCGTGCGCACCGCCTCGCAGGTTTTCACCGGCAAGATCAGCGTTGCGGCGGCAGTTGACCGCATGGGGCGCATCGCCTCTGCTGCCATCGGCGACCTCTGCACGAAGGGCATCGGTGCGCGTATGCTCTCTGCAATTCCCGTCGTCGGACCCGTCCTCGGCACGGCGGTCGCCTCTGCCATCAGCAGTCAGTCCGGCAAGAAGATCGCTTCTGCCGTCTACGAGGGATTCAAGGTCATCCGCCCTGTCGTGACGAAGGTCGCCGAGGGACTGCACAAGGTCGCGACCAAGGCGGTGCAGACCGTGAAGAGCTTTGGCAGGGCGATATTGAGCATATTTGATTGAGAGAATGAGGTGCCCCTATCGGCTCGCATTGCTCGCCACTTCTACGCGTTCCGCGCACAGGCCCCGCTTCGGCGGGGGAAGCTGATATGCCGTAGTCGAAAAGCCTCCCCTGCCGCAGCGGGGGAGGGGGACCGCGTAAGCGGTGGAAGGGGCGCTCTGTTTATAAAGTGTGGAGGAAGTAATATCATGGCGCGAAAAGTAAAATTTCCGCTCGATCTGAAGGACGGCTATCAGGCGCGCAGCAACATCGAGGAAGTGCGCACGTATTTCGACATCGAGAAGATCATTGCCCAGTTCCATAACGGCAAGCTGAAAATCTGGCTTGAGGATCACTATTTGCCCGCCGAGGCGGAGCAGGTCGGCGCACTCGATGGGAACGCGCCCGACCTCGCACAGCGCCTCTGTACCATCCTCGGCGTCACAGATGTTCCAACCGAGAACGTGGACACAAAGACCGTCCAAACAATCCAAAGGCGTGAGGAGCGCCGCCAGCGTCTCAGTCAGTATACGACGAATCAAATTCTCTGTGACATGGCAGAGTTCGCCGCCTTCGATCAGGCGGATTTGGAGCGGTTGGTGAAGGAGGGAGCGCAGGAGATTATCCTGTGCAATGAGCGTTTTCGTATTCCGCTACAGGTAAAAAACAAGACCTACGTCGGTGTCGGCAAAGCTGTCGCTGTGATTGAGAGCAAAACGGCAGTCGATTTTGAGACACTCGGGATTCGTTTTGTTGATGTACCCTTTGATGAGAAATATCTGGAAACCATTGCGAATGAGCCGCGCAGATACTTCGAGCAGGGACAGCAGTACGAGGAGAAGGGAAAGGATAAGAAAGCCATCGAGTGCTATCAAAAGGCATTGGAGATCGGCTATGCCGATGCCGTTGTCCCCCTTGCAGATATTTACAAAAAGCAGGGCAAGGAAGAGGAGATGCTGCGCATCCTGACTGAGGCGGGAGAGCAGGGGAATGTCAAGGCGATGGGGGCATTATATTGGTATTACGATGAGAACGAAGATGTATTTAACCATGCAAAATGGGCAGAGCGGGCGGCGTTGCAGGGGGATACTACCGCAATGTGGTTGATTGCGGATTGTTATACCGCCGGAAACGGTGTCGAAGAAGATGTAGAGAAGGCATTTCATTGGTATCAAAAATCGGCACAGGCGGGCGATAGTGATGGAATGTGTTATTTTGCAGACTGTTATCGCGATGGTCGTGGATGTGAACAGAATCTTTCCTTGGCTGTGGAATGGTATGAAAAATCTGCTGAATTAGAAAATCCTTTTGCCATGTGGAGGTTGGGGTTGCTGTACGATGCAGGAAAGGGGGTTCCACATGATGTGTCGATTGCCGCACAGTGGTATCGGAAATCTGCCGAGGCCGGAAATGGCTACGCTATGTATTATTTGGCAATGGATTACGAGTATGGCGAAGGCGTGGCGCAGAGTGAGGTGAAGGCAAAGGAGTGGTATGAAAAGGCGGCATATAAACAAATTCCAGAGGCAGAATGCCGCTTAGGAGAGTATTGCTTCGATGAAGGCAATTATGCAAAAGCACGATTCTGGTATAAGCGTGCCGCTGAACGGGGGAGCGGTGAAGCACTGTATATGCAGGGGATACTTCGCTCCTCGGAAGAATATGGGCTGCACAATGATAGAAAGGCAGTCGAGTATTATTGGAAATCAGCAGAAGCTGGTTACGGTTGGGGGATGTATAATCTGGCGAGTTGCTGTGAAGAAGGGAGAGGCATTGCGAAAGACCTTGAATTGGCATTGGAATGGTATGTCAAGGCGGCGGACGAGGGGATTGAAGATGCAAAAAAATGGTTGCGTGAACACATCATGACACCGGCTGTTATGGCTGAACTCTGCTCTACCCTGATTCTTGGGCGTTTGAAGTCGGGAGAATTTTTATGGGAGATGAAAAGAGGTGGGGGGAATCGGTGGTGTAAAAATAGCTTTACCTATCAAATAAATCCAAATATCAAATCTACTGAAGAGTGGATTCGGAAGGGGATTGTGAAGCGGAAAGAAATCATTATTGGAGGCACTAAAAGCGCTTCTAACGAGGAGATCATATTCACGAATCTTGGTGTGTATACATTGGGCAGAAGTGAAAACGCATACTGGACTCCATATGTAGCTATTTCAGGAGTACAGTTTATCAATCGGGGGGCAATGAGTTTCCAGATATGTTTGGCGAATGGGGACAAGACTCATTTGGAAAATGCGGGCGAGTGGTATGATGCGATAGACTTAGCAAATGTACGCCTCTTCCTGCTTCTCGTGGCGCATTTCATCGGTCAGTCTACATACGAGTTTACAGAGGAGGAATTGCAGAAGCTCCAGCTCGTTACACTCGAATCCCTAGAGAATCGCTGCATCGTCGACTATCTCTAATCGTACGAAAATAAAAGAACAGGGCAGATGCAGAGGCTCATCACCTCTGTATCTGCCCTGTTTGGTATTTCAATAGATTTTTTCCTTTAAGCATAGGCTATACGCGGCGCATTGTGATCTGAAGTGGGGGAAGCAGAACCTTTATTATCGTGATTCAATGCACGCTGCTGCGCAAGTTCTTCCTGATACCAACCATCGAGTGCATCATACTCCCGCTTAAACTCAGGATCTTTTAGCTGTTCTTCCAAGAACTCTGACCATGCAGTCATGATGGATTCCTCCAAATGGAGTATTATCACAAATCTACAACGCTGTTCTACGATTCCCCTTTTATGACGGTCTTTAGAATATCCTTTTTGACCTCCTGCGCCATTGCAGCGACCTCGGGCATTCCCTGTGCGGGCGCTTCTTCGATCATCTCATCGAAGATTTTGATGACCTCATCTACTTCCATTTCCTTGATGCGGGTCAGGTCGATGATCTCTGCGGACATGGTGCATTCCCTTCTCTAAACACATACAGGAAACGCTGTGTGCGACTTCCAAATCAATCCCAGTTGACTGCCTCATGAGAAATCGTTTCGCCGTGTTCATATTCTTGCATAGCAATACGATGTGCTTCATGATCGTTTTCGGTGGCGAGGTCATCTGTGGTGCTTGATATGAAACGCTTCACAACCTCCAGAATAATGGGGAGCTCTCGCTCCGGAATAAACTCAATCATTTCTACAAGCTGTGCCCGTGCAGTCATATTGGCAAACCTCCTTTGTAAACCTTTCCACGTGGAGCAATTCTTTCAATCAGTATTGTATCCTTATCCGGGTAGGAGAATACAATTCGCCAGTCTCCGACCCGCAAACGATAAAGCTCACTACTTCCTTTGAGCGGCTTTACATCACCTTTTGGAAGGGCTTCAATCGCCTTCTTAATACGCTGTTTCAGTGTTCTGTCCATGCTCCCAATCGTTTTCACAGGGGCTTTCGCATATTGTATTTTCATAAAATACCTTCGGCACCTTTTTTCTCCTTAGCATACCCATATTGTACCATATTCCCGCAGAAATAACACTCTGTAAAATCAAAGCATATTCCGCAAGAACTCCCGTGTCCGCTCCTCTTTCGGCGCAGAGAAAAATGTCTGCGGCTCTCCCTGCTCGACGATGACGCCGTTTTCCATAAAGATGACGTTGGTGGCTGCCTCGCGTGCGAATGCCATTTCGTGTGTGACGACGATCATGGTCATGCGTTCGGCGGCGAGCGCGCGCATAGTGCGCAGTACCTCACCTGTGAGCTCGGGGTCGAGGGCGGAGGTCGGCTCGTCAAAGAGCATGATGTCGGGCTTCATGGCAAGGGCACGCGCGATGGCGACGCGCTGCTGCTGTCCGCCTGAGAGCTGGCTCGGATAGTAGTTCTCGCGGTCGGAGAGTCCGACCTTTGCCAGCAGTTCGCGCGCATAGGGCAGGATCTCCTCTTTGCGTTGTCCCTTGACGTGACAGGGCGCTTCGATCAGGTTCTCGATGACGGTCATATGGGGGAAGAGGTTGAACTGCTGAAAGACCATGCCCGTGGACATGAGGATGCGGCGCACGTCGGCGTTGCTCGCGTATGTTGCCGTCGTATCGCCTTCCTTCGTCCAGCAGAGTCTTTCTCCATTGACCGTGATGTCGCCGCGGTCGACCGTCTCGAGTTTGTTGATGCAGCGCAGGAGTGTGGACTTGCCCGACCCCGAGGAGCCGATGATGGCAAGCACCTCGCCGCGCGTGAGGCTGAGGTCGATGCCGCGCAGGACACCGAGCTCACCGAAGGATTTATGAATGCCGCGCATGGAGAGCATCGTCTCGTTAGCTGCTGTATCTGCCATAGTATGCCTCCAGCTTTTTGAATCCATAGGTGAGCACGGCGGTCATTGTGAGGTAGAAGATGCCTGCAATGAGGAATGGGGTCATGTCGAACTCGCGCTGAACGATGGTGCGCGCGACGCGCAGGAGGTCGTTCATGGCGAGGATGTAGACGAGGGAGGTGTCCTTGACGAGGTTGATGGTCTCGTTGCTGACGGGGGGCAGGGTGATGCGCAGCACCTGCGGCAGGACGATGCGCCGCATGGTGAGCGGGGCGCTCATGCCGAGGACGCGCGCCGCCTCGAACTGCCCGCGCGGGACTGCCTGTATGCCGGAGCGGAAGATCTCCGCGAAGTAGGCGGCGTAGTTAAGGACGAATGCGAGGAGTGCCGCTGCAATGTCGGGCAGCATGATGCCGACCATCGGCAGCGCGAAGTACACAAAGAGGAGCTGCAACATCAGCGGCGTGCCGCGCATGATCCAGATATATACCTCGAGCAGTCGGCTGAGCAGCCGAAAACGCGAAAGCCTCCCGAGCGCGGCAAAGAGCCCGAGCGGGAGGGAGAGGGCGAGCGTGACGCAGAAAATCTCGAGGGTGACGGTTGACCCCTCGAGCATCAGAAGTGTTGTATCCAGTATCTTATCCATCAATTATTTCATCCTTGCAGGCAAAAAGGGGCTGCCGCGCGGAGCGGCAGCCCCTTCTACCTTATTTTTATTTCGTGATGTCCTTCGTGAACCACTCGGTCGAGATCTTTGCCATCGTGCCGTCCTTCTTCATCTCGTCGAGGACTTTCTGAACCTCATCGCGCAGGGCAGTGTTGTCCTTGGCGAATGCAATGCCGAACTCACTCGTGGGGCCGACCACAACGTCGAGCGCCTCGATCTCCTCGGGGTGCTTGCTCATGTAGTAGCGGCCGACGATCTCATCGCCGATGACGGCATCCAGACGACCGTTCTCGAGATCCATGAACGCCGCAACATAGTCGGGGTACTTCTTGACCTCCTTGACCTCGTTCTTGTAGAAGTCCGTTGCGTCGATGTACTCCTCGGCGGTGCCGGCGCTCTGCGTGCCGACTGTCTTGCCTGCGAGGCTCTTCTCATCCGTGACGGCGGTGTTGCCCTTCTTTACGAAGATGATCTGACGGTTGTCCATGTAGGGATTCGAGAAGAGCATATTCTCCTTACGCTTCTCGGTGATGTCGAGCCCGTTCCAGAGGATCTGGACGCGGCCGCTCTTGAGCTCCGCCTCCTTGCTCGACCAGTCGATTGCCTTGAACTCTACCTCGCGTCCGAGACGCTTCGCCGCCTCCTTTGCGAGGTCGACATCGAAGCCGACGATCTCGTTCTTCTCGTTCTTGAAGCCCATCGGTGGGAAGTTGTCGTCGAGTCCGACCACGATCTTGCCCATCTCTGCCGCATTGTCCGTCGAAGGTGCCTTTTCACTGCCGCAGCCCGTGAGGAGGGCTGCCGACAGCGCAAAGACCGCCGCGCCCGTAAATATATTTTTCCAGTTCATCTCCGCATCTCTCCTTAATTTGTTGCTTTAGTGAGATAAAGTGTTGACGTAGGTTATTATACGTCATAGATTAAAATAAAGTCAAGTTTTATTTTGGACAGGCAGGGTTTTTTTCATAAAGGGCGAAATATTTATAGGTGCAATAGTTTCGTACGTAATGAAGAGGAAAATCGAGGGAGGGCTTACCTTGCGTGCAATATCCGTGGACGATCTTGAAAATGGAATGATACTTGCGCGAACGATCGTCAATGCCAAACGTGTGGTTGTTGTATCGGAGAATACGGAGCTGACGGCGGCGCATATCACGCGCCTAAGGTTCTTGAAGATTCCTGTTGTCTACATCAAGGATGATACGGAGCTGAAGGAGGACCGGTCGCCGATCTTCTCGCGCAGCAATCTCTTCATCAAGCAGTATGAGAATGTGGTCGGGACGGCGAAATCCATCTTTGAGGAGACGAAGAAGACGGGGAATGTGCCCGTTGCCGAGACGAACGAGATGGTGCAGACGGATCTCCTGCCGCTCTCACGCCGCAGCGGGACGATTGACTATCTGAACGAGGTCAATCATCTGGCGAGCGACATCTACAACCACTCGCTGCGCGTGTCGATTCTCTCGGGTGTTATTGCGAAGTGGATGAAGCTGGATCGTGAGACGGCAAAGGATATCGTTCTCGCGGGCTTCCTGCACGATGTCGGCAAGTCGAAGTTCGATCAGCGCCTGCTCGAAAAGAATATTGATACGCTCAAGGGCGAGGATTATGAGCGCTATATCCAGCACACTGTGGATGGGGCGCAGATCCTCAGAAATGTCGCGGGATTGACCGAGGGCGTGCGCCTTGCAGCGCTGCAGCATCACGAGCGCATGGATGGGAGCGGCTTCCCGTTCAATATCGCCGGCGAGGATATCCACCTCTATGCCCGCATCATTGCCGTTGCAGATCTCTATGATAATATCACGGTTGAGCGCGAGGGCTATCCACGCCGTACGCCGTTCGATGCAGTGTCGGAGATCGCGCGCCAGATGTATACGGCGCTCGATCCGCAGGTCTGCATCCCTGTGCTGATGAATATCAAGAATGCATTCCTCGGTTCGCGCGTGCTCCTCAGCAATCATCGCGAGGGCACGATCACGGCGTATCCGCACGGTGTTGTGCCGCTGCCGATCGTCACGATCTCGGAGGACGAGGTGATCGACCTCAACGAGAACAAGAAGATCACGATCATCGAGTACAACCCAAAATAATCTGCATGCCACGCAAAAAGCCCATCGGATCGCTCCGATGGGCTTTTTCGATGGCATCAGACGGTATCAGCTGATGCTTTGAAGTACGTTGTACCACTCAAGCACATTATCATAGGTCGGTTTCAGCTGGTCAGCAGGAAGGTTTAGGCGGTCGCTGCACGTGATGACCGCATCCCAATCGCCTTTTTCATAGGCGACAACGAGGTCGAGGAGGCGACGCAGATCGTTGTCCTCGCCGAGGAGTGCCGCATTGATATCGTCTGTGAGAGCAACTTCCTTGAGGACATCCTCCATGGGGAGGCTGAGCAGCACATCAAGCAGCGAGAACATACCGAGCAGGAAGCCCGTGTCCGGCGTAAGTCCGGGGCGCTTGAGGCTCTGCGCGATGAGTTCGCAGAACTTTGCACGCAGAAGTGAGAGGGTGAAGAGCTCGGGCGGCTTGTCTTCGGAGAAGGTCTGGAGGCTGACGAGTGTCACCCAGCGGAGTACGCCGCTCGTGCCAAGGAGGACGGTCGCCTGCTTGAGGTTGGATACATGATTCGTGAGCCCGATGCCTGCGGAGTTGATGTAGGTGAGCAACTTGTGAACGAGATTCGTATCCGAGGAGATGACGCCGGTGATGGCGGAGAAGTCGACGTTCTGTCGGTTGACCTCCCGCAGGAGACGTATCTTCGAAAGTGCGTTGCTCGTGAGGCGCTTCTGATGCAGGACTGCGGGCTTGCAGAAGAAATATCCCTGAAAGAGGACGTAGCCGTATTCGAGCGCCTGCTGGAATTCCTCCTCGGTCTCGATTTTCTCTGCCAGCAGACGGACATGCTTCGGCAAAATCTCGCGCATGCTTTTGCGCTCTTCGGGATCCGCTGTGATGCGGAAGTCGACCTTGATGATGTCCGCCATCTCGATGAGCGGTTCATAGCCGGGCAGGAGGACAAAGTCGTCGAGGGCGATCTTGTAGCCCGCCTCCTTGAGCTCCTGCACGACCTGCAAAATCTCGGGAGTCGGCTGTACCGTTTCCAGAATCTCCACAACGACGTTTTCCGACGGGAGGAGTTTCGGTGCGCGGGTCAGGAGGTTCTGCTCCGTGAAGTTGATGAATGCGCGCTTGTCCGAGACGAGCTTGTTCATGCCGAAGTCAAGCATGGCGTTGACCATGACGCTTTGCGTTGCGATATTGCCGTCGAGGTTGGGGTCAAAGGCATTTTTGAGACCGCTGCGAAAGAGGATTTCGTACGCATATACTTTTTTTTGCTGATCTAATATGGCCTGTCGCCCGATAAATGCTTCTTCCATATAGTTACGCCTCCATTATATTTGTTTTATCATTGTCTCTTCCGGAATAGATGATTCGAAAGGTATTATTGTAGTATCGTAGATATGGAGGTAGTATAGCATAGATTCTAAGAAAAAGAAATGAAAAAGGGGCGCTATAATGTTATAATGAAAAAAACAAAGTTGGAAGTGATTGTTCGTGCTTAATGATATTCAAATTGGACGCTATTTGCCCGGGGACTCCTTTCTGCACCGCATGGATCCGCGTGTGAAGATGGTGTTGCTCTTTTTCTTTTTGCTCCTCATCTTCTTTGTGGAAAATGCAGTGGGCTTTGCTGCGCTCTCCGTGTGTGTTGCGCTTCTGATGGTGTTTTCCAAGGTGCCGCTCGGGATGCAGCTGCGCTCCATTCGCCCGATCCTCTGGATTGTGCTCTTTACGTTCGGCGTGCATCTCTTTATGACGCCGGGCGCGGAGCTGTTTCGGATTGGTCCGTTTGGGGCGACATGGGAGGGCGTTGCACGCGGCGCGTACATCGGTCTGCGCCTCGTGCTGCTCATCCTGCTCAGCACGCTGCTCACGCTGACGACGAGTCCGCTGCGTCTGACGGACGGACTCGAGGCACTGCTCTCGCCGCTGCGCCGAGTGAACGTGCCGGTGCATGAACTCGCGATGATGATGACGATCGCCCTGCGCTTTGTGCCGACGCTGCTCGAGGAGCTGGATCGCATTATGAAGGCGCAGAAGGCGCGCGGTGCGGATTTTGAGCGTGGGAATATTGTGCAGCGTCTGAGGGCCGTCGTGCCTGTGCTCGTGCCGCTCTTCCTCTCGGCATTCCGCCGCGCGGATGAGCTCGCGCTCGCGATGGAGGCGCGTTGCTATCGCGGCGGCGAGGGGCGTACGCAGATGAAGGAGCTGCGTACGGGACGGCTCGACTACATGGCGATTGCCATTTTCTTTGCCGGTGCGGCGGGGATCTGTGCCCTGAGTCTCGGAGGGCTGAGCATTGCGCCCTGAGAACGTGGAACGGATGAAGGCGCGTGCACGCAATATCGCGCTGAAGGTCGCCTATGACGGGACAAACTACCACGGCTTTCAGCGGCAGATGCCGCCCGTCATCGCTGTGCAGAATGTGCTCGAACGTGCGCTTAGGAAGGTCTGTGCGGAGGAGGTGGAACTCGCTGCCGCAGGGCGGACGGATGCGGGCGTGCATGCCTACGGGCAGGTGGTGAACTTCTTTACGGATGGGCGCATTCCTGTGGAGCGGCTGCCGCGTGCGGTGAACGGACTCCTGCCGCCCGACATTGTCGTCACGGAGGCGTGGGAGGCGGCACGGGATTTCAGTGCGCGCCACTCTGCGACGGGCAAGGCGTATGTCTATCGGCTCGCGCAGTGCACAGTACCTGACCCGTTCATGCGCAATTATGCGTGGCAGATTTTTCAGCCGCTCGATGTGGAGGCGATGCGCGCGGCGCTTGCGCTGCTCGTCGGGACACATGACTATTCGTCCTTTCGTGCGGCGGGCGGCGCACCAATGTCGCCCGTGCGCACGCTCGATGAGATACGCCTGACGGAGGAGGGGGCGGGGCGGCTCTCGTGCTATCTCCACGGCAACGGCTTCCTCTATCACATGGTGCGCAATATCATGAGCACGGTGGTGAGTGTGGGGCTTGGGCGCATCTCGGTGGAGCGCTTTGTCGAGATCTTTGCCGCGCGGGATCGGCGGCTTGCGAGCCCGACGGCGCCCGCCTGCGGGCTCTATCTCGTCAGTGTGGACTATGCGGAGTGAGTGGCTGTGTTATGTTCGCGGCGTTGATGAAGCGCATGTAACGATGAAAGGGGCGATTGGCATGGAGCGGGAGGCGGCACAGCGGCTCGTCGTGGAGGCGGCACGTGAGCTGCGGCACGGCTCGCGCGAGGATGGGGCACGCGGCAGCGCGGTGCTCACGCTTGTGAATGCGATCCTCGACATGGCACTCGCGGAGGAGGCGACGGATGTTCACCTCGAGCCGATGGACGGCGGGCTGCGGATTCGCATACGTGTGGATGGGCTGCTGGCGGAGCGCCCCGTCCGATTTCCGCCGGAGCTTGCTCCCGTCATTGTCGCGCGTCTGAAGGTAATGGCGGGCATCGACACGGCAAAGCGCAACCGCCCGCAGGACGGGCAGATCCGTTATCGCTATGGCGAGCGGCTGATCGATATGCGCGTAGCGGTGCTCCCCGTACTCGGGGGAGAGCGCATGGTTGTGCGCATTATGGACGCCTCGGAGCGATTCCTCAGCTGTGCGGAGCTGGGCTTTACGCCGCACAATCAGGAGATCTTCGAGCGACTGATCCGCCGCCCGACGGGACTGCTCCTCCTCTGCGGACCGATGAACTCGGGCAAGACGACGACGCTCTACGCCGCGCTCTCGGCGCTGAACGAGCCGAGCTGTCACATCATGACGCTTGAGGATCCCGTGGAACGGCGGCTCGATGGCATTAGTCAGTTTCAGGTAAATGCGGAGGCGGGGCTGACCTTTGTCGCGGGACTGCGTGCGGCACTCAGGCAGGATGCACAGAAGATTCTGCTCGGCGAGATTCGCGATCGCGAGACGGCGGAGATGGCGGTGCGGATCGCGCTCACAGGGCACGCGCTCTTTTCGACGCTGCATACGGAGGATACGGTCTCGGCGGTCTTTCGCATGATCGAGATGGGCGTTCCGCCCTACCTGCTCGCGGCGACCCTTTCGGGCGTGATTGCACAGCGTCTTGTGCGGCGTGTCTGTCCGCACTGCTCTGAGGAATACGCGATTTCACGCGATTCCCGCGAGGCAATGCAGCTTGGCGAGCTCTATCATGAGGGGATGCAGCTCACGCGCGGGCAGGGCTGTGTGCACTGTCACGGCAGCGGCTATCGCGGGCGCATGGCGATTCATGAGGTGTTGCCTGTCACGGAGCCGCTGCGCGCTGCGATTCTTGGGGCACATGACAAGGAGACGCTGCGCCGCGCGGCAGAGGCGGATGGCATGGCGACACTGTGGCAGGACGGCGCAGCAAAGGCGTGTGCGGGCAAGACGACGCTCGCGGAGGTGGGGAGGGCACTCTATGGATGAGAGCGTGGCATGGGAGGATATTCTCCGCCGCATGATTGCATCGGAGGCGTCCGATCTGCATATGGCACCGCAGCAGCCTGTGCGTGTGCGCCGTGACGGCGTGCTTGCTGCCGAGCCGTTCCTCCCGACCGCAGCGTGCATGGAGTTACTGCTTCATGAAATGCTTACTGAGGAGCAGCGCACAGCTGTCCGTGTGCGCGATGTCGATTTCGCATGGACATATGCGGGGCGGCGTTTTCGCGGGAATGTCTACCGCATGCAGGAAGGCGTGGGGCTTGCCCTGCGCCTTTTGCCCGACCGTATTCCGTCGCCCGAGGAGATCCATATGCCGTCTGCACTGCAATCTCTGTCGGAGGCGCACGACGGGCTTGCGCTGATCTGCGGGGCGACGGGCGCGGGCAAGACGACGACCCTTGCAGCGCTGATTGAGGCGATCAATCAGACGCGCAGCGTGCACATCATCACGCTCGAAGACCCCATAGAATACGTCTTTTCTCCTGTGCACTCGTTTCTGAGTCAGCGCGAGGCAGGGCGTGACTTCTCCTCGTTTGCCGATGCCGTGCGGAGCGCCCTGCGCGAGGATCCTGATATCCTCCTCGTCGGGGAGATCCGCGACCGAGCGACGATGGAGGCGGCGCTGATGGCGGCTGCAACAGGCGTGTTGGTATTCGGGACGCTCCATACGCGGAGCGCGGCACAGACGGCGCTGCGCGTGGAGGGGATGTTCCCCAGCGAGGCACGCGATACGGTGCGGGCGCAGTTTGCCGATGTTCTGACGGGGATCTTTGCCCAGCGCCTCCTGCCGAAGAAGGGCGGCGGACGGATTGCGGCATTTGAGGCGCTCTGCGCGACGCCTGCCGTGCGGAATATCCTGCGGCAGGGCAGCTACAGTCAGCTGCCCTCCGTCATGATGAGCGGCGCGGCGCAGGGGATGCAGACGGCGGAGATGGCGGAGAAGGAGCTGCGTGCAAAGGGCATGATCGCATGAAGTGCTTTTCCTACCATGCGCGTTCCGAGGGTGGCATGTCTCTGCGCGGCACAATCACGGCGGACTCTGCGCCTGCGGCCGTGCGTGCCCTTGCGGCAGAGGGGAAGATTGTGCTGCGGATCAAGGAGCAGCACAGCTTTCGATTGCCCAATGTCCCGCGCGTGCATGCGGGGATATCGGCAGAGGAGCGGATTGCATTCCTGCATGAACTGGCGGCACTTCTCGAGGCGGGACTTCCCGTGCATGAGGCGCTGACACATCTGCGCGCGGGCGTGTCCGAGCGATCCTCCTACGGGCGGCTGATCGCGGCGCTTCATGCGGAGGTGTCGAGAGGCATGCCGCTCTCTCAGACGATGGAGATGCGCCCTGCAGCATTCCCCGAGAGTCTGGTCGGGATGGTGCGCGCAGGGGAGGAGAGCGGGCGGCTTGATACGATCCTGCAGGAGGCAGCTGCCGCTCTCACCGAGGCGCATGTCCTGCGTGAATCGCTGCGCAGTGCGCTCGCCTACCCGCTTTTCCTGCTTGCGGCGACGGCGCTTTCGGTGCTTGTCATGACGGTGTTCGTCTTGCCGGTCTTTGCCGCACTTCTGCGTGACCTTGGCACGGAGCTGCCGCTGCCGACGCGGATGCTGCTGGGGATTTCGGATCTCATTGCGGCGCAGCCCTATCTCGTTCCTGCCGTTGCTATCGGCATCGCGTTCGCTGCGACGCTGCTGCTCAGAGTGCCCTCTCTGCGCCGTTATGGTGATGCGCTCCTCCTGCGCGTGCCTGTGCTCGGTATGTTTGTGAAACTCTCCGCATGGCAGATGATCCTGCGTACGCTTGCGCTCCTCCTGCGCAGCGGGATTCGTCTCGACCGTGCTGTTGGTTTGGTGCGCTCCGTGACGGATAACCGCGCGATTGTGCACCATCTCGCGCGGATGGAGCAGAGCCTCGTCGAGGGGCGCACATTTGCGCAGATCGTCCTGCATGAGCCGTATCTGCCCTCCATATTGCGTGGGATGCTCGCTGCGGGCGAAGCGGCGGGCGATCTGGAGCGCCTCCTGCAGCACGCGGCGGATTATTGCCGCCGCAGGGCGGGGGCGTATGCTGCGCGGATTGAGGCACTTGCCGAGCCGCTGATGATCGTCCTCGTTGGTGCGGTCATCTTCTTTGTTGTCCTATCGGTACTCCTGCCGATCTTTGATGCGATGGATGCGATGATGTAGCGCATAAAAATAGTGCTGTGTCATGAAAGTTATGTAACTTCATGGCGCAACACTATTTTTATTTCCGCATCCGCATCCGCTCAAAGAAGACGGCGCAGCTCATACAGGCGGCAAAGATCAGCGCGAGGTCGAGCTGATACTGCCACGTGCCGACAATGCCGCCGAATGACAGGTGCTCG
>ERZ772957.1300-NODE-1300-length-16599-cov-5.364603_pt1 | contig 16599 bp, 11 predicted proteins | sample MGYA00580682_ERZ772957 | MGnify/ENA primary metagenome ERZ772957 (study PRJEB29015, sample SAMEA2737921) | human oral metagenome | biome: human oral; feature: human-associated habitat; material: dental | place: China | collected 2025 ...
ACACAGCTTCTCTAGAAAATTCTTTATCTGTAAATGGATTTTCAGCTTTATTATCCACTAATCTTGCTTTTGTATGTTGTCTTACTCCACTTGTTTCTAAAAAGTCTGCACTCATGTCAACTACTTTTTCATCATAATAATACATTTCTAAACGACGGCGATCTGTTACTGTCGCAACATGTGCATACTCAATATTTTCTTTTTCACATTCACGAACAAATTCATCGTAATCATTTTTATCGATCGCAACAGACATTCTTTCTTGCGATTCACTAGTAGCAAGTTCCGTTGCATTAAGTCCTTTATATTTTGTTAAAACTTTATCAAGGTGAATTTCTATACCATCTGATAATTCCCCAATAGAGACACAAACACCACCAGCACCAAAGTCATTACATTTTTTTATAAGCCTAGTAACTTCTGGTTTTCTAAATAATCTTTGTAGTTTTCTTTCTTCAGGAGCATTACCTTTTTGTACTTGGCTAGACATAGTTTCTAAAGAATCGTTAGTATGCTCAACACTTGAACCACTAGCCCCTTGAATACCATCACGACCAGTACGGCCACCAATCATTACAACAATATCACCAGCAACTAATGTCTCACGTTTATAATCTCCTTCTTTTACAGCACCTACAACAGCACCAACTTCCATGTGTTTAGCGACATAACTATCATCATAAATTTCACGAACAAATGTTGTCGCTAAACCAATTTGATTCCCGTATGATGAATTACCGTGTGCTGTACCTTTAGCTATTTCTACTTGAGGAAGTTTATGAGGTAAAGTATCTTCACGTTTTTGAAGAATATTACCACTTCCTGAAATACGCATAGCTTGATATACATAGCTACGACCTGATAGCGGATCACGAATAGCTCCCCCTATACAAGTACTTGCTCCTCCAAATGGCTCGATTTCACTTGGATGATTATGTGTTTCATTTTTAAACTGAATTAACCAACGTTCTTCTTTACCTTTATTTTTAATAGTTGTAAAGAATGAACATGCATTAATTTCTTCACTTACTTCGATATTTTCATCATTTAATATACCAACATGATATTTACCAATAATACTTGCCATATCCATAAGTGTTAATGGTTTATCTTCACGATTAAGTTCTCCACGAACTTTTAGATAGTAATCAAACGCATCTTGCATTTCCTTTTTGAAAAGCTCAGACTCAATATTAATTTCATCAAGAACAGTTTCAAATGTTGTATGACGGCAGTGATCACTCCAATAGCAATCAAGTACATAAATCTCAGTTTCAGTTGGGACACGTCCTTCTGTTTTAAAATAACTTTGAATAAATTCTAAATCTTCTATATTCATCGCTAGAGAAAACTCTTTTTTTATTGCTTCTAATTGCTCATGAGAGTATTCTAAAAATCCATCCAGTTTTTTAAGGGGTTTAGGTTCAGAATTTAGTGAAAATTCTAATACTGATAAATCCTTAACTCGTGCTTCAATTGGATTTACTAGGTAATTTTCCACTAATTTCAGTTCATCAGCACTTAATTTTTTATCAAAAATAACTAGCTTACCACTTCTAACAGTTGCTTCGCTTTTCGCATTAAGCAACTTTATACACTGAGTCGCACTATCAGCTCTTTGATCGTATTGGGCAGGTAGTACTTCATAAGCGAAATATTTTCCTTCTTCTAAATCAATACTCTCAAAAACTTCATCAACAACGACTTCAGAAAATACCGAAGTTTTAGCTAGTTTATAAGTTTCTTCATCAATATTGTAAATATCATAAATAACATACACCTGAACATTATCTAAATCTAGATTATACTCTAGATTTAGCGTGTTTTTCAGCTGTAATTCTTCCTTATTATATCCTTGACGCTTTTTAATAAAAATTCTTTTGTTACTCATCGTATCCTCCTAAATGTACATCACCATAAAAGTTAATATGACCTATTTTTCTATTTTCACGAGCTTCCTTTTCATAAAAATGTAAGTAGCCTTGTTTTTTAGTAATTAGATTTTTAAAATAATCTTCATCCTGACCTAGTATATTGTATAAAGTCGTCTCACGGTTTTCAATCTTACCAACTCTTAAGCCACATATAGCTTCCACATGTGCTCTAAATTGACTTTTAGTTGCACTTTGCATCGTTATATGTCCAGAGTTATGAACACGGGGAGCAATTTCGTTAAAAATTACTTTCCCATTACTTATAAAAAATTCAACAGTGAGTACACCATAATACTCAATATTATCTAATATTTTTTTTGTATATTCTATAGCAAGATTTTCTTGTTCTGTTGTAGCTGACGTTGGAACTTTCGAACGATATAAAATATTATTACGATGTTCATTTTCAACAATAGCAATAATTTGAACTTCGTACTTATCTTTAACGGCAACAACCGATATTTCTTTATCAAGTTCTATAAGTTCTTCTAATATAGTTTGTTTTTCTATTTCTTCCTTCTTAGAAATTTTTTTCTGTCCCTTACCGTCATAACCAAAACGCAAAGTTTTCATCAAATACATTTTATCTATCTCAACATCAGTATTATCTTCTATGTGAATATAATCAACAGTTGGTATATTCAAACCTCTTGCAAATTCTTTTTCGTAATATCTATGTTGAGTAATGCGTAACACATCGGAACTTTGAACAAAATTGTATTTTTTTTCTAATTTACTTAGTGCATCAGCATCAATATTCTCAAATTCAAAAGTAATAACATCACTATGCTTACATAGTTCCTCTACTTTTTCGAAATCATCAAAATTTGCTTTAATAAATACATCGCTAAAAATTTTGGCGCAACACATATCACTTGGATCTAAAATAGCAATCTTGTACCCCATCTCTTTTGCACTCATAGCAAGCATTCGCCCAAGTTGTCCACCACCAATTATTCCTATTGTTTTCCCTGGTAAAATTGTTTTTATCATATCTTCATCTCTTCCAATACTATACGTTCTTGTTCTTTTTTGAAATCTAAATATTTCTGTTCATAATTTTCATTCTTCATTCCCAAAATTGATAGTGCGCTAATTGCTGCATTTTTAGCACCAGCAACTCCTATTGCCATAGTAAGAACAGGAACTCCTGCAGGCATCTGTACTATTGAATATAGAGAATCTACTCCACTAAGAGTACTAGACTTAATAGGTACTCCTATTACAGGTAATGTTGTCATTGAAGCTACCATTCCTGGTAGATGAGCCGCACCTCCCGCTGCAGCTATTATAAGAGAATAACCATTTTTTCTAGCATTTTTTGAAAAATCTACTAAAAGATCGGGTGTTCTATGAGCACTAACTACTTTTTTGTCATAAGGGATTTTAAATTGATCTAAAAGATTACACGTTTCCACCATAGTAGTATAATCCGAATTTGAACCCATTATTACTGCTACTTTCATACATTTAACTCCTTTTTTTGATTAAAAGTTCGTCTTTAAAACTAATTATTATTAATTTTTATTCTAACGTCCGTTTATAATTCCATTATACTCCTTAACCAGCATTTAATCAAGTATTTATATAAATTATCTTCAGATATATTTTTATTATCTTCTCTCCGATAAAATAAGAGTAAATTAAAAGCAGTAAATTTCAAATTTACTGCTTTGATTACTTCTGGTTTAAATATATATTATTGTTATTCCTTAATAAATTTATTTGCTAACATATACACTTGATTAATTTCTTTATTTTCCAACTTCCAAGTACTTAATTCATCTTTAATTAATTCTGGGAACTTTTTACTTATGTCCCTTAGGGCATTTCCCACTAATTTTCTTACATATTCACTATTATCATCTTTTAAATTCGCTATTCTTCTAATAGCTTCATTAGGATTTTCTTTAAAATATATTCTACTCGTCCATATTCTTAGCCCCTCCGTTACTGCTCTTCTAGTATTGGGATTATCATGATTTAGCCATTCATCGATAATAGGAAGTGATTTTTCATACCCCATTGATTTGCAAAATTCATCAAAAGTTTTAGCTAATACTTCCTGAATCCTCCAATTCTCATCTTTAGAAACTTCATCTCTCATAAATGCCAAAATCTCATTATCTATAGACAAATAACCAAAAAGGAATACACCGTACATTCTCACTTGATAAACTTCAGAATGATATGCTAGAAAAGCTAATTCTTTTATATATTCAATACCATTTAATTTATAATCATTTATCGCTTTTTTTTCTTGCACTTTGAAGCCACTTTTTATTATAGAAAATTCTTTTTCTAAGTTTTTAATGTACTTATTCATTTTAGTCCTCCACTATCTACATCATACTAAATATTTTTTATATACTTATCAATCGCATATGCAACTCCATCATCATTATTAGATTTAGTAATAAAGTCCGCATATTTTTTCACATCATCTGTAGCATTTTCCATAACTACTATATGCCCAACACTTTCAAACATCGGTATATCATTTTGTCCATCACCAAACGCTGCTAATTCATTCTTCTCCAATTTTTCAAGTTTTTGTATGTATTCAATACCCTTTGATTTCTTTGCATTAATATGAGTAATTTCTAAATAACCACTTAAAGATTTTTGAATAGTTAACTGTTCTTTAGAATAGTTTTCTTCTACATAATCTATCAATTTTTTAAAAACTTCTTCGTCATGCTCAATAAATGATACTTTATAAATTGTTTTATTTGTATTTTCAAAATAATTTTTAAAATTTACAATCTTGTAACCTACTTTTACTATATTATATTCTCTTTTTATGCCCATAGTTTCTAAATCTGTATTCCAATATAATTCATCATAGAGACTAATACCAATATTTTCAAACTTATTTCTTATATCTAATACCAATCTTCTTACTAAATTATACTCCAACGGTACACTATGTAATATTGTATTTTTTTTATTATTTTTCTCAAAAATCAAGCCGCCATTAAATGCAACATGAATTCCATCAATACCAAGATTATTTATTATTTCTTCCATTTTTTGTGGAGAACGAGCTGATACTAAAGTAAAAGGTAATCCACTTTCCTTTATTGTTTTTATCGTAAATTCGCTCATTTGTCCGTTACTATCCAAAACAGTCCCATCCATATCAGAAAACAAATGTTTAATCATACAAATACCTCCATAACTACTTACAATTATATTTTAATATTATATTAATATTTTTCCAAGTTTTTTAGTAATATTCAAAATATTATTCTTATTTCTATATTCAGCCAAATATACTTATATCAAAAAAGAACCATAATCTAATAAATTATGATTCCTCTTTTAAATTTTATTTTTCTCTAATTCTTGTTGCAAATATCGTTCCTACTAGCGCGATTCCTGCAGATACATAAAACACTAAGGATGAATTTATATCCCATATTGCCCCCATAATATAAAGACCAATGGTCATGCTAAGTTGGTAGCATATCGCTGTATATAAGATTTGCATATCAATTATTTTTTCTGTATTAAATCTATTATTTAAAATTAAAATAAAAGCTATATGACCAACAGCAAAAGTTATTGCATGAAAAGTTTGCATTACAACAAATACATATATATTATGAAATATCGCTAACATAAGCCATCTTATTATTGCTCCAATCCCGCAAAAAACTAACAGTTGAGTTGGTTTTATCTTCCCTATTATTTTTTTTGAAAAAATAAAAAACAAAATTTCAGCTATTACCGATATATTTAGTATTAGTCCTGACATCCATTTAGCGCTAATATTCATACTCTCTAAATACAAAGCATTATAATTATTATACGCAGTATGTGATAACTGATATAAAAATATAACTAGAATAAGTAATATTGCATTTTTATCTTTTAGTACCCAACTATATAATTTACCTGTATTATTGTTATCACTTTTATTAACAGTAAGAGTACGAACTAGCTTAGGTTGAGGCAGAAACATAAAAACCACATATAAAACTAATAATATAATAAGTATATAATACAGTGCGACACTTCCTACATATCCTATAATACCACCTGCAGCTATTCCAACCAATGTAAAACTTACAGATCCCCATGTCCTTACTTTTCCGTAATCAATTCCTTCTTCTTTTAAAAATAAAGATGCCAAACTTTCTATAAATGGTGCAACTGTATAATAAACTAGACCAAACATAAATGTTATAAGAGTCAAGATTATTTTGTTATTTGTAATTCCATAGCTCAGTGCAAGTAAGATACCAGCTATCACCGATATCTTTAAAGATAAACTAATATTATATCTCTTCAATAAATATGGATTCAAAAAAATTCCACCTAAAAATCTGGCAAGATATAACATCGAAAATATTGTACTTGCTTCCAAAACAGTTAAATTCTTCACTCCTGTGAGATACAAAATCCAAAATGGTAAAAATACTCCATTAACTGCAAATTGCAAAAAGTAATTCGTCGATAACCAATTTTTTGATGACATAATGCCTCCTCTACTGTATTGCAAGTTGAACTATTACTACCATCATATTCATAGCAATATGCGCTATCATCGGCGTAATGATACTTTTAGTTTTTAAATATAAAAAGCTAAAAACAAACGACATCATTATATATAATACCATGATTGGAGAAAATCCATCATGTGGAATAGCAAATAATATCCCCGTTATTAGTGCAGGAATAGTAAATCTAATCCATTGCTTACTACCTAACATAACATCATAAAAATATCCAAAAACTGCTTTTCTAAAGAATAATTCTTCCATTATCGGTCCTAAAAAAACAACATATCCTATAAATAACGGATTTAATTTTATTATTTGAACAACATTACTTGTATTTTTACTACTTGCTTGAAACTCAAAAATTTTAGCTAAGTATTGTAATAATCCATTTATAATACCTTGCACTAGCATCATCGCTACAAACCCTGCTAATCCTATTGCTATGATTATTAAAATATTTGATTCTCTTTTTCCTCGATCAATATCATTATGTGATTTAGATGCTATGAAAAACATAATGACAGTTGCTAATATTGATAATCCTAAAGCAATATTTAATCGCAAATGCACACTTAATGTTTGTGGTAATAGTGTTGGTAGAAAAAATACTGCTGCAAAATAGATAACACCAGTTGTTATAAGGTTTTTTATATCGCCTCTTTGAAATGAAATTCTCATATAACCTCCTCAATAATTTAATATTAGTTTATTATAGCACTTATACTTTATACTTACAATAAATCACGAACAATTAAAATATTTTTTTAGTATTATCCTTGAAAGTTTTTAAATAAGATGTTAGAATAAATATATAAACATAGTAGCGAGCTGTTGTTGGTGAAAGTTCAGCAAAATATTTGGCATGATTATATATTACATATAAATATTAAAGATGAGTTTTTACTAATCAGGGTGGAACCGCGGAATTTATTTCGTCCCTAGGTATACTTTAGAGTATATCTAGGGATATTTTATTTTAAAGGAGGAATTTAATCATGGAGAAAATTTTATCTCTTGCAAAAAACAGAGGATTCGTATTTCAAGGATCTGAAATTTATGGTGGATTAGCTAATACTTGGGATTACGGTCCATTAGGTATCGAACTAAAAAATAACATAAAAAGAGCATGGTGGAAAAAATTCATTCAAGAGTCACCATATAACGTTGGATTAGATGCTGCTATCTTTATGAATCCGCGTACTTGGGAAGCATCAGGGCACGTTGGAAACTTTTCTGATCCAATGATGGACTGTAAATCATGTAAATCACGTCTTCGCGCTGACAAACTTATTGAAGAATATTACTTCAAAGAAAAAAATGAAGATGTCGTTGTTGATGGACTACCATTTGAAGAATTAGAAAATATTATCGAACGAGAAAATATTAAATGTCCAGAATGTGGTAAACATGATTTTACTAATATTAGACAATTTAACCTTATGTTCAAAACAAATCAAGGTGTTGTAGAAAATTCTACAAGCCAAATTTATCTACGTCCAGAAACTGCACAAGGTATTTTTGTTAACTTCAAAAATGTTCAACGTAGTATGCGTAAAAAACTACCATTCGGTATAGGTCAAATTGGTAAATCATTCCGTAATGAAATTACACCCGGTAACTTTATTTTCCGTACTCGTGAGTTTGAACAAATGGAACTTGAGTTCTTCTGTGTGCCAGGGACTGAATTAGACTGGCATAAAACATGGAAAGATACATGTGAAAACTGGCTATTAGATTTAGGTATGACAAAAGAAAATATTCGTCTTCGTGATCATGATCCAGAAGAGCTTTCTCACTACTCTAATGCAACAACTGATATCGAGTTTAAATTCCCATTTGGATGGGGAGAACTTTGGGGAGTTGCTTCAAGAACAGATTACGATTTAAAACAACATATGGAGCACTCAGGGCAAGATATGACTTATCAAGATCTTCTTACTAATGAAAAATATATTCCATATTGTATAGAGCCGTCTGTTGGTGTTGACCGTGTTCTACTAGCATTCTTATGTGACGCATACAATGAAGAAGAAGTAGGAGAAAACGATACTCGTACAGTTCTTAAATTCCACCCAGCCTTAGCGCCATATAAAGCAGCTATTCTACCACTTTCTAAAAAATTAAGCGACAAAGCTAGTGAAGTTTATTCACAACTTGCAGTTGATTTTATGGTAGATTTTGATGAAACTGGTTCTATCGGTAAACGCTATCGTCGCCAAGATGAAATTGGTACTCCATTCTGTATCACTTATGACTTTGAATCTGAAAATGATGGTATGGTAACTGTCCGTGAACGTGACACAATGGAACAAACTCGTATCGCTATTTCAGAATTAAAACAATATATTGAAGAACGAGTTAAATTCTAATACTAAAACCTCTAACTAATAAACTAGTTAGAGGTTTTTTCTACATTTAACATCCCTGCTTGAAGCTGGTACATTTTGTAATATGTTCCTTTTTGTTGTAACAACTTAGTGTGTGTACCACTTTCAATTATCTCACCTTTATCAAGTACATAAATACAGTTTGCATCTTGAATAGTGGATAACCTATGAGCAATTGCAATCGTCGTACGTCCCTTTCTCATTTTCTTTAATGAGTTTTGTATTATTTCTTCTGTTTCAGAATCAATATTTGCCGTGGCTTCATCCAAAATTAAAATCTTAGGTTGTGCTGCTATAGTTCTTGCAAAAGTAAGTAGCTGACGTTGTCCACTTGAAAAAGTTGAACCACGTTCTGTAACTGGACTTTTATATTTTTCAGGTAGCTGCATAATAAACTCATCAGCATCGACAAATTCAGCCGCCGCTTTGATATCACTTTCAGTTAAAGATTTATTATACATCTTTATATTTGATTCAATAGTTCCATGATATAAAAATGGATCTTGTAATACTAAACCTATTTTATTTCGTAGTTCATTCATTGAATATTCTTTTATATCCCGTCTATCAACCAGAATTTCCCCACGGTCAAATTCATAAAATCTTAGAAATAGATTTATTATAGATGATTTTCCAGAACCAGTTGATCCCACAAATGCAATAGTTTCTCCTTTATTTACCTTAAACGAAATATTTTTCAAAACATCATTCTTCCCATCATAAGAAAAACTCACATTTTTAAATTCAATATTTCCTTCTTCAATTTTATAATTACTATCCTTTTGAGCAGGTTCATATTCCTTATTGTCAATAAGTTCAAAAACACGCCCTGCAGCTATCATAGATGTCTGTAAAACAGAAAAATTTTGCATAAGCTCTATAAGTGGATTGAACAGCTGATTTGTATATTGAATAAATGCATAAATTATCCCAGCTGTAAAACCTGCAGTTTGCCAACTAAGACCAAAATAAGTCAATATTACTCCATAGGCCAAAATTTTTAACAATGCCATGGCTGGGCGAAGTAATAAACTATCCACCGATAAAGAACGACTCATGTAATGTAGATGTTCTTTATTCACTTCTTCAAAACCTTTTATTAAGCGTTCTTCTTGATTAAAAGCTTGAATAATTCGCATACCTTCTATCGATTCCGATAATTTTGTATTTAAATCACTAAGTTTGGCACGAGTAATTTTTACTAGCTTACTAGATAATCTTTGATACAAATAAACCGAGCCTATCATTATTGGAAGAAACAATATCATTAAAACTGTTAATCCAGGGCTAAGAGAAATCATCGCTCCTATCGTTACAACAAACATCAAAATAGAGTTAAGAAAACTAGAAAAAATTGTTCCAAACATATCAGCAACTGCTTGTGTATCATTTGTTAATCTTGAAACAATCGAACCTACAGGAGTTCTATCAAAATATGCCATTCTTAATTTTTGAAGATTTGTAAAACTCTCCTCACGCAAATCGCTAACTATACTATACGCAACTTTTGAAAAGTAATATTCACCTATAAAAGTAGAAATAACTCTAAATAAAAACAATCCATAATAGATAATTAATAAACTAATACCTGCACTTGCAATACCTTTTGTTATATAGTTATCAATATAATATTGAGCTAAAAGAGGAATTGCAGTAGCTACAATGCTTGTTAAAAGGATAAATGTTAATGCGACTGCTGTAAAAGTTTTATATCTTAACATATAATTAAGCAATCTTAAAAAAGTATTATTTTTTTTCAACTTACTCTCCTCCTTTTAACTTTTCTTCTAACTGTTGGTTACTGTATGTTTCTTTATACCAACCATCTTGGGCCAACAACTCATCATGCGTTCCACGTTCAATAATTTTCCCATTATCCATAACAATAATTAAATCGGCATGGACAATAGCTGATAATCTATGGGCAGTAATAATTGTTGTCTTTCCTTTTCTCTCTTCTTTTAGATTTTCTAAAATAATATTTTCCGTTTTTGCATCAACTGCTGATAGAGAATCATCAAGTATTAAAATATCCGGGTTCATAATTAATGCACGGCTCATCGCTATACGTTGCTTTTGACCTCCAGATAATGAAACACCTCTTTCGCCAATAATAGTATCAATTCCATCTGGCATACTTTTTATATCATTATATAAGCCACAAAGTTTTGTAACTTCTTCTACTCTTTCATCCGAATATGCTGGATCAGCAAAGCGAATATTTTCTTTTATAGACATTGCAAATAATACTTGATCTTGTGGAACATACCCTATTAAACTACGCAAATCTTTTAATTTATAGTTTTTAATATTTTCACCGTTTAAAAGAATTTCTCCATCTACTACATCATATTCTCGTAGTAACAACTTCAACAATGTTGTTTTCCCAGAACCTGTAACTCCAACAATACCTAATGTATTACCCTGTTCTATTGAAAATTTGATTTCTGACAATACTGATTTATCTAAATATGAAAAATTAGAAATATTATATTCTAATCGACCATTGACCGCTACTAATCCTTCTTTTGCCGTTTCCTTTACAGAGCTCTCTTCAGCTAACAATCTTTCAATACGTTCATAAGAAACATCACCACGTTGACCTATATTATACAACCACCCTATTGCTTGAAGCGGCCAAACTAACATATCTAAGTATGTAACAAAGGTTACTAACTCTCCAACGGTCATCTCTCCATTAGAAATAAAGATTCCTCCAAAAATTAAAGTCAAAGTATACGAAAGTCCAATAAAAACAAGTACCATAGGATTAAATAGCGCATTATATTTTGAAGCGGTAATATTTTTAATAAAAACTTTCTTATTAATTTCTTTAAAGCTTTCTATTTCATCATTACCGTAACCAAACGACTTAGTAACACGAACACCCGAGGCATTTTCTTGAACCTTACTATTTAAATCTGAAAATGATTCCTGTGCCTCTTTAAAACTTTCATAGTTTTTATCACCTAATTTATTAACTGCATATGCCATAAACGGCAATGGTAATATCGCTATAAAACTTAACTTTGGACTTATTAATAATACCATTGTTCCTAAAGTTACCAATGCTGTAATAGACGCATCAACCGCCGACATCACGCCTCCACCTGCAACCATTACTACAGAGTTAATATCATTTGTAGCGTGCGCCATCAAATCACCTGTACGATATTTTTGATAAAACGATGGAGACATTTTTGTAAAATGTTGAAATAGTCTAAAACGCAATAATCTTCCAAGATTATACGCTGCACCAAAGATATAAACACGCCAAACATATCTCAGACCATACATTATTAAGGCTGCTAACACTAGATAAACTAGATTGATAAATAAATATTTATTCGTCAATTGTCCTGATGCGATATTATCAACAACATTTCCTATTACTCTAGGAGGGATTAAGTTAAAAACACTTACTAACGATAATGCAAGTATTCCTACTATATATCTCTTTTTTTCAAGTTTTAAAAACCATCCAATTTTTCTGATAATATTCATAAAATCTCCTTTCTCGTTTAGTTAATTATATTTCACTACTTATACATTATTTATCTTTTCAAAAACTTCCCCTATTTTTCCACTAATAACCAATGTTGCCATTCTATCTTGAGGTGTTGAAGTTTTATTTATAACCACCAAATGATTTCCTCTAAAATGTCTTATTAGATTTGCCGCTGGATATACACTAAGTGAGGTTCCTCCTATTATTAATACCTCTGCCTGCTCTATATACTTAATTGCAGAACTAAATACCATCATATCCAATTCTTCTTCATATAACGTAACATATGGTTTTATAATACCACCACACTCACATAGAGGAATAATACTCTCTTTTGATAAAAACTCCTCTAAGTTATAATACTTTCCACACTTACGACAGTAGTTACTATCTACCGTACCGTGAAGTTTTAAAATGTTTTTGCTTCCTGCTATTTCATGTAAAGTATCAATATTTTGAGTAATAACAGCACGAAGTTTTCCTTTATTCTCAAGTTCTGCCAAAAAATAATGTGCTTTATTAGGCTTAGCATCTGGATATATCAAATGTTCTTTATAAAATTTAAAAAAATCTTCTGGGTACTTCTCGAACATCGTACGTGATATCAGTTGTTCTGGAGTAAAATGTCGTCCTAATTCTACACTAAATATACCATTAGCACTACGAAAATCTGGTATATTTGACTCGGTAGAAACTCCAGCACCACCAAAGAACACTATATTATTACTTTCTTGAATAATTCTTTTTAATTCCTCTATTTTTTTCATAAAATCACTCCATTTGTATTACATAATTTAAGATAAGGAAACCTATACTATAAGTTTCCTTATCTGTTAAAATACTATTTCTCTTCTTTTTGCTTTTGAGCTTTTAACTCTTTGATACGTTGTTTTCTCTCTGCAATACGCGCTTTTTTCTCTTCACGAGATGCACTTCTTACTGGACCACGAGAAATATGCTCTTTACTGTCATTAGTAACAAGATTTGTTTTTTCTTCTTTAAGCTCTATTTCTTCATGTCGTTCAACCTTGATACGTAATAAGTTAGCAACTACTTCGCATTCTATCTCGTCTATCATATATTCAAACATTTCATGTCCTTCGTTTTTATATTCACGAAGCGGATCTATTTGACCATATGAACGTAAGAAAATACCTTTGCGCAGTTGATCCATTTGGTCGATATGGTCTGTCCAACGATCATCTATTACATTTAAAAGAATATATCTTTCAAATGAATTCATAGTCTCATCACCAAGAAGCTCGCGCTTTTGTTCATATTCATTATTAATTTTTTCAAGAGCAAGTTGTTTAATTTCTTCATCAGACATAACTTCACTATACTCATCTTCTTTTATAGGACATTGTCCTAAGAATTTTTCATTTAGTGATTTTACAATTTCTTCTGTTTCTTCTTTTTCGCTATGTGCTTCTAATGTTTGAGTTGCATATTCGATAGTTTTCTCAACTGCTTCTTCTGTCATTCTATCAATAATATCAGTAACTACTTCATTTTCTAAAACTTCATTTCTTTCAGCATACATAATTTCACGTTGTTTACGTAAAACATCATCATACTGAAGAACTTGTTTACGTGCATCGTAGTTGTTACCTTCTACACGTTTTTGAGCACTTTCTACAGAGCGGCTGACCATTTTACTTTCAAGAGGTGTATCATCTGTTTTACCCATAAGTCTTTGTAATCTGTCAGCACCGAAACGAACCATAAGTTCATCTTCTAATGATAGATAGAATCTACTATATCCTGGGTCACCCTGACGTCCAGAACGCCCACGTAACTGGTTATCAATACGACGTGATTCATGACGTTCTGTACCAATTACAGCTAAACCACCTAGTTCACGAACACCTTCACCTAGTTTTATATCTGTACCACGCCCAGCCATGTTAGTAGCGATTGTTATAGAACCTTTTTGTCCCGCTTGTTTAATAATTTCTGCTTCACTTTCATTTTGTTTAGCATTTAGCACTTTATGAGGAACTCCATATTTATACAGAAGTCTAGAAACCAATTCACTGGTTTCGATAGATACTGTACCTAAAAGTACTGGTTGTCCTCTATCGTAACATTCTTTAACCTCACGAGCAACCGCATTAAATTTGGCTTCCATAGTAGAGTAAATAAAATCCGGAGCGTCTATTCTCATAATAGGTTTATTCGTTGGTATTGTTGTTACATACATATTATAAATATTTCTAAATTCTTCTTCTTCTGTTTTAGCTGTACCCGTCATACCACTAAGTTTTTTATACATTCTAAAGAAGTTTTGGAATGTAATAGTCGCCATTGTTTTACTTTCTTTTTGGATAGCTACACCTTCTTTAGCCTCAATAGCTTGGTGCAATCCTTCAGAAAAACGACGGCCCGGCATTGTACGCCCTGTAAATTGGTCAACGATTAGAATTTCTCCATCTTCTGCAACCACATAATCTACATCAAGTGCCATAGTATAGTTCGCTTTTAACGCTTGGTTTATGTGGTGTGTTAAATCAACATTTTTCAAATCATAAAGATTTTTTAGTCCGAAGTAACTTTCTGCTTTATCGATACCATTTTCAGAAAGTTGAATAGCTTTAGTTTTTACATCTAAAGTATAATCTCCATCGCTACCATCTTCTTCCTCAGCACGTTTCAAAGTTTTAACAAAAGCATTAGCTACTTGATATAGTGATGTAGACTCTTGTCCTTCTCCTGAAATGATAAGCGGTGTTCTCGCTTCGTCAATCAAAACAGAGTCGACCTCATCGATGATTGCATAGTTAAGCGGACGTTGAACACGAGCTTCTACAGATTTCACCATATTATCACGTAAATAATCAAAACCTAATTCATTATTCGTCGAATAAGTAATATCTGCATTATAAGCAGCTCTTTTCTCTTCAGAATTCATTGAATTTAGATTTAAACCTACTGACAATCCTAAATAATTATATAAAACTCCCATCTCTTCAGCATCACGTTTAGATAAGTATTCATTGACTGTTACTACATGAACACCATCTCCTGCTAAAGCGTTTAAATATACAGGCATTGTAGCCGTAAGAGTTTTCCCTTCCCCTGTTCTCATCTCTGCGATATCACCACGGTGTAGTGCAATACCACCCATAACTTGAACTTTATAAGGTTTCATACCTAATGCACGGAAAGCTCCTTCACGTGCAGTTGCAAATGCATCTACCAATATATCATCTAATATATCAGCAACTGCTCTGCCTTTTTCTTTTTCTTCTTCAATATATTCTTTAAATTCTTCAGCTTTGTTTTGTAACTGTTCATCACTAAAACTAGCATATTCTTCTTCCTTAGCTAATACCTTATCAGCTAATTTTGCTAAACTTTTTACTTCTCTTTTATTAGCATCAAATAATTTTCCTAAAATAGCCATTAAAATTTTCCTTCCGACATATTTTCTGTGAAAATGATATTATATCATTTTTATTCATCATTTTATTATAACACTCATTTCATGGTAACGCAACAACAAAGTAACGATTTTAAGTTGGTATTAAGTACACTTTCAATATCTTAAAATATACCAAATGAATTTATATATTTTCAATTTTATTATCAAAAAATAGGAGTAACTATAAAAATTTAATTCATATGAGAATCAAATTTTTAAAATCACTCCTAATAATCTAAATTCCATTAAAAAATTATTACAAAATATATATATACTTCTTAGGCTATTAACACTAAAATTTTTTTACAACCGTTCTTTTAGTTAAATTCTCTATTGTACTATCTGTAGTTTTTTAGTAAACCTTTTATTTCTTTCACATACAAATCCCTTACACTTTGAGGGGCAATTATTTCAATATCACTACCTAAAGAAAAAATCCATCCTAGAAAATGCCTACTACACATCACTTCAACAGAAGTTTGATAAACATCATTTTTTCTATGAATAATAATATCTTTTCCAAATCTATCGACAACAACCCCAATTAATGATTCTTTAAACTCTAAAGTTACTTTTTCCAAAATTCCACCGTACATACCGAATATTTTCTTTGAATAACTAGATATATCTTCTTTTAGAAAATTTTCATGACCAACTCTATCATTTTCATCAATAACAACATGACGCATTTTGTCAACACGATAATGCTTAATCAAATCTTTTTTGTTATCATAAGCAACCATATAATAATTTTCATCATTCCACACTAATGCAAATGGACTAACATCATAAACCTCACCATTTTTCCTATCTATCATCTCTTTTTTATAATTCCATT
>ERZ772957.1301-NODE-1301-length-16595-cov-11.806590_pt1 | contig 16595 bp, 13 predicted proteins | sample MGYA00580682_ERZ772957 | MGnify/ENA primary metagenome ERZ772957 (study PRJEB29015, sample SAMEA2737921) | human oral metagenome | biome: human oral; feature: human-associated habitat; material: dental | place: China | collected 2025 ...
TACCGAACATCTTCTGGTCACGCCAGATCCGCAAGAACAAGATCGCACAGGAAAAAAAGCTGCTCGCGTCACGCTTCGTCGATCAGGAGGATTGACCCGTCAACGATTGCCTGCAGGCAATCCCTCTAAAATAGTCGCAATATTCCAAACCATTATCATGTAATAACTTTTAGATATAGACGAAAGGAGCCTATCCATGAACGAAACGAAAGAGCATGTGCTCACCCACCCATTTTCCCAGATCATTTACAAAATGCATCTGATCCTCCTTGTCGCGCGCACGATGATGGAGAACGGCGCCGACTCCGACCGCACGTCGCAGTACATCATGCGCTCGGCGGCGTACATGGGCATCCCTGCAGAAAACGTCAGCTGTCACATCTCCTACACGACCATCATGCTGAACATCAAGGACGAGGAACGCACCTACACGCGCTTCAGCAAGTGCCGCACGCACCGCGTGAACATGCTCGTGCTCTCCGCCGTCAGCCGCATGATCTGGCGCGCCATGCGCGACGCCTGGTCGCTTGAGCACTTCGAGCGCGAGCTTGAAAAGCTTGAAAAGCGCAAGGCGCCCTACAGCGGCTTCCTGACGGCGCTAGGCGCGGGCTTCGCTTGCGCCGGTTCGTGCGCCCTCTTCGGCTGCGACCTCGCCGCCTTCTTCATCACGGCAATTTGTGCCTTCCTCGGCTTCTATGTGCGGCGCTTCTGCAACGAGCACGGCTTCAACGTCTACGCGGGCATCGCCATCGCCGCTTTCGCCGCGACGCTCACCGCCGTGCTGCTGCAGAATCTCGACCTCTCGGCGACGCCCATGCTGCCCATCGTCGCCTGCACCCTCTTCATCGTGCCCGGCGTGCCGCTCATCAACGCAGCGAACGACCTGTTGAATCACTTCATCACCTCGGGCATGACGCGGGCTTTCGACACGCTCCTCATCGTCTGCAGCACGGCGTTCGGCATGGCGATCGCCCTGCGCCTCGGGCACGTCAGCGCCTTCACCACCGTGAGTCTGAGCCCCGGTGAGATCTACATCTACCACCCGCTCGCCGCCGCCATCGCCGCCGGCGGCTTCTCCATGATCTTCAGCGTGCCGCGCCGCCTGCTCTGGGTCGTTTCCACAGGCGGCATCATCACGATCCTCCTGCGGAACATCTGCATGTTCGAGCTCGGCATGAGCCAGGCTGCAGGCACCTTCCTCGGCTCCGCCTTCGTCGGCGTCCTCGCACTCTCCGCCATCCACTGGTTCCACACGCCGAACATCGTGCTGACGATCCCCTCCGCCATCCCTCTGATCCCCGGCGTCCTGCTCTACCGCTTCTTCTTCACGCTTCTAAACATCAACGAGGTCAGCACTGACCTCCTGCTCGCAGCGCTCCGAAACGGCGTCGAAGCCGCAACCATCATCGCCGGCATCACCATCGGCGTCGCCATGCCGAACATCTTCTGGTCAAGGCAGATCCAGCGCAACAAGCTCGCACAGGAAAAGCGCCTCCTCGCGTCGCGCTTCGTCGACCAGGAGGATTGAGGAACCACTGTGCTGTGCTGTGCTGCACAGCAACACGACTGCCCCCGACCGAGAAGCGGCGGGGGCAGTCGTTGTATGAGCTACGAATCGCCAGAGGCTTATCTTCCCTTTGCAGTCACAACGCGCCCCAAGAGGAATACTACGAGCGCGAATACGACGAGACCGAGCATTTCTGCCGTATCGGCGAAGTCGGCGCCGACGAGTGCCAGCGGGCTTTCACTGCCGCCGCTCGATACGGAGACGGCGATGAGACCGGCGAGTGCGACGCCGACGATGGATTCGCCAACGATCAGTCCCGAGGCGAAGAGGGTGCCGCGTCGGCGCGCCGCCTTGCCCTCCTCCTTACTGCGGGCTTTGAGCACCTTGTCGAGCATATAGCCGAGGACAGCGCCGATGATGAGCGGCGTCGGGATGCTCGGCGGCAGGTAGATGCCCATGCCGACTGCCAGCGGCGGCAGAGCTAAATTGCGCGTCGTGCGGCGCAGCACGATGTCGGTGAGCACGATGACGACGCCGAGTCCGAGACCGATGTAGATGTATTCCCATGCGAGGTTGTTCGAGAAGATGCCCTCGGCGATCGTCTTCATGAGCACAGCCTGCGGTGCGGCAAGCGCCTGCGAAGGATCCATGCCCTCGCGCGGCAGGGCGCCGACGAAGCCGTACGCTTCATAGAGGAGGTTCAGAACAGGCGCGATGACGAGCGCACCGACGATGCAGCCTAGGAGCAGCGCGACCTGCTGGCGCCACGGCGTCGCGCCGACGAGCCAGCCTGTCTTGAGATCCTGCATGTTGTCGTTCGAGATGCAGGCAATGGCGAGGATGATCGACGTCGTGAAGATCGCCGTCGCCGTCGCGAACTTCTCACCGCCCGGCAAATCGAAAATACCGAACGAAGAGCAGAGCGCATACATGACGAGTGAAGCGACAATGATGCCAAGGATGCCGATGCCTGAGATCGGACTCGACGATGTACCGACAAGCCCCGCCATATAGGCGCAGGCGGCAGCGACGAAGAAGCCCATGAAGACGGCGACGCCGACGCCGACGAGCGTGAAGGCGAGCACTTGCCCCTCCGGCAGCCCTTCGGGGCTGACGAACGCATAGAATACGGCAAACAGACCGATGACCGTCAGCAGAAACACGAAGCCGATGCTCTTCGCGGACATGTCGATGTCCATGCGGTGCCTTTCCTTAACCGTCTCGGGCATGCGCATGGCGGCGAGCGATTCCTTCATGCCGTTGATGACGGGGCGCACGAGCGTAATGAGCGTCCATACCGCAGCGACGCCCATAGCGCCCGCGCCGATGAGGCGCACGCGCTCCTGATAGACAGCGGCAGCGAACTTCTGCATCGTCACGCCATCGGGCGGCGTACCGGTGATCGTGTAGAAAGGTACGAAGCCCGCCCAGGCGATGAGGATGCCGACGAGCATGGCAAGGCCGCTCGCAATGCCGATGAGGTAGCCCGCGCCGACGAGTGCCGAAGAGTAGCCGATCGGGAACTGCGTCATGCCGCGCCCGACGGGAATCCAGACGGAAAGGGCGCTCGAAAGCACCTGAAAGCCGCTCGTGCAAAGGGCGATGATGCCGGCGACGAAGCTGCCCGACAAGATCTCCTTGAGCCCCGTGCTCTCTTTTTTGCCTCCCTCGCCATGCGTATTGACCTTCAATATTTCCGCCGCCGCGACGCCCTCGGGATAGGCGAGATCGCTGTGAACGACCATGGCGCGGCGCAGAGGAATCGTGAACAAGACGCCCAAACAGCCGCCGCACGCCGCGACCAGAAGCGTCTGCGTGAACTCGAAGCCGTGCCAGTAGCCGATCATGAGCATGCCCGGAATGATGAAGATGATCGCCGACAAGGTACCGGCAGCCGATGCCTGTGTCTGCACCATGTTGTTTTCGAGGATGTTGGAATCCTTCGCCATCTTCAAGACCGCCATGGAGATGACAGCAGCCGGAATGGCGGACGAGAAGGTCAGTCCGACCTTCAGTCCCAGATAGACGTTCGATGCCGTAAAGATCACTGTCAGTACGGCGCCCAGGAGCATGCCGCGCAGGGTCAGCTCGGGCAGTCGCAGCTCGTGCTGCATAAACTCATTGTGTTCATTTTTCATCGTATCGCTCCCCGTAATGATTTACGCCCCATAAACAGGCGAATACATGCGTATCCATTATAGCACATATTTATATCACATATAGCAGAATTTATATAAATTTTTTCTCGGAAAATTCCTATCTGCAAAAAATGCACGGCATCGCCACGCAAAAAATCGCTGCGACATTTCTGCCGCAGCGATTTGGGAAACACCAAAATCCTTCAGCCCGCGAGCTTCCCTTTCATGACATCGATCGCCTTCAGCAGCTGCTCGTCGGCGGTGTCGTCTCCTTGCAACGTGACGGCGACGTCGGGCTCGATGCCCGTGCCGTCGATGCTCCTGCCGGACGGCGTATAGTACTTGGCGATCGTGAGCTTCAGCGCGTCGTCGTCGTAGAGCGGCAGGACGACCTGCACCGAGCCCTTGCCGTACGACTTTTCGCCGACGAGCGTCGCCGCGCCCGTGTCCTGCAGAGCGCCCGCGAGGATCTCGCTCGCTGAGGCGCTGTTGCCGTCGATGAGCACGACGAGAGGATATTTCGCCTCCGCAAGTTCCGAGTCATACTCCTCCTTCGTGCCGTCGCGCTGGACGACGGAGACGACAGGTCCCTTCGGCACGAGCATGTTGGCGACCTCCACGCAGCTCGTCACGAGGCCGCCGGGATTTTCACGCAGATCGATGATCATGCCTTTGACGCCCTCGCTCTCAAGCGCGCGGTAAGCCTCCCTGAACTCCTCTGCCGTGCGCTCGGAGAACGACGCGATGCGGATGTAGCCGATGCCGCCCGTGTCGGGCAGCATCTGCCCCGCGACCGTATGCACCTGAATCGTCGCGCGCCGCACGGTGTAGTCCCTATCCTCTTCGCCCGCGCGGCGAATCTTCAGCGTCACCTCGGTATCGACCGCGCCGCGGATGTGCAGTGCGACCTCCTCCGGCTCGATCTCGCTCGTCGGCGTGCCGTCGACGGCGATGATCTCATCGCCCGTCCTGATGCCTGCCGCTTCGCTCGGCGTCCCCTCCATCACGGAGATGACCGTGATCTTGTTGTCCTTGAAGCCCATGACGACGCCGACGCCGCCGAAGCTGCCTTCCGTATGCGAGCGCATGAGCTCGTACATCTTCTGATCGAGATAAATGGAATGGGGATCGTCAAGCGTCTTGACCATGCCCGAAATGGCGCCGTCGATGAGCCTCGTATAGTCCACGTCGCGCACATACTGCGTCTCGATGAAGCGCAGAGCACCAAAGAAGCGCAGGACGTCCTTCACCTTCTGCCCGTTGAAGCCCATGAGGGCGTAGAAGCCCGACACCGTCGCGGTAAAGGTCACGACAGCCGTCGCGATGACGAGCAGGAAAATGCTTCTCTTTTTCAAAATATCCTCCATCTCACTCAAAGGAGCCTATTAAAGATACCCCATGGGATCTACAGGCTCACCGTCGACGCGCACCTCGAAGTGGCAGTGCGGCCCCGTAGAGTTGCCCGTCGAGCCGCATTCGGCGATCGCCTGTCCCTGCGAGACGCTCTGCCCCTCGCTGACGAGGAGCGCCTGATTGTGCCCGTAGAGCGTCGATATGCCGCCGCCGTGGTCGATGATGACGGCGTAGCCGTAGCCCGAGATCCAGCCGGCGTAGGAAACGATGCCCGCGCCCGCCGCATGGATCGTATCGCCGTAGTCGCCGCCGATATCGATGCCCGAGTGGAAGCGGCTCGCGCCCGTGATCGGGTGGACGCGCCAGCCGAAAGGCGAGGTGATTGATCCCGAAATCGGCCAGTTCAGCGCACCGCCGCCCGAGAGCGCGGGCGTTGCCGGCTGATAGCGGCTGTTTCGGATCATCTGCTCGACTTCTTTGGACGCCGCGAGATTTTCGTTGATGATGCGCTCCTGCGTCGCGCGATCCGTTTCCATCTTGTCGATGACTGCCTGCTTCGCCGCCTGCTTCTTCTCCGCCTCTTTTTTGCGCTCGTCGGCGGAGGCGACGAGCTTTTCCTTCGCCTTCCTGTCCTCTTCGAGCGCCTTCTGTGAATTCTCGATCGCGGTCTTTTCCGCAAACACGATCTGCACGAGATCGTAGTCCTGCTCAATGACGCGCTTCAAAAGATCCATGCGCGTGAAGAAGTCCTGAAAATCCTTCGCCCCGAAGAGCACGTCGAGATAGCTGATCTGCCCGTTGATGTAGATGTCGCGCACGCGCCTGGCGAGCTGATCGCGCTTCTTCACGAAGTCGCGGTTCAAGACCTTGAGCTTCGCCTCGTTCTCGTCGATGCGCTCCTCCGTCGCGTCAAGCTCCTTCTTTACGTCCTTATACGCCTTCGTCGCCTCGTCTGCCGCCTCGTCAATGACGCGCTTTTCCTCGGAGAGACCCTCGATCCTGGAATCGATCTCATCCCGCTTTTTCTGCGCCTGCTCCGCCTTTTCGATATGCGCGTCGCGCTGCTCTTCGAGTGTCTCTGCCCGGGCGAGCGGCGAGAGCGTCACGAGATAGAGAGCAGCGAAAAGCGCCGCTGCCTTCTTTCGCGCATTTTTCCCTTTAGAATCAAACAACATGAAAAAGCCCCCTAGACCTTGAGGAAGCGCTTGAGCGAGATCGTGCTGCCGAGGGCGCCGATTCCCATGCCGCTCAAGACCATGACGATGGTGATGAAGTTGACGAACGGGTACTGCGGTATGAGCGGCAGAAACGCCAGCGTGCTGTAAACCTTCGCCGTGATCAGCCCGTAGATGCTCCGAAGGGCGATCGACGCGAGGACGCCGCCGAAGAAGCCGAGCACGACGCCCTCTAAGAGGAACGGCCAGCGGATGAACCAATCCGTCGCGCCGACGTACTTCATGATGGCGATTTCCTTGCGGCGCGCAAAAACCGTCAGCCGTATCGTGTTCGAAATGATGAAGAGCGTCGCGCCCGCCAAAAGCAGCATGAGCGTGAAGCCGAAGATGCGCACGAGCCGCGTCATATCGAAGAGATGCTCGACGACGTCCTGCCCGTACTTGACCGACTCGACGCCGCCGAACTTCTCGATCGCCTTCGCTGCCGTCTCGACCATCGTCGGCTGCTTGACCGTGACCTCGAAGGCGTTCGGCAGCGGATTCTTATCGTCGAGCGCATCGAGCAGATACTGCTGATCGCCGAGCCTCTCCCTGAGTCGCACGATGGCGTCCTCGCGGCTCACATACTGCACGCTCTCGATGCCCTGCATCTTCTTCAGATCGTCTTCGAGATCGTCAATGTCCGAGCCCTCGAGCTTATCTTCGAGGTAGACGTTGATCTGCACCTGCGACTCAAGCATTGAGGCCATGCGGTTCATGTTGAGCACGATGATGAGAAACATGCCGAGCACGAAGAGCGATACGGCAACCGTGCTGATGGAAGCGAACGACATCCAGTTGTTGCGCTTGATCGAGATGCAGACCTCGCGGATGAAATACTCCGTCGTCCTAAGCTTCATAGCCGTAGCCTCCTCTCGCCTCGTCGCGCACGATGCGCCCGCCCTCGATGGCGATGACGCGCTTCTTCATCGTGTCCACGATGTTCTTGTCGTGCGTCGCCATGACGATCGTCGCCCCCGCGTCGTTGATGCGGCGGAAGATATCCATGATCTCCCACGAGGTCTCGGGGTCGAGGTTGCCCGTCGGCTCATCGGCGATGATGAGCGCGGGATCGTTGACGATGGCGCGCGCGATCGCCACGCGCTGCTGCTCGCCGCCCGAGAGCTGCGACGGGAAGTTCTTCCACTTCTCCCGCAGCCCCACGATGTCGAGGACGGCGTTCACACTGCGCTGCATGAGGCGACGCGGCGCTTCGATGACCTCCATGGCGAAGGCGACGTTCTCGTAGACCGTCTTGTCGGGCAGAAGACGGTAGTCCTGGAAGATCACGCCGAGCCCGCGCCGCATGTACGGCACATCCTTCGCGCGCAGCTTCATCATATCGTGCCCGTTGACGCGCAGCTTGCCGCTCGTCGGCAGGATCTCCCGGAGCAGCATGCGCACGAACGTCGACTTGCCCGCGCCGCTCGCCCCCACGAGGAAAACGAAGTCGCCCTTCTCAATCTTGACGTTCACATGATCGAGCGCCACCGTGCCGTTATCATAAACTTTGGAAACATCCTTCATATAAATCATTGCAATGAATTCCCCCATATCAGATGCCGCTTTCTGGCATTCTTACCTATTATATCACATTTCTCCCAATTTCACTTCCTTAATTATCGCATAGAAATCCAAAGGCTTTAACAATAAATAATAAGTCTCTATTGCGAACATGTACCATTTGTGGTATACTAACGGAAACGATGATTTTCCGGGCGGCTTCAACCGCCCTCGCCAGTAAAAGGAGGAATTTCCATGCAGAAAATGTTAAACCAGCTTCTTTCCGACCTCGTCGTCGAATATCACAAGCTCCAGCACTATCATTGGTACGTCAAGGGTCCCGATTTCTTCCCCGTTCATGCACAGCTCGAAAACTACTACGACAGCGTGCGCGATGATATCGACGCCGTCGCCGAGAGCCTGCTGCAGATCAACCACGAACCGCTTTCGTCCCTCAAGGACTTCCTCGCGACCGCAAAGATCGAAGAGGCAAAGTCAGGTTTTGCAACCTCCGACGAGATTCTCGCCGAGGTCGAGAAGGACTTCGCCTACCTCTACGAGCAGGTTCGTACCATCAAGAAGGCCGCCGACGAAGCCAATCGCTACGTCACCTCCATGCTCATGGACGACTTCATCAAGAAGTACGCCAAGTCGCTCTGGATGCTCCGTCAGGCACGTTTGAAGTAAGACGATATTAAAAATATCAACAAAAAGAGGCGCTGCCCATCTGGGCAGTGCCTCTTTTTGTTGGCTTCATCAGGTCTTGAATCTTGCCGCCGCCTCATTGAGGTCGTGCGCCATATCAGAAAGTCCGCGCGTGCTCGCGGCGATCTCTTCCATACCTGCCGCCTGCTCCTCCGTCGCGGCGGATACATTCTGCGCTTCCGCCGCCACCTTCGAAGCGGAGTCGTGAATCTTGCCCGTCGCGTCGTCGATCTTGTTCGCTCGCTGCGAAAGCTCCTCCATGTTCTTTTCAATGGCAGCGGAGTTTTCCTGCACGCGCTGGATCATCGCGCGAATCTCCGAGAAGCCCTTGCCCGTCGCCGTGACGTTCTCGCGTCCCTTCTCGGCTTCCTCGCGCCCTGTTTCCATCGCCTGCACCGCCTGCGCCGTTTCCTGCTGGATGGCACGGATGAGCTCTTCGATCTGCTGCGAGGCGTGCTGTGACTCTTCGGCGAGCTTTCGCACTTCTTCAGCAACGACGGCGAAGCCGCGCCCATGCTCACCAGCGCGCGCCGCTTCAATCGCGGCGTTCAGTGCGAGGAGGTTTGTCTGCCCCGAGATATTCGAAATGACCTCGACGATGTTGCCGATTTCCTTCGAGCGCTCGCCGAGTTTTGCGACGACATTCGAGGAAGAAATAACCGTATCGGCAATGGCATTCATCTGGTCAACCGTAGAGAGCACGAGCTTGTTGCCCTCCTCCGCACGCTGCGACGTATGCTCGATGTCGGCGGCGACCTGCTCGATCGTCTGCGCCGCGTCCGCAATACCGCGCGTGAAGGCATGCACCTGATGCTTCGCCTCGGCGACGGAATCGAGCTGTGCCTGTGCCGCACCCGCTACCTCCGTGATGGATTCGGCGACGTTTTGCGTCGCCTGCGCCGACTGCTCCGACGTACTCGTCAATGCGCCTGAGGAATCCGAAACAGAAGTCGCCGTCTGCTGAATTTTCTTCGTCATCGAGCGCATATTTTCGAGCATCTTGTTGCACTCCTGCGCCATCTGCCCGAACTCATCGCCTGAATCAGCCGCAAGCTTCAAGCTCAGATCGCCCGCCGCAATCTTCCTCAGCGAGTCAAGTATCATCGAGACGGAACTCTTGATTGTATGCAGCAGGAAGTAGCCGCAGACGATCGCGATGACGAGTACGAGTACCGTGACGATAACCGTCGTCATGATGACGCGCGCATAGACTTCATCCGCTTCCTTGTCAACCTCAACAGCGCCGTTCATGGCGCGTTCCTCATCCGCCAGAATAAGGTTTTCCAGCTTCATATACGACTTGCTCCATTTCTGATCGATAAAAGCAAGTCCTTCCGCCTGCTTCCCTTCGGCGAAAATTCGATCTCCTTCCTCACTAACTGCCAGATATTCTTTCCAGGCATTGTATTCATTGTCGAAGAGGTTCTGATCCGACTTGCGTTCCTCTTCGCTGTAGTAAGTCGTCTCGCTGAGCGTCTTCCTATAATCGTCGAAAACCGCTTCCACCTGCTGCTTGCTTTCCTCGTGCTTCTGCTCAAGCTGTGCACGCGTAGCGGGATCCGGCGCCGAAGCCTTCAAGAGTGCGTACACACGCGTTTCGTTCGCAGCATCGGATAGCCTTGATGCAATGCTGATCGCCCGTGTCCAGTCCATAAGATCCGACGTAGACTTGTTCAGCACGTTGCCTGAATAATTCGCGTAGATTCCGAATCCGAGAAACACCACAATCAGGATCACGAAACTCAACACAATCTTTTTTGCCACAGTCAATCCATTCATCCTCTTCCCCTCCAGTGGAACCAATCTTTTGCAACAGGAAGCAAGCCGCCGACGTCTGCCGCACGTTTCCAATGAAATGCAACAAATCATCATCAAACATTTAGTTGACAGCGGCCACGAAAAGAGAAAACTTCTTTCTCCCCCGCAAAATGCTTTCGTTCTTAAAAACACAAAAACCCGTTCGTATACAGCGCTGTCATGGATTCCCCCTCCCTATAGGATATCAAATCCATACTAACATATACCTTCCACTCGCAGATGTCACTTTCTGTTGCCAAAAGCTTATTGTAACAATTCTATAGCAGAGTGACAAGAATCTGCGATAACAACTACTGCATATCTAGTATAATAGCACAGATGACCCCCCCCGCAAGACATTTTAATCCACTTCACCAGCTCTTTAATCTTGCCCCGCTGCGTTGAGATCGTGCGCCCTGCCGGAAAGACCGCATCGTTCAATTTCCGCAACAAAAAACAGGGGCAGAAGCACGCAAGAGTCGTGCCCCATCCCTGTTTGCTTGCAGCGGCGTCCGCCTTCAATTCATTGTTCCAACAGATAGCGCATATAAGCCGCCTTCACCGCATTCCGACGGCGCTGACTGATCGGCAGGCTCATTTTGTTTTTCAGTATGAAGGACATGTTCCCCATATTCGCTACCATATCCATGTTGACGATGATGCGATGATAACATTCCTGGAATCTTTTATCCTCCAAAAGGCGCTCCGCTGCCCAGTGATAGGAATACGGACGCGACAGATGAAATTCCCGCTCCTGCAAGACGATATGCAGACGCGCGTCTTGAATGTCAATGTAGAGGATTTGATGAAACGGCAGGGAAAAGTTTCGCCCGCTGACGCGTATGGGCAAAGCTCTCTTCTTCCTGCCGATGCGAGAGAATACACGACGCAGCGCCGCGTTGAACCCTTCCTCGTCCATGCCGACCGGCTTCAGGAAGTAGCCGTCGGCAAAGACGCGGTAGCCGTCCAGCAGATACGCTTCACTGCTCGTCAGGAAGATGATGCCCATATCGGGCTGACGCGCACGCAGCTGACGCGCTACATCCATGCCGTTCATCTCGGGCATCAGTATATCCAGGAATACGAGATCGTACTCGTCTTGCTGTTCGCGCTCCAAAAGCTCTTTCGGCGAGGAGAAGCACGCGACTTCCGCTTCGGACGCTTCGATCGGCCAATCCCGCAAAAGCATCTGCCCAAGGTAGCGCGCCAAATCCTCGCGCATCTCAGCTTCATCATCCAAAATCGCAATCTTCATCGGCTCCCTCCTCTCGGCAAATTTCCTGCGCGACAACCAAAATGCGAAAACGGGGGCAATCCACGGCGCAAGCTGCGAATCGCCCCCTGTTTCCTGCAGCCGCTCATACAAGGCGGCTACTTCGACCAATCAATAGTACTCGCCGGTCTCCTCGTATGTGCTGCCATCGGCACCTTCTGCATAGACCGCGTAGTTGCCATCTGCGTCCACAGCGACGGAGGCGACGTTGCCGTCCTCATCGGTCACAGCATAGACGTAGTTGCCGTCTTCGTCGTACCCCTCGTACTCATCGGCAGAAGCGACTCCCATCGCACCGAACGTGAATGCGCAGGAGGCCATGACGGCACAAAGCTTAAACCACTTTTTCATAAGAACATCCCCTTCTCTGAAATCTTTCTATGAACTCGTTCCCTGAACTTGTTCTATAAGTATTATAGCAAGAGGAAAGAATCTACACAATATTTTTGCAGAAAGTGCATATTTTTTACACGAAAGTGATACTTTACCTAAGATTGCAGCAAAAAGTCCATTGCATCTACCTGCATTTTCCTGTAAACTAAATCAGATAAGTACCGATGCCCCATGGAAGCAACGAAATATAGGAACCGGGAGGGATGCCTTTTTGAGTCCGCTAACAACAGAAACTGAAATCGTCCTCACTACCTTCTTGTTTCTCCTCACGCTTCTGCCGTCCGTATACCTTCGCTATTTGCCGTTTCGCAGCATCCTCACGGAAAAAACGAAGCGACGGCTCTTCTACGGCTATACAATCATCTTTCTCGCAGAAACTGTCGGCTCTCTTCTGCTCTTCTTTTTCAACATCGTGCCATATTCTTTTCATACCTTCAAACTCTTCTACTTCTTCTTCGGCTTCTTGCCTTACTTCCTGCTCAATCTCTGCCTGATCCGACCTTGTTTCGCGCAGCACATCTTCATCCTCGGCATACAGTTCATTCTCGCCGGCGCGATATCGGGCACCGCAATGAGCCTCATCCTTCTCCAGACAGGAGAGGACGGCTTTTTCTCGTACTTTTCCCTGTATTGCGGCATCTATCTCATCATCTACCTCATGAGCTTCCCCTTCGTACTGCCCTTTTTCCGCGAGATCTTTCTGCGCTTTTCCTCGATTCGCACCGATCGCTTCTGGCTTTACATCGCCTTCTTGCCGCTCCTCATGACCTTCCACGACGTCTTCTACTCGCTGGGTGCCGATCCGGTATCACTGCGCTACCTCGTGGCACGCCTCATGCTCTTTGCGAGCGGCATTCTCATCGCACTCGCGACGTGGCGCGGTCTCGAGCATATCCTGCGGCAGGCATTGATGGGCGAACGCAACCTCGAGCTGCTGCGGCGCATGCATTCCTTCGGCGAATATACGCGTTCGCTACAGGACAAGCAGATGCGCCTCGCCACCGTGCGACATGATCTCCGGCACAATGTGAAGCTGCTCGCCAGCCTCATCTCACGCGGCGACGATGAATCCGCCATGCAGCTGATCGCCAACATGAGCCGTCAGATCGATGCGACGCGCGCGGAGCAATTCGCCGCCAATCCCCTGCTCAATTCAGCGCTCGCCATCTATGTGCAGCAGGCGCGCGCCAGGGAGCTTCCCATCGAAGTGATGGCAGACGTTCCCGCTTCCTTTGAGGCGGAGGTTGACCTCTCCCTCGTCATCTGCAACCTCCTGGAAAATGCCATCCATGCCGAAGAAGAAGAGCCAGCAGGCGAACGCGCCATCCGCCTGCTGGCGCGTCCGCATAACGATGTACTCTACCTCTCCGTCAGCAATCGAAGAACAGCGCCCGTTCGCCTTGGTGCAAGCGGTCTGCCCGAAAGCAAAGCGCCGCTGCCCGGACATGGTTACGGCACACGCTCCTTGCTTGCCTTCACAGAAAAATACGACGCCAACTTCTTCACGGATCAGGCAGATGGCTGGTTCACAATCTTTTTGCACCTGCCGCTGAAAAAGGTCTGAAGACCACTCGCACACACAAAAAGACTCTGCACCATATGGCGCAGAGTCTTTTTGTATGTGCTTTGTCAAGGCTTATCCGGACTTCATTCCATGAGCGAAGTCACGATCCCGTCATCTGCAATCTCAAACATCACGAGGTTGGAGAGAGCGCTTTCGCCATTCGGCGTGAGGAATTCAAAGGCATAGCCGTAACTGCCGTCGCCAACCTCTTCATCTTTGACCTGCGGATTCCGCCCAATGCGGAAGGTATCAACCTCCACAGGCTTGAAGTCGTCGTCATGGTCGTCCGAAATCGTCATCGCATAATGTATCGTCGTGATTTCGTCGCCCGCTTTCAGACGAATCAGCCGCCGCGAGCTCATGCCGTTTGCCTCCAGACCACGGCGTGCGCCGAGAATATGATAGGCACCGTCCGCGTACGTGTAGGACACCTGCAGATTGCACAGCTCGCCGTTCAGCTTGATGGGGATGGAGTAGAGATTGTAATCATCTTCTTCGGCGGTGATCTCGATGTAGACGGGATGTCCGTCGAGCATCGGCCATGTGCCGTCGAAGTTGTCTTTGAATACACCCGTTTCCCAATCTGCGTCGATGTTGGAATCGCTGCCGAGGAAGAGCATGATGTCATCCTCCACGCTCATGTAGATGAGATTGCAGTGAATGGCAGACAGGAGATCTGTCGCGCTCTCATCGAGTTTGACGAAAGCGTTGCCGTCTTTATCGATATCGACGGGCAGATCTTCGAGCTGGGCGACGTCGAAGACATCGCGCCGCACGCTGGGGATAACGCCGATCCCACCTGTCGTGCCCGCGCCGTTGAGCACGCTTTCTGCGACTTCGGGCATTTCTCCGTAAATCAGATAGTAGAGTAAGCATTTCTGCGCCAGAGGCGCCGCATCCTGCTCGGCATAAAGCGCGAAGCCCTCGTCATCGCCGTCATAGGAGTAGTAAGCGGATATGCCGCTGCCGCGCCTGCGGTAGTTGCCGTGCACCTTGTAAATGACGGCGTCGTCCACAGCCTGCGCGAGTGCAGCTGCCGTATTCGGCAGGTTATCCTTCGCTTCCTCGGCGAGGCCGCCGAGGTCGACCATGTTCGCATACCCCTGATCACGCGTATTGCCTCCGTAATTTTCGGCGGCTTCCGCGTCGCGCCCTAACTCGGAAAAGAAGGCGCGCGGTTTTTTCGATGCTTCCGTCAGCGCTTCGCGCCCGAAGGCTTCGTAGGCGCTTCGCAGCGTCGGCATATGTGCAAGGTCGATGACGGAGAGCGTAGCCTGCTCCGCCACATCTTCTTCCTCGCAGCCGTCGAGATAGGTGTCACAAATCACCTGTCCGAGTCCTGCACCGCCCATCGCGGGATTCGCCGCGAGTGCGCCGATCCAGCCGCTGTAGTTCCAGCCTGTATGTGGCTCGACCTCTTCCGAGGCGACCATGTAGCGCGTGAAACCTTCGAGGCTCGCCGCCGTCTCGTAGCTTGCCATCAGGCAGGCATCGAAGCCGATCAGCTCGAAGGGAGGTGCCGCGGGCGACGCCTCATATACCGCCTCGAAGGCGGCGCGGAGATCGTTGAGCCGCAGCATGTTTTCCGTCCGCTCGTCCGCACAGACACCGACGGCGCTGCCGCCGCCATGATCCCAGAAGACGAAGACACGGTGATCCGCCTCGAAATTCTCCTCACCGTAGCGAATGAAATCGCGAAGCGTCTTCACACTGCCCATGTCCGCATCATCCAGACTTGTGAGCTGCTGCAGACCATCCGAATCGTAGAGATAGAGGTTCAATGCATCGTCGAAGGCATCGTTCTGCCATTCCGTCGTGCCGCCCGCCAGGATGAGCACCCGGACGTTGGACGGCAAAGACGTCTGCGTGAGTTCGATGATGTCGTCCGTGGCGGCGCCGTAGCCGGACTCCAAATCACTGCCGCAGACGTACCACATGACCAGCCATGTATCGTCGCTGTCGTAAGCATTGGGGAAGCGAGATGTAGCAGCGCCCTTTTCCGAGCCGGTACAGCCGACAAGAAGCATAGCACATAAAAGAGCTAGCACCAGATGCGTCATACGTCGAAACGGCTTCACTCCATCCGCCTCCCTCTTTCTTCAGCACAAACGCTTCATGCTGTACCTTGCGGCATCACTCGCCGTCGAGGAACTTCTGAATCGCCTGCGGATCCTTCGGTGCCCAGTGGAGCGTCTTGCCGTCATCGCTCTTCACAAGTTCACACGGCACATCGAGCGTCTTTTCGCTATCGTACGGAATCTGATCGATGAAGGCGCGCAGCGAATCCATCGCACCCTGCTGATAGACGGGATCCGTCCGTACATCGATGCCCTGCTGCTGCGCAAGACCGATGTAGACACCCATGGCGACGAGATCCTCGTTGGTTCCCAGCATAGCTGCCGCGCCCTTGCTGTCGATCGGCGTCGCCTTCAGTTCGACGACGGGGTTCTTATCGTCATCCTTCTTGACCTTTGCCGAGAGCTCCATATTGTCCTTGCGATCCTTGATGTAGTAGTCGGTGATCGCGGTGGCGTTGTCTTCCGAAAGCATCATGCTCTGGAACAACTCATCCGACTGATTGCGCACGAAGTCGCTGATTTTTTTCTTCTGATCCTTCGTCAAACCTGCTGCTGCATCCTTGTCCGTGTCGGCGTAGGCGTAGAGTTCGGCATAGGCGAGCACTGCCTTATCCGCCGAATCTTTCGGCTTGTCAGAACCGCAGCCTGCCATGAGGAACATCGCCAGAATGGCGATCATTGGGAGAAACAGCTTTCTTGCTCTCATCATTTTCCAACTCCTTCGTTGTCTATCCTGCAATTTATTTTCGGAAGGCAAGGCGACGTCGTCGGCGCCAATTTGATGCGCCGCCCTGACACTTCCATAATAATATTATGGCAAAAAAGAACATTCCGTGCAACGAATTTACAGAAAGTGATGTTTTTTTACACGAAAGTGATGATATTTGTCTTTCTTTCACAAAAAACTCTGCGCAGCTATAGGGGCACGAATCAATTCGAAAGGGGCTGCCGCTCGCGTTTCAGCGTGTGGCAGCCCCTTCTACTTCTTCTTTAAGGAAACGCTGAATTTATCAGCGTTTCCTTAAGGAACCACTGATAAATTCAGCCACCCATCTTCACGCATCTGCGCT
>ERZ772957.1305-NODE-1305-length-16565-cov-6.569049_pt1 | contig 16565 bp, 14 predicted proteins | sample MGYA00580682_ERZ772957 | MGnify/ENA primary metagenome ERZ772957 (study PRJEB29015, sample SAMEA2737921) | human oral metagenome | biome: human oral; feature: human-associated habitat; material: dental | place: China | collected 2025 ...
AGACGATATTACTGTTATTATCAAATCAAATAAGGCCTTACAATTTTGTGATTTATTTGTGAAAACATTAGAAAAAGAATATGGAAACTATCTTCATCTCAAAGATTTTCATATTTCTGTTGGGATAGGTATTGCCTTTGTTCACGATAAATTCCCTTTCAGTACGGCTTATGACATAGCAGAACAGCTATGTAAGAATGCTAAAAAACGAGGATTAGAATATCCGTTTAGTAAAAATAATATAGATGTTACTCATTCGAGCATGGATTTTCAAATTATCAAAAGTGGTATGACTACAGATATAAAAAATTTCCGTGCCTCTAATTACTATTTGGACAAGAATAATCAAGAGCCCAAATGCTTATTAAGAAGACCATATTTGTATATAAAAGAAAATGTTCCTAAAGAATATACTTATACAAATTTTATAGATACCTATGAGGAATTAGTCAATCTCGGAATTGCTAATAATAAACTTAAAGCTTTGCAACACGCCTACGCAACGAGTGAGATGGAAATTGATTATGTGATACAAATGATTAAGGCTAGGAAAAAGTGTGAGTTGCAACCTTGGATGGGAAATAAAGCGACATATTTTGATATATTAGATGTTTGGGATTATTTAAAAGGGGGGCAAATAGATGAAAATCTTACAACTGACGATTGAGTTAAAATCTGACATGTGCTGTGGTACAGGTACAGGTGATGGTGTCCAATTTGATACAGTTTCTGCTTATAATGATTATGGATTGCCCTACATTCCGGCTAAACGTCTGAAGGGGTTGCTGCGGGAACAAGCAGAATTTCTGATAGCTTTTGATCCTGAAAATAAGAATTTTGTTGAAATATTGTTTGGAAAAGGAGAACAGGCTGGTGCTCTCATCGTCAATAACGCAGAGATTAAAAATGTGAGAAATCTAAAAGAGGATTTAGATAAGCTTTTTAAGAGTCAGCCGTCCTTATATAATCCGTCCGCGGTTGCTGAGTATTATACAGTAGCTAGACACGCTACTCAAATGAAAAATGGTGTTGCTAAACCCAAATCTTTACGAACAATTGGAGCCGTACCAAGTGGCACAATATTTGAAGCGACACTATACTTAGATGATAGTTCAAGTAGTGAAAAAGTAGAATTTTTGAGAAAATGTGCCAAGCTTCTTCGGCACATCGGACTCAATCGTACAAGAGGTTATGGGGAAGCCGTTTGTACTTTAGAGGAACAGGAAAATGGTTTGAAGGAATATACCAATGATTCACATGGAGGACGTCAAACATCTACTATTTTTCGTTACAATATTAGCTTGGAGACAGATTTAGTCTCAGAGAAAGATTATATTATGGGTACAGCTTTGCAAGGCTGGTTTGCTGGTAGAATTGAACAGGAAAATATTCAAGAGTTACTTACTAAAGTAAAATTTAGTAACGCTTATCCTTGCATAGATGACAAGTTTTTTTCCCCAATGCCTTTAAGTTATATCAATGTGAAGAATGAAGAGGAAATTTACTCTCAAGCAGATGGTTATAGAAGATGTGAAGGGAAGCAATACACCAAAAAAACAGGTTTTGCTTATTTTGGTTATGAAAAGTCCAAAGAGGGTACGAACATTCTGTCTTATGATTCTTATGAAATGCAAAAGAGCATTAGTTACCATGTCACAACAAAAGGAGATAATGACCTTTTCACTCTTCCTTTATTGAAGGCTGGACAGTCTTTCGCAGGCTTTATTGAAGGCGATCAGAGCATATTAAATAAACTGAAAGAGATTCTTTCCAAATATAAGGGGGAAATCCGTCTGGGAGGCTCAGCTAATATTCAGTTTGGAAAATGTGTTTTGACGATTGTACCTAACAGAAATGTAGAAGGCGACTTGAATTCTAACACTAGTAAGGATGCTAGCCCATCAGGCGAAGAAAAACACGTTTATATTGTCAATCTCTTATCAGATACCATTCTCTGTGATGATTATGGCTTAAATTCTGTCTCGCTAGATGTTCTAAAAAGATCCGTTGAAAAATTGTTTAATATAGATAAGGGAGCTGAATCTAATAAAAGTAAGGAACCAATCATTGGTGACATCTATACAGGCACAACAACGACAGGAGGTTATAATGGCAAATGGAAGATGCCACGCCGTCGGTTTAGTGCCTTTTCAATGGGAACACAAATATATGTTGAATCAAAGATTGAGCCCAAGTGTTCTGAAGGCTTTATGGGTTTACTTCAAGCAGAAGGCTACGGACAGTACCGCATACAAAAACTTAATCCTGAGTTGTCCAATACAGGATTTAAAAAGTCTGAAAACCAAGAAAAAAATGTAGAAGGTGAAGTTGGATTTGAACTCACTTTAGCTGGTAAAGACTTAAAAGAGCAGATTGATTTCCATCATCTGCTTAAAGAGCTAGAAAAGTCAGCCTATGAGATAATAGAAACACAGTCCTCTCTTTTGAAAAAAACGAGTAGTTCGTCACTCATGCGACTCAATGCCGTCTATCAAAACTTAAATAGAGAGGGTGGTGAAGCTACACTTGAAGTTTTAGGCTCTGTTTTTAAAAACAGCAATGATAAAAATAACAACGAACAGAAGATTTGTGAGACAATTCTTAAAAGGTTTAAAGAGTTTAAAATAGATGACATTGTTGACACAGACAAAAAGGTCAGAGCTTCTCTACACTATTTGCAATATATTCTAACAGCTATCAAGTTCTGGTATAAAAATAATAAGGGGAGGGAGAACTAATATGGGTGATAGTATCTATTTGTTTAAGGGGATCTTGAAAGCTGAAACTCCTTTTATGATTGGTAATGGTGACGATACTTATTCTGATATGGATTTGCTTAGGAATCATAAAAAAGAACCATTTATACCTGGTACGGCTTTAGCAGGAGTTTGTAGAGCCTACTTGGAAAAAGATGATAACTTTAAAGATAAGGTGAAGAACTATTTTGGTGAAGGTAAGAAGGGACATGAATCAACGAAATATAGGCAGAGTCAAGTCATTGTCTACGATGGACAATTAGAGGGAGCTGAGAAAACGCCCACTCGTATTCGTGACTCTGTAAAGTTGGAAAATAAAGTAGCAGTTGATGAAAGTAAGTTTGATTTTGAGATTGTTGAAGCAGGAGCTGCCTTTTCCTTCCGACTAGAATTTAAAGTAGATAAGGAAAAAAGGAATGAAGTAGAGAGTCTTGTAAGAGCATTGATTGCAGGTTTTCATCATGGAGAGATTCGAATCGGTGGAAAAAGTAATCGAGGATATGGCTATTTTAAACTCCTTCCCTCTCTAGATTCAGATACAGCGGGAGTACAAAGCAAATATTTTGATTTGACAGATTTACGTGAATTAACAGACTACATTGACTGGGATTGGTCAGGGGCAAATTATTCTACAGAATTATCTTTAGACGAACAAAATAAATCCAATAACTTTATATTAACACCTCTTCAGTTGCATAGTTTTCTTTTCATTCGTGATTACGCTCACAATGAGCAGTATGATGAGGGGACAATTGATGCAGTCCCTCTTAAAAACAGTAAAGACGAAGTAGTGATTCCAGGTACAACTTGGGCAGGAGTCTTCCGACACCATATGGAGCGAATATTAAATCAGTTAGATAGGGAAGTAATTGGTGACATTTTTCCTAAATGTGACATCAATAAAGAATCTTGGCCTAAAGCGCTTATAGACTATTTATTTGGCTATGTTCATGAGAAAAAAAGTGATAAGAATGACGGGCCTCAGGCTTCTAATAATCAGGCTTCACATATTTTTTTCAAAGAGAGTCATTTTGAAAAGGGAAACGTTTCAGAAATCTTAAGGACCCGAACAGCTATAGATCGCTTTACTGGTGGAGCTTCAAAAGGTTTGTTATTTAATAACAAACTAGCATATACTCAGGGGGATAGGTCTAGTTGCTATTTAGAGGTTGGCCTATCGAAAGAGTTGAAAGATGAACAAAAACAGTATGATTTTGTAAAATCCTTACTTGATGTCTGTTTTGAGGATTTACAGGAGGGATATCTAGCTGTTGGTGGTCAAACTGCAGTCGGAGGGGGAATTTTTAGAAAAGGAGAGGTGAAAGATGAGGAAGTTTCAAACGATAAAGAGTAACATAGCGCCTTTAACCCAGTTTGATGGTCTATCCCTATCAGACTATACATATGCTGTCTATTATTGGAGTGATGGAGTCGAAATAAAGGAATGCTCTTCAGAGGACAAGATCGAAACGAGTAGAACGGGAGCCTATCTTCTAGAGCTGCGTGCTTTTGATGAAAATCAAGAACTCTATCTTATCCGAGTGGAAGATGGTGAGCATGCTTATCAAGGTCGTATCAGACAAGATGAGACGGGGGATGATATTCTTATTTTCGATGAAGAACATAAGATTTGGGGAGATCCAGAGAAAAACTGTAGCGCAAATGGTAGTACCACTTTAAAAGAAGACCGTGGCATTGAAGTTACTCTGCCTATTTCTGTTGACAAAGGAAAGACTGCCTTTATCACTGTACGGAATTATTTCAATACAGCTGATGGAGACTTACAGTCAGTCGACTGGCGTTTTGTTGCTTTTAGTACAAAAGAAGCAACTCCTTACCTATCAGAAGTTAAAGGAGAAAATGATGGCTGACAATACATATAAATTTATCAATCCCTATACTTTCTTGCCTATCAAAGATGAAGCTCCTAATCGAACCAATCTGAGAAAAGGCTCCCTATCAGGAAGGATTCACTGTAAACTAAGCATAGAGTCTCCGACTTTTATCCCTAATACCAGTAAGACTTTTGAAGAAAAATTCGACAAGGATACTTTAAAAGGGCAAGATTTCTTTTCTTACCAAGACTTGAGCCAAGAAAGTAAATTCCCTTTAAAAGCTCCAGGACAACCCCGAATTCCAGGGAGTGAAATCCGAGGCATGATTCGCAATGTCTACGAACAATTAACCAATTCGTGTCTATCAGTTATTGATGATAAAAATCTGACCCATATGCGGATCAGCTTATCCAAGGAGCCAGGATTATGGAATAGAAAAGAGAATACTTTAATTGGCTGCGAGAGAAGAAAGATTTCAAAAGCAGAAATCAAAAGCAAATACTATAAGAGTGGAGAAAGAATTTGTTATGGTAACTCCTATAAAGTAGGTCATGTGATAGTTGGAGAATACTTTTCTAAAAATAAAAAGAAATCAGAATCACTTTTCTACCCGAAAGAAATTTATCAGAAGTTTAAGCATAATGAACAAGAAATAAATTTGTATGAGGCTACTTATCAGGAAATAGAAAGCATTACAAAAGATAGCACTGCTGCATGCTTTCTTATACAGCCGAATGATATTGTAAGATTTGAAAAGGTATTGGAAGAATATGGAAAAAAGAATGCGCATAGAGATTATGCAAAAGCATATTTTAATGTAGATAAGAATCCGATACTACCAGTATTTTATACACAAGTAGATGGTGTCCTATATATGTCCCCTGCTTGTATCACGCGTGAAGTTTTTAATCATACGATTTCGGAGATACTCCGAGACAATCATTCTGGGCACCAGCCTTGTGATGGAGCTGGCGACCAGTGGTGTCCAGCCTGTTGTCTGTTTGGTAAGATAGGGCAAGATGGAGAAGGGTATGCTCTAGCTTCACGTTTGCGTTTTTGTGATAGCGAGCCTATCAGGGAAGCGGAATTTGAAGCCCCCTTGGTTTTACCGATACTTGGTGAGCCCCACTATTCTGCGACCGAATTTTATTTACAACCTCCTAAAGATGGGAATACACGTTTTTGGAATTACGACTACCACATCAAAGGTCGTACAGCGGATACTAATATTTCGCATGCGGATCGGGAAAGCTACACTCCTCGCTTAACGGGACGTAAGGTTTATTGGCTCGGCCAAGATACACATGCTAAGGATAAATATAATAAAAACAATTACAAAATGCGCAATAAGGTTCGTTGTTTAACAAAAGGGAATTGTGAATTTGACATTTTTTTTGAGGATGTGACCGAAGAAGAGCTGAAGCTCTTACTCTGGTGTATAAGACTTGAACCTGATTCTGATTGCTTCCATAGGATTGGGCGTGGTAAACCATTCGGTATGGGGAAGGTTAAGATAATTGTTGAAGGGCTGGACGAAATCACTTATAGCTTAGATGAGAATCATAAATTAAAAAGAAACACTCGCGATATTAAGTCGGATTATGAAGGAATAAGCTACTCCGACGAACAAAAGGCTATCATGAAGCATCTTTCTAGCTATATGAAAGTGATTAATGACACCATTGACTATCCAAGGCTTGAGGAAAACGGACCAATTTACGAATGGTTTGCTAACAATAAAGGTAAGAACTTAGGAAAAGTCTATATTCGAGAAATTTTGGCTCCATATCCTGAAACGGGGGTTGTTAGTCGAGATAACTAGCTACAATAAACTGATCTTAGGTAGTCGTGAGCTATCCATGATTGGTTCTTGTTTGAATAAAAAAAGACGAATTGCATCAGCAATCGTCTTTTTCGTTCTCTTGCTAATGCACTACCGTTTATTCCTATTAGTTTCCCTTCTAGCGAAACCTATTATTTAGCCGGAGCACTCTCGAGTGTATTTACCCCTCCATAATTTCAGCCTTCTTTAAGAAAAAATTCAGTCCCGTTTAAGCAAAACTCCCTATAATAACTCTAGCACGTGAAAAGATGTGAACTTGTGTAATCAAACTTTATATTGCTTCATAGTGTTAAAATCCATGAAAATATAAAATGTAGAAAGAGGAAAACTTTAAAATGGATATGGAAAAAATGATTGTAGTTAAAAAGAGTACCAAATGGTGGATGACAGCAGTGGCTAGTGCCTCCTTAGCTGTTGGAGCGATTGGTGGCTATGGAATTGGTGCTTTAACACAGAAAAGCCCGCAGCAGAGCTCAGCGAAAGCCACTATGCCACAGCAAAACAATCAAGATGTTAAGATGCCAGGTCAAGGCGGACAAGCTCCTCAAGGTCAGGGACAGGGAAATGAAAATGGCATGCCACCGCAGATGCGTGGACAAAACGGTCAAGATGGTCAAGGCGGTCCGGGAGGTGGAGGTCAGCCACCACAAGGAAATGGTCAACCAGGGGGACCACAAGAAGGAAATCAATCAAAAAAGAAGCCATCAAACGCTGACGGCACAACAAAAGATGATAAGAATAGCGAAAATAACTCGAAAACAACAAATTCTTAAAGCATTTTCGACTAGTCATGATATAATAGAAAAAGATAGGTTAAGATAGAATGAGAAGTGTTTGCCATGTCTCTATTTAAACTACACAGAATAAGCTTTTTCTAGAAAGGGAGGAACAGGATGATTAAGATTCTATTAGTGGAGGATGACCTCGGTCTGTCAAATTCAGTATTTGATTTTTTAGATGATTTTGCAGATGTTATGCAGGTCTTTGATGGCGAAGAAGGTTTATACGAGGCAGAAAGTGGCGTGTATGACCTGATTTTGCTGGACTTGATGCTTCCTGAAAAAGATGGCTTCCAAGTGCTTAAAGAATTGCGTGAAAAAGGGGTAACCACTCCTGTCCTCATCATGACTGCCAAGGAAAGTATCGATGATAAAGGCCATGGTTTTGAACTCGGTGCCGACGATTACCTGACTAAGCCTTTTTACCTGGAAGAGTTGAAGATGCGGATTCAGGCCTTGCTTAAACGCTCGGGTAAGTTTAATGAAAATACCCTGTCCTATGGCGATGTGACGGTCAATCTTTCGACCAATTCGACTCTGGTTGACGGAAAGGAAGTTGAGCTACTGGGTAAAGAGTTTGATTTGTTGGTCTACTTCCTTCAGAATCAAAATGTCATTTTGCCCAAGACTCAGATCTTCGATCGTTTGTGGGGCTTTGATAGCGATACAACGATTTCTGTGGTGGAAGTCTATGTATCTAAGATTCGGAAAAAATTGAAAGGAACGGCTTTTGCGAATAATCTTCAAACCCTTCGCAGTGTCGGTTACATTTTAAAGAATGTTGAATAAACTCAAAAAAGCCTTATATGCGGATGATTTTTCTTATTTCATTCGCTATTTTGGTGTATTCACCCTGATTTTCTCGGCTATGACGCTCATTATTATCCAAGTCATGCGCTCCAGCCTTTACACGACCGTTGACGATAATCTCAAAAGTCTCAGTCAAAATCCCGCCTGGGTAGCCAATCTAGCCTATCGGACGACGGGGCGGCAATACCAAGAGCCAGAGAACAAGGATTCAGAGCACAAAGATTCAGAGTCTGTGCAAGCTCATGATATCAAGATTGAGGAACCGGGCAGGGTCAATGTCAGTGCCAATACCTCAGCCATTCTTTTGAATGATGATTATCAGAATGTATCTGCAAAAAATAGCTTTTTGAACTTTGATGCGATTAAATTTAATAAACGATTTCTTAATCAAATCAAGCAAATTCAGCTGACCAATAGCTATGGACAGGTCGAGAGTTATAGAGCCTATATGTTCGACATTGATCCAGATGATGAAATTGAAAATGTCAAATACGCAGTTGTCATGACCAGTATCAGCCAGCTGGAGCAGACTAGCGAAAAGCATGAAAAGCTGATTGCCATTGTCATGATTAGCTTCTGGGGTATTTCTTTGATTGCCAGTATCTATCTGGCGCGGATGAGTGTCAAGCCTCTTTTGGACAGCATGCAAAAGCAGAAGTCTTTTGTTGAGAATGCCAGCCACGAATTGCGGACGCCTCTGGCCGTTCTGCAAAATCGACTGGAATCTCTCTTCCGTAAGCCTGAGGCCACGATTATGGAGTCTAGTGAGAGTATCGCATCTAGTTTAGAGGAAGTGCGAAATATGCGTCTGTTGACCACCAACTTACTCAATCTAGCAAGGCGAGATGACGGTATCAAACCAGAATACGGTGAAGTCACGCCAGACTTCTTCACGACAGCTTTTTCTAACTATGCTATTATTGCAGAGGAAAGCGACAAGGTCTTTGATTTCAAAAATCTGGTTTCAAAATCAATCACGACAGATAAGGTCTTGCTCAAGCAGGTCATGACCATCCTTTTTGATAATGCCATTAAATACACAGAAGAAGATGGAGAGATCTATTTCGTGGCTTCCGCCAATGATCGGAGCTTGACCTTGCGGATCTCTGACAATGGCCCAGGGATTGCGGGCGACGATAAGAAAAAAGTCTTCGATCGTTTTTATCGGGTGGACAAGGCTCGGACTCGACAAAAGGGTGGATTTGGCCTAGGCCTATCCTTGGCGAAACAAATCGTAGACGCCCTGAAAGGGACCATCTCAATCAAAGACAACAAACCACGTGGAACCATCTTTGAAATCAAAGTACCGCTTAAGTCAGATATTAGAAAACGAATCAGCAAAAGCTGAAAAATTTTTCATATTATTTCAAATTTGACTGCTTTTACGGTATAATAAAAGAAAGAAATGAAAGAGGCACAACTATGACATCAAAAATGTTGCATACTTGTTTACGAGTGGAAAATTTAGAGGCTTCGATTGCCTTTTATGAAGAAGCATTTAGATTTAAGGAATTGCGCCGCAAGGACTTTCCAGAGCATGCTTTTACCATTGTTTATCTTGGTTTGGAGGGTGATGATTATGAGCTCGAACTGACCTATAATTATGACCACGGACCTTATGTGATCGGTGATGGATTTGCTCATATCGCTCTTAGCACGCCTGATTTGGAAGGCTTGCACGCTGAGCACGCTGCTAAGGGTTACGAAGTGACGGAACCAAAAGGTCTGCCAGGCAATCCGCCAAATTATTATTTCGTTAAAGACCCTGATGGTTACAAGGTTGAAGTGATTCGAGAAAAAAGTCTTTAAAAAATAATTAAACTTGTATTTTAGCACTTGTAAGATACAAGTTTTTTAACATTAGAATCATTTTAGGACAATAGCTTAGGGGTTAATAGATGAAAAGACAACATAGAAAGAAGCGTAGACGAAAGTATAGACTGATTCTCAGTCTTCTGAATCTGCTTCTTTTAGGACTTCTTATTTTTGGTGGACTGCGAATCCATGAAATGTTTCAGGAAAGGGATTTCCAGCAAAAGGTCGCAGAAGTGATTGCCAAGGAAGAGCAAGAGCATGCTGATAATGCCGAAAAGCAGGCTGGTAGGATTGGCAGCCATTATGTGGCAGCTTTTTATCCTCTTATGAATGGGCAGCCGCTTCAAAGTGCCAAAGATAAAATGTTGCAGGACAGTCAGAGCATTTCAGATGACAAAAAGCAAAAGGAAAACTTGACTGCTTTGACCTTTTACTACACGGAGGAAAAGTCTACTAGTCTAGCCAATACCAAGGAAGTGGTCATCCAGCGAAAAGATTACAGTATCTCGAAAAGGGACATCAAGTCTGAGGAAGCAAGAGAAGTAGCTTTGACTTATATCAATCAAGAAGGTGCAGCAGTCACTTTGGACAAGCTGTTTCAAAATCCAGAAGCTGCCAAGGAGATTTTCTTGAAGGAGTTGACCAGTCAGCTAACCTTTAGACAGGTGGAGGAAAGTCAGCAAACAGCAGTCTTAAATGCTCTCCGAGAAATAGAGTTGAGTCAGTGGAACTTTCATTACGAGGATAGTTTATTTTCCATTCGTCTGCCTAAAGAAATCAACGGTGTGTCGAGCGTGACGGTGCCTCTATCTAGTTTTTATGATCTAATTCGTCCGGAATATTTGCAGGGGGCTGATTTGGAAGCTTACCAGCAGTATGAAACAAAGCGGCATGAGAAAATGGTTGCCCTGACCTTTGATGACGGTCCCGACAGTAAAACGACTCCTCAGGCCTTGGAAATTCTGAAACGCTACAATGCTAAAGCGACCTTCTTTATGGTGGGGCAAAATGTTGCAGCCAATCCAGAACTGGCTAAACGTGTCCTTGATGAAGGCCATCAGCTTGGCATCCATACATGGAGCCACCCAGATTTGACCAAGCTGCCTCTAAATCAAGCCAAAAAAGAAATCCTAGATACTCAGGAAGCCATTTATAAGGCGACTGGTATCCGACCTATGATCACAAGACCGCCTTACGGAGCCATCAACTCTACGGTTCAAAATGCTGTCGATCAGTCCTTTATTATGTGGAGCGTGGACAGTCTCGACTGGAAAACGCGCAATACAAAGGCCATTATGCAGGAGATCGTGAAGACTCAACCAGGATCTATTATTCTCATGCACGATATCCATCAGACGACCATCGATGCTCTGCCAAGCGTTCTTGACTATCTGAAGAATAACGGCTACACTCTAGTGACAGTTGATGAACTACTGGAAAATCAGCTTCAGCCACATCAGATTTATTACAGCAGAAATTAAAAAAAGCATTGGAAATTTAATATTTCCAATGCTTTTTGCTTTGCTGTCATTAGATAAAACTATCGTTTACTGTGATTTTACTCAAGGCTGCACATACAGTTCTTGTTTTTTCAAGATAATTTCTCGAACAGAGGCATATTTTTTAAGAGCTTTTAGTTCTTCTGGGTGGCTGATGAAGGTGATGACATAGCCTTCCTTGCCCATGCGACCTGTTCGGCCAGAACGGTGAGTATAAGTTTCCAAATCACGCGGCACTTCGTAGTTAACCACGCATTCTAGAGAATCAATATCAATGCCACGGGCAACCAAGTCCGTCGCCAGCAAGAGCGTGATATCGTAATTTTTAAATTTTTCCAGAATAATCTTGCGGAATTTTACATTGACATCACTGGCTAGGGAAACTGCACTAGCTCCTCGGTACTGAAGCTTTTCTTCGGCGCTGCCCAAATCAGACAGACTATTGAAAAAAACTAGGCCACGAAATTCTTCGACATTGGATAGCTTGCGCAAGAGTTCGACCTTGTCACGCTTTTCCACTTGCATATAGAAGTGCTGGATATTGTCCAAAGTCTGGTCGTCAATGCTGATGCGCAGAGTGTTTTCGGCGATCTTCTCTTGATCGAACTTAGCCGTAGCACTCATGTAAATCAGCTGGTGTTCACGCGGCGCATAATGCAGAATCTTATCAACAAATGCATATTGGGAATCACTGAGAAGCTGGTCAAATTCATCTAGGATAATAGTGTCGACGTTCATCATCTTGATTTTCTTGAGCTTAATGAGCTCAAAAATCCGACCAGGTGTACCAATCAGTATCTCAGGACCTTTCTTGAGTCGCTCAATCTGCCTTTTCTGGCTATTACCAGAGAGGAGGAGTTGACTGCTCAAGCCCAAAGGCTCCGCCCAAGATTTACAAACATCAAAAATCTGTCCCGCCAGCTCTGTATTTGGAGCTAAAATCAAAAGTTGCTGCGCTTTTTTAGGCTTCAATTTCAACAAGCTAGGAAAGAGATAAGCCAATGTCTTGCCCGTACCGGTCGGACTGATGCCTAGCACCGTTTCTTCCTGAGAAATAGGCTGGAATATTTTTTCTTGGATAGCAGTCAGTTCAGCAAAACCCAGCTGATTTAGCTGCTCCTGCCAGACTGTTGGGAATGTTTCTTTAATCATGGTCAACCTCAAATCTAATGCCAGCATCTTTTCTCATGGCAAACATGCACTCATGCACAGTAGCAGCAGCCTGCAGATAGTCGCTATAAAGTTCTTCTTGGCAGCCTTTAAGGACACGAGCAAAAGCCTGAGCCTCTTCCAGCATTTGGTGCTCTGCTTGGTGGATAGTTAGACTTTCCGTCTCTCCATTCAGTTTTTGGAAAATGGCAGAGCGGATAAACTCGATACCGTCTAAGGTCAGAGTGCCTTGGTCCGTATAGATTTCAGCTGGCAGCTGGCTATGAATATTTTTTCCAGCTTGAATACGAACCTGAAAATCAGGATAAATCAGACTGCCTGAACCGTTAAGGTCAACGCCATTTGGCAGTTGTTGAGCTGTATAGCGGGTATTTTGTGGTGCACCAAGGAGTCGGACAGCTGCATAAAGCGTGTAGACGCCCAGATCCATCAGAGCACCGCCTGAGAATTTGGCAGAAAAAACATTGGGCTCCTGTCCACTCAGCAGTGCTTCCATTTTGGAGGAGTATTTTGCATACGTGAAATTGGCTCCCCAGATTTTCTTGTCTTTTAGGAAGTCCTGAATGACTGCAAAAGCTGCTTCGTGGTAGTTTCTAGCTGCCTCAAAGATATAAACCTGATGCTCAGCTGCCAGCTTGACCAATTCTTGCCATTCTTCAGGCCTTGATACAGCCGGCTTTTCAACAATGACATGTTTTCGAGCCAAAATGGCTACCTTGGAATGGTTGAAGTGGAGGCTATTGGGACTGGCGATATAAACCACATCTAGGTCGGCAGATAAGAATTCAATCATATCGGTGTAGAGTGCGACGTTTTTATAATCTTGCGCAAAACGCTTCGCGGCACTCAAAGTTCGTGAGTAAACAGCTGTAAACTCATACTCACCACTCAGTTGAGCTGCCTTTATAAACTCGTGGGAAATGGATCCCGTACCGATGATACCGAGTCGTAACATACTTTCTCCTTTAAAATGATTTTCCTGAATTTTTCTTGATTCACCCTTTCATTATATCATGATTTTGGTATAATAGATAGGATAACAAGTAATGGAGAAAACAATGCAAAACAGACCTATTATTATTGGTGTTACAGGTGGTTCTGGTGGGGGAAAAACCAGTGTATCTCGGGCGATTTTAGATCATTTTCCTAACGAAAAGATTTCTATGATTGAGCATGATTCTTACTACAAGGATCAGTCGCATTTGACCTTTGAGGAGCGGGTCAAGACCAACTACGACCATCCTTTTGCTTTTGATACAGATCTTATGATTGAGCAGATCAAGGAGCTTTTGGCTGGCCGTCCAGTGGACATCCCAACCTATGACTATACGGAGCACACGCGCAGTAATAAAACCTATCGTCAGGAACCGCAGGATGTCTTCATTGTAGAGGGGATTTTGGTCTTGGAAGATCAACGCCTCCGCGATTTGATGGACATCAAGATTTTCGTTGATACTGATGATGATGTGCGGATTATCCGTCGGATTAAGCGAGACATGGAAGAGCGCGGACGCAGTTTGGATAGTGTTATTGAGCAGTATCTTGGTGTCGTAAAGCCTATGTACCATCAGTTTATCGAGCCAACCAAGCGCTATGCGGATGTCATCATTCCAGAGGGCGCTTCTAATAAAGTTGCGATTGATTTGATTACCACCAAGATTGAAAAGATTTTGGAGGAAGCTAGAGAAGGATAGAAAGGAAGTCTGGTGTTACACTGGACTTTTTGGGTCAATGATGAAAAAGTTAGTCAAAAGGGAATTTCACTCCCGATCGAAGTTTTTTGCCTGCCTACTGACCTTTTGCGCAGGATTCGTGGATGCCTACACTTTCATGGAGCGTGGAGGCACCTTGGTCGCTGGACAGACAGGGAATGTCGTCTTTTTGTCTGTTGAGCTGATTCATCATAAGACTGGAGAGATTGAAGTCAAACTGGCTACCATGCTGGCTTTTATGCTGGGGATCTTTCTGATAACCGTTTTCCGTCCCTTTTTTGAGCAGTCAATATGGCGAGTAAGTAGCATTTCACCAATGGTTCTCATCTGTACTCTGGTAGGTTTTATGCCAAGTACCGTGCCTAATATGCTAATCGTTCCTCCGATTGCTTTCTGTATGGGGGTCGTTGCGACAGCTTTTGGCGAAGTAGATGGCATAGTCTACAATAATTCCTTTATGACAGGAAATATCAAGAAAACGATGGTGGCTTTTGGAAATTTTGTGCGAACACAGGAAAAACCATACTTGAAAGAGGGGATTTTCTTTGTTGCTTTGTTAGGAAGCTTTGTCATCGGAGCTATTATTTCGACCTATCTGCTCCAATTTTACGCTTTACGAACGATTTGGATCGTTGCAGGAATTCTATTTGCCTTCATGATGTTCCGCTTGGTTCAGTATGTACGAAGATAAAGACGAAGCATGATTAGTAAGTTATTAAAAAGGTAGGACATAAATGTTTAAAAAGGCTGAAATGAAGCTCTTGGCTAAAAGAAATCTTCGATATCGCATACTAAAAACAGAGGGTAACTATTATCTTCTGGATGTAGAACGCCCTTTTTTGATTGTCTACTTCTTACCCTTGTTGATTTATTTTGTGCCTCACAGATTATTCATGCTAAATGCAGACTATCAATTAAAAAAATGGTTCCTTATCATTCAAACCTTGCAGAAAGAAACTATTTGATTCTTAGAACTTCAGTCTTGTTTTTGTCTCACCTTTTGTTGGGTGAGTTTTTCTTTTAGTCTTTTCTAGTCCAGTCAAAAAGTCTAAATATTTTAAATTATTAGAAAAATGGAAATAAATTGCCCCTGTCGGAAGCCTTGGAGATAGATGTTGGCTCATGATGTCTGGATTAAAAAGAGTGATTTTGGAGAAGATCGTTTCGGTTTTGTATACAAAAGTGAGAAGAGCGCTAGAGTTAAGTGCTTTAACCAGTGGCTAGACTGGGCTTTCTTTTGCCTCGGAAGGTCGTTTCTTTTCGATTTTTGTAGCAAGAAGCAGACAGGTCATTTTTGAAGAAATAAGGATTATGCATTTTTGGGTATAAAACATGCATTTAGAAGTTTGCAACACGATGTTACACTTTTGTTACAATGGGAAATAAAATAGCAAAACTCTTGATATAATGGGAAAAAACGGGTATAATGATAAGTATGGTTTGATGTCAAAACTTTGGCATTATAATCAACAACCACATATTATTATATGTTTTAAACATCGAGTGATTAGAATATTGCATAGTAGGTGGTTGGACTATATTTAAAACAAGGAGAAACGTTCATGGATAAAAATGCGCGACGCAGATTACACAGAACGAGTGCTGAGAAACGACTTCGATACTCAGTGCGTAAGTTTAATGTAGGTGTGGCTTCCGTAGCCGTCGCAGCTTTCATGTTCTTGGGTGGGAATGCTGTTGCAGCAAACACATTGGCTAAAACAGATTCCCCAAGCACTTCTACAGAGAAGAAGGAGACTGTACCAGAATCGGAGGGGAAATCAGGTCCAGATACTTCTAAGTCTGCTGCAGATGCTACTTCAGCCGCAGAAACTGTAGCAAGTTCTGAAACCCCATCTAGCCAAGTGGCGGATAAAGCTGCGAAACCAGAAGTGGCTTCAAAGAGCGAGGCTGCTTTAAAAGAAGCAACTTCACAAGTATCTGAGGCTTCAGTTGCAAATAGCCAATCAGCTGCTTCTGCAGTTAAGTCTGAAGCTGCATCTGTAGCGGCATCAACTGCTTCTTCATCTGAAACTGTAGCAGAATCTACTACTGCAGAATCTGGCAAGTCTTCAATTGAAAAGGCAACTAGTCAGGCTGCTAGTTTGGCAACTGCTGGTCAAAATTCAACTGCTGTAGCACGAAGCGAAGCAAATTCTACATTGGCTGCTGCTCAACGCGAAGTAGATAAAGGCTATGCTGACTTCCGTAAATCTGGAGAAAGTGGCTTCCGTTCGTTTGACCCACAAACAGGGAAGACTACTGTAACAAAGGAAAACTTCCTTGATTACTTTAGATTGAATGGTTCAGCTACCTATAATTCATACGATGGTATCGTAACCCTTACTC
>ERZ772957.1307-NODE-1307-length-16516-cov-3.026548_pt1 | contig 16516 bp, 9 predicted proteins | sample MGYA00580682_ERZ772957 | MGnify/ENA primary metagenome ERZ772957 (study PRJEB29015, sample SAMEA2737921) | human oral metagenome | biome: human oral; feature: human-associated habitat; material: dental | place: China | collected 2025 ...
GCGCAAGTAACTTTACATTCCTTATAATCAGGATGGATTCCTTCCTTCATGCTAGTTCTCCTTTTCTCAAAAGTCTATCGTGCGCAACAATGCAATCGCTCCAATAGCCCTGCCATTATATCAAAGCAAATTAGCTTGTGCAATAGGGAAGTCCAACAAGTATTGATTTCCGGGCATTTTGATGCTGATTTTAACCCTTTTCGGATTGAGAAATCGCACATGAAAGTATATTATATAATTTAACCACAAGATGTAGACAAGAGGAGGTACTCCCATGCTTAAGGATAAATGCGTAGTCGTCGGTGTTACCGGCGGAATCGCCGCATACAAGGCTGCTTCTCTGGTGAGCGCGCTCAAGAAGGATCATGCCGATGTTCACGTAATCATGACCCGGAACGCTGCCGAGTTCATCTCGCCGCTGGTATTCGAGACACTTACGGGTAACAAATGCATGACAGATACATTTGACAGGGATTTCAAGTTTGATGTCGCACACATCTCCATTGCAAAAGCCGCTGACTATTTCGTCGTCGCTCCGGCAACTGCAAACTTCATCGCTAAGGCTTCTTATGGCATAGCTGACGATATGCTGACTACGACATTTCTGGCCGCTGCCTGCCCTAAGCTGGTAGTTCCGGCGATGAACACCAACATGTACCTCAACCCTATCACTCAGGACAACCTGATGAGGTTGCTCAAGGTTGGAATCAGGGTGTTGGAGCCCTCCAGCGGCAAGCTCGCATGTGGAGACGAGGGCGTCGGCAAGCTGCCCGAGCCGGATGTCATCCACGAGGAGATACTGTTCGATCTGTCCTTCGACAAGGATTTGAAGGGGCGAAAGGTTCTCGTCACAGCAGGAGCTACACAGGAGGCTATCGATCCTGTTCGCTACATCACCAATCATTCGACCGGCCGTATGGGATATGCAATAGCAAAGGCTGCCGCCTACCGCGGCGCGCAGGTTACGCTTGTGACCGGCAGGTCCGGACTTCCGCCTATTCCATACATCGATACGGTCGAGATTACCTCAGCCGCCGAAATGGAGCGCGAGGTGCTCGGATACGCGCCTAATGCGGACTACATCTTCAAAGCAGCTGCAGTAGCGGATTACACGCCCGTTCAAGCTGCAGACGAGAAGATTAAGAAGCAGGACGGAGACATGTCTATAGAATTGAAGAGGACTTCTGACATACTTGCAGAGATCAAAGAGATTAGAAGGCCCGATCAGATTATCTGTGGCTTTTCCATGGAGACGGAGAATCTGCTCGAGAACTCACGCAGCAAGCTGGAACGAAAAGGGCTCGACATGGTATGCGCTAACAACCTCAAAGAGGACGGAGCCGGATTTGGCGGAGATACCAACTCAGTCACAATCATCACCAGGTCGGACGAGACCGAGCTCGGTAAGCTCAGCAAGTTTGACACCGCCATGGCCGTTATCGACAAGGCTATATCCCTGTCGAACGAGGCTCCGATATCAGGGGTGCGCGACGTAACACTGTAGTCGCACTGCTGTAGATATGGCTTTACAATGGCAGTGCTTAGGCATGAATCTATAGGACGCAGTGCCTATAGATTGAATAATTGACTAAGATGATAATGCAACTGTAAATAGATGGTATCGGATATGAATAATCAAGAATTAATGGTCACTACAATCAGGAGCGCTCTGCTCAATCCGTCTTTTCTGGAGACATCCGGCTTTGATGAGGACGTGATGACGAGACGCACGAGCGATGAAAACTTCGTCGAGATGGTATACGAGCTCGCTTACCATTCCGGCAAACACGGCAGATACCACTCCCGTACTATCCTCGACATCAGCTCGAGGTATACGCCGGAGCTCGTGGACGTTCCAATCGAGGGCTGGCTGGAGCACACAAGGCTGTATCTCCTGCATGTGCTCTTTCCTCACATGGACGCCCCTCTTGAACCTGAGAAATACGCAGACGGCAGGAACATGCTGCTACAGATTATGCGCGGCATATACGTGTACGAGCGACAGGTACTGTCTTTCGACCCACGATACGATATGAAGCTGCTCAGCGACGAGGAGATTGAAGATAATGCTTTTACAGACGAGTATCTGAGACTCAAGAAACTGGTTAAGCGCGAGTTCGTATATGAATTTATGCGTATCAGCGCCGATATCTCGCCTTTCAACACTCTCGGGCACATCAGCGGTGTTCATTACGTTGCGATGTATGCAGCCAGACAGCTGCACGAGGCAGGCATAGATGTTGATCTCGGGCTCATTTCAGGTGCCGCAGCTGCGCACGACATCGGCAAATACGGTTGCCGCAAGGAGGAGGAACGCCGCGTTCCGTATCTGCATTACTACTACACAGATTATTGCCTGACCAGATTTGGGCTGCCTACGATTATGCATATCGCTGCTAATCACTCAACATGGGATCTGGAGCTCGAGAACCTGTCGGTTGAATCTCTGCTGCTCATCTATGCGGACTTCCGCGTCAAGAGCACGAGAAACGAGGATAATGAGGAACTGATCCGCTTCTATTCGCTTGACGAAGCTTTTGAAGTCATATCGAGCAAGCTCGACAATGCGGACACAACCAAGAAACGCAGATACGAGAAGGTATATAACAAGCTGCACGACTTTGAGGATTTCATGCGCGAGAACGGAGTCACAACTTCCCTTCCTGAGGATTGGTCAGAGACTCCCGGATTTAAGTGTGCGCCTAAAGAACGTGAGCTTGCCCTGCTCGATGGGAGGGAAGCTACATCACAGCTCAAGTTCCGAGCTATCGAGCATAATATCAGACTTATGAAGATATTTAACAGTCCGTCAGAATTCTCCGAGCTGATTGAGCGTGCTCGCAGTGAGACACAGTGGAATAATATCAGAACGTATCTCAACATCCTGGGCGAGTATTCGACATACATGACGGAGGATCAGAAGTCGATGACGCTGCGATTCATGTATGACATGCTATTTAACAGAGAGAGCGACATCAGAGAGCAGGCTGCTCAGATAATGGGGCAGATTGTAGCCCGATTTCGCGAGGAGTACAAGAAGGAGCTGCCTAAGTCGGTTCCTGTAAGAGATACCGACACCACCAATCTTGCACAGTTCACATTCTATCTGGATAAGCTGCTCAAGCCATCTCACAATCACGCAGAATTTCACAGGAAACGTATTGTAGAAGGAACCCCTGATTTTGTAAACCAGGTCGTAAGGAACTGCAGACCTTCGTGCCGCAGCAAATATTTTGATGTGCTCGAGGCTCACTACCATGTGGCGGAGCTCGACGAACAGACAATCATTGTACTTTGCAGCACTGCCCTGGGCATCGACAAGGAACTGATGCCGGAGAGCTTCCTCGAGAACCTGATGTTCTTCACCAAGGATATCCTCGGCAGCTACAGCGTTAGCGCCGACCTGCTTGCGCTCGCATTGATAGAAAAATTCTTCCCGGATACAGGCATAGACGTAGAAACCAGGCGACTCAACGTCATGGGCATACAGGCAGACAGCGATGTGACGGAGGCCCTTCTCTCCTCGCTGTTCCTCGACGACCTCAAAGCCGGCACAACCTGGATAGTAAAGCTCTCCAACATTGATTATATGTTCAAGCTCGCTAAGCGGGGTGACAGCCTGATGCATATCGCTACGCATTTTGCCAACCTTATCAAGGTCAGCGAGACGATTATAGTCAGAAAGCGTGCCGGCAGAAGACTCGTTGAGCTTGCCGACAGTATGCCGCGTGAGCAGCTCAACGAGCTGTGCATCGAGCTCTTCAACGGACTTGAGCTCGGGGATTATCAGTTCATCAAGTTCATCCCCGGCTACCTCGGTCAGCTGATGCTGCACTTGCCGGATGAAGAGCTGGACGAGATGATTGCCGGGCTGGAAACCTTGCTAAATACAGGTAACGACAAGTCTGCAGCTGCCTCACTCAACACTGTGGCAGTACTGCTTGAAAACTATGACAATGTCTCACCGGACAGCAGCAGTACGGAAGAACACAAAAAGAAGCTGCTCGGGCTGATTGTCAAATTTATAAGCCATTACAAGACTTCTATATCGCAGGAGGCGCTGCGCGTGCTCGGACTGCGCGTATTGGGAAGCCGAAAGATGAGCATGAAATCAAAGCACTGGGTAGCAGTACACGGCTTCAAACGATTAGCTGCAATGATTCCTCTTATTGGAGATGATCTTGGTCTCGAGTTCTACAACAATGCGGCGGTGCTCAACAACATATACAGGTTTATAGCCGGTTACATCGCAGATGTGGGTGATTTTGAATTTACTGAAAGCAACAAGATTGCCTTCTTCCCCGGCACCTATGACCCATTCAGCCTGGGACACAAGGCAATTGCCACAACTATTAGGGACATGGGCTTTGATGTCTACCTTGCACTCGATGAATTCTCATGGTCCAAGAAGACTCTGCCTCACATGCTCCGTAAGAACATACTGGCCATGTCGATTAGCAACGAAGAAGGCCTATGCATATTCCCTGACGATATTCCTATCAATATCGCTAATCCCGAGGACCTGCGGAGATTGAGAGAGCTTTTTGCAGGCAAAGAGCTGTACATCGCTATGGGTTCGGACATAGTTGAAAATGCGTCATGCTACAAGACGGCGCCCAGCGAATACTCGATTCACTCGCTGGGACACATAGTGTTTGATAGAGAATCGCGAGATGATTCGCATAGCGACAGCAGTGAGACTCTTTATCCAATCACCGGCGCAGTGATCAAGCTCACGCTCAAGACGTACTGTGAGGATATCAGTTCGACCAGAATTCGCGATAACATCGACCTCGGCCGAGACATCGGAACCCTGCTCGATCCGATAGTTCAGAACTACATCTACGATATGAATTTATATGAGCGCGAACCCGCATACAAGCACGTGTTGCAGACTCGAGAGATCGAATTCAGTGAGTACGAGCACCATGATGCATCATTTATAGAGCCTCTTCAGAATACACTGTCGCAGGCAGGCTACGAGTGCTCTACCCTGCAGGAGTATCTCGGGGATGTCGACACCGAATCGCTGTTTATAAGCGCAAACAGCGAAGAACAGCCTCTGTGCGCCTTCGCAGCCGCACACAAGCTGCGTACACATAACTTGCTCGAAGAGTTTGGCAGTAACAAAATTGCCGCAACTGTCAGGGGAAATGCTCTCGGTTCAATCGCCGTCATAGGCGCATTTTACGCTAGTGAGACCTCCGGCAGCTCAAACCGGAAACAGATATTACTCACAGAGATACTGACCGCTCTCCTCGCCAGGGATTATACATACGTAATCTATCACCCGGTAGATCCTGCGGGAATGGACGAGGACATTATAAATATGCTGAAACGGCATGGCTTTATAGATATATCCGGTGGCGGTGAAGCACCGATCTACGCAGTGGAAATGAAGTCTCCGATTGTGCTGTTCAGAGATGTTGAGGCTTGCATCAAGACACCATTAAGCAAGAACCCCAGAGTTATCAAAGCTCTCGATGATGCGCACGACAAGCTGCTGAATACCTTTAATCAGCTGTTTCCCGGTCAGCTGATTCTGTCATTCAACACAGATGCTGTGTACAGCCGCATTGTAAATATGGTTGCGGCTGAAAATGGCGTACCCACAGAACCCGATCCGCTGAAGAGGCGTGGTCCGTATATGTCAGTGCCATACGGCAAGGCTCTATCCGACGTAGCCTTCCCTAATACTGTAACCAAGGCTCTAAGGACGGATAAGTACTTCAAGGACGATCTTTCGGGATATACCATCAGAGAGTACAGAGGCTATGCACCGCTACAGGATCAGATAAGGACCATCAAGTCATTTGCAAGACCTGCAATATTGGTGGATGACTTGCTGCACAGCGGACAGCGGCTAAATCAAATAGCGCCTCTGATGAAGGACGAGGGAATAGACATCCGCAAGGTCGTCGTCGGTGTGCTAACGGGCAGAGCGCTTGACGACATGAAGAATAGCGGTATTCCGGTTGATGGTGCGTATTTCATACCTAACATCTCAATTTGGATAAACGAGCATGACAGCTATCCGTTCTTTGGAGGTGACAGCATAGACCTTGTCGCTGAATCGAATGAATCTAAGACCGTCAATTTGATGCTGCCATACACTTCATTCAGCTTCGTGGGCGAAGACGACATGGAGAAGGTCTATAAGTATTCGGTTACCTGCCTCGAGAATGCTCGGGACATCCTTCGCATACTCGAGCAGGAATACCAGGCTGAATACGGACGCAAGCTGACTCATAAGCAGCTCGGAGCAGTCATCTCAAGGCCTTGCACACCAATGCTGCCTCCGGGCCTCGAGTACGACAGCTCCTTCGCAGCTTCCGAATTTATCGAAAACGATATTCGCAAGGCGGAGAGACTCCACATGGTTAAGAAGTAGTGCTGTGCTCCTCCATCGCCAGCTTGATCAGACTGTCAAGCAGCGTTGGTCGATCGATACCCATCGCCTCCCAGAGCTGCGGATACATGCTGATATTTGTAAAGCCCGGCAGTGTGTTGATCTCATTAAATACAACCCTGCCTTCCTCTGTATAGAAGAAATCCACTCTGGATAACCCACGGCAATCAAGCGCCTTAAATATCTCGACGGCCTTGCTTCTGATTTCCTTCTGCTTGCCGACCGGGATATCATCTACCACACGGGTCTTGGACTCCGGATTGTTGTATTTGGCATCGTAGTCGTAGAACTCGCCTGCGGATAGAATCTCGCCTACATATGAAGCCTTTGGATTGTGGTTGCCGAGCACTGCTACTTCCATCTCCCTACCGACAATCATCTCCTCGACGAGCACCTTGTCGTCATACTTAAACGCATTTTCAATAGCCGTCTCCAGCTCCGACTTCTTCTCGACCTTGGACGCACCGACCGATGAACCTGCTGAGGATGGTTTGACGAACAGAGGCAGCTTGCCGTCATTCGTACTGAGAGCATTCATAATCTCGCCTTCACGGTCGTCTGCAAAATCCTTTCTCTTAATCACGCAGTATCTCGCCTGATCGATGCCGATCTCTCCCACGATAATCTTGGTGAACGACTTGTCCATACAGTTCGCAGAAGCCTTTACTCCCGGTCCGACATAAGGAATTTCAGCCAGCTCGAAGAGTCCCTGAATAGTTCCGTCCTCGCCGTTATCACCGTGCATTACAGGAATGATGCAGTCTATGTGTTTAACTACCGCCCTTTCCTCATCATCGAACACGAGGATACCGTGAATTGTAGGGTCTGCCGGCAGGCACACCTGTTTGTTATCTGCTCTGTTCTCCCATTCTCCGCTCGCGATTTCATCAGTAACGGCCTCGGTTTGGTACCATCTGCCCTCTTTAGTTATACCGATCTGTGTAATTTCATAGCGGTCAGAGTCGAGTCCATCGATCACGTTCACTGCCGAATTGCGCGATACCTCGTGTTCATCGGACTTTCCTCCAAATATTACTGCAATGTTCATCAATCAACCTCCAAATTTTGAAGTGCTTCCAAAGTTCTTTTTGTTGTACCTTTAAGTGCACCTTTTCATAGCAGCATGTTTTAAAATCATTCTTGACTATTTATCAGATTGCTATGAAGGTGTGCCCGGCTTTTCCGCAACAACCACTCTGTTCTTGCCTGCCAGATCCTTGATTATCGCCGCCGGCTTGTAGTAATGTGTCCTCTCGAGCAGGAACACAACCGCCTCTCCTTGGTCATAGCCTATCTCGAGGGCGAGCACTCCGCCGTCCTTAAGGTGAGCGGCAGCGTTATTTGCAATAACCTTATATGCATCCAGTCCATCCTCACCGCCATCGAGCGCCTGGCGAGGCTCGTGATCCTTAACCTCAGGAGCGAGCGTCTCGATTATATCCGACTTGATATACGGCGGATTGCTGACGATTATGTCAAATTGCTCGTCAGACCTTAGCGCCGAGAACATATTGCCGAGTGCGAAGCTGCTGCGCTCCAGCACTCCGTTGAGCTCTGCATTTTTCATCGCTGTGGCGAGGGCCTGCTCACTGATATCTGTCATCTTGACAGACGCATCCGGAACCATATGCGCAATCGAAACGCCGATAGCGCCACTGCCCGTGCACATGTCGAGCACGTCCGGATGCTCCAGCTCCATGCCGCCGATGATACCAAGTACCTGATCCACGAGCACCTCCGTGTCGAGACGAGGTATTAAAACATTCTCATTTACACGAAACGGCAGTCCCATGAATTCCTGCACCCTTGTAATGTACTGTAGAGGCATCCCCGAAGCTCTCTCGAGAATCCGCTCCCTGTAGTCTGCCATATCCGACTCGGATAGCAGCTCGGTGTTCCTCGTTATTATTTCGTTGTGGGTAAATCCGGTTACGTAACAAAATATGTCATCCGCATCGCCGTCAGGATTGCTTACCCCTGCAACCTGCAGCTTCTTGCGACCTTCTCTTACCAGGTTTCTGACCATCGCCACGTCTTCATCGTATCTCTTGTTATCGAGAGCATCAAATATCGATTCCTCCGCCTCAGCTTCACCGTCCGCATCACGAGCCTCTGCGCCGGCTGTATCTCCGGAAGCGCTTATAATCCCCGGTTCCAGCTCGCCGAGCACTGCTCGCAGTGAAACGATTGCTACCTCCAGCTGGTCTTCATCCGGTTCTCCGGTGGTCAGCTTCTGCATCATCAAACCGGGCCAGCTCAGTACCTTGATAACCACGTTGTCGCTGCGCCCCGCCCACTTGAGCAGCTCGTAGCTGATACCCGCGATGACCGGCATCAACAGCAGCCTGGATGCAATTCTCCACACCAGATTAGGCCATCCTAGGAAGGAAAAAAGTATCAAACTGATGATGAGCACGAACATGACAAAGCTCGTACCGCAGCGGGGATGCAGCGTGTAGAAGCCCTTTGCATTTTCAGGAGTGAGCTCAAGCCCGTTCTCATAGCAGTGGATGGTCTTGTGCTCCGCACCATGGTACCGGAAGAGCCTTCTGACATCATTCATCTTCGAGATTAGCAGCACGTAGAGAACGAATATCAGCAGCCTCAGGATTCCCTCTGCCAGGTTGAGCAGTATAGAGTTCTTGGTCACGTGCTTGAGCACGTTGACGCTGTACGTCGGGAATATTACGAACACCGCGATTGTGATAAGCAACGAAATCAGTACTGATATAGTGAGCATCACATTCCATGCCGTCCTGTTGCCAAATTTACGATCGAGCCACTCCTCGAGCTTGCTCGAGTCTCCTTCATCTTCAGGCATTGCTTCCTCGAGGATTCTTGTCGAACGCATCAGTGTCTTCATGCCGTAGACCAGCGAAGAGAAGAAGCTGACGATACCCCTGACAAAAGGAACCTTGCTCACCTTAGAAGGTCCTTTCATATCTTCAATTTCCAGCCTTATATCACCGTTTGGAAGTCGCACCGCCAGCGCCTGCTTATCTTCTCCGCGCATCATGACGCCTTCCATTACAGCTTGTCCGCCGATCTTGGTCGGCTTCGCATCCTTGATGAAAATCTTACTGTAGTCCATCGCTCCCTCCGGATTTTTAGAAATTCAGCTCCTTGAGCATAACGTCTACAAAGTCCTTGTTGCACCTTGTATGGCTGAGATTGTCAAGCATCCTCTCCGTGACTTCACCCGGATTTCCGGATGCCATCTCACGGCGCATCATATTCATAACCAAGTACTCGTTATCGTCGAGCAGCAGCTCTTCCTTCCTCGTGCCGGACTTCGCAAAGTCGATCGCAGGGAATATTCTGCGCTCGCTCAGCTGTCTGTCGAGGTGAAGCTCCATGTTGCCCGTACCCTTGAATTCTTCATATATCACATCGTCCATCCTGCTACCCGTGTCCACCAGGGCTGTCGCAAGGATTGTTATGCTGCCGCCTTCCTCGAGATTCCTTGCAGCTCCGAAAAATTTCTTTGGAGCATGCAGCGCTCCGGGATCAAGTCCGCCGGAAAGCGTCCTGCCGGAAGATGGCGTCTCCATGTTGTATGCGCGAGCGAGTCTGGTGATGCTATCAAGCAGTATAACCACATCCTTTCCCTCCTCGGCGAGGCGCTTAGCTCTCTGAATTACCATCTCGGCAACCTTGACGTGGTGAGCCGGCAGCTCGTCAAAGGTCGAATATATTACCTCCGAGCGAGTGAGTGCCCTCTTCATGTCGGTAACCTCTTCAGGTCTCTCGTCCACGAGCAGCACTATCATCTCTATATCAGGATATTTGCTCTCGATGCTGGAAGCTATCTGCTTGAGCAGTACCGTCTTGCCGGCTTTTGGCTGAGCGACGATCAGGCCTCTCTGCCCCTTGCCGATAGGCGCAACCAGATCCATCGCCCTGGTCGCCAGCTTGATACTTGAGTCCTCCAGCACGATTTTCTTGTTAGGGAAGATAGGCGTGAGTCTGTCAAAATGAGGCCTTCTCCTGGCCGTAATCGGTGGCTCCCCGTTAACCTCCTTGACATAGAGCAGTGCCCCGAAGCGCTCGCCCTGATTAGGATGCCTCGAGATGCAGCGAATCTTGTCACCCGTTCTGAGGCCAAACCTTCTAATCTGGATCTGAGACACGTATATATCCTTTTCAGATGTCAGAAAGTTGTTGAATCTGAGGAATCCAAAGCCGCCATCTGCTATCTCGAGGATTCCCTCTACCTCCGGGCGGTCTTCTTCATTTCTCTTGTAGCTATCATCCTGTTCGTCAGCTGCTTCTGCATGATTGACGCCACGCGACTCATTTGTTACATGCGCATGATGTGAAACACGCGAATAATAAGCCTTGTGAGCTCCTTCTTCGGCTGTGTGACTCTTACCGGTGTCAGATCTGTCGGTCGAATCGGCTCTATCGCCGGCTGCCGCACTGTTCACAAGTTCAGCGGCGGCCGATGTGGTAGCCGGCTTGGTTTCCTGCGGCTCTGCCGCCGGCTGAGCCGCATCCGGATTCTTGCGAGGCCTGCCGCGCTTTCTTGCCGGGGTTGCAGGTTCTGCGGCGGCTGCAATAGCTGTCGTCGCAGCTGCTACAGGCGGTATCGTTGTTGCAGCTGCTTCTGATCCCGCGGATGTAGCAGCGGCCGCCGTATCAGTCGTAGCTGCTGCTGCGGCCGGTGTGGTAACCGCCTTGGTCTCCTGCGGCTCTGCCGCCGGCTGAGCCGCAACCGGATTCTTGCGAGGTCTGCCGCGCTTTCTTGCCGGTTTTACGGGTTCTGCGGCTGCCGCAATAGCTGTCGCCGCAGCTGCTACAGGCGGTATAGTTGTTGCTGCTTCTGATACCGCGGATGTAGCTGCGGCTGCCGTATCAGTCGTAGCTGCTGCTGCGGCCGGTGTGGCAGCCGGTTTGGTTTCCTGCAGCTCTGCCGCCGCCGGCTGAGCCGCAACCGGATTCTTGCGAGGTCTGCCGCGCTTCCTTGCCGGTTTTGCGGGTTCTGCTGCGGCTGTGGTAGCTGCCGATGCTGTGTTTTCATTAGCGCGCTGACCATCGTGAAGCGGCTCTGCCTGAGTCGCCTTTATGCGGTCCTCCGCAGTTGTAGGTTCACTCTTGCGAGGAAGCCTCTTTGCAATTAGTTTTCTACCTGTGGATGAAGGCATAGTTTCTTTTTCCATTGTTCCTCCTGAGCTTACAGCTCTTCATTTCCGCCAATTGTCGAAAGGATTGTTTCATCCTTAGTGTCTATCTGGCTTACACGTAGCTTCTTGACATCCTTAGGGTCGACCTTTTCCTTGAGTCCCAGCAGCGTAGGGCTGAGGTACACGGTCTTGAGGACCTTACCGTCGAGACTGACAGTGCTGTGCTCCGTAAAATTCTGTCCCTTGATGTAGTAGTTCTTACCAATTGACGTGATTCCGTCAATCTTGATTTTCTTGTATCCCATCTTCATGTTAGAACGCGCATATGGGTTCTTGCCGCCAAATACATAGTTCTTACCATACAGCATATCGTATGCAAGCGTCTTGAGATTAGATAGATACGCCTTTGAGTTCCTGTCCGCGGTCTGCTCGTAATCGAAAATTACGCCCTGGTGACTTAGTCCGGCTCTCTTGAGGATGTCCGACGCAACCTCGTATGAAGTTATATCCTTATCCTGCTTCTTGAGTCCGATGTTATCCCAGATTACATATCTGGTCTGATAGAGGTCACCTGTTCCATAATCTCCCTCCTTAACATCCAGCGCCGGGATGTGATCTCCATAGATAAGCACGATAGTGGGCTCTCCGGATTCCTTGATCCTGTTGAGCAGATCTCCGGTAAATTTATCCATCTCATGCATCTCGTTTACATAGTATTCGTACTTCCACTTGGTCGCCTCGTCCTTGGCCTTAACCGTCGTGTAAGGATCCTTGAATACCTGCTCCGTTGGATAAGCTCCGTGTCCCTGTACCGAAATAATGTGAAGCAGATCCCTTGTATCCGACTTGGTAATCATATCCATGATATCGTTGGTCATAACCTCGTCCTTGGCCCATCCGGTTGGCGTCTTGATGATGTTGTTCATATATTCCAGCGAAGTAAAGTTGTCAAACCCCAGCGATGAGTACACCTCGTTGCGGTTATAGAACAACGCTCTATGGTTGTGTAGTGCATGTGTGCTGTAGCCGTGGCTTTTGAGGACATTTGCAAGACTCTGCAGTGACTGCTCCCGCAACTTACCCTTATACGGGTACTCCCCGGGGCCAAAGAATCTCGAGCTGATACCCGTCAGCACCTCGAACTCAGTGTTGGCTGTACCCGCGCCGCAAGCCGGCACCTTGAACCACCCTGTGGAATAGTTCTTCATCAGATTGGTAAATACCGGTGTCGGATCGTTGGACACCTTGATATTCTTGTAGTCTTGCGCGTATGAGAAGGACTCCAGCTGCAGCACGATGATGTTAGGATATTTCTTAGCATCGTTCTTCTGAGGTAAGGTCGTATTAGTTCCGTTCTTGGTGTTGTTCTTGAGAATCTCCTCGATTTTACTCTTGGAATAATTCCTAGGCTTTCTGATACCCTTGTTAACAGATGTGTTGAGGAAACAGTACGCAAACCCGTAATCTCTATATGCGTAGTTGAGGTTTCCGAAGAATGTGCTCAGCGCTTTAGATTCGATCAGACCAAACGTACTGCTTGCAAATACCATAAACGACGCAGCTATAATTGCTATTTCCTTCTTGTAATTGATGTTGGTCCATTTATAGCAGTTAATGAAATACAGTGCAACTATCAATAGTGCAACGCCAATAATCGCAACCCCTAGAGTAATCTGCGCCTTTGAGTAATACGTAGAGAGCAGCGAGAAGCCGTCCTTTGTATTTTGCATATCGTAGAGAGTGAACGGAGTCATCCGCTTGAGCAGTATTACGCCGTTTACCGTTCCGAGGACTCCCCAGAAAATGCATATCATCAGGAATGCGAATCCGCGTTTTCTGAACATAAGTGCCAGACACATCGTCGTAAAAATCATCAGGCAGTTATATAAGAATATAATCGGGTGCTGGAATAGGAATAGAATTCCGTCGAACACGCCGCTCGTGATGCGTGCAAAGGTTTCTATGTACAGGTTCATTGCAAAAGCCCATATAGCGAGCTTGAGGATATATCTCCTATCGTGTAGCTTTCCGTCGTTGAGCTTCGGCACCTTTTTGGGGAAACGCTTGCGGTATCTATCGTGAACCCTGACCGCACCTCCCTTAATCCTGGCGATTACGCCCTTACAGAACTTTTTAAATTTCATGCTTAGCTATTCCTCCCAGATGGAATTGGATAATTCCGCAAATTCTTCCATCGTAAGCGTTTCAGCCCTTCTCGATGGATCTATATTAACCCTTCCGAGTGCCATCCTGATATCCTCCCTGCTGACATCATCGATTGCCTGCAGCGAGTTGAGCAAGGTCTTGCGTCTCATTGAAAACCCCGCCTTGATGCAACGGAAAAATCTATCTTCGTCTGCCACGTCAACGGCCGGCTCTCCTCTCATATCGAGTCGCAGGACGAGCGAGTCCACTTTAGGCACCGGATAAAATGCTTCGCGTGAAACATCGCATATCTTATCCACTGTGCACCTGTAATGAACGGCATATGTAATCGCTCCCGCGAGCTTGGTTCCGGGCTCGGCCAGCAGTCTGTCCCCGACCTCCTTCTGCATCATCACCGTGAGACTTTCAAATTCCGCCTTTGATTCTATCAGCTTGATTATAATCGGCGTAGTTATGTAATACGGTAGATTTCCGACTACTCGGGTCCTCGTCAAATCATGCTTCCGCATAGCGTCATTCACAATAGATTCGATATCCGCTTTGAGGATATCTCCGTGAATGACTTCAAAATTATCATGCAGCGCAAACTTCGTCCGCAGTATTGGAATCAATCTGTCGTCAAGCTCTATTGCAATCACATAGCCGGCAACCTCAACCAGTTCGCTTGTCAACGCCCCTTCCCCCGGTCCGACTTCTATAACCAAAGTCTGTTCATCTATCAGGCTGCCTGCTACTATATCGTCTATTACATTTTGGTCATTTAGGAAGTTCTGACCGAGGCTCTTCGCATGTTTAAAGCCGTGCGGTACTCGGTCGGCTGAGCTTGTACCTGATGCAGATCTCGAGCTGCTGCTGTGGCTGCCGCCTGTCGTGCACCTTCCCCTGTTCTTGGATTTATTTGCCACTTTTTATACCGTTTTCTGTTGTGATATGTACTAATATGTATTAATGCTCTCGTTGATTTTATGTGCTTCTGTGCACGCTTATGAACAATTATCAGCTATGAATCCGAATTTTACAGATGCGTAACGACCTGCTCAAGGTCGGCCCTAGAGATTCCAAACCCATTCAGCTTGCGCAGAAAAGCCTTACCGTTTCCGCAGCCTATACCGAGCTCCGCACCCACACTCTCACGAAGTGTCGAGGATCCCACATATCCAACCAGCTTGAGCTCTGTCAAATCTGCCATGGTTATAGCCGCCCTCCCGGAACTCTCGCTTATACCGTGTACCTTGCTCAAAGCCATGCGTATCGCTTCCGGCGCTGCATTTTCAACGCCAATATCGCCGGCCCTAATTGCCTCGGAACGTGGCATATACGCGTGCAGAGCATTGGGGAACTTTGCGGTCAGCCTGCGCCTGATTTCCTCACCTGAATAGTCCGGATCAGTCATAATGATTATCCCCAGCTCATCATATGCTTTCTCTATGAGAGCCCATGTATCTCCGGTTATGCCAAATCCATGTGTCGCAATTATGAGAGCATCACATGCCTTTGATACGGCATCGACATCATCACGCCCCTCTACCACTATCGCCTCTCGTATATGCAGCTTATCCACCGCTTTATTTGCCTCCGCTTTCACCATTGCTCTTGTCCTTATCATTTGGGAATACAAACAAAATTTCATCCGGATTCACGAGCCGCAGCTGTTTCCGTGCCTGCTCTTCTATATACTCCTTGCTGTTGACGTTCTTAAGCTCTATCTGAAGCTCCTTCTTGGTCTCCTTTAGCTCTCTGTTCTTGAGCGTCAGTCTTCTGTTCTCTAACTCCAGCTTTATGATGTTGCGGACAGATGCCGCGAGCAACAGCAACACCACAGCCGAGATAATCAGATTACGTCTGTTTTTAGGCTTGGAAAGCATCGCAGACAATCTGCGCTTCTTATTCTTCTTATTCTTTTTAGAGCCGGCCCTTGAGCCAGCCTCCTGAGCAGCGCCGGCCACCCCGTCGGATGACCTCACTTCTCTTCTGTTACTCCTGCTCATTTCTTAGAACCTGCCGTCCTTATCTCTCTAGAATATGTAGTTCCACGGATCTACTGCTTGTCCTCCAACATGAATCTCGAAATGCAAGTGAGCTCCCGTACTGCGACCCGTATTACCTACAGCTGCAATTACCTGACCCTTGTATACCTTCTCCCCAACGCTTACGTTGAGCTTACTGCAGTGTCCGTACAGTGTCTCCTGACCGTTGTCATGCTTGATTACCACGCAGTTTCCATATCCGCCGCTTACACCCGACTTAATTACAGTTCCACCGTCAGCAGCGTAGATCGGAGTTCCTGTTGGACAGGAGAAGTCGAGTCCTTCGTGCTTCCTTCCCCATCTCGTTCCAAAGCGCCCGTTGCTGTTGATAACATATGCACTCTTGATTGGAACTGCATATGAACCGCTCGATGCAGTCTTAGGCTTGTCGTTAGTTCCCACCTTGACTATCCTCTTGACAGGCTCAGCTACGACTTCCTTTGTCTTGATACTTCTCTTAACCGTCTTGTCATTTATCTTGGTGATGGTTCCGCTGATGATCTGCCTGCCGTCGACACCCTCCTGTGCGACGAGAGACTCACCCTTATACAGATCGGTAGTTTCCTGATTCTCCGTTTCAAACGGAATAGTTTCGGACATTTTACCTGTCTCTACAATCTTAACCTCCAGCGGATTGACCTTCTTCTTCATGTTTACAAGGTCTCCGGATTTGAGCTTATCTACTGCCTGCGTCGCTGTCTTACCGCTCATGTCCTTGACGTTTACATCATACGCTTTGGCAACGTTGCCAATTGTCTCGTCCGACTTGATGATGTGGCTCAGCTTGATAT
>ERZ772957.1308-NODE-1308-length-16499-cov-4.036062_pt1 | contig 16499 bp, 17 predicted proteins | sample MGYA00580682_ERZ772957 | MGnify/ENA primary metagenome ERZ772957 (study PRJEB29015, sample SAMEA2737921) | human oral metagenome | biome: human oral; feature: human-associated habitat; material: dental | place: China | collected 2025 ...
TATGCTAACCCTAACACTCCCACTGGTCCTCTAGACGGGGACCACTATAGAATACCGCGAAAGCGGTCCCTGCCATTGTTGTCAAAGAACCAGGAATCGACATATTGGGAGTCCTGGCATCCCCTAAATATGTTTCAATTACAAGTTCTCTTATAGTCTTTTTATCATCGTTTGTTAGCTTAGCACTTGGTGGTATTCCAAAAACGCCCTTCCAAAACCAATCAAACATGATATTTTCCTCCTTTTTTTCTTCACTGATGTCTCATGAGAATGAATTGTAATGTAGTCGTCTGCATCTGTTGATTGTAAAAACACAGCCATCCCAACCGTAAACTGTCCTTCATCCAAACTCTACTGATACTATCAACCCCCTGAGCTTTTATCTCTCCTTTCTGATCTATATATCCCTCTCCCAATATAGACGCGAAACCATCCTTAAGATAGTGATACCGTTCCAATAATTTTGAATCCATTTTTTCGACAGAATCGGCTATTTCCACATAATAAGCGATATTGATACCATCCGCCCCTGAAATATAAGAAAGTTGCCCATTCCCCCACCGCCAAATTGGAATGCCATTCTCTTCAAATATAGGTAAACCCCATGTCGACGCATAAACGCTTCCCCCCGAAGAAAATAATGGAATCAGTTTCTGATAGATTTCATTTGCATTTGGCGCAAAAGCCCAACCTGTTTGAGCACAAAATACCCACAATATCACAACAATATTTCTGCTAATTTTCATTTGTCTACCCTATTATTAGATAAAACGAAATTTTTTTCATTAACTGCAACTCCAATCCCAGCTTTCTCCGTCCCTGGTAAAATCATTCGAATGAGTCCAATTTTTTCCTCTCCCCTAAACCATACAAGAAAACCCTTGTTGTCCCTTACAGGTGTTCCCAATTTTTTAGACAAACCTTTCAATAACGCCTGATATCTTTTATCAGCTTTCTTCGTACCATAGAAATATTCCATGTAAAATACGGCTACGCATTTATTCTCTTCAAATACACATTCAATAGAATTATCCGAGAAAAAATATTTATCTTTGTTGTCAAACTCCCAAGTATAAAAAACTGATGATGACTTTTCTCCATGCCGCCCCATTATTCTATTAACATCTTCCAAAGAACGGGCATAAAGGCGATGCACCATTCCATAAATAACCTCTGCATTGGGGCCAGATGGAGAAAACAGCTGGAAAATACCCCATAAAGCCGCCGCTCCAACAAAAAGCAACAAAAGGATTTTTCGTTTTGACATCTTCAAGCCGCCGCCCCACAGAACCAAACGTCGTTTCTCGTATCATCCAGTTTTCTCAAAAATTCCTGTTCTCCTTCAATGCAAGGCAGTGTCTCCGCGACCGTGCCCATACTCCCATCCTGCCACTCGAACGTGCCCTTGGCGCGGATCGAACCGCCCGACTTCCAGAGTGCACGGTCCGCCTCACGCGCCTGGTCCTTCAGGGCTAGAACCCGCTCATCCCACGTCAGCTTCGCGAGGTCGCTCTGGGAAAGCGCGGGAGGCGTACTCTCGTTCACGGCCTCCGAGGATACGTTCAGGCTCTTGACCCCCGCATCGGCCAGGTCGACATCTTCCCCTCGCCCGTCAGGACCTTCAACGAGGCGTAGATCTCGTCGGAGGCATCGATCCTCCCGTCCCCGTTGGAGTCGTATGCCCTGAGGGCGTCGAAGCCAGTGAGGGCTAGGGACCCATCCGGCAGGGTCATGGCATCGCCGAACAGCTCACTTCCGTCGTCCGCCTTTCCATTGAAGTTCTTGTCCAGCACCAAAAACGCATCCGTCTTGTCGATCCACCGCGTGAACTCGTGGAAGCCGTTGGCGTTCAGGTCGAAATACGCCGCATTCTTCAGTCCGACCTTGCCGTCCCTGTTCAGGTCCAGGACCAACGGGTCGCGGCGGGCAGGGGCAGCACCTGCATCGCCCAAAGGATTACCACCAAGCCGCGCCATTGCATCCAAACTTGGCTTTAGACGTCTCAACACACCCCCTGTAGTTTTGTCGATAAAACCACCGGGCCTACTGGCATTATAGAACGCTATGGAGTTGCCAATTCCTCCAACACCATTAAGTGTGGGGAACGCTGCTTCTACAGCTCCACCACCTATGGTAATAATAATATCCTCTACTTCATAAAACATGACTACACACCCCTCCTTATCATGTGTATTTACAAAATTGAGCTTCGATAGGGCTCTCCTATCAAAACCATTACTGAAATCACTGCACAGATCACTACAACTATTGTTTGTTCCAATGACACAGAGTAGAACAACGAGATAAGGACCCCCAAGATTCCTCCGTACAGAATGCTTGCAGCAAATTTCATCCACAAGAACCAATGAGAAGGGAGAAAATAGTACCTAAACAAGACAAAAACCGGCCACGAAACCAGATAATAAGTCCAAGCCATTAGGGCATATGGCTCTGCGGGCTTCAGAATATTTTTTGATCCTATTTCATAACCGGAACAATAAGCAATACCCAATACAAGCGACATTCTTACAAACATCTCCCCAAAAGACAGTTCCTCCAGGGATGCCCAGAAAATACGCCAAAGATTGCCCCACCTGAAGGTGATTCGCTCACCACTCATTTCAGAAAGGCCAATACCAGGGCTTCTTGTTCCTGCCCCGACACTTTTCAGGTATTCCGCAACCATCGTATTTCCGCCCTCCTCAGCCACATCAAGCGGTGTTCCCCTCTCTCCTGTCTCAGATTCTCCAAGGTCACTCAAGGCATTGACCTCCGCCCCTGCTTCAACCAACAATTTCGTCACCTTCAAAAAATCCGTCTCCTCCTTCCCTATCCGCTTCAACATCTCGCCGAAACTTTCCCATTTTCCGGAAGGCTTACGCCTCAAAAGCCCTACTCCAGTCGCTACGTGCAAAGGCGTCATTCCCTCTATGCGAACATTGGGATTCGCTCCACGCTCCAGCAGAGCAGACACCACCCGAGGCAGCCCCATGGCCGAAGCGCCCCAAAGGGGCGTAACCCCCTCGTTATTTACGACACTGGCATCAGCCCCAGCCTGGAGCAGCAAGAGCGCCGGCTCTTCATCTCCTCCCAAGACCGAATCGTGAAGCGCCGTATTGCCGCTCTTGTCTCGGATGCTCAAATCTGCTCCCGCATGGAGCAAGACACCGAACAGGCGCGGGATATCCTTCAAGTCTCCCTGGATTTGCCTGCGGATTTCCCTGTCGCTGTAAAACAACGCAAAATAATGCAGCGGCGTGTTTCCTCTCTGGTCCTGGACATTGACCAAGCTCATATCGTTCAACAGAAGAAGATTGACGATCTCCAGCATGTTCTCCAGAGGACGCCCCTTCGCCGGAGCGATCAGGGCACAGTGCAGGGCGGTCACGTTTTCGTCAGTCCTGTGCCCAAGATTGGCAGAGGCGCCGAGCAACAGCCGAACGACCTCGGGCTCCCCTCTCTTGACAGCCACAAAAAGGGGCGTCCAACCCCACATGTTCTCCTGTTCGAGGTCCTGTCCGCCTTGGATCGCCGTCTCAATTTCCGCGATACTGCCACTCTCCACCAGGGCAAAAAAGTCATCCTTAACAATAGCGCCAAGGACCGGCGTCGTCAGGCCCAACCACAGGAAAAAAGACAGCGCAAAAAACAGACTCCTCGCATAAAATTTCCTCTTCAAGCATTTCCACCTCCCGTATTTCCGTTATGTATCTTTCCCTGGCTCGGAATAAAAAAAGCGCAAAGCAACCTTTCTCCCTCGATATCTCGATGCATCGAGGTGGGGCGCTTCGCGCTTATCCGCAGGAATTCGTAGTTTGCCCAGGTCTGCGCGCCGCCGCGTCGCTCCCGTTTGCCCTTCCGAGTTCCAACCTATTCCGTTTTCCGAAAATGATATTTTATACTTTGTCCATTGTATATAATTGAATCACAAAGACACACAAATGTAAAGCACATGAGAACGGAGCCAAGAAATGACTACAACGGCTGTTTTCTCACCTCTCACGGCCGTCCCGGCTCGCCTTCACCCTCGACGAATTTCAGCACGTTACGACCATAGTAATCGTACAGCATGTCGCTGCCCGCATCGCCAACCTTCTTCGCGGTCGTCCCCGGACATGCGGAGGACAAGAAAATGGTTCGTCGAGCGGAAGTCTCCATGGACTCGACGACGGAATGCGGTTTCTATTCGAAGGCGAACGTCAGCGCTCCGTCCCTGACCCCGATCGTGACCGTCGCCCCGTCCCGGACATCCCCGGCAATCAGGGCCCTCGCCAGCTTCGTCTCCACGTTCCGCACCAGATAGCGCTTGAGCGGACGGGCCCCGTAGACGGGATCGTAGCCGGCCTCGGCGATAAAGTCCACGGCATCGTCGTCGGTCCTCAGGGTTATCTGTCGCTCGGCCAGGCGGCCGGCCAGGCCCTGGAGCAGAAGGCGGACGATCTGCCGCACCTCACCGCGGCTCAGGGGCTTGAAGATCACGATGTCGTCGACGCGGTTCAGGAACTCCGGGCGGAAGGACGCCCGCAGCGCGCCCATGACCTCGTCACGCGTCCTATCCGGTATCGTACCATCCGGCGTTATGCCCTCCAGAAGGGAAGCGGCCCCGATGTTGCTGGTCATGATCACGACGGTGTTCTTGAAGTCCACCACCCGTCCGTGGCTGTCCGTGATGCGTCCGTCGTCCAGGATCTGGAGCAGGATGTTGAACACGTCCGGGTGCGCCTTCTCGATCTCGTCGAACAGGATGACGGAGTAGGGACGGCGCCGCACGGCCTCGGTGAGCTGCCCGCCCTCGTCGTACCCGACGTAGCCGGGAGGAGCCCCGACCAGGCGGGAGACCGCGTGCTTCTCCATGTACTCGGACATGTCGATGCGGACCAGGTTGTCCTCGCTGTCGAAGAGCGTCTCGGCCAGCGTCTTGGCCAGCTCCGTCTTACCCACCCCCGTGGGCCCCAGGAAGATGAAGGAGCCGATCGGCCGCCGGGGGTCCCGTATCCCGCTCCGGGCACGGAGCACCGCGTCCGCGACGAGCCCCACGGCCTCGTCCTGACCGATCACGCGGCGGTGCAACCCCTCGTCCAGCTTCAGCAGCTTCTCCTTCTCGCCCTCCACCAGCCGCGTCACGGGGATGCCCGTCCAACGGCTGACGATGTCCGCGATCTCCTCCTCGGTGACCTCCTCGCGCAGCAGGCGTCCCGACGCGCTCTCCTTCTCGGCATCCGACTCCTTCGCCTTCAGCTCCTCCTCCAGCTTCCGGAGCTCACCGTAGCGGAGTTCGGCGACCCGGTTGAGGTCGTACTCGTGCTCGGCCTTCGCGATGTCGGCCTTGACCGCGTCAATCCGGCTCCGCAGCTCGCGGATGCCCGTGATGGCCCCCTTCTCCGTCTCGTACTGGGCACGCAGGGAATCCGCCTCGGTCCGAGCCTCCTGCAGCTCCTTCTGCAGCGCCTTCAGGCGCTCCGCCGACGCCGCGTCCGCCTCGCGCTTCAATGCGGTCTCCTCGATCTCCAGCTGCATGACGCGCCGCGAGGCCGCGTCCAGCTCGGAGGGCAGGGAGTCTATTTCCGTCCGGATCATCGCGCAGGCCTCGTCCACCAGGTCGATGGCCTTGTCCGGAAGGAACCGGTTGGTGATGTAGCGGTTGGAGAGCGTCGCCGCCGCGACCAGGGCGTTGTCCCGGATGCGCACGCCGTGGTGCACCTGGAGCTTCTCCCGGATGCCCCGCAGGATCGAGATCGTGTCCTCCACGTCCGGCTGCTCCACGTCCACCGGCTGGAAGCGCCGCGCGAGCGCCGCATCCTTCTCGATGTACTTGCGGTACTCGTCCACGGTGGTGGCGCCGATGCAGTGAAGCTCCCCGCGCGCCAGCATGGGCTTGAGCATGTTCCCGGCGTCGACCGCCCCCTCGGCGGCCCCGGCCCCCACGATCGTGTGGAGCTCGTCGATGAAGAGGATGATGCGCCCCTCGCTCTGTCGGACCTCGTTCAAAACGGCCTTGAGGCGTTCCTCGAACTCCCCACGGAACTTCGCCCCCGCGACGAGCGACCCCATGTCCAGGGCGAAGACCGTGCGGTCCTTCAGCCCCTCCGGAACGTCGCCGCGGACGATGCGCTGCGCCAGCCCCTCGACGATCGCCGTCTTGCCGACGCCGGGGTCCCCGATCAGCACGGGGTTGTTCTTCGTCTTGCGGCTGAGGATGCGCACGACGCGGCGCACCTCCTCGTCCCGCCCGATAACGGGGTCCAGCTTGCCCTCCCGCGCCATCACCACGAGGTCGCGGCCGTACTTCTCGAGCGCCTCGTAGGAGGCCTCCGGGTCCGCGCTCTGGACCCGCTGCGAACCGCGCACCTCCGTCAAGGTCCTCAGGAAACGGTCCTCGGTGATCCCCAGGCGGCCCAGGATCCTCCCCAGGTTCGTCGCCGTACCCTCGCCAAGCATCTCCAGGAACAGATGCTCGACCGAGACGTACTCGTCCGTAAGCTTCCTGGCCCGTTCCTCGGCCCGCACCAGCAACTTGTTCAGGCGCGCCGTGACGTAGACCTTCCCCGCCTCGGCCCCGCCCCCCGTCACCCTGGGAATACGGGCCACCTCGTCCGCGACGAGCTTCTCCAGGACCTGCGGATCGACGTCCATCCGACGGAGCATCCGGGGGATCAGCCCCTCCCCGTCCCGGAGCAACGCCAACAGGAGGTGCTCGACATCCACCTCCTGGTTGCTGTTGCCTATCGCGATTCCCTGAGCCTCGGAGAGCGCCTCCTGGCTCTTTCGCGTCAATTTATTGAAGTCCATAGCGATTCCCCCTCGAAAGGATATATGACCAATTATGACCAATTATGACCAATTATGACCAATTATGACCAATTATAGATTCGCGCTCGCACCAGTGCAATACGTCGTTTGCCGTATTGGGTATGTGGGAACAGGGTATAAACACGATGAGATTGAAGCCATTGGGGAGAGGAAATGGTATAATACGCAAAAGGAATTGCCTAACCGCCCGGGATAAGCAGACAACCAACAAACGAAGTGAGTTGAGTTGGTCGCTTAGAGGATTCATCAGAGGTCGGACGGGTTTGTTTTTGGGCTGCCGAAGCGGGGCGGTGACCCCCACCTCGGACTTATGCTCGGCGATGAAGGTTTAGTGCGCTTTGAAGAGCCGAATCAGTTCGGCGAGGGCTCGTGTGAGTGCTGCTAACGCTCGCACGAGCTTTATTATTCTCTCCACGCTATCACCCCCTTTCAGGGGGACCCCAAGCAGCTTCGCTCGATGCTCCGAGCGCCTCTCCTAAGCTCATATTCTACCGCACCACGAAACCGTTTGCCGTATTGGGCGCTTTAACTTTTACGTCAGATGCGATACACTTTTTCAGAAAAGGGAAATTCGCCCGATGAGGGCAAAGGGACTTTATCGCAAAGAAGGACGATGAGCTTGGTGCCGCAGGAACGTATTTACCTCTCCCCGCCCCACATGAGCGGGGATGAGATCGTCAAGATAAACGAGGCCTTCGCCTCGAACTGGATTGCGCCGCTGGGGCCCCACGTCGAGGCGTTCGAGCGGGAGACCGCCGAGCTGACGGGCATCCGGGCCGCAGCGGCCCTCTCGTCTGGGACGGCGGCCCTGCATCTGGCCGCGGAGCTGCTGGGCGTGGGGGCCGGAGATCTGGTCCTCTGCTCCTCGTTCACCTTCGCGGCGTCCGTCGCACCTTTCTTCCACAAGGGGGCGGAGTGCGCCTTCGTCGACTCCGAGCCCGAGTCCTGGAACATGAGTCCGCAGGCGCTCGAGCGGGCGCTTGCCGAGACGTCGGCGCAGGGGCGTCCGCCCAAGGCCGTCATCCTGGTGGACCTCTACGGCCAGAGCTGCGACATGGACCCCCTGCTGGAGCTTTGCAGGCATTACCGCGTGCCCGTCGTGGAGGACTCCGCGGAGGCGATGGGCTCCCTCTACAAGGGACGCAGGTCCGGCTCCTTCGGGACCTTCGGCGTCTTCTCCTACAACGGCAACAAGATCGTCACGACATCGGGCGGGGGGATGCTGCTCTCCGACGACGCCGAGGCAATCGAAAGGGCGCGCTTCCTCGCCACGCAGGCGCGCGACCCCGCCCCCTGGTACCAGCACACGGTTCTGGGGTGGAACTATCGTCTGAGCAACGTCCTGGCGGCGATCGGGCGAGGGCAGATGCTCCATCTCGACGAGCGCGTCGCCGCCAGGAGGCGCATCTTCGGCCGCTACGCCGAGACGCTGGGGACCATCGAGGGCGTGCGCTTCATGCCGGAGCCCTCATGGAGCCGCTCCAACCGTTGGCTCACGGCCCTGACCCTGGAGGAGCCCCTCCGCGTCTCGCCCCTCGCCGTGCTGGAGCACCTGGCGTCCTGGAACATCGAGGGGCGCCCGCTCTGGAAGCCCATGCACCTCCAGCCCGTGTTCGAGGACGCGCGCTACTGGCCGCACGAGGAGGGGCGCGACGTCTGTGCGGAGCTCTTCTCCCGCGGGCTCTGCCTGCCCTCGGGCTCCGGGATGACGGAGGCGCAGCAGGACCGCGTGACCGAGGCCGTGCTGGAGGCGCTCCGCGCGGTCCCGACCGGATGCTGAAGCGTCTTCTGGACATTGTAGGGGCACTTTTGGGCCTGCTCCTTCTGTCCCCCGTGTTTTTGGGGATAACGCTGGTGGTCCGGCGCCGCATGGGGCCGCCGGCGCTTTTCTCGCAGCTCCGCGCCGGACTTGAGGGACGGCCCTTCCGGCTCTACAAGTTCCGTTCCATGACGGACGCGCGGGACGGGGACGGCTCGCTCCTGCCCGACGCCGACCGGCTGACGCCCCTGGGCGTTTTTCTGAGGCGCACCAGCCTGGACGAGCTGCCGCAGCTCTGGAACGTCCTGTGCGGGGCCATGAGCCTGGTAGGGCCGCGGCCGCTGCTTCTGGAATACGTGCCCCTCTACGACGAGCGTCAGAGAAAGCGCCTCTCCGTCAAACCGGGGATCACGGGCTGGGCGCAGATCAACGGACGGAACGCCCTGACGTGGGAGGAGAAGTTCGAGCTGGACGTCTGGTACGTGGAGCACCGTTCGCTCCGGCTGGACCTGAAGATTCTGGCGGCAACGGCATGGAAGGTCCTGAGGCGCGAGGGCATCTCCGCGCCCGGGGCGGCGACCATGCCGCCGTTTCGGGGGAGCGTAAAACATTATAAGGAGAACGATTCATGAGCGCCTTCACCAAATGGGACATTCTGACGCATCGCCTCGACAGGGTGTGGGCGGGATTGGATACTCCATGGGAGTTTTTGCTGCTCCTCTTTGACCACGCGTCCCTGCGCCTTCGGGGAAAGAATCCCCACCGGCATCTCGAGAAAGTAACAAAACGCTTTCTATCATCGATAACGAAGGAGGACGGCTGCTACCGGATCGGGGAAGTTCATCTGCCGGCGCTGGACCCGGAGACCGAGCGCCAGTTTTTCGGCTATGTCTTCGAGGACATCTTTTACTCTTACCTCTACTGCGGCGACAATTACGACGAAGGGGAGATGAACCGTTACTACTCCCTGTTGGCCGAGGGGTTTTTCTGCCTCGAGAACGAGAGGATCGACGTCAGGGTGCACCCCGGCGACGTGGTCGTCGACGCCGGAAGCTGGATTGGCGATTTCGCCGCCTACGCCTCCGTCAAGGGCGCGACGGTCTACGCGTTCGAACCCATCGAGGCGCCCTACCGTTACCTTCTGGAGACGGCAAGGCTCAACGCTAACATCCTTCCCGTAAAGAAGGGGCTGGGGGACTCGGAGACCCGGGCGGTCATGTCGGACGACGACAGCTACACCCTGGGCAACGCCATATTGGTCAACGGCAAAAACGGGTCGGCCGTCGAGCTGACGACCGTGGACGCCTTCGTCCGCGACCAGCGGCTTGCCCGCGTCGATTTTATCAAAGCGGATATCGAGGGATACGAACGCCACATGCTGAAGGGCGCCCAGGAGACCTTGGCGCGCTTCGCCCCCAAACTGGCGCTCTGCACCTACCACCTTCCCGACGACCCGGAGGTCCTGGAGACGCTGATCAAGGAGGCCAATCCCGCCTACGAGGTCGTACAGAAACGCAAGAAACTCTACGCGGCCGTTCCGGGAGGCAACTCATGCGTATAGACCATATCGGCTATGCGGTTCGGGATATCGCCGCTGCTGCAGAAAAGTTCGAGACTCTGGGATATCGATCCTGTGGAGAGGAGACCGAGGACCCCGGGCGTAAGGTAAGGATCCGCTTTTTTTCCGACCCATCGGGGGTCATGGTCGAACTGGTCGCCCCCCTGCAGGAGGACTCCCCCGTCATGGGGTGGATACGGAAAAACGGCAATTCCCCTTATCATATCTGCTATGAGAGCGCGGATCTGGAGCACGAGATCGCGGAACTCAGACAGAAGGGGTTTATCCTGGTGCATCCCATCGCTCCGGCGCCCGCCATGGGGGGCCGGCGTGTCGCCTTTCTGTACGGCGCCGGGACAGGCCTGCTGGAGCTGGCCGAAAGCCCATCTCCAGGCCGATAAAGCCCCAAAAAAAGGAGCTTTGAAGAAGAAAAGGAGCTTCGAAGGGAAGCTTCATCGAGAAAGGAACGGTTTCGACCCCATGAGATCATGCACTCTCGACGGCATAAAAATCGACGGCCTCTGTGCCTGCGTTCCCTCCCACACGGTGGACAACGCGGCGTTCGGAGCGGAACTCTTTGGAGACAGGATAGAGGATACCATCAAGGTCACCGGGATACGGACCCGCCGCGTCTGCCCCCCCGGGAGCGGAATCACCGCCCTCGACCTCTGCGTGGAGGCGGCGAAAAAACTGTTGGAACACCACACGCTCACCCCTTCCGACCTTGGAGGGGTGCTCTTCGTCACCCAGACGCCCGACTACGATATTCCCAACAACTCGTCTCAAGCGGCGGACCTGCTGGGCCTGCCCCCAAGCTGCACGGCCGTGGACACGAGCTTCGGCTGTTCGGGTTATGTCTACGGGCTCTGGCTGGCCGGACTGATGGCCAAGTCTCTGAATGCCCCCGTCCTCCTTCTGGATGGGGAGACCCATTCCTATTTCACATCGCCACGGGATCGCGCAACCGCCCTGCTCTTCGGAGATGCCGGTTCCGCGACGATCCTCACGCCGGAAGAAGGGGCGGGGCCCTGGTTCTTCGGATTCCTGACGGACGGCTCAAAACACGACGTTCTGCTCGTCCCCGAGGGACGCTCGCGCAATCCTTTCAACGAGCGTTCTCTGGAGTATCGGAATTGGCCGGACGGCGGGGTACGCCGCCCCATCGACATCCGGATGGACGGGATGGCCGTATTCAATTTCGTGGTGCGCAACGTTCCTCCGGTTCTGACCGAGGTCCTGAAGAATGCAGGAGTCCCGGCCGACGCCGTCGATCGGCTGCTTCTGCATCAAGCCAATCTCTTCATGATCGAACAGGTGGCGAAGCAGGTCGGAATACCCCGGGACAGGATGCCCGTCAGCCTGGATCGCTACGGCAACTCCAGCTCAGCGACCCTCCCCGTTACGATTTGCTCAGAACTTGCGGGGGAACTCAAAACCGAAAGGAAGCGGGCCTTGCTTGCGGGATTCGGGGCCGGGCTTTCCATCGCAGCCGCTTCGATCGAAATGGGCCCCTGCATCTGTCCCGGCCTGCTCGAATATCCCGGCGAATGAAGGACTGGATCAGGATGAACTCTTTACGGAGCGGGAGGTTTGTACGGCAATGACAACGGAAGAGAAAATAGAGCTCTTGGCCAGGACCATCGAGGCCGTGCCCGGATCGCTGAAGCCGGAGACGGTTCTGGATGAGCTGGACTACTGGGATTCTCTGAGCAAGCTGTCCGTCTTGGCGATGTTTGGCACCCACTTCGACAGGGAACTGGACCTTGGAGTGCTCCGAGCCTTTAGAACCGTCGGCGACATCCTGACCGAGATGCACGCCTGATGCCGATGGCCTTCCTGGAACGGAATACAGGAACGAAATTCAGGAACGGAATGGAGGTTTGAGTTCATGTCCACGGAACCGAATCCGTTTTCTCTCTGCGGCCGGACGATCCTCGTAACCGGAGGCTCCTCCGGCATCGGCCGCGCCGTCGCCATCGGAGCGGCGCGGATGGGTGCTCGAATCGCCGTGCTGGGCAGGACCCCGGACAAGGTCCAGGAAACCCTTTCGCTGCTGGAGGGGACCGGCCACTTCGGACACGTTTCCGACCTGACGGAGATCGACGGCATCGAAGGCGACGTCCAGGCTCTCCTCGATCGTTCCGGGCCGTTTGCCGGGTTCGTGCACAGCGCCGGAGCGTCGGACGTCACGCTGCTGCGGGATATCGATATGAAAAAGGCCGAGGGGCAGATGCGCCTCAACTGGCTGTCCTTCATGGCCCTGTCGCAGGCGATCTGCCGCCGCGGACGCTACGCCCCGGGGCTGAGCGTCGTCGCATTGGCCTCGATCTCCGCACTTACCGGACAAGTAGGGCTCAGCGCCTACGCCGGGACCAAGGGGGCCCTCATCGCATCGGTGCGCTCGCTGGCCTCAGAGTACGCGCCGCGCGGCATCCGCTTCAACTGCATTTCTCCCTGTCCCGTCGACACCCCCATGCAGCGGGAGACCCGAGCCCGGCTCGGCGAGGAATGGTACCGAAAAGAGGTCCTCGAGAAGGCCCGGCTGGGGCCGCTCGACCCCGAGGACGTCGCCGACCCCGTCCTGTTCCTGCTCTCCGACGCCAGCCGGCGCATCACGGGCACGAACATGATTGTCGACGGAGGATGGTCGCTCTCTTGAACTCTTAAAGGAACGAGGATGATCCTTATGCAGACTGTCTTCAAGATCGTATCCGAGATTTTAGGGCAGGAGGTCACAGCCGATACCTCCATCGACACCTCCATGGACAACACCGAGGGCTGGGACTCCCTGAAGACCCTCCAGATCGTCATGGCCCTCGACGAAGCGGGAGTATCCATTCCCCTCGAAAAAATCGCGGAGATCCGAAGCGTGGCGGACATCGTTCGCTTCTCGGGGCAGGACCATGCATGACCTCGTGATCTACGGGGCAGGCGGGCTGGGGCGCGAGGTCGCCGAGATCGTTCGGCGCATCAACGAGCGCCACCGGTTCTGGAATCTCCTGGGCTTCCTCGACGACGGAGCCGAGACCGGAACGTCCTCGGGAGGGCTTCCCGTCCTCGGAGGGCGGAGATTCGCCGAGGAATTCGACGGCCCTCTCGACGTCGTCCTTTCCATCGCCCGGCCCGCAGACAAGCGTGCGATATACGAGGCCCTGAAGCGCTGCCACCACCTGCACTTTCCGAACGTCATCGACACGGACACGAAGCTTTCCTCCCGCATCACGATGGCGGAGGGCGTGGTCGTCTCGCACTTCTGCTCCCTGTCCGTGGACATCAGCCTGGGCCGATGCGTCTTCATCAACAGCAGTTCGCATGTCGGACACGATTCCGTGCTGGGCGATTTCTGCTCCGTGATGCCCAACGTCAACATCTCGGGGAACGTCACGATAGGCGCGGAGTCCACCATTGGGGCCGGGGCCTCGATCCTCCAGGGGCGATCGGTCGGCTCCAGGGTCATGGTCGGCATGGGAACCATCGTCCTGACCGACATCCCGGATGCCTGCACGGTTCTGGGAAACCCCGCGCGAAAGTTCTGAGGCGCACGAGATGTTCTCAAAGGCACCCCCAAAGGCATCTCATTCCCCCTCCCTCGTCCTCCTCTCGAACGTCACGGCCGAGAGCCTGGCCCTCCGGCTCAGGACGTCGCATGGGCTCGACGCGGGAACCGTCCCCGGCTTCGACACCTGGAGAGCGGAGCTCCTGGACCCCGGATCTCCCGCCTGGGAGGCCGCGACCGGAACCCTCTGCCTCGTTCTGCATGGCCCGGCCCTTTTCCCCGCCGGCGTCGGCGAGGATTTCGAGTCCGTCCTGGACGGGCTCTCCGCCGCCGTCGAGGAGGCGAAGCGGCGCCATCCCGACCGGACGCTGATCGTCTCCACTCTGGACCTCCCGAGAGCTCCCGCTCAGCCCGTGTCAGGCTTGAACCTCGAACGCCGCGCCGCTGGGCGCTGGCGGGATATCCTGGAGTCCCTGCGCGTTCCGGTGCTCGATATCGAGGAGCTCGCCGCCGAGGCGGGGCGGGAGAATTTTTACAATGCGAAGACGTGGTACCTCGGCGCCCTGCCCTTCTCCGCCCGGGGCGAGACGCGCCTCGCCGCAGAGATTGCGCGCGTGGAACACATCCTGCGGGGGGCACGCAGGAAATGCCTGGTCCTGGACCTGGACGGGACCCTCTGGGGTGGGGTCATCGGCGAGGATGGGCTGGACGGAATCCTCCTCTCGGACCACGGCGTCGGCGCCGTCTACAGGGATGTCCAGATCGCCGCAAAGCGGCTCGCCCAGCAGGGGGTGCTCCTGGCCATCGCCTCGAAGAACGACCAGGAGGACGCCCTGCGGCCTTTCCGGGAGCATCCCAACGCCGTCCTTCACGAGGAGGACTTCGTCTGCGTGAGGGCCAACTGGCTGCCCAAGCCGCAGAATGTCGCGGATATCGCCCGCGAGCTCAACATTGGCATGGATTCCCTGGTCTTCATCGACGACAATCCCGTGGAGCGGGCGGCCGTTCGGGCCGGCTGCCCGGAGGTCGAGGTTCCGGAGTTTCCTTCCGACACGGCGAAGCTCCCCGCATTTATGCGGGAGGTCGCGGATCGCTGCTTCACCGTGCCGCGCCTGGACGCCGAGGATGCAGCCAAGGCCGGGATGTATCGTGCCGAGGCCCTTCGAACGAGCGCTAGGGCGTCCTGCGGGTCCCTGGACGATTACCTCGCCTCGCTGGAGATGAAGCTCGACCTTCACCTTCTGCGGGAGGACGAGGCGCCCCGGGCCGCGCAGCTCTGTGCCAAGACCAACCAGTTCAACCTGACGACGCGCCGCTACACGGAGGCGGACCTCCTCGCCATGCTTCGGGACGAGGCCCGCCGCGTCTGGATCGCCTCCCTGAGGGACCGTTATGGAGACTACGGCCGGATCGCCCTGGCGATTGCGGAGATATCCGGGACAGGGGACACGAAAAGCGCTTTTTTCGATACCTTTCTGATGAGCTGCCGAGCCATGGGGCGCGGCGTGGAGGGGGCCGTGCTCGCCTGGATCGAGGAGCTTCTCGGTTCCGAGGGGGTCACGACCCTGAACGGCCGATACGTCCCCACCGCAAAAAACGGGCCCGTCCGCGACTTCTGGGAGCGCATGGGCTATGCCGAAAACGGGGAACTCTGGAGCCGGGTGGCTCCATTCCCGGAAAGAAGGTCGTTCGTATGCCGAAACTCTTGATCGTCACCACCGTAGCCGCAACGCTCAGGGCCTTTCTGCTGCCCTACGCCCGCCACTTCAGGGAGCTGGGCTGGCGCGTGGACGCCCTGTCGCGCGATGCCGGCTCCTGCGCGGAATGCCAGGAGGCCTTCGACGCCTGTCACGAGGTCCCCTTTTCCAGAAAGCCCTGGGCGCTCCGCGGATTGCGCCGGATGAACGGCGCTATTCGCAGCCTCGTCCTCCGCGAGGGGTACGACATCGTGCACGTCCACACCCCCGTCGCATCCTTCGTCACGCGCATGGCGCTCCGTAAATTGCCCGCGGAGCGACGCCCGAAGATCGTCTACACGGCGCACGGGTTCCACTTCCATCGCGGCGGCTCACCGCTGAAGAACCGCCTCTACCTAGGGCTCGAGCGCCGAGCTGCGCGCCGGATGGACCATCTGATCGTCATCAACGAGGAGGACCGCCGGGCCGCCCTGGAACATGCCCTCGTCCCCCCGGAGAGGCTGACCTGCCTTCCGGGCATCGGTCTTGATCTGAGACGCTGGTCTCGAGATTCCGTCTCGGTGTCCGGAATCTGTGGACTCTGCGAGGAGCTCGGGCTCGAGCAAGGAGATGAGCTCTTCCTGATGGTGGCGGAGTTCAACCCGGGCAAGCGGCACCGGGACGCCCTGAACGCTCTGGCAAAGACCGGGCGGAGGGATTTTCATCTCGCCCTTGCCGGCAGGGGACCGCTTGAGGACGAGATGAAGGCCCTTGCGGAGAGGCTCGGGATCTCACGGCAGGTCCACTTCCTGGGACAGCGTTCCGATATTCCTCTGCTGATGCTGGCCTCTCGGGCGACCATTCTCCCCTCGGAACGGGAGGGGCTGAACCGCAGCCTCATGGAGTCCATCGCCCTGGGCATCCCGGTCCTGGGGGCGGACGCACGCGGCATACGCGACCTCGTCCCCGATTCCTCCCGCGGCGCACTCTACCCCGTCGGCAACCCCGCGGCCCTGGCGGCGGCCATGCTCGTCGCTGCCGCCGCTCCCTCCGAGTTCCATCCCCTCCCCGACCCCCGCTGGGACCTCGACAACCTCCTGAAGGAGCATGAGAGGATCTACTCCGAACTGCTCGGATAGCTCGGAAGCGCATTCCCCCAGGCCTTTTTCTCCCAAGTTTCCCTCCTGCGGCTGGTGACTT
>ERZ772957.1312-NODE-1312-length-16462-cov-4.556409_pt1 | contig 16462 bp, 12 predicted proteins | sample MGYA00580682_ERZ772957 | MGnify/ENA primary metagenome ERZ772957 (study PRJEB29015, sample SAMEA2737921) | human oral metagenome | biome: human oral; feature: human-associated habitat; material: dental | place: China | collected 2025 ...
GCTATAACCAACAACACAGGTACCAACATCATCACACGAATCATCTTAACGATAATCGCTGAATTGCTCACAGCAGCTCCCATCGCATTGCCTGCACCAACAACGTGAGCCACTTCATGAATCGTCGAGCCAGCATAGATTCCCATTGCATCTGGCGTTAAGTCAAAGACACCTGCACGATAAAGAATAGGATAAAGGAACATTGAAAGTGTACCGAAGATTACCACCGTCGCTACAGCAACAGCTGTCTTATAAGGCTTTGGACGAATAGCACCGTCGACACCTAACACCGCTGCGGCTCCACAGATACCACTTCCACAAGCTGCCAAAAGAGCTATACTGCGGTCCATCTTCAAGAGTCTGCCAACTAAAACACCCAAGAGAATCGTTCCACATACGATAATTGCATCCACGATTATAGCAGGGAAACCCACAGCTACCACGTCTTGAAAGGTCAAACGGAAACCATAAAGGATAATTCCAAAGCGCAAAATACGTTTTCCACAGAAGGCAATACCAGGCACCCAAGTGTCTGGAAGATTATTGCGAAGACTGTTGGCATAAAGCATACCCAAGATAATACCAACAACCATCGGACTCAATGAAAGTGCTTTCACCCATCCCATATCACCGATATAGAACGCTGCACAGGCAAACAAAGTAATCAGTAGTACACCATGAAGCATACTACTACGCTGTTCTGTTAACTTCATAGACTTATTTTATATATAGACAAAGTTTGAATTTTCATGCTTCAAGTCCACAAAAGTAATAAAAAAAACAAGCAACAAAATACCAATCTTGAATTATTATCATGAAAAAAAGAAATTATTTTCATGAAGATAAATATTTCTTTTCATGAAGATAAATATTTTTTTTCATGAAAATAATTCGATAAAGACTATCTATAAGTATAATATGCGGTTACTTTAGGAGCAGTATTAACGCCTAACAAACAGCTTAAAGCACATTAACTAAACAGCTCGCGCATTACCTGAAAACTTTTTAGTTCAGGCATATCAGGCACATGAATTCGATAGTAATGCAATACTATATCAGAAATACGATTGCGATCGTGACGAGAAAGACGGAAAAGATGCATATTCTCATAGTCCATACGAATCAATTGATTAATACCTGCTGCATCTGAAGGGAGTAGATAATCAGAATGAAGAGGTGCACTTGCTGTAAAGGTTGCATTGCGAAGATCAAAGCAAGCTCCCGTCTGATAGGCATCAAGATTAGGGAAGAAACCTATGAAACGACTCAAACGCATCATAAAGACAAGGTGGAAGTTGGCATAATCATGTTCAGCCTCATCCAACCATTCCATACTCGCACATATATAACTATATAGGTGGGCGTTCTGTTGCTCACCACGCGTGACATAATAAAGGAATTCAGAAAGGAAAAGAAGTATAGCCGACTTCACTGGGTCAAAAGGAATAGAGCCGTAAGGACGAAGGATGCGCACTTCCTTTATACGCTGCAAAGAAGTTCGTGGACGGTAATCAAATTCAAGGTCGAGTAAGGTCAGCGGTTGAAAATACTGCTTCTTAATCTTCCCTTTTGCCGTCTTAGGAATGCGCGTTATAAAAGAAATACGCCCCTCTAACTCGGTAAACATATCAATTATTAGCGATGAGTCACCGAACTTCAGAGAACGCAAAACAATAGCCTTTGACTTCAAAATCATATAAAAAACAATGCAAAAATACAAAAATACAGCCTCTTACGAAAATTTATTAGCAAAAAGTTTGGTTGATTAAAATAAATGGGCTACCTTTGCACCCGCAAAATCAGCTATGGTCCCTTCGTCTATCGGTTAGGACGAGAGATTTTCATTCTCTAAAGAGCAGTTCGACTCTGCTAGGGACTACAAGTAAAATAAAAGAAGAAAACAAAGATGGCAAATCACAAATCATCATTGAAGAGAATCCGTCAGGACAAGGTTAAGACCTTGTACAACAGATATTATGCAAAGACTATGCGTAACGCTGTTCGCAAGTTGCGTAGCATGACGGATAAGGAAGAGGCTGTTAAGCTCTACCCTGTTGTACAGAAGATGTTGGACAAGTTGGCAAAGACTAACGTTATCCACCAGAACAAGGCAGCTAATTTGAAGTCTGCTCTCTGCAAGCACGTAGCTGCATTGGGATAAAAAAAATACTTTCAGTCATAGCTGAAAAGAACAATAAGAGCCGTAATCCTATTGGGATTATGGCTTTTTGCATATTATACACTTGTTAGACTTATAGAAAGTGCTTGTACAAATGGGGGTATTTCAATTTGCTGTCACTGCTGTCATCAACTGTAAGCACATAACTTATTAGCTTACAGAGGTATAAATGAAATATTAAAAGTGACAGTAAATTAAAATAAAAATATTACGTGTAAAACAGCTGTATTTACAATAAAGCTAAATTAATCTTCTCTGCCATATCCACAGCCTGCTTGATTCTATCGCCCATACCGATGCCATCTTTCAAATTACCAATGATATGTAAACCAGGATGAGCAAGTTCTACGGCATCAATAGTACGAAGGCGCGCATCCGTTTCGGGCATATATTGTGGAATAGCATGACTGTGCCTATAAATACGAATAACATCAGCTCGGGTACCTTTGGGATATCCCAACATCGTATGAAGGGACGTATTAACCAATTCTATCAGTTCTTCATCCGTCTTATTGATATATTCAGGATGACAAGCACCACCTATGAAGAATGCGTAATTGGCTCCTTCCTGAGGCGAACGCCCCTGAAAACAAGCGGAAGGCATAAGGACTCCCAACACATTCTGTTTTTCTTTAGACGGTACTAATCCGCCAAAGGCATTCCAATGTACATCCCCTGTATTCTTCATTCCTACTCCAACCTCAATCACCGGAGCATAATAAAGATTGCTTAAATCGTCAAGCTGAGCCTTAGGTAAGAAGCTCAACAACTTAGGTAAGGCATAAGCAGGACAAGTTGTAACAACCTGCTCAGCTATTATAGTATTCTTACCCCAAGATAGTTTCCACTTATCTCCTAACGGCTCTATACTTAGTTCTTTACAATTCGTTAGGATTCTCTCATCCCCTATCACTCTCCCTAACGCAGAAACAAGACTACGGAAACCTCCACGAGTAGAGAAAACAGCCTTTGTTGCACGCTTTTCCCTGTCCGTTTTCGGTTGTTTTGCAAGTGCTATAGCCCCTTTGATAAAACTCCCATAACGCTGTTCTAAGTCATAGAGTTTAGGCAAAGCAAGGCGAGTTGGTAGTTGATAAGGATTACCAGCATACACGCCAGAAAGAAAAGGGTCGACTGCATAATCAACAAAAGACCGTCCCAAGCGTCGTTCAGCGAGGCTTCCCACACTCTCATTAGGGTCTGTTCCCTTCTTACGCCATGGCTCACCAAGAATGCGGAACTTATCTTTCAGCGTAAAGAGAGGAGTTGTTATAGCAGACCAAAGCCCAGAAGGTAGGGCATGGAAACGTCCATCCTTCCATATCAAACGGCATTTAGCAGAACTCTGTGCCACCTCCAGCATACAATCATCGCCTAACATATCGAAGAGTTCAGCCACTTCAGGGTGTTTAATAGTACCCGTACTCGGTCCTTGTTCCATCACAAAGCCGTCAACCTCCTCCGTCTGCATAAATCCACCGATATGGTCAGTAGCCTCCAAGACCACAACATCTTGACCTTTACGACGCAGATAAGCAGCACAAGTAAGACCAGTAAGACCAGCACCAACGACAACTATCTTTCTTTCTTCCATAATATTAATGCTATATAGATTCCTCTTCCAAAGTTTTTCTCCCCAACGTTAAGGGAGCGTAAAACTTTTATATTGGCTTAGAAAACTTCTTATCCGTAGACACCATCACCGGATCAAGCACAGCAGCCACAGTACGAACAAAGGGATTCCCCTCCCCTGTCATCTCTAAAGTATTCTCTGTTAAACAAAGAATACCATCTCTTTCCATCTCTTGCAGGCGTTCAACATCATAATTGATAGCCTCCTTCACGTCAGCTACCGACACAGCAAGATCCTCCGCAAGGTGTGTCCAATCAAGATGATAGTTACACATCAAACGCTCAATTACTTCACGTACTATACGCTCTTTGGGCGTTAATTGGTAGCCTTTCCGAATAGACAATGTACCCGCAGAAACTTCTGATATATATTCATCTATCGACTTTGTATTCTGTGCATAAGCAGTTTCTAATTGGCTGATACCCGTCACTCCGAAGGCATACACCTGTCCCGTTGTGCGACGAGTACAATAACCTTGGAAGTTTCGATGTAGTCGATGTGATTGCAAAGCCTCAGATAGTTCATCATTAGGAAGTACAAAATGGTCCAAACCAACACTAAGATAACCCGCCTCATGCAGCACATCTTTAGCTTTTTGGAACATCAAAGCCTTCTCTTCAGTATCAGGAAGACCAGCCTTTTCAAGTATCATCTGACGTTTAAATATCCATGGGCAGTGTCCATAACTGAATGTTGTAACACGGTCGGGACGCATTGCTACAGCACGCTCTATCGTCTTCTTAAAGCTATCCGATGTCTGAAGCGGTAAGCCAAAGAGGAAATCCATATTAATATTAACACCCGCACTACGAAGAATTGACACAATTTCCTCTGTTGGCAATTCAGAAGGCGTACGATTAACAAGCCTCAACACCTCTTCATTGAAGTCTTGTACGCCTAAACTAAAACGATTAAAACGTGCATCCAACAGTCCTTGCCAGTCCTTTGCTGTTAGATAACCTGGATGACATTCTATGGCTATCTCAGGCTGTTCTATCGTAGAAAAAAGCGACAGCAGATGCTCATTCAATTCTTTAAGAACACTTACAGGCATAGCAGTTGGACTACCACCACCATAATGAATCTGCGATATACGTCTACTTTTATCTATATGCTTTGCTACGAGATCTATCTCCTTATGCAACGCTTGCACATAAGCTTCAACACGCTCTTCCTTTGCCATAGGGTAAGAGTTGCAGCCACAATAATGACACAGACGCCGACAGAAAGGCATATGAAAATAAAAGGAAAGATTCTTCTCACGCACCTCATTGCTATAATCAATCTCCTTCAGAAACTCTTCCCCAGCAAAAGGTCGGAAGAAGTTAGCTGGTGGATAACTCGTATAACGAGGTACAGATACATTGTATTTATCAATCAGTTCTTGCTTCATTCGTCGAAATAAATTATATGATAAAGGTACGAATACCTCCTAACATAAACAATCCTCATTTATAAGGAAAGCACAATACGCTTTCAAACCTTACTATGCTTTTACCCGAATAGATCATTAGGCTACAATATGTGACTGGTTTGGTTTAAAGCTATGTTCTTCTGTAAAGGAACCATGGCTTATTCTTCCTTTTTAAGGCTGATAAAACATAGATGAGGCTGACGATAGCCACCACTGTTTCAGCTATATAAAGACCACGATAGTCGAAGATATGCGCCACCGTTCCCGCCAATACCGCAACGAGCAGACCGCCTACATGACTAATAACAATTTGTATGGTGAAGTCAGTCCCTTCTCTACCAGGACGTACACATCGCATGGCTGTAGTGTAAAGAACCACAGTTGCCAATCCGTAACAAGCTTGGATATAAATGATTCCGATGACAAATGCAGTCTTGTTAAAGTCGGCAAAGGTCATTGCAAGGAAGTAGATAGGTGCCAGTATAATAAGTCCTGCAATAATAATACGAGCCTTATAAATTCCGATTCGCCGTATGAGAACTCCAGAAAACCACGCCATAACGAAGGAAGCAGCAGTTCCAACGATACCAGTAAGGAATCCTATTTCCTTCATGTCGTATCCCTTATCAACGAGGTAAGGACGCAACATGGAAAGAATACCGATGATTCCCATGTAATAAAGTATTAAGAAACCTATCTGTCGCCATATTTCCTTACGTCCAAAGAAGCTAAAGATGTCAGTCCACTTGGCACGTTCTCTCGGTTTCTCATTCTCTATCTTGATATGAGGATTAAATATCAAGGGAATAATCATCATACAAACAAACAAGGCTAAGCAGGGTACTACAACGTTCCAACCATAGCTTTTCAGTAAGATAAGCAAGACACCACCACCAATAACAGCACCTCCGAAAGATCCCATAGACTGCATACTATTGAGCATACTATGGTCGTGCTTTTTAAAAGAAAGGATGGCAAGCGCGTCTGTAGCAATGTCTTGTGTAGCCGAAGCAAGCATAGAGATAAACGCCAGAATGACCACAAGCATGATTTCTGAACGTACATTAATAAGCCCTGTGGCTAAGAGTGCAACGGCATATATCAACTCTGTAGTGATAATCGTACGTTTATAGTCACGCACTGTTACGCAGTGGCGGTCAACAAAAGGCGACCATAGAAACTTTATCGTCCATGGAACTCGGACAAGGTTTAGCAACCCAATGGTTGCAAGACTATATTGTCCTTCCCTCATGATAACCTGTAAGGCTGTCATAAGAAAGGATGACGGTACCATCTGTGCAATATATAGACAGAAGAACGTACCAAAACTTAGTTTCTTTGATGAAATGCTGTTGAACATGTAGTGAATTATATAAGTAGATCAGCGTGTTACATATCATGAGGAAGGACTTTAGGAGAAGTGAGCAGAATCAATTGTAGCATTCTTTTCCTCCTATCCTTCATCCTCTCCTTAGAATGTCACACTGAGAGAAGTACCAAAGGTAAGAGGCTTACCCTTCTGTGCATAGTTACCAGTTGACATCTTGAAACTGTACGCTATATAGTCAGTTCCTGTCAGATTCTTACCCCATAAATCCCATGTGAATATACCTTTTGTGAGACTAACTTTTGCGTTAAGCGTCGCATAGAAGTTCTGGCGTACAACATTGTCATCAGCCCAATAGATACGACCGAGACCTGTTAAGCCTGCATTAACGACAATCTTATCAAACCAACCTGTCTGCAAAACGGTGTAAGTCCCATCCATTGAGAGTGTGTGGTTAGGCACCATTGGAAGTCTATTACCCGAGAAATCCTCTGTAGCACTCTTCTTATATTCCAAGTAACGAGCGTGGGTGTAACCATAGTTCATACTAAACTGTAAGCTCTTTATTGGATGATAAGCAAATGAAAGTTCGAATCCCTTACTATCCGTATGTCCTGCATTCGCAATTAGATTACCCACAGCAGGAACAGTATAGGTAGTCTGCATGTGTCGCCAATCTATGTAGAAAAGATCTGCTTCAGCTGTCAATCGTCCATTCAAGAACTTTAGTCGCGCCCCAACCTCGTAATTCCAGCTGAATTCTGGGTCGTATGCACGCTCTGCATCAGTCTTAAAGATAGTATTAAATCCACCTGGCTTATAACCACGAGTGACACTTGCATAGTAGAGATTGTCCCTGTTTGTAAGATATTGAAGCGTAAACTTAGGAGTGAACTGACGGAAGTTAGCGCTACTAATAAAGTCCTTTACATGTGCATTAGCACCTGTTGTTAACGTTACCTTGTCTTGATTGTAGTTTATCTTCGCATGCTCATAATCAAAGCGTAAGCCAACAGTTGCCGATAAGCCCCTCCATATATTATAAGAACTCTGGTGATAGATAGCATAGCCCGCTGTAGGGTTCTTATAGGAAGTTGGAGTCGAGAAATCCTTTGTATAATAACTTGTTTCTATAAAGGGGTCAGAATGGAGTAGCATACCAAACATACCAATAATCCACTGGTAACGACCTTTATCATTCGATTTCAAAGTTAGCTCTTGTGAAAGCATATTCTGATGATAACTATTATCAGCATAGAAGAGGTCCTTTGGTGAGAAATCTTGATCTATCCCTTGATGTGATTTGATGAATTGATAAGACGTCTGACTATTGAAACTAATACGACTATTCTCATATCGAGCATTAAGACCAGTTGTTGAAATCAGACGCTTGTAAGTGCTATTGCGGTTATAACTAATAGGTGATAGTGCATCTTTCATAAGGTCATATGGTGCATATGGATAACCATTCTGCTTACTATGAGTAAGGGTACTATTGAGATGAATAAGCCAATTTGTAGTTGGTCGCCAGTAAAGTCCGAGTCGTCCTTCAACCTCATTCACCTTATCAGCCTTATCATTCAGGAACTGATTGGTGAACATACCATCGTTATGATGATAAGAAATAGCACTTGACAAACCAAGTTTATCAGTCAGCTTAGAATAGTTAGAAGCCTGTGCTACAACATCGTTATACCTTCCATAGCCTACTTTTATACGTGTCTTCTGATAATCAAGAGGGTTATGTGTGTAGACATTGATAACACCTGCTATAGTATTGCGCCCATATAAAGTTCCTTGTGGACCTCGAAACACATCTACAGCAGCAATATCACTGAGGTCAATATTAAATGCTGACGACTCAAAATGAGGCACACCATCTACATAGAAACCCACAGCAGAACCCTTCATCTTTGCTCCGATACCACGAATAAAGATAGGTGTGTTAGCATATGAACCATAGTCGGGCATGTAAAAGTTAGGCATAACTGCCGTTAACTCCTTCAAATTCACAATTTGCTGGTTCAGTAATTGCTGACTGTTAATGGTTGAAACTGCAATAGAAGTTAGGTTTCTCTTATTCTGTTTAAAGTCGGTTACGACTACTTCATTAAGTGATACATCTTTGTTCACTACTGAGTCTGGAGTCACTCCAGCTACTCCACTGATAGCAAGGGATGCAAATAATAAGGTATTTAACATAAAAGAAGGCTTTTCGTTAATGTTTTTGTGTTGCAAAGGTACAGATAATGACTTTTCCGAACAATCCTCATTTATAAGGAAAATAAGTATTACCTCTAAAAAGAATAAAAGCTAATTATCAGCACAAAACAGCAATTTGATATGCTTTCTTTTGTGTTTTTTGCAGGTTTTTATTTTCAAATATAAAGGAAAAAGTGTATCTTTGCATACTATAAGAACAATCGAAAGAAAATGGCAGAAAATCCAGAAAACGAGAATAATTACTCCGCCAGTAACATCCAGGTATTAGAAGGCTTGGAAGCAGTACGCAAGCGTCCTGCTATGTACATTGGTGACATCAGTGAGAAGGGACTCCACCACTTGATTAACGAGACCGTTGATAACTCTATCGACGAAGCAATGGCTGGCTACTGTCAGAACATTGAAGTTACAATCAACGAGGACAACTCCATTACCGTTGAGGATGATGGTCGTGGTATCCCTGTTGACATGCACGAAAAACTTCACAAGAGCGCCCTTGAGGTTGTTATGACCGTTCTCCACGCTGGTGGTAAGTTCGACAAGGGTTCGTATAAAGTCAGCGGTGGCTTGCATGGTGTGGGTGTTAGTTGTGTAAATGCACTCTCTACACACATGAAGTCACAGGTATTCCGCGATGGTAAAATCTACCAGCAAGAGTATGAGAAGGGTAAGCCTCTCTATCCTGTAAAGGTTGTTGGTGAGACTGATAAGACTGGTACACGTCAACAGTTCTGGCCAGACCCAGAGATTTTCACCACTACAGTTTACCAATGGACTATCGTAGCACGTCGTATGCGCGAGTTGGCTTACCTGAATGCTGGTATCAAGATTACGCTTTCTGACCTTCGTCCCGATCCAGAAACAGGCAAGACACGTACAGAGGTCTTCCATGCTAAGGATGGTTTGAAGGAGTTCGTTCGTTACGTTGACCGCCATCGTCAGCACCTCTTCGATGATGTTATCTATCTCAAGACTGAGAAGCAAAACATTCCTATCGAAGTGGCTGTGATGTACAACACAGATTATACAGAGAACATCCACTCATACGTTAACAATATCAACACTATCGAGGGTGGTACTCACTTGCAGGGATTCCGTGCTGCATTGACTCGTACATTGAAGACATACGCTGACAATGATCCACAGATTTCTAAGCAGTTGGAGAAAGCTAAGATTGAGATTGCTGGTGAAGACTTCCGCGAAGGTTTGACAGCTGTTATCTCTATCAAGGTTGCAGAGCCACAGTTTGAGGGTCAGACAAAAACAAAACTGGGTAACAGCGAGGTTTCTGGTGCCGTACAGCAGGCTGTTGGTGAGGCTCTGACAGATTATCTCGAGGAGCATCCTAACGAGGCAAAGATGATCTGTAACAAGGTTATCCTTGCTGCTACTGCTCGTGTTGCAGCTCGTAAGGCACGTGAAAGCGTACAGCGTAAGAACGTGATGAGCGGTGGTGGCTTGCCTGGTAAGTTGGCTGACTGTTCTAACAAGGACCCTAAAGACTGCGAAATCTTCCTTGTCGAGGGTGATTCTGCGGGTGGTTCAGCTAAGCAGGGACGTGACCGTTATACACAGGCTATCCTCCCTCTCCGTGGTAAGATTCTGAATGTAGAGAAGGTTCAGCGTCATCGTGTATTCGAGGCTGAGTCTGTTATGAATATCATTCAGTCTATCGGCGTACGCTTTGGCGTTGAGGGAGAAGGCGACTTTGAGGCAAATACTGATAAACTTCGCTATGACAAGATTATCATCATGACCGATGCCGATGTCGATGGTTCTCACATCGACACACTGATTATGACACTCTTCTATCGTTATATGCCAAAGGTTATCGAGCAGGGACATCTGTATATCGCTACACCTCCACTCTATAAGTGTACTTATAAGAAGGTAAACGAATACTGCTATACCGAGCAACAGCGTCAGGCTTTCATCGATAAGTACGCTAATGGTGCTGAAGATGCAAAGGCTATCCACACACAGCGATACAAAGGTCTTGGTGAGATGAACCCAGAACAGCTTTGGGAGACAACTATGGACCCAAAGACACGACTCTTGAAGCAGGTAACTATCGAGAATGCTGCTGATGCAGATGAGATTTTCTCTATGCTGATGGGCGATGATGTTGAGCCTCGTCGTGAGTTCATCGAGAAGAATGCGACCTATGCTAACATTGATGCATAAGCTTTTCTAAGCAGATTAAACACAGCTTCTAAAGCTGAAAACATAAAGAGACTCCCTTTCTCACAAAACGAGAAAGGGAGTTTTTATTTTCTCCTAATTATCACCTATAATCGCTTATTATCGTCTATATCCCTATGAATATTGTTCTTTTTCCCACATAAACTTTTCGGAAAAAGAAATAAATGAGTATATTTGCAACTTCAAAACAATAGGAAAATGAACAAAAAGATAAGGCTCCTCGAAGTTAATGTAGCACAAGCAAAAGCTGTCTATCCAGAAGGTAAATTTATTGATAACGACCTTATTCTCTTCGAGGATATTACGCAAGTACCACTTCCTACCAATCCTTCTCGTATGAAGTCTCTCTTCCTTGCCCTCTGTACCAGCGGTCATGCGGAATATACTGTTGATACAAAGATGCACGAGGTGGGTGCTGGAGACGTCATTATCATCAGTGAGGAACAGGTAGTTGCCGACTATATGCTCTCACGCGATTGCAAGGGAATTGCCCTCATCCTGTCTTATGACTTCTTTCAGAACATTGTAAGCGGAGTTCACGAACTATCAGCTCTCTTCCTCTTTGCCCGTACCCATCCTGTTTTCCACCTTGATAACAATCAGGCAAAGGCATTAGAAAACGACATTCAGCATATCAAGGAGAAGATTATTGATACTGGTCATCGCTTTCGTCGCGAGTTAGTTATGACAATGCTAAAGGCACTTATCATCGATATGAGTGATATCATCTATCGCTTCCAACAAGTAGGAGAAGCAGGACAGACTCGTGCTGAAGCTATCTTCCGCGACTTCATTCAGACTGTGGAAAAGAACTATCGTACGGAAAGGCGTGTCAGTTGGTACGCACAACAACTGTGTATCACATCTAAATATCTCTCCGAAACCGTGCGTACAGTCAGCAGACGTACACCAAGTGATTGGATTGACTCCTACGTTACACGTGAGTTACGCGTGATGCTTAGAAACAGTACGATGAGTATTAAGCAGATTGCTGATGAACTAAACTTCGCCAATCAGAGCTTTATGGGTAAATACTTCAAGGAACATGTGGGCATGAGTCCTTCGCAGTTTAGAAAAAGTTAACGAGTTGACAAGTAGACGAGTAAACAAGTTAATACCGATATACAGCAAAGAGAATTATCCTTTAGACAAGCAACTGGTTAACTCCTCAACTTGTCTACTCGTCAACTTGTTCACTTGTTAACTGAAGAGCTACCTCACACAATTCATCATACCACTCCTTACCAAATCTGCGCGTAAGGGGTTCCTTCAAAAACTTATAAAGGGGAAGATTTAGTTCTTCTCCTTTTTTTCTTGCATCAGCACAGATGCGCCAGTGATGGTAATTAATACCACAAGTACCATTTCCAAAGTCTTTCACTCGAACTGGATACAACGAACAAGAAATAGGTTTTACGAAGCCTGTCTTGCCATTACGGTAGGAACGCTCCAAGGCACAAAGACAACAATCATTCTCATAACAAGTGAAGACACAGTCCTTACCACCAACAATACTCGTCACCAAATCGCCCTCTTCATCGGTGTAAGCGACACCCTGTTTATCTATGACCGACTGCCCAGAAGCTGACAAATCACCCCAAACAGTATCAAGGACATTCTCAATCTCCATTGTCTCGTCCAAGGTTACAGGTGCACCAGCATCTCCCTCAATGCAGCACTGACCATGACACTTATCGAGGTCACAGCAAAACTTCACATTGATTATATCTGGTGAGACAAGCACATCACCCACCATAAAAATATGATCATACGTATTACCCATCTTTCTTAACGCTAAATTATTTCATTTTCAACTATGTTTTGCCGTTCACCCAACAGCATCTTCTCACTAAAACGGAACTCCTTTCCAAATTATTTTCATGAAGAAAAATATTTATTATCATGAAAAGAAATATTTTTTTTCGTGAAAATAAATATTTCTTTACGCGTAAATAATTCCCTCCTGACATGATTTTAAAGTTCCAAAGAGGTTAGCTGGATATGTTATTCTTATTAGGCTAATTAGCCTAATGGCCTTATAAGCCTAATTAAAAACAACTTGTCAACTCCTTAAATCTTCACCTTGTCTGCTTACCACTCAATAGGTTGCGCCTCACAAGAGGTCAAGTAGGCGTTACAACGTGAGAACTGGTGCTGCCCAAACCATCCACCACGATTAGCAAAGCGTTGCGAAGGGTGTACACTTTCTATGACACAATGTCGCTGCTGGTCGATCAGTGCCTTCTTACTACGCGCAAAAACGCCCCAAAGCATAAAGACTAAGTTCTCTCGTCCATCACTTAGTGCCTTGATAGCTGCATCAGTAAAGGTTCCCCACCCTAATCGCTGGTGACTATTAGCGTCGTGTGCTCGAACGGTAAGTGTAGCATTCAACAGGAGAACTCCTTGCTCTGCCCATCGTGTTAAGTCGCCAGACTGATGAATCGCTGTACCCAAGTCAGCTGCAATCTCCTTATAGATATTCTGCAATGATGGCGGAAGCTTTACACCGTCAGGCACGGAAAAGCTCAGCCCCATAGCCTGATCTGGATTAAAATAAGGGTCCTGCCCCATAATGACAACCTTTACCTTATCAAAAGGGCAAAGATTTAAGGCATTGAAAATCTTATCTTCTGGCGGATAGCAAGTCTCATTCTTATACTCCTCTCGCACCTTTTCCACCAATTTCCTGTAGTAGGATTTATCCAGTTTATCCTTCAGCTTTTCACGCCACGATTCTTCTAAAATCCATTCCATTGCTATTGATTAAAACTACCACTCAATAGGCAGAAGCCCACAAGAGGTCAAGTAGGCGTTACAACGTGAGAACTGATGCTGCCCAAACCATCCGCCTCGATTGGCAGAGAGCGGTGAAGGGTGTACACTCTCAATGACACAGTGTCGCTGCTGGTCAATCAGTGCCTTCTTACTACGCGCAAAACCGCCCCAAAGCATAAAGACTAAGTTCTCTCGTCCATCACTTAGTGCCTTGATAGCTGCATCAGTAAAGGTTCCCCACCCTAATCGCTGGTGACTATTAGCGACGTGTGCACGAACGGTAAGCGTTGCATTCAACAAGAGAACTCCCTGCTCTGCCCAACGTGTTAAGTTGCCTGACTGACGGATAGGTGTACCTAAATCTGCCGCAATCTCCTTATAGATATTCTGCAATGAAGGTGGAAGCTGTACCCCATCAGGCACGGAGAAGCTTAATCCCATCGCCTGTCCAGGCTCATGATAAGGGTCTTGCCCAATAATCACAACCCTCACCTTGTCAAAAGGACAAAGATTAAAGGCATTGAATATCAAGTTTCCTGGAGGATAACAAGGGAACTGTGCATACTCTTGTTTCACCTGCTCAACCAACTGCTGAAAGTAAGGTTTCTCAAACTCTCCACTCAGTTGCTGTGCCCACGATGGCTCTATCTTTACACCCATAGCTATGATTGTTATCTGCAAATGTAATAAGATTAAAACAAAGATATAACTTATCGCATCTTACTACATGCAGTTTTGTTACTACAAAAGTACGATAAAGTTCTGATAACAACAAAAAAGTCGTGCCTTTCGACACGACTTTCTTATTTTTAAAGCTAAACTATTACTTCTTCTTTGGCTGAGCCTGCTTCTTGCAGCAGCAACCAGCCTGTGCCTTCTTGCAGTCCTTCTTTGCCTTGTCGCAAGACTTAGCAGACTTATCGCAAGCCTTTTCCTGCTTCTTGCAGCAGCTACCTGCCTGCTTATCACAAGCCTTCTCAGCTTTCTCATCACAAGCCTTACCTGCCTTATCGCACTGCTTGCCCTTCTCTACCTGCTCATTTGGAGCCTTATCACACTTCTTTGAACACTGACTCTGTGCCTGTGCACTAAGTGAACATACGCTAAATGCTACTACAAATGACAATGCTATTTTCTTAAAATCCATAATCTTTTACTGTTTAAAAATTACACATTAATATCTTTAAAACTCGGAAAGGATATAATTCCTTATGGGCGCAAAGGTAATGAAAAAAGAAGTTTCAACTGCAAAAAAGATTCATTCTGTTTATAAATTTTAGATTTATTAAAACCTGCTTATCTGTTTAGTGAATTTATGTAAACTACAATCTTAATCGTTCTTTTTCCTTACCAACAAACAAAAAGAGGTTCTTCCATTAAATGCGTAGACGCTTTTTGTATTGCTTTAAAGGAAAAACTGAAGTTACTCATTAAACAAAAACATAGCTAAGACAATCAAGTATCTATCCTATTATCATCCTTTGATATTGAAAACCATTTCAATTTAAGACTTCAAAATTCTGCAGACAAGCGTTTGAAAAATCATTACACAATTTCTAACGAAACATCAATAAATAACGGCAAAATCACATACAAAAAGCAGGTTTATAATTAACAGGAAATCAATTAGTTATAAAGTAGTAAAGTAAAAGGTGCTTAATTGGACTTCAAAAGGGCGTTAGTAAGAGGCTTAAAGGGCATCTTTTGCAAGCCTAAAGGGCGTCTTTAAGAAGCTAAAAGAGCATGTATTGCGTTCGAGTCGTTAGAAAATAATTAACAAAACTCCCATCGCAAAAAAGCTATCAGATTGTATCGAACGACAGAAAACACTGAATGAAAGCATAGTAACAAACCGCTTTTCACACAGTTTCGTCTGGCTATTTCCCCCTTTCATAAGCCGATTTTGATTTATTCATCATGCTCTATAAATTTATAAATCTTACACCTCTTTTCGCTCTACGTTACAAACATAAGACGCAATAAATCTAAGATTTATGAATTAAGAAATACTAAAATCAACAGAATTATACTTTGTTCAGACTGCTATCTCAACTTAAAATGTTATCTTTGCATCTATGAAGTTAAAAAAGATAATAATGCTCATCGCCTGCATATTCTCTTTTGCAGGTCTGAAGGCACAATATACTATCCAATGCGAAGACACCTGCAGCCATGTTCATGGGCTTGACATGAGCCATTACCAAGGCGATGTATGGTGGGAAACAGTAGCTGAAAACAGCAATCATAAGCTCAATTACGTTTACTTAAAAGCCACTGAAGGCGGATCACGCATTGACCAACGCTATCTTGATAACATTGAGGCAGCACAGCGCTATGGTATGAATGTCGGTTCTTACCACTTCTATCGCCCTGCTATCCCACAAGAGGAGCAGTTGCGTAACTTCCGCATGCAGTGTCGTCCACAAGACCAAGACCTCATTCCAATGGTAGATATTGAGACCACCGGCGGACTGAGTACGGAGGCTTTACGCGATAGTTTACAGAGGTTCCTCGTACTTATGACACAGGAGTATGGTGTCAAACCATTGGTTTACACATATACAAACTTCTATAACAGATATCTCAGCGGTGCACTCGACGGCTATAAACTTTTCATTGCACAGTATAACGGACGCGAGCCAGAGCTGAACGATGGAAGAGACATCTTTGCTTGGCAGTACACTGGCAAGGGACGTATCAACGGTG
>ERZ772957.1313-NODE-1313-length-16448-cov-3.854145_pt1 | contig 16448 bp, 16 predicted proteins | sample MGYA00580682_ERZ772957 | MGnify/ENA primary metagenome ERZ772957 (study PRJEB29015, sample SAMEA2737921) | human oral metagenome | biome: human oral; feature: human-associated habitat; material: dental | place: China | collected 2025 ...
GCCCTCGATGTTCGGGACCACGCTGATCTATATCGGGCTCGCGGAGGGGATCGCCATCTACGGGCTCGTCATCTCCCTGTTCATCCTGGGGCGGATTTAGAACGGCCCGTCATGAAGGCGTTCCTGATCAGCGACAACCACGATACCCTGGTGCTGATGAAGCTGGCCGGGATTAAGGGGGTCGTGGCGCACGGGCGGGAGGAGAGCCTCAACGCCTTCTCTCGGGCCCTTGCGATGAGGGACCTCGGCGTTCTCCTCGTGACGGAGATCGTGGCGGAGACCGTCCCCGACAAGGTCGGCGAGATGCGCAGGAGCGGGAAGCCGCCTCTTTTGGTCGAGATTCCGGATCGGCATGGCAGCCGGAGGGGAGAGGATTTTTTGACGCGGTACATCCGCGAGGCGATAGGGGTGAGGCTCGAATGAAGCGGGAGGAAGCCCCTCTTTCCGGCGGGCATCCCGGGGAGCGCGTTTCGGACCCGGATGGGGTCCGGGACGAGAGGAAGAAGCTGGACGGGCTCCGTGCCTCCATCCTCTCCAAGGGGGCGGAGGAGTGCGAGCGTATCCTGAAGGAGGCGGAGGCGCGCGCGGAGCGCTGGCTGGCTGACCATACGGCGCAGCTGGACGCGACGGTGCGGAGCATCCGGGACGACGCGGTGAAACGGGCCCAGGACATCTCGAACCGGCGGCTCGTGGAGGCCGGGGCCAGCCGGGACACGGAACGGCTGCGCCTCCGGAGTGGTCTGGTCCAGGAGGCCCTGGCCTCCCTGCAGAAGGCGCTGGTGGGGCTGTCCGCACGGGACGATTACGGTGCCATCCTGACCGGTGTCGCCGCGGAGGTCTGCGAGCACCTGCACAGCGGTCGGGTGGGGCTGCGGCTCCGTGCGGAGGACGCCCCGCTGGGCGAGGGGACGGCCGAGGCCCTGAGCGCCCGTTTCCCCGGGCTGGACATCTATTTCGACGCTGCGCCGGAGCCCATCCTCGGAGGGGTGGTCCTCCTCTCGGAGGACGAGGGGTGGCGCATATCGGCGGACTGGAGAGCGAAGATCGAGGAAATGGCGGACTCGGTTGCGGAAGCCGTTCTGGCGGAGCTGTGACGAGGATGCGGGGCTGTGAGAGGATGGAGATCGAGGTGAAGAACATGGAGGCAGCGGCCGAGCGGATGGGCCGCATCACGATGATCGACGGTCCCGTCGTCCGTGCCTCGGGACTCTCCCGCTTTTCGATGGGGGAGATGACGGAGGTGGGGGAGCTTGCCCTGATGGGCGAGATCCTTCAGATGGAGGGGGACAGCGGGGTCGTTCAGGTCTACGAGGACACGACGGGGCTCCGCGTCGGGGAGCCCGTCCGCGGGCTCGGTCGGCCTCTGTCCGTGTGCCTCGGCCCGGGGCTGGTGGGGCATATCATCGACGGGATCGGGCGTCCTCTGGACCGACTCATGGAGAGGGAGGGCAGCTTTCTGGACCGGGGCTCGAAGCTCGACCCGATCGACATGTCCCGTTCGTGGGAGGTGACCCCGACCTGCAAGGTGGGGGACCGGGTGTGCGGCGGTTCGGCCATTGCCGCGATCCAGGAGACGGACCTGGTGACCCATCAGGTTCTGGTCCCGTATGGGCTGGAGGGAGAGGTGGAGTCCGTCGTCTCCTCCGGATTCTGCAAGACGTCGGATGCGGTGGCGCGGGTCCGGCGCGACGATGGGACCATCGTGCCGGTGATGATGTATCACTACTGGCCGGTCCGGCGTCCGAGGCCCTATCGGGACCGCCTGCTGCCGGACGAGCCGCTGGTCACGGGGCAGAGGGTCATCGACGGGCTCTTTCCCATCTCCAAGGGGGGAGTCGCGGCGATCCCGGGTGGGTTCGGGACGGGCAAGACGGTGACACAGCACCAGCTGGCCAAGTGGAGCGACGCTAAGGTCGTCGTGTACATCGGGTGCGGGGAGCGCGGCAACGAGATGACCCAGGTGCTGGAGGAGTTCCCGTCGCTCGAGGATCCGTACTCCAAGAAGCCGCTGATGCAGCGGACCGTCCTCATTGCCAACACGTCCAACATGCCGGTCGCCGCGCGGGAGGCCAGCATCTACACGGGGATAACGATCGCGGAGTACTATCGCGACATGGGCTACGACGTCGCGATGATGGCGGACTCCACGTCGCGCTGGGCCGAGGCCCTGCGCGAGCTGTCGGGGCGGCTGGGGGAGATCCCCGCGGAGGAGGGGTTCCCCGCCTACCTGGCGACGCGCCTGGCGGAGTTCTACGAGCGGGCGGGCAAGGTGCGGACCTTCGGCGACCGGACGGCCAGTATCAGCGTCATCGGGGCGGTCTCGCCCCCGGGAGGGGACTTCACCGAGCCCGTGACGCGGCACACCAAACGCTTCATCCGGTGCTTCTGGGCGCTCGACGCCTCCCTGGCCCATGCCCGGCACTTTCCCGCTATCAGCTGGATGGACTCCTACAGCGAGTATGCGGACGAGGTCCGCGGCTGGTGCGAAAAGAACATCGACGCCTCCTGGGGCGAGCTGCGCGAGGAGGCCCGGGCCGTGCTGGCGGAGGACGACGCCGTGCAGCAGACCATCCGCCTGATGGGCGAGGACGTGCTGCCCGACGGCCAAAAGCTCGTGGCCCTGACGGCCTCGCTTCTCAAGAACGGCTATCTCCAGCAGAATTCCTTCAGCGACGATTCTTTCTGTCCGCCCAGGAAGGGGTTCGCGATTCTGCGGATGATCCTGGACTTCCATCGGCAGGCGAAGGCCCTGGTGGCCGAGGGGTGCCCCCTGTCGCTGATTCGGAACATCAAGGAGCTCGACGAGGTCATTCACGCGCGGGAACTGCCGTTCGACGACGGCGAGGGGTTCGGTGGACTGGAGAAGCGTCTCGGGGAGCACCTGGCGCTCGTCGGCCGGGAGCGTCTGGCCCATGAGGACGAGGGCGGCGCGGCCGCCGATTCGGAGGGCACGGCGTGATGGCGGGGAACGGCGGTGCGGCAGCGGTGACCGGTTCGGGTTCACGGAGGGGGAGTGAGAGCATGGCCCTTGCGGAGTACACGGGGATGACCCGTATCAAGGGGCCCATTGTCCTGTTGAAGGGCATTCGGGGGGTTGGCTACGACGAGGTCGTGGAGGTGACCGCCGACGGAGGGGAGCCCCGCATGGGGCGCGTCGTCATGGTGAGCGAGGACGCGGTGATGGTGCAGGTGTTCGCGGGGACGGAGGGGCTGAGCCCGGCGACGGCCAGGACGCGGTTCCTGGGGCATCCCCTCGAGATCTCGCTCTCTCCGGACATCCTCGGGCGGACCTTCGACGGGCTGGGCCGCCCCCTGGACGGGAACGGCCCCGTCTACTGCGGGACGAAGCGCAACGTCAACGGGCAGCCCATAAACCCGATGGCGCGTCTCTATCCGCGGGACTTCATCAACACGGGGTTCTCGGCGATCGACGTGCTGATGACCCTCATTCGCGGACAGAAGCTGCCCATCTTCTCGGGCAACGGCCTGCCGCACAACCGTTTGGCCATCCAGATCGCCTCCCAGGCCAAGCTGATGGGGGCCGACAACTTCGCGGTCGTGTTCGCCGGCGTCGGGATCCGGCACGACGACGCGGCGGCCTTCTCCGCCAGCCTGTCGCAGCGGGGGGCGAAGCTGGTGATGTTTCGGAACCTCGCGGACGACCCCGTCATTGAGCGCATCGCGACGCCCCGCTACGCCCTGACCGCGGCGGAGTACCTGGCGTTCGACCTGGGGATGCACGTGCTGGTCATCATCACGGACCTCACGAGCTACTGCGAGGCGCTGCGCGAGCTCTCGGTCGGCCGGGGCGAGATCCCGAGCCGCAAGGGGTACCCCGCCTATCTCTACAGCGACCTGGCCTCGCTTTACGAGCGCGCCGGGGTCCTGAAGGGGAGGGAGGGAAGCATCACGTTCCTTCCGATCCTGACCATGCCCAACGACGATATCACCAACCCCGTGCCGGACCAGACGGGGTTCATCACGGAGGGGCAGATCGTCCTGTCGCGCGCGTTGGATGCGGCGGGCGTCTACCCGCCCATCGACCCGCTCCCCAGCCTATCGCGCCTGATGAAGGACGGCATCGGCAAGGGCTATACGCGGGAGGACCACCCCAGCCTGTCCAGCCAGCTCTTCGCCTGCTACAGCAAGGTGCAGGAGGTCAAGGCCCTGTCCGAGGTGGTCGGGCGCGACGAGCTCTCCGAGGAGGACCGGGCGTACCTCGCCTTCGGGGACGCGTTCGAGCGGACCTTCATCGGCCAGTCGCGGGACGAGGACCGCGACATCGGGCAGTCCCTGGACATGGGCTGGAGGCTCCTGGCCGGTCTGCCGGCTGGCGCGCTGACGCGCATCTCGCTGGAGGAGCGGAAGAAGTACGTCGATCCCCTCCGCGAGAAGAAGGCACCGCCGCAGGGCTTTGCTATAATCTGAAGTGAAATAAAGTGCAGTTGTGTCGCTGAGGGCAGTCTTGGTGAGAGGTGAGGGCCATGGGTAAGGATAAGGAGCGGTTTGTCCCGGTCATGACGAAGCAGGAGCGGGAGGAGATGCTGAGTCTTCAGGAGCAGGGGGAACTGCCGGATATCATCGACCGTTCCACCGACCTGTACTTCCGCTTTCTGTTGGGCACACCGGCGAGGAACCGGCTGCTTCACGATATGTTGAACGCTTTGTTCGGTGCCTTGGGCTATCCTTTGCTGCAGACGGTTACCCTTGCGGATACGGAACGTGAGCCTGAGGCACTGGGGGCAAAGTATACGCGCCTGGACCTGACGGCGCGGGACGACCTCGGTCGGAATCTGCACATAGAGATGCAGAGGGAGAACCATACGCACTTTCTGAAGCGCTGCCTGTACTACCTGTGTCGGAACTACACGAGATGCCTGAGAAGTGGAGGGGGGTATACCAGCCTTTCCCCGATAGTCTCGATATCGCTGTTGGGCTTTGACCTTTTTGAGGGTGAGCAGGGTCTGTGGGATTTTGCGCTGATCAACCCGGGGACGGGCCGCCGCCTGATGGAGGTGGACGACTTGCTTCTGTTCTACGTCGAGCTGGGTAAGGCGACGCGTCCCCTGCGGGAGCTGCGTAAGAAGCTGAGGGAAACCCCGGGGCATATTTTGAGCCCTCAAGAGCGGGCGCAGGTCTGGGGCGGCTATATCAACAACGATGCGGACGGCCTGGTTTTGCTGAAGGAGAATTTATCGAAGGATTCCGTTTTTTCGGAGGTGAGCGAGGTGGAGCAGGAGTACTGGAGTTCTCCGGAGAACCGTTATTATCAGCTTCGGGAGCTGATAACGCAGTTGGACTTCAAGGCTATTCGGGAGGACAGATTGGCTGAAGCGACGAAGAGGGCCCAGGAGAAGGGTATGTCCGAGGGGCTGGCCCAAGGCATGGCCCAAGGCATGGCCCAAGGCATGGCCCAAGGCATGGCCCAAGGCGAAGCCAAAGGCAAGGCTGAGGGCAAAGCTGAGGGCATCGCCTCCACGGCACGACGGATGCTGGCCCTGAATTTCACGCCGGAGCAGATATCCCAAGCGACCGGACTTCCCCTCGATAAGGTGGAATCGCTGAGGTGAATCGATGCGGCCGGGGTGTCATGTCAAGGACCCGGGGCCGGAACGATCCGTTCCGGCCCCTTCCTTTTCGGTCCAACTCAATCTGAGGCTCGGGCCCCTCCTGTCAGGATCCTCTCACCGGGATCCCTCACCAGGAGAAGTTGTCGCCCAGGTAGAACTTGCGCGCCAGGGGGTCCTGTGCGACCTCCTCGGGCGAGCCGTTCAGGAAGATTTTTCCGTCGTGGATCAGGTAGGTCCGGTCGGTGATGGAGAGGGTCTCCCTCACGTTGTGGTCCGTGATGAGCACGCCGTATCCCTGTTTCTTCAGGGAATGGATCATGGCCTGGATGTCGTTGACCGCAATGGGGTCGATGCCGCTGAAGGGCTCGTCCAACAGGATGAAGTGGGGCTTGAGGGTCAGGGCCCGCGCGATCTCCACGCGGCGGCGTTCGCCGCCGGAGAGGGCGTAGCCGCGGGTGTCGGCGATGTGGACGATTCCGAACTGCTCGAGCAGCCGATCCGTGGCGTCCTCGGACGGCCGTCCCATTTCCTCCCAGACCAAGTCGATATTCTCCCGCACCGTCAGGCTGCGGAACACCGAGGACTCCTGCGGCAGATAGCCGATCCCCGCCCGGGCGCGGGCGTAGACCGGCAAACCGACGACGTTTCGGTCCCCGATGAAGACGCTGCCGGCGTCCGGCCTGACGAGCCCCACGATCATGTAGAACGAGGTCGTCTTGCCCGCGCCGTTGGGGCCGAGGAGCCCCACGACCTCCCCCGGTCCGACCTCGATATCGACGTCCGAGACGACGAGGCGCCCTCCGTACCCCTTGCGCAGTCCCCGTGCGGAGAGCCGGAGCTCGGGCGCCGCGCCGTCCGCCGGGGCCGACGCAGCGTCGGGAATGGCCTTTTTCGTGTTCCGCTTTTTACTCATCGCTTCCTGCTCTTTTTCGCGGGCGCCGTTTTTTTGTCGTCCTTTCCCTTTTTCGCCTCGTCGGGCGATGCGGCGGGCGTCGGCGTCCGTTTGGGTTCTTTCGAGAGGTCGATGGTGATCGTCGCGCGGTCCGCACTCGCGGTGCCCGAGCGGCTCACCATCCCCCCCAGGGCCTCCACGCGGTTCTGGTCGGGAAAGTAGACGAGGGAATCCGACGTCAGGGTCCGCCCCTTCTGGACCGCGCGGACGTTGCCGCTCAGGACGACGCTGCCCCGTTCCTCGGAGTAGACCGCCCGGTCACCGCGCAGGCTCACGGCGTCCCCGCTGCGGTTCGGCCTTCCCTCGATCCAGACCTTCGACTTCGCGGTCATGGAGACCAGGACCCCCTCCCGAAGCATCCCCTCCACGGAGTCCGCCCCGAAGGCGATGCCCATCGAGCGGTCCTCCACGCGCCGGACGTTCGTCATCCAAACCTTTGTCCGGCCGTCCCCCTCGTCGGCTCCGGAGAGGCCGCCGCGCCCGATCAGGGTCAGTCGTTCCGCGTCCAATGCAATCTCGCCTACCCCACCCCGGACTCCCTTGGCTACCTTGCAGGAGGGCGGCTCCCCGAAGAAGAGCTCCATGCTCCCGGCCTGGAGGTCGATCCGGTCGCCCTGCCAGTCTCCGGAGGCCGTGACCCCCTCGTCGAAGAGCACCTCCCGGCGCAGGGTGTTGCCGGTCCCGCGGGGCGAGACGACGGCGAGCCCGTCCGCTCTGATGACCACGTTCCCCGCAGCGATGAAGTCGCCCGTCTTCGAGTCGAAACGCATCCTGTTGGCGGAGAGGCTCGCCTTGTCGGGAAGGTTCTCGGCGTCAAGGGCCCCGGCCCCCGGGATGCCCCCGCCGAGCGCTATCAAAAGTATTGTCAACAACAAAAAGACCGCACGCCGCACGCGTCCTACCTCCTCGCATGAGGATCATGATGAGGGATAACCGAAATCGAGATAATTTCGGAGGGTGACTTCGTTCATTATAACCCAGCCACCTATATGGAAGGGACAGGAGGGATGCGCATCGAAGGCCGGGGCCTGGGGACACGAACCGCAAGGCTTCGTTGTATAACGTGTAGCATAAGGACAGGACCGCCGGCCGCGACCACGGCGCAGACGGCCGTATCGCCCGTGACGTTCGGGGAGGTGCCACAGGGGAGCTTCATGGATTGAATCAGGTTTTTTCAAGATCGCTCATGGGCGGACCAGGCATCGAGCGTCCCCCGTGCCCTCAGCTCGTCCAGCGCCGCGAATAGCGCCGCCGAGTGGGACAGGGGGACGGAGGCGCGCACGCAGGCGTCCGTTCCATAGCTCCAGTCCAGGGTGTCCCCGGCGTCGTGTTCCTCCAGAAGGCGCGTCACCGTGCCGATGGAGGCGTAGGGAAGCCGGACCTCGACGGGTCGGGCCACCCTCCGCTCCACGCGCTCCGCCGCGGTCAGGACCCGCTCCGCGGCTAGGCCGTAGGCCTCGATCAGGCCGCGTACCCCCAGTTTGACGCCCCCGAAATAGCGTGTCACAACCACCATGACGTTGACCATGCCGCTCCTTCGGACCGCGCCGAGGATCGGTCGGCCGGCCGTCCCCGAGGGCTCCCCGTCGTCGGAGCAGTATTCCACCGTGGGATGCGGCCCCAGGAGATAGGCCCAGCAGTTATGCGTCGCGTCCCGGTGAGCCGCGTGTATGTCGTTCAGAAAGCCGCGGCACCCCGCCTCGTCCCGGCAGGGCGCCAGACAGGCGATGAAGCGCGACCGCCTGATGCGCTCCTCGATCCTCCCATCGAGTCCGACGGGGCCCGACGGCTCCCAGTAGGCGTCCGGCCCCTGCCCGGCTTCACCCATCCTCTCGGACCGAGTCCCCGTTCAGACCGCGTCCCAACTGGCGGCGAGCTCGCGGTAGGTGGCCTCCAGGGACTCGGGGACCACGCGGGTGTCCGCCAGGACGGGCATGAAGTTGTTGTCCCCGTTCCAGCGCGGCACGATGTGACGGTGCAGGTGCCCCTCCACACCGGCCCCGGCCGGATGCCCCAGGTTGATGCCGATATTGAAGCCGTCCGGCCCCATCCTGCGCTTGAGCAGCGCCACCGCGTGCGCCGTGAGCCGGTGCATGTCCGCAGCCTCCGCGTCCGTCAGGGACTCGTAGACGTTGGTGTGCCGGTAGGGCACCACCATCATGTGGCCGGGATTGTAGGGATAGAGGTTCAGGATGACGAAGCAGGACTCCCCGCGGTGCAGGATATAGCGCTCCGCGTCGCGGTGCTCCGCGGGGAAGTCGCAGAAGATGCAGCCCTCGTGCTTTGGGGCCGCGATGTAGGCCATGCGCCAGGTGGCGAAGATATGCTCCATGAGGCCGCTCCCCTTTTCTTCAAAATTTTTATGAATTTCATTTTTTCGTGAGCTTCATCGATACGGGCCTTGGAGGAAAAAACGTCCCTCCCTCAAGCCCTTCGTCCATTATATCGCGATATATAGCGATCCCGCCGTCTCGGAAATCCACGGCCCGGGGCCCGGACACCTGCATCACGTCGCTTCAAAATATTTATCAGTAACTATAGCATGGCCCACCCCTTTGAAACTGCCTATAATATTGAAGCAATGGCGCTTTCGGTTCGGACCGGTTTGGATTATTCGAGCCCGACTCGTCGCCGTCAAGATCAATCTCTGGAGGTTATCGAGGATGAGACGCATTCTTTCCGTAATGTCGCTTTCGCTTCTCGTGTGTGTGGCCCCGCTCTTTGCGGACGTGGCCTGGGCTTGGAGCGGTAAGCTCGGCTGGACCTTCAAGGCCGAGGCGCCGCTGACCAGCTCCGTGGCGGTGGCAGGCGGCCTTGTGCTCGCAGGGGACAGCGTGGGCAACCTGTATGCCGTCCACAGCGCATCGGGACAGGCCGCCTGGGTCTATCAGGGGACGAACTCGGTCGTCGGCCGTCCGTCGGTCACGGGCGACAGGGTGATCTTCGCCCAGGCGGACGGGACGATAACGTGCCTGGCCCTGAAGAGCGGCAGCGTGGCCTGGCAGTACATTCCCCCGGAGGAGAGCTATGCCGCCGAGACGGTGGTCGACGGCACGGCGGTCGGGGACGGCAAGGTGTTCTTCGTGAAGGGGGACGGCAAGCTCTACGCCGTCTCGGCGGCCAACGGCAGGCCCCTTTGGACCTACGACTCCGGGCTGGAGCTGCGCAGTGCTCCGTCCTTCGCCTCCGGGCTCGTCCTGCTGGGCGAGCAGAGGGGAATCTTCAGCGCCATCAGCCCCGCGAACGGCAAGCGCCTGTGGGGCGGCGGCGCGGGCGGCGCTATCAACACCCCGTCCGCCGACGACGCCAACGTCTTCTTCTCCAGCTGGGACGGCTCCGTCCAGAGCGTCCGGATCAAGGGCGTGGTCCCGCAGTGGAGGGCAAACGTCGGCGACCCCGTCACGACGGCCCCCTTCATTGGCGGCGGCAAGGTTCTCGTTGGGACGGCAAACGGGAAGGTCGCCGCGCTCGACTCGAAGAACGGCTCCGTGCTCTGGACCTTCGACACCCATGGGGGCAACGTGGCGGCCCAGCCCGTCCTCGCCGAGGGGCTCGTCTTCGCCGGCGGTGGGCAGGGGACGCTCTTCGTCCTCGACGCCGCGTCGGGCACGGAGCGCTTCACCTTCTCGGCCGGGGACGGCATCAACGGCTCGCCCGCGTTCTCGGGGGGCGTGCTCTACCTGGGCAGCGCGGACGGGAACCTCTACGCCATCAGGTAGCGCAGACGGGATGTGAAGGAACACCGAAGCTACTGCAGCGGTATGGAGTTCCATGGGATGGCCCAGGGTGAGACCGTAGGAAGAGGCCAAGGGCAAGGTGGAGACAGCATGGCAGATGCTTGCGTATGGCCTGTCCCCCGAATGGATTGCGGAGTTCGCCGACCTGTCCCTTGAGGATATCGAGATCTTGAGGGCCTAGGCGGCCAAGGACTGAACGGCGGTTCCACCGAGAGAACGGCGCCCCAAAATGGGGCGCCGTTCTCTCGGGCCGTAGAAAAATACCGGGCCGTGCAGGCTACGGCACGACCTCGAACATTTCCGGTTCGCGCAGGGCGAGCCGCGCGAACTCGAGCTGGAGCCTCCGGCGCTCCGGCTCCTCCCCAAACACCCCCGGGGCGCCGGCCTTGCGCTCGCAGAGCGCAAAATACTCGTGCGGGACGTACCGCTCCTTCAGGACGAAGGTCGTCGGCTCACGGCCGGGCAACACGAACCGGAAGGCGAAGGCCCCGCTTCCCATCGGTGCCCTCGGGGCGCCGAGCCCCTCGGCCCAGCCGAAGTCAAAGTCTGCCCGCCCCTCGCCGAATCCGCGGAACAGGTACTCCAGGCCATCCAGGATCCCCGAACCGCGTGCTCCGGCCGTCACCTCGACCGAGCGGTGCTCGAACGCCTCGACGCCCGCGTGCCTTCCGAGCTGGCGCACCAGCGACCAGACCAGGCACAGGCCGCACAGGGCCGAGTTCCCGTGATAGCGGCGGAGGCTCTCCACCGTCACATCATACACCTCGTGATCGATCAGGCCGAGGGCCCCCGCCTCCTCCAGCGGGGGCGGTTCGTCCCCCTCCGGAAAGGGAGCGGCCGCTCTGGCCTCGTGAACGACGAAGAGCTCCGAGGGATCGAGGGCCCGTATCGCCGAAGCGAGCGCACGGCGCAGCTCCAGGGCGCGCGCCTCGGCGGCCTCCGTGTCCCCGCGGCCGAGGTGCAGGTCCTCGGTGGCGGCGTAGAACTCCTCGGGGACCAGGCCCGGCCGAAGCGAGAACTCGGCGCATCCCCCATCCTGCAGGAACCGGAAGAAGAAATACCCCTCCACGGGGGCGGGCACGGTCCCTACGGGGACCGGCAGGCTCGGGTCCAGCCGGTAGCGGTCCCGCGATACGCTCCTCAGGACCATCTCCGCCGCGTCCCTGAAGCCGCCGCCCGGAAAGGGGGTCTCTATCGCGCAGCGCTCGCGGACGAAGTCCCCGCCCCGGGGAAAGAGCAGCTCGCGGGCCAGGGCCAGAGCCTTGAACCCCAGGACGGCACCGGCGGGGTACCGCCCTCCGTGGAAGGCGGCGACATCCCCGTACTCCGCAGACAGCCGGACGGAATCCGCCTCGAAGGGGATGGAGCGCCCTTCGGCGGCCGGGCGCCCGGCCATCAGCGGACCAGCAGCGAGGCGGGATCCACGAATCGAGTGGCCAGCCCCCCGTCCACGAGGAAATGCATGGTCCTCTCCAGCTCGGCGATGTCCTCCGAGCGCACCGTGGGATCGAAGTCGTAGAGCTTCTCCATCTCCAGCACCTGCTCCGTCGAGAGCCCCGTCTCCTCGCTCACGATCTTCACGGTCTCCTCCGGATGCTCCTCGGCATAGGCCAGGGCCCTTCGGTGGACGTCGATCATCCGCCTCGCCAGGTCGTCCCGCTCTCTCAGCGCCGCGCCGCTCACCCCGATAACGATGGTGCCCTCGACCAGTCCCTCGCCGTTGAAGAGCACCCGTGCACCGCCCTCCAGGGCCTTCAGGGCCAGGGGCCCCGCAGCCAGCGCCCCGTCGATGGAGCCGCTCATCAGGGCCGCGACGGCGGCGGGGATCCCCATCTCGATGTGCTCCACCTGGGAGGCCTCCATCCCCTCCCGCTTCAGGCCCGCCAGGAGCAGCTGGTGCAGCACCGTCCCCTTGGGGCCGGCGACCTTTTTGCCCTCGAGGTCGGCGACGCTGCGGATCGCGGGGTCCTTGACCACCAGACAGAAGCTCCTGGGGGAGCGGGAGTAGATCCCCGCGATGCGGACGTCCAGCCCCTGCGCGGCGGCAATCAACAGGGACGTCCCGCCGATGCAGTTGGCGACCTGGACCGACCCCGCGGCCATGGCCTGGGACTGCTGCGCGCCGGACGTGATCTCCGGATGGGAGACCGCGTAGCCCAGGGGGCCGAACTCCGCCTCCAGCAGCCCCAGACGCTTCTCCAGAATGGAGGGGATGTTGAGCGGCGACTTCACGTAGGTGATCGCCAGCGGCTTCTCCGCCGCCCCGGCTCCGGCCGAGAGCAGACACAGGGACATGAGAACACCGAGCCCAAGAGCAAAAACCTTCTTCATCTTCTTCATGATCGTCCTCCTTCATCTCGGGGCCGAGAGGCCCCCTAAAAGAACTGCGGCGCGACGCCGGACCGGGCGTCGCCCAACTCTATGGCGGCCAGGATCCGCTCGCGCAGATCCGCACGCGCCTTCGCGGGAAGCTCCCCGTCGACGCCGAACGTCCCCGCGAAGCATCCCTCCCTCAGCACCACGACGCGCTCCGCAAGCGTCAAGGCCTCGTCGATGTCGTGGGTCACGAACACGATCGTCCGCCCCCCCCCCCGCCACAGGCGCAACAGGTCGGACTGGAGCGTCCTGCGCGTGAACCAGTCCAGGGCCCCGAAGGGCTCGTCCATCAAGATCAGCCTGGGCCGGCAGAAGAGCGTCCGCCCCAGCGCGACCCTTTGGGCCATGCCACCGGAGAGCTCGTGGGGCAGACATCGGGCGAAATCCGCCAGCCCCAGTGTGCGCAGGATCTCGTCCACATCCCCGAAGTCCCCGGCTGGCCCGCCGGACCGGGCGGCAAAGCGGACGTTCTCGGCGACCGAGAGCCAGGGCATGAGGCGCGGCTCCTGAAAGACGTACCCCACCTGCCGCCTTGGGACGGAACGGACGATCCGTCCCCCGGACTCCCGCTCCAGCCCGGCGATCAGGCGCAGAAGCGTGGTCTTGCCGCAGCCGCTCCTGCCCACCAGCGCGGTGAAGGAGCCCTCCGAAAACTCCAGGCTGACCCCGCTCAGGGCCTCCACCGCTCCGCCCCGGCCGCGATAGACCTTGGAGACCTCCTCGACGCGCACCACCTCAGGCCCCTCCCTCCGGAACGCTCCAGGGGAACAGCCTCTCGGACAGGGCTCCGAGGGCCCGGTCCGAGAGGGCGCCAACGCACCCCAGGACGATGACGCCGCAGAAAATGGTGTCCGACCGGGAGAGGGTCTCGGCCTCGCGGATCATGTAGCCGATTCCCGAGGAGGCGGCCACGATCTCCGCGCCGATCAGCGACCTCCAGCTGTAGGAGAGCGCTAGGCGCACGCCGACGAGGAAATAGGGGAAGAACGCGGGAAACGCGATGTGACGGAAAAGGGTGAGAGGCGTGAACGAGAGCACCCGTCCCACCTCCAGAAGGCGGCGGTCGACCTGGCGGATGCCGCTCTCCACGTTCAGGAGCACGGGGAAGAAACTGGCCATGACGACGACGGCGATCCGGGACGCCTCTCCGATCCCGAAGCCCAGGATCAGGAGCGGTACGACGGCCAGGGGCGGGATCTGCCGCAGGAAGTTCAGCAGCGGGCGGACGAGGGCGGAGAAAAGGGGCAGCAGCGCAAGCGCAACCCCCGTGGGAAAGGCGATGAGGACGGCGATCCCGAAGCCGCAGAGCACCCGGAACAGGCTGGCCCCCAGGTGGCGGAACAGGACCCCGTTCTCCAGCAGCTGCACCATGCGCGCCGCGACCACGGCGGGCGAGGGGAACAGAAAATGATTCCACCCGGATGCCTTGCTCGCCGCGTACCAGAGACCGACGATTCCGATGAAGCCCAGAACGGGCAGGATGCGCTTGCAGGGACGGTGTTCGTTCATGATTTCGAGTCGTTTTTCCAACCGGGGCCGCCGGCCTCCCATCCTCCGCACGGCGGATCTCCCGAAGCGGGCGGGTAGCGGCGACGGCGCATTTCGTTCAACAAGACAAACATACTACCATGGAGAGAACCCCTGTCAAGGGAGCCGCTAAGCCCCAAACCCGCAGGTTGCGATAGCCTTATGAAGAATAAAGTGCGTTGTTGCATAGATTGAGCTATTTCTCTTTTGTACCCGTCGGGTGCAGCGGAAAGCGTGCAAAACCTGTCTTTACCACACGTTAAAAATTTTGCCTGCGGTTTTGGGGGAGTGTGGGTTAAAACAGCGTTCTCCGGGATTCCACAAACGCCGTCCAAAACTTACGGGCCGGGGCCGTCAGAACCAGTTTGGGAAGCTCCTCGAAAGGGACGAGCCTCCAACCGTCATCCGCACTCCCTGCCGGGGCCGGCGGGGCGAAAACCTCGGCGGCCACGACCCAGGCCCTCACCCGGTGAGTCGTAAAGGAGAAGGCGACCTGCCCGACGTCCCGGCGCGAGGTACAGGAGAACCCCCAAGGCTGCGCCCATCCCCGAAAATCGGACTCGAAATCCTCGGTCTCCCGCTCAAACCAGGGCAGCTCCCACATGGAGGCCCAAAGCCCCCGGTCGGGACGGCGGCGCATCAGGCAGGCCCCTTCTCGGAGCCCCACCAGTCCCCAGGCCTCGATCCTGCGAATATCGGCACGCGGTTTGGGAAGCGGCCGGCCGAGGGGAGCGCCCTGCTCCAACGAAAGGCAATGCGCCTCCAGGGGACACTTTGGGCAGTCCGCGGCATGGGGCATACAGACGGTCGCCCCCAGGTCCATCAGCCCCTGATTCAGGTCCCTGGCGCGGCCCTCCGGGATCATGCGGGCAACGGCCTCCGCGGCCCGTCTCCTGAGCGCTCCGCTCCCTGCGGGCAGGGGGATGTCGCACAGGCGCGCAACCACGCGCTCGGCATTTCCATCCACTGCTGGGACGGGAAAGTTATAGGCCACACTCGCGACGGCCCCGGCGGTGTAGGGCCCTATTCCAGGATAGGAGCGCAGCCGTCCCACATCGGCAGGAGGGAGATGGAGCCCCTCCTTCACCATTGCCCTTGCCGCGTTCAGCAGGTTGCGGCAACGGGAATAGTAGCCGAGCCCCTCCCAGAGCTTGAGGACCTCCGATTCGTCTGCTCCCGCCAAAGACGCGAGATCCGGATAGGCCGCCATCCACCGCTCGAAGTAGGGCAGCACCGTCTCGACCTGGGTCTGCTGAAGCATGAACTCCGAGACCAGCACCTTATAGGGATCGTAATCCTCGCGCCAGGGCAGCCTGCGGGCGTGGACCGAAAACCAGTCCGACAACAGCCGGCCGCAGAGCGCCTCCCGGCCCTCCGGGGGGAGACGGTCCCCCGGCACGCAGGCTGGTATTCGGGGGGCGCGGGTCACCGAACGTATTTCCAGGTATCCCCGTCCAGGGGACGTGGGGACTTTCCGGTCGCGATGCGAAGCTCCTTATCCGTAATCTTTATAGTTCGGAGGACGAGGGGAACTCCCAGCTTATCGAAATCCGCCGGGGGGTTGATCTCCTGTATTTTACTCCGAATGGCCTGAGTCTGTTCGTCGTTGTTGATCCGGACCTCCGGGTTCGCCAGCCAGATCTGTTTGCCGCGGCGCAGTTCGAGGCCCGTCGTGATTTTAAAGACGGCCCGCATCCCGCCATTGACCCGGTAGGTCCCCTCGAGCAGGATCTTTCCTGGCCTGAAGTCCACGGACAAGTCCCTCCATTGATCGTCCCCCTGGGTCCGGGAGAAGAGGGCGAGGGCTTCTTGCGCCGTGCTTTCCCTCAAAAGCAGCTCCGCGTTGAACAGCCCCTCCCACCTCGACGGGCGAAAGGTCTCGAGGTCCTCCACGTCCCACTGCGCAGGCGGCGTCAAACGGACCAGGGCGCCGGAGAGCGAAAAGCGGTCCAGACGATAGTCGGTCCCCGCGGAGGAGCCCACGACGTCGAGGTACAGCCCGGATATCTCCCCGTTCTCCCTGGGGCCGTCCACAAACGTGACGGTCATCGACTCGGGATTCAAGGCCTTCGCCAGAGCCTTGACGAACTTCGCCTGGTCCGTCGTGGCCTTGAAGTCCCCCCTCACCTCCTGGACCGGGGACGACGCAAAGGAAACCCCGCCGAGACAAAACGAGAACAACAGCAATGACAAGGAAAACGCTCGCAGCATCAAGAACCTCCCCCTTTAACACTAAGGAAACGCTGATTTAATCCATGAAGCCCCCCTGATGGAACCCCTAAGCGA
>ERZ772957.1314-NODE-1314-length-16437-cov-4.764559_pt1 | contig 16437 bp, 9 predicted proteins | sample MGYA00580682_ERZ772957 | MGnify/ENA primary metagenome ERZ772957 (study PRJEB29015, sample SAMEA2737921) | human oral metagenome | biome: human oral; feature: human-associated habitat; material: dental | place: China | collected 2025 ...
AGATCCTCTCGCTCGTAGACTCCGAAATCGCCCGTATCAAAGCCGACCCGAAACTACAGGGGCTGATGAAGGGGTGAAGATGCGTGGTCATGCACACTTGTCGGTGCTTACTTCATTTTTCACTTTCAGCCTTCTCCTCTGCCTCGTTCGCCGTCCGTATAGCCTTGCGATACTGCGCAGGGGTGAGCTGTGTGGCGTTACGAAAGGCTGTGTAGAACGATTGTGGGGAGCCGTATCCGACCTCTTGAGAGATGGTGATGATTTTACAGTCTGTCTCTTTCAGTAAGCGTTTACCCTCTCTGATACGATAGAAGTTTACGTATTCCGTAAAGCCCTTCTTCATGCGGCTGTTGATGAGGATAGAGAGATAGCTACGGTTCGTACCAACGGCTTCGGCTAGGGCCTCGAGTGAGAGAGAGGGATCCTTATAGAGCATGCGATTCTCCATACAGTCTTGTAGGACGCGCAGCAGCTCCTTACTTTTCTCCTCGGATAGTCCCGTGGCACTCCGCTCCGATTGGTCGCTGTCACATTGCGGAGCCAGTGTCTGCTCCGTCAGTTCCTCTACCCGTTCCCCTTGTCGGGCGATCAGGATGTATTGCTGCAGTTTACGGCGCTGTTCGGTATAGACGTAAACGAAAGCGATCGAAATCAGTACCGAAAACGCGGCCATTGCAAAGATCCCTTGACGATTTTTCTTGAGTCGGAGCATAGCGATTTGCAGCCGCTGCTGTTGCTTCTCCGTTTCGTAGCGCGTTTTCACCTCCTCGATCACGGCGTATTTCTCCCGCGTAAAGACGGAATCCTTCAGCGCGTTCCGCTTTTCGAGATATTCGACTCCTGCACGAAAGTCGCCTGAGCGGATGCAGGCGGTGGCGATATTCTCATAGATGTCTTGGAGGTAAATGAGCACGTGTTTCTCATCCGAGAGTTGCAAGGCCCTCATGCTCTCACGGATGGCTTCGGCATAGTCTTTCGTCTCGATATGGATGGAGGCCGAAGAGTTGAGTGAGGCGATGATGCCAACGGTGTCACCCGTCAGCTCCATCTGCTCCAGTGAGCGGTGCGTCATGTCAAGGGCGCGGCTGTAATCTTTCCACTCGAAATAGATATTTCCTCGGTTGTTGTAAATGACACTTAACGCCTTGGTGTCGCCGAGAGAGTCAGCCAGTCGTTCGGCCTCGAGTGAGATGGCCAAGGCCTTGTCATACAGCCCGAGTCGGTTCAACGTGATTATGCGATCGTTTTTGATGTCGATCCGTTTTCTCACATCGTTGGTTAATGTATAGATGGAGTCCGCCAGCCGGAAGAGCGAGTCGGCCTGTTCATCATCGCGCATGCGGGTGCGAACATTCCCCATGCTCATCAGAGCGTCAGCTGCGGCTTTGCTTTCACCCTGCTTTTCCGCTACCAGCAAAGCTCGTTGGAGACAGATCATGGCCGAGTCGTATTGCGCCCGATGCTGATAGGATACGGCGCGGTTGTTATCAATGCGTCGCAGGACCGTTTCGTCCGGCAATACGGCTTCTGCGGCCAGCGTGTAGGCCTGTTCGTAAAGCGCGATTGCTGCTTCGGTATGCCCGCGTTTATCTTGGTTGAAGCCTCTGCCGATAAGCAGCTCGACAAGGAGCTTTGGGAAGATGGCTGCCACTTCTTCGGCCTTAGCGTAACAGCTGTCGCTGCGTTCCAACTCGCCCTTGATGGAGTAGGAGACACCTAGTTTAATCCATAACGCGGTGCGCAGCGAATCGTTCGCGAGGAAAGGTTGTAATATGTTGAGTGCCCGATACTGCAGCCGGATCGCCGAATCCGTGTTCGAACATTGCAAGGCGTCGGCCTGCTTTATGAGCGACGTGACGTGTGCAAGTGCTTCGGCTTCGTTCTTCTCCCTGCTCGCGGAGGACGTGCAGGAGGGTAGCAGTGTGATGAGCGCATAAAAGCATATGGCCGTGGCCACTACAAGAGAGTCTCTTGTGTCACACGTCCTTATACAGCAGTAATTGTTTCTTTTGGTTAACGGGGGGGGTGAATGTCCTTTTCTTGTTGAAGCAAGTCTTTTCGGACAATTTGCTCCGGTGTTGGGATGCAGATGTCTGTGGAGGGCGAATCGGGGTAATTGATCTTCTTCATGTTCATATCCTGATCGTTAAAATGTCGTGATATGCCAAAGATAAGGATATATAGGCTCGCACATACACAGAGAGGTGAACAAAACAAGCCATGAGAGTTTTTTAAATGCACAGAGAAACTGCTTCAAGTTTATTAAATAATTATTTCAAGGAGCTGTTTGGGCCGATCTTCTCTATATCTATTTCGGGCCTATTTGAGGCCTATTTCCGCCCTTCTGTCCTATCTTTTTCGTCCATAGCTCGCTCAAGCTCCTTAAAAGATGAAACAAAATTCCCGGAAATATCTGCTGTATATCCTCTGAAATAAATTCCAAACAGCTTCTGAGACATACGCCCTCCTTAGCGTGCATGGTATGACGTTCTGACACTACCTTTTTTTACATTTATTGCAAATCCAAACAGTTTGTCATTAGAGGAATTCGCGTTTTAGCTCTAATGACCGCCATTAGAATTAGAGCGAATCTCTCTTGCAAGAATATAATTGCCTTATGGCCGATTCTTTTCAACAAATACTCGGCTCCATTTTCACCCGCTTCCTGAAAGTTTTATTGGATAGTAGTGATATTATTTCTCAGTTTACTATAATCTTTTGGGTATACTCTCCTGCCCGTATAATATAGACGCCGGCAGCAAGAGGAACGGAGTTATCGCCCGCCGAAGCACGGAAGGTGTGTACAAGTCCGCCGCTTAGATTATAAACCTGCGTTAATACAGTGTGCGGCAACGAGAGGCAGAGTCGTCCTTTGGTGGTATAGATGCGTGCCTCAGGTAGGACGATGTTGGCCACAGTTGACTCGACGATCTGCTTAAACTCTTTCCATACAGGTGCCGTTGCATAAGCCGCTCTCGATCCCTTGGGAATGTAGAGTGTTACTTCCGAGAGCTTTATCCCGTTAAAGGAGCTTCCATCTACAGCCGGCGGGTTTTTGCTTTTCACTATTATGCTCTTCAGACCAGAACAATCCTCAAAGGCACTGTTTTCAATTGTTGTCAGCTTTGCAGGGAGCGTAATAGACATCAGAGCTGAATTACCCCAAAAAGCACTGTATCCAATTGTTGTTACTCCGGAAGGAACGTCATACGTCGATCTCTTATTCCCATTGGGATATTGGATAAGAAAGGTTTTTGCTTTATTAAAAAGTACACCGTCAACAGAGGTGTAATGCGTATTGCCGGACTCTACTATGATCTGCGATAAGTTTTTACACAAAGAGAATGGTGCGTTCCCCAGTTTTTCCACCATTGATGGTATTGTGATCGACGGCATTCCACAATACATAAAAGACCATCCTCCAATCTCTTTCAGTCCTGCTGGAAGCGTTACAGATACTAGATTGTGAGCGCCATAGAAAGCACAATATCCAATTCTTGTTACTTCAGGCGGAAGAACATACACCTTGTTCGATGATCCGGCTGGATACTGAATCAGGCTTTTCTTACTTCTATCTAGCAGTACACCATTTATCGATACATAGTTAGTATTACCCTTCTCAACGGAAACAGAAGCTAGTTTTGTTGAAATAAAAGGACAGTCTCCGACAGTGTCTACATCTGCAGGGATAGAAACTGACGTCAATTCCCAGCAATAAGCGAAAGAGCCTCCACCTAATTTTTTCAGTCCGGCTGGAAGCATGATAGTGGTCAATTTGCTACAATACGAAAAGGCATCATTTCCAATCCGAGAAACACCCGTAGGAAAATTGATAGAGGTTAATGCTTTACATGCGTTAAAAGCCTTATCTCCGATTTCTTTCAGTCCAGCCGGGAGCGTGACTGTAGTCAACTTACTACACGACGAAAAAGCGTTATCTCCAATTTCTATCAGCCCCGTTTGAAACTTGACAGCGGTCAGATTCCCACATGACGTAAATGCACTATTCCCGATTCGCCTCAGTCCGACAGGAAGAGTTAATGTGGTAAGATTCGCTTCCTTAAAGGCTTCATCACTAATACTTGTCACCCCTTCCTTCACAACCACAGTCTTTATGTTTGATTTCAACCCTTTCCAGGGCGGCTCATATAGCCAGTTAAATTCCGGCATGTCTCCCTTTCCGGAGAGGGTAAGGGTGCCGGTATCGTATGTCCACGATAGCGCACCCACTTTACCGCTTGTTTTTGTCTGTGCATAGGAGCTGTTTCCATTTACCAAACAGAAAAGGGTCGCAATCCATATAAGGTGTATTCTTTTATTATCCATGATTTCATCTCATTACCGTGTTACTTTCTATGCGCCAAATCAAATTGGACAAACTCTTCATAGGTGGGAGTTCTGCCCGTTGTCACCTGCATGACATGGTCGTAAATAGCTCGCCGGGAAGGGGCGTTGAATCCAATAGGTGTATCGTCTCCACCTTTAGCTGAACGCCATACACCTTCTTTGAAGCATCCACCGCCTCCTTCATATATTCCTATATCTTCTGTTACATAGCGTTTGTCTTTAAGAAATTGAGCCCAAGGCACTTTTTCTGGATCATTAGTTAATGAAATATTCATATACCAATTTTTCTTATGTCCCTCTGCGATATAGTCCTTTGATCCGCAAGAAGACAAAATGCTGTATTCATCTGCCAACTTACCAATACCGTGCCCTACTGTTTCATGTAAAATTATACCGCGAAAGTGTGTACTGCTACTTGATAAAGCCGAATAAGCATAAGCCAGTACCGGATCTGTCATGTAAGTAAGTCCGAGAAAGACCTTCGTGTTTACGATAACGCTGATCACAGAATTGTCTTTCGTGAATCCCGATATAGATGAAGCCATAGCGAGGGCTCTACGATGAGCAGTGGATGCATGCTTCGATTGTTGATATTCTTGACCACTAAAATCTCGGATGTATGCGTACAGCAAAGTATCCTGTACTTTCGTTCGGACGGCATAGACATTGAAATAAGGCCGCAGAGAATTCATCGGCTCTACGGAAAAAAGATACTTGTAAGATTGTTCCATCAGTTTTTCATAATGGCCTTCTCGAACGTAGTCTTCAGAAAAACCTATACCCATCAATATAATGTTGTACCCCTTGCCTATAGTCGCTTTTTGGAGCGTAGTGACAACAACGTCAACCTTAGGCAGATCCTCTGTCTGATTGGGATTACTGGGCGTGACAGTCTGCCCCTGATTCGGTTTGTCGGGCTTGTTGATTACTTTTTCCTGTTTTTCGCACGCAAACAGCGTGAAAAGCAACCATAGCGCCGGGAGCAAATGGCTGAGGTGAAATCTTTTTGTCATGAGGATTGCTATTTAATGGGTAAAAAACTTTCAGTCTATAGGTATAGAGAGTGGGTGTCGATGTTACTTTCTATGTGCCAAATCAAACTGAACAAACTCTTCATAGGTGGGAGTCCTGCCTGTTGCCACCTGCATAACATGGTCGTAAATAGCTCGCCGTGAAGGGGCATTGAACCTCATCAATTTCTTCTCTCCTGCTCTCATAATACTTCCTTGAGTGGATCGCCATACACCTTCTTTGAAGCATCCTCCACCTCCTTCATATATTCCTATATCTTCTGTGGCATAGCGTTTGTCTTTGAGGAATTGAGACCAAGGCACTTTTTCCGGATCATTCGTTAGAGAAATATTCACTCCCCAATTTTTCTTATGACCTTCTAGGATATCGTCCTTTGATCCGCAAGAAGACAAAAAGGTGTATTCATCTGCCAACTTACCTATTCCGTGCCCTACTGTTTCATGTAGAATTATACCGCGGAAGTGTGTACTTCTACTTGATAAAGCCGAATAAGCATAAGCCAGTACCGGATCTGTCATGTAAGCAAGTCCAAAGTATATCTTTGTGTTTACGATCACACTGATCATTGAATTCTCTTTTTTGAATCCGGGTACAGCTGAAGCTATAGCAAGAGCTCTTGGATTGGGATATATCTTGGATTCCTTTGACTTCTCAATACCAAATCCATTCGCATAGTTGTTTAGGAGGGTTTCCTGCTCTTTACTACGAACTGCATAAACATTAAAATAAGCCCGCAGAGAATTCATCGGTTCTACGGAAAAAAGATAGTCGTATGACTGTTTCATCAGTCTGTCATAATGACCTTCTCGAACGTAGTCTTCAGGAAAACCTATGCCCATCAGTACAATATTGTATCCCTTGCCTATAGTCGCCTTTTGAAGCGTAGTGACAACAACGTCAACCTTAGGCTGATCCTCTGTCTGATTGGGACTACTGGGTGTGACGGTCTGCCCCTGATTGGGCTTATTCGGCTTGTTAGTTACTTCTTCCGGTTTTTCGCACGCAAACAGTGTGAAAAGTAGCCATAGCGCCGAGATCAAATGGCTGAGGTAAAATCTCTTTGTCATGATGATTGCATTCAATAAGTAAAAACTTTCAACGTGTGGAGGACGATTGGCGTGTGCCACTTTTCCTCCAAACAAGTGGCTACCCATACATTAAACGTGTCACTTCAAAGTGATGGAAATGTCGGGTACATGTTGAGGAAGATCCGAACATATACCCGACTGCTAACGATTAGCATACAACGTAATACTCAAATGCATCCTATGGGAGAATACCGCTAATCCACGGTGTAATATCCGGCTGGATCTGCCTCCTTCCCAAACCATACGTGGGCGTAATCGCCATCAATGCCTACTCCGATAACTTCCAAAAAGTTCCAATCACCGATCGTTAGTATAACCGAATTATGAGCCGGGGAGCCTTTCCATGAATTTAGAGCCATCTGTGGAGAGAGTGTACCCGTTCCACCAACGGAAATTTCAAACCCGTATCCCTTGTAAGCGGTGAGTTCCGAAGGCTTGCTCCACATGCCTTCCTTCTGCTTGTGGTCTGGCGTGTACGTGTATATGACAGGAGTCCAATTGCCCTTGGCAGACCAGCTGTGGAAATTACCCTTCACCCCGTCGGCATTCACTTGGTTTTCGGGGTGATTGGCGTTGGAATCCTTTACATGAGCTCTTGCAACCTCTGTCAATGATTTGGAGAGGGGGAGAACCGGCAGTCCGAGACTCGTACGATACTCACTGATCAAAAGATAGAGCATGGCCTCCTTTTCCGTAAGTCCCTGCGCCATCAGCTTATCCACCTTCGGGGAGCGCCCTGGCTTATTATTCTCATGGCTTTGGTTTCCGGGCTTGTTGTTCTCTCGAGGATGAGGCGTTGGGGGTACATCCTTGGTGCAATTACTCGTCAATGCACCTAACATTAAAACAGCTGCAATAAAAAGGGTCTTCATCGTGTTGTTGTTTAATTCTTGATCAATAAAACAGATGGGAAATCGCATAAGCAACCACATCAAGACAGAAGAGACGGAATTTTTATCCTTTCCAAGATCTCGGAGTAGTTGCCGATAGAGTATCTTGCCGATACACGGCTGTTACTCATTGTTCTTTTATGCAGAGACTGACGTCTTGTCCGCCCTGCGTTAGAGTCAACCAAAACGATTCGCAAAATTCGGCCTACGTATAACTTCCTATTTTTACTAACAGCTTGTGCTCTACATCACAACGTGCTTGTGCACTACCTTGCACGATGCAAGTGCCACAATACATGCTTTATGAGTTTCGCAACGATAGGCTAATAGTCGGCCAAAAGATTCCGTTTGTCATTCAGCTCACCATTACTGCCTGGATCGTCCGCCCGTACGATAATATGCCGTTCGGAAGGAAGATGAACGATCTGCCGGCCGACATGGCAAAATTGCGGACAAGCGCGCCGTTCAGGTTGGATACCTGTACCGATACGTCCTGTGGTAGGGTGAGGTATATCAGAACCAGAAGCATAGATATAGATATAGACTGGAGCAGCAGGGTGTTGGCGGTGGGCTTTCCGTAATTTGCTTAAGCGCCTTCCATACGGGTACGGCGGTGTAGGCGATTTTCGATCTCTTGGAAACAGTGATGGTCGGTAATTGCCAACAGGCACTGAAAGCGTCTACTCATTTGATCTCTTTTACGCTTGCAGAAAACGCCATTGGAGTTAATCTCATACAAGCAAAGAATGCGCTATCCTCTATCCGCCCCCCTCCAGAAAGATGACTGTTCTTAATCTATAGCACTGACTGAATGCATAATCCACTATTTTTTCTGTCCCTACGAGAACAATCTAAGCTGCATCGTTGCTGCTTTCAGGATGACGGATCACTGCCTTCTTTTCCTTGTCAAACAAAGCACTGTCAATCGAGGAGTCGGCCGTGTTGACAGCATCGTCATGAAACCATACAATCGCATCACAAAACGAAAACGCCAAGGGCCCCGACTTATTTCGGGTGCACCTTCCTCGATAATTACGATGTCAGGTCTCCTATAAACTCGTTCCACGAAGTGCCGTTATCATAGTTCGGCATCTTCCCCCTTGATGAGATGGAGAGGATCTTGCTACCGATGTCGCACCTTCACGTCAGCAAACCAGCGGTGCCGCTCGTGGGGGGCCTGCGCCTGTGCGAGGCCACTCATGCCCATCCGCCTGGGCAGGACAATAAGCCATACTTGTGTGATAGATTTTACTCATAGTTCTATTCTATCGTTTTTGAAATGAATACGTGCAAAAGAAAGAGTCGGAAGCGGAAGACGTGTCAAAGACGCGGAATTGTCGTATCCAAAAGCATAAAATCTTTCTCCAAAATGATAAATCGAAAGAGTAAGGACTTGAATCGGACCGTAAAATAGGGTTCAGAGACACATCTGGATTGTGATTCGTAAGCGGAGAAGAGTCACGCTAAAAACGCTCGTAAACCGCCCGTCTATCAATTGTTTCGGGTTCCAGTCTTGATTCGAGCCTTGCTGGAAGAGATCTATTCAACGTCGGTTCGACGTAAAAAAGTCTCTGTCTCTCATTCGTCGGCAAGTTGCTTGACGGAGTACCGCTCCTTCCAGTCAAAGCGGGATGCCTACAAGCATGCTTTGCCTTACTCACAACGCATACTTTGTCTATGAGCCATTGTGAAGGATGTCTTCACTGAGGTATGAAGAATGTCTTCACCGAAGTATGAAGGATGTCTTCACTGAGGTGTGAAGGATGTCTTCACTGAGGTGTGAAGGTGTCTCCCTCTGTTACGGGGAAATGGATTTCTTACGTCGAACTCACGTTGGGATAACGTCCGGCGCCATCTGCCTTCACTTACGATTTATTACTTACTGAAACCCGGTAATTCCATAGTTCCATCTGATTATCCTCGATTCGATTGCGATTTATCATTTTGGAGAAAGATTTTACGCTTTTAGATACGATTGTTCTGAGCTCTTTAGGTGTTCGCCATTCCCTTGAATTTCCTTTGCGAAAACGAAAAATAAAAATGACGACGATGAATGAAACCTCCGCGATGTGATTGCCACGGAGGGGAGAAGACTGGAATAGATTTACTAACCTCAGAAAGGGACAGACAAGAGCAGCTTATGGCAAAAGGAAAAGTATATCCGATGTGTGGCGCCTATATGTACGCCGAATCGGAAAAACCTGCTCCCGCAGGTACGTATGTGATTTATGTGTGCCGCAGCAGTAGTTGCGGATTCAAAGAGCGTGTGTTTGAAGAGAATTGACCCCATGAAAACAAAGAGAAAAAATTTGATCACTGTGATGATCGGTATCATCCTTTTGATCAGCCAGCAAATCATTGCTGGTACAGACTACACCAAGACCGTAACCTCAACAGGAGGAACGGTAAGTGCTACAGAGTTTGATGCAACACGCATAATCGCTGGAGATATCGCTAAATGGAACAATCTCCGCATCAAAAACGGAGAAACCGTAACAATAGATTTTAGCGGGATTCCTGATATTCAATCAGTAGAAGGTTCGAGTATCACAACAGCTCAAATCACCAGTGCAGGATTTGGTGAAATAAAATTCAAGACAGGCACAGGAGCATCTGAAAAAGAATTCAGGATCAATCTCGATGTAAACTACTATGGCGTTCCTCAGTTCAATGGAGCAGACGTCCCGAGTAATATCGTGATCACTGAATCCAATAAGAACGATGTCGTAAGCGTCCCCAGCATTACAAGTGTTATATGGCGTAAAAATTCAGCAACAGGAGAGGTGATAGCAACAGGTTCGTCTATCTCTCTAGCTGCCCTTCAGGCAAGCGGAGCAACCACCTTCGTAGCAGATATGTATGACGGGACAGGGAATGATTTAGCTGATGGAACTCCAGGAGGTGAAAGCAAGTATACATTCAGTATCACTCCTCTTGCTACGACTACTCCAGTCACAAGCGTGACACTGAGTGAAACGAGTAAAACCTTAGAGATCGGGGATAACTTCACGCTGAGTGCTACAGTGCTACCTTCGACCGCCACCAATAAAAACGTGACATGGTCGAACACTGATGCTGGTAAGGCTTCTATTAGTAGCACTTCAGGACCTTCTATCACAGTAACTGCACTCGCTGCGGGAACTACGACGATTAAGGTTCGAACTGCTGATGGGAACCACGAAGCTTCTTGCCTTGTGACTGTTAATCCACCAACACCGACACTTTCAGTAGCTCCTGCATCTATTACTAATGTAGCTGCTGCTGGAGAAACGAAAGCCGTGAGTGTCACTTCTAATGTGGCATGGACTGTTGCTTCTGATCAAGGATGGGCTACGCTCTCTGCTCCCGGTGGAACGAACAATGGAACAATCAATGTTACACTTGCTCCGAACACTGGAACTGCTTCGAGAACGGCAACTTTGACCTTTACTGCTGGTTCTTTAACCAGAACGGTAACGATCACCCAGGATGGAGTTACTCCGACACTGTCAGTGAATCCTACAACGCTCTCATCCACAGCCGCTGGAGGAACAGCAACGATAACTGTAACTTCCAATGTGGCATGGTCCGTTACCTCCAATCAGGGATGGGCTACGGTCTCTCCTACGAGTGGAGCAAACAACGGAACAGTGACCGTTACATTCACAGCAAATACAGGGACTTCCCCGAGGACAGCAAAGCTGACCTTCAGTGCGACTGGACTGCCCAACCAAGAGGTTCAGATCACACAACCGGGAACTGCACCAGCTCTTTCGGTTACTCCTACATCGTTCACGAGCGTAGCCGCCGCCGGAGAGACGAAAACCGTGGCTGTGACTTCTAATCAAGCATGGACGGCGGCAAGCTCCGAAACATGGGTGACCTTATCGCCTGCGAGCGGAACAAATAGTGGCAGCGTGACGCTCACCATCGCTCCCAACACTGCCACCACAGCTCGGACGGCCACCGTGACCTTCACGGCCGGATCACTCACTCAAACGGTGACGATCAATCAGGCACCTGCTCCGATGTTGACGGTCGCTCCGACGACAGTAAGCAAAACGGATGCGGGAAGTACCGAGACCATCACTGTTACATCGAATCAATCGTGGACGGCCTCTTCCGATCAGGGATGGGTGACGCTCTCCACTGCCGGTGGGACTGGTAATGGCAGCGTGACACTGACCATCGCATCCAATACGGCCGCAACGGCACGGACGGCCACTGTGACCTTCACGGCCGGATCACTCACCCAAACCGTGACGGTTAATCAGGCGGCAAGCTCCACACCCAGTACGCCGACATTGACAGCGACACCGAGTACGATCAGTGAGGTAGCGACAGGAGGCACGAAGTCCATCGCTATTACCTCGAACCAATCATGGACAGCAGCTTCCTCCGCTGCGTGGGTGACGCTTTCGGCTGCAAGTGGAGTGAGCAACGGCAGTGTGACGCTGACCATTGGGGCCAACACTGCCACCACGGCGCGAACGGCTACTGTGACCTTTACGGCCGGATCACTCACCCAAACGGTGACAGTCACCCAAGCAGCGGCTTCGTCTACCCCCACGCCCACGCCGACACCCACACCCACACCCACACCCACTCCTACCCCCAAGCCAACCCCCAAGCCTTCGGTAGGACCGAAAGTTGGAAGTATCAGGTTGAGTAGCTCTTCGAGGGTGATCAACGGCGAGCGGTCGTTCCGCCTCACAGCTACGATCAGCCCCGACAATGCCGAAAGCAAGTCGCTCTCTTGGATCAGCAGTGACGAGAAAGTGGCCACGGTGAAGGTGATTCCCAACGCCCGTCCGCAGATCGGTTCGATTCTACGCGCAGCCAGCGATCCGGCGGTGATAACGGCCGAGGTGACGATCGTAGGTAAAGGCAAAGCCGACATCATAGTGAAAGCACAGGATGGAAGCGGCGTGCAAGCCGTTTGCAGTGTGGAAGTCCGTTCCACGGTAGGCAATGCTACCCTGCCCGACACTCGCATCTACGCTACTGACGGCGGGATTTATTTATCGCTGCCACAGGCCGTATCGATACAGATCTATAATCTGAGCGGAACGCTTGTGCGTACGTTCAATGCTTCGGCAGGTAATACCTTCGTCACCCTCTCGAGCGGAATTTATGTCGTGCGGGCCGGCGAACGAATAGAGAAAGTAATGGTGAAATGAATTGAGCGGGGGCTGGACACATGGGTCTGCCCCCCACTTATCACAAAGCCGAACTGAAAATTCCGATACAACTCGGCACTAGGTAAACTGTAAAAAGCGTGTATCCCGTTTAAAAACGGGGGAAGTGCTATAGCTATACGATTGGATAGATGAGTGCTGAGGCACCTGTCCTAGCAATCTCAGTCCAGTCGGTAATGTATCATCAAAATAATAAGAAACATGGAAAGTATTGAGTACAGCCGAGAGAGTTGTGAGACTTCTAGTTCAAACGATTCTTCCTCTAAAGACAGCGGAGTATCAAGAGTCGTAGAGTCTACTAGAGAGGCACTATACGACGCGCTAACAAGGGATTAGATCGAGTAAGATTATAAGGCGACTATGTCGGCTTTTATTCTGATGACTTGACAGTTGCAAGAACTGGCAGTTGGAATCTGATAGGAAGTCCAACCTGAACAAAAAGAAAGATGTACTACAAGAATGTACCTTTCTTGTAGTACACTTTCTGTATTACTTACAGTGTTTGACAACGCGCTGTTGGCAACAAAAAAATGATGGAGCTCAGTTTTGCTTATGCCGCTAGTATACCACAGGCATTACTCTCACCCTATTACGCTAAGTGTTATCGATTTAGTGTAATCTATGATTTTAATGATACGGTGTGTTTGCTAATATCGCAGATGGCATATTTGCCAATATTGCAAGTGAATTAATATATGAATCAAAACGACATGGATAATTGTGGCCGTTTATTGGAAATGGCTACTGCATTGATAGTGTTGCTCACACCGGTCGTCGCCGCTGTTGTTCAGGCTCGAGGGCACATTGTTTTGCTAGATCAAAATACGGCAAAGCAATCTAAGGACCAAAACATCGTAGATAGAGAGTTGTCTCCAAAGTTCTCCATAGGAAGATTCTTATTCTATAGGAAATTGACGATGAAAGGAGCGCTAAGTGCAGCCAAAAAGATAGCAAAGGATGTAGAAGCATCTAAGTTTGACCCAACAATAATTATTGGTATCGGCCGAGGAGGATCTATTTTTGGATCATTAATTTCGTACAACTTATACCATGCTCCCATATTCAGTATAGATCGAGAGTATAATTGGATAGAAAAAAGACGTGATAAGATATTATTTCCTTTTGATATACCTATTCATTTAACGCGCAGAGTATTGCTGGTTGCAGGTGAAGCGCATACTGGGGGGACGATGGATGTGTTTACTCAGTATCTAAAAAGCATAGGCGCCGGAGAAATAAAAACGTGTGTGTTTTATAAGCAGAACGTGTGCGCGCAGGATATAAACTTTTGGGCGAAGGAAGGGGAGAATACGAAACTAATGCCGTGGCAGGACGCTCAATCTATTCGTGATAGCCTAAGTAAAGCGCAGGCTAATCGATTAAAGAAGGTGCAATGTCAGAAAGATTGTCCCAAAGTAGTTTACATAGTGCGTCATGCAGAGACCGAAGAGAATTCAGATGGAGATCGTTTTATTGGTTCTACAAATGCCATTTTAAGTGAACGTGGTAGGATTCAAGCAGCACAAGTGGCTGATTTCCTATCAAAGAAAAGTAAAATCGACCTTATTTACACAAGTCCTCTCCTTAGGTGTTTAGAAACAGCTCAAGCTATACAACAAAAAGTTGGAGCGCCTCTTTGGAAAGACGATGACTTGCGAGAAATGGACTATGGAGTGTGGGAGGGGCTTCAAAGGGAGGTCGTAAAGAAGCGCTTTCCTGAACTGTATCACAAATATGAAGAAAACCCCTTTTACAATTATCCAGAAGGTGGAGAAAATCCTTTTGACGTTCAGAAGCGGATTGAGCGATTCTGGGAAAAGAAAATCCTTTCATTACCAAATAATGCGAATCAGCTTGTTGTCGTGACTCACAAAACTGCAGGAAGAATATTGTTGAATAATGTGATAGAAGGGATGGGGTCTTCTTTTAGGAGGAAGACCATGGATAATGCTACTGTTGCTAAGGTGAATGTGAAATTAGGGATTGCTGAAGTAGAGTATGAAAACAATAAAGTCTTTTTACTTTAGCAGGCAATATCGGCTGGATTAGATTAAAATTAGGCATATACACATACAATAGCATACGATGATAAAGACAAGGATTGTTACACTGCTACTTATAGCAGAAACTTTAGCTCTTTCTGCGCAGAAAAAAAACGCAGAGAAAGATGCGCTGTATTATATTAAAGAAGCGTACAGTTACCGTAATAAGGCAGATAAAGCGCATACTATAAAATATCTCAAATTATTCGAGTCTCATCTTTCAGGAAATCTTAGACCTGAAAGTGTGAGTGACTCTATCTCTTATTATTATGCTAATACCGTCGCCTTCTTGATGTCCTATTTAGGTAATTTAGAAAGGGAGAATCCCGGTGAAAGTATAAATTGGGAGACAGTATATACCTATCAAATAAAGCAAGCAGAAAGAGGTAATGCAAATGCGCAGGCGAATGTGGGAAATTTGTATTATTATAAGAAAGACTATATCAAGGCTGCTAAATGGTATCGTAAGGCTGCAGAGCGGGGGGATGCCAATAGTCAATTCTTTTTAGGCAGGATGTATAGACAGGGCGATGGTATTACAAAGGATAATGTGGAGGCGGCCAAATGGTATCACAAGGCTGCAGAACAGGGACATGCACTTGCCCAAACGAATTTGGGATTTCTGTATAGTGAGGGCTATGGTGTTACACAAAATAAAGCGGAAGCACTACGCTGGTATCGCAAATCTGCTGAACAGGGAGAATCTATGGGGCAAAATAATTTAGGCTCGATGTATCTAAAAGGTTCTGGAGTAGCTATAGATTATACGGAAGCAATTAAATGGTATCGTAAGTCTGCGGAACAAGGAAATGCCACAGGTCAATTTTCTCTAGGCTTTATGTATTATAGTGGATATGGTGTGTCTAAGGACTATGTCGAAGCTGTCCGTTGGTACCGTAAATCTGCGGAGCAGGGAAATGCAGCAGGGCAATTTTATCTAGGTTGGATGTATAAGCATGGTTATGGTATTACAAAGAATAATATCGAGGCAATCAAGTGGTATCGTAAATCTGCTGAGCTGGGAAATACTGATGGACAATATTTCTTAGGTCGGATGTATGAAAATGGTGACGGCGTTTCTAAGGATTACGCCGAGGCTGTCAAATGGTATCGTAAATCTGCAGAGCAAGGAAATGCTGACGGGCAATTTCGTTTAGGTGCGATGTATCGTCAAGGCTACGGTGTCGCGAAAGATGATGTCGAGGCCAGTCGCTGGTATCGTAAGTCTGCCGAGCAAGGATATGCTGTCAGTCAATTTTTTCTCGGGTATATATATGAATTTGGGGGCGATGGCGTTGATAAAAATTACGCCGAGGCTGTATATTGGTATCGCAAATCTGCAGAGCAAGGATATACCGATGGGCAATATTTCTTAGGCCGAATGTACCAAAATGGCTATGGTGTTAGCCAGGATGATGCAACGGCAATCTATTGGTATCGTAAGGCGGCACAACAAGGGCACGAATCAGCCCAAAAGAGTTTGAATACATTAGGGAAGACATGGTAGCTCGTACAGAGCTGACACATAATCATTCTTATATCTCTGACTATAGCATTAGCTCAAAGAGTTACAGTGGGTGGAGTTAGGTCGGGAACATCTATACTATAGGGATGGACTTACCGCCTTTACCTTGAGACGCTGTAGGATAAAGAGGTTAATCTCAGATATGAACTTCATATTCTGTTAGTTCTCTTGCTAATTAACATTCTCAGCTATCAACCTTCTCTAGTACACGACGGTGCACCTCCTTTTCTCCTCCCTCCATTTCCCGCCTTCTCCCTCCTAATCCACACCGAGTCATTCCACATAGCCATCCCGGATCGGGGTGGCTATTTTCGTATCTGTTTCATCTTAAAATCA
>ERZ772957.1320-NODE-1320-length-16365-cov-6.076824_pt1 | contig 16365 bp, 14 predicted proteins | sample MGYA00580682_ERZ772957 | MGnify/ENA primary metagenome ERZ772957 (study PRJEB29015, sample SAMEA2737921) | human oral metagenome | biome: human oral; feature: human-associated habitat; material: dental | place: China | collected 2025 ...
GAACGTCATGGACAGCAAGTATGCGAAGGAGTATCGGGAAAAGCAGGGGAAGTGACGCCGATAGGGCGACGGGGACGGCAGTATAGATTGCTACGTATTTTCGCTTTTCACGAGGAGAGGAAAACGTAATGAAAAGATTTTGGGGTTGGGGACTGATTTTGGCGTGGGTTTTTATTGCTTGTATTTCTCGGGAAGGGATTGCCTCCGAGGATAAGGTCATTCGGGTTGCCACGCCCGGAACCTATGCTCCTTTCACCATGTATGATGAGTTGACGCAGGAATGGTCTGGCTTTGAGATTGAGCTCTGGCGTTTGATTGGCGAGAAGGCTGGCTACGAAATTGAATTTGTCAGGCTTGACATTCCCGCAACTTTTGCTGAACTGGACCTCAACCGCGTCGATACCGTGGCAAAACAGATCAGCATCACCCCGGCGCGCCAGCAGAAATATGATTTCACGCAGCCGTTTTTCTTCAGTCCTTATTACATTATCGTGGCGGAAGACAATAATGAAATCAAATCCTGGAAGGACATGGAGGGTAAGAGCATCGCCTTGGCCGAGGGCAGCGCCATGAACGAGTTTATAGCGGCGCTGGATCCGGAGAACAAGGTCAAGAAATCTGTCTATGAGTCCGACAAACTTGTTTTTCAGGAGGTATCCGTAGGCCGTGTAGACGCTTATCCTGGCCCTTATGTCGAGCTTCTTGACGTGTTGAAGAGAAATTCCAGTTTGAAGCTCAAGCCCGTCGACATGGAAAACCCGATCTACGTCGAGGTCAACGCTTACCCCTTTGCCCGTACCGACCGGGGCCGTGCGCTCCTGAAGTTGACGGACGACGTCCTGACGCAGATGATCGAGGACGGCAGCTACGCCAAACTCTGCGAGAAGTGGTTCGGGACCAACGTCATGGAGAGCAAATACGCGAAGGAGTATCGGGAAAAACAGGGGAAGTGACGCCAACGTTTAAAAGCGAGGATAACGCGGCGGGCTTCCTTCGCTGGATTGCCCGCCGCCCTTCGAGTCTCGATAGTCAAAGAGAGGGAGAGAGCCCATGATTTTTCAATTTGACTACTTCTTAAAGATGTTCTCCATCATATTTCTGGGCTTCAAAAACACCGTCTCCATGGCACTCCTTTCGCTCGTCTTCGCCGTGCTGCTTGGCTTCGTCCTCGCCGCGGCCCGATATTACAGCATCCCCGTCTTGAAGCAGTTCTCCGTCGTCTTCACCTCCTTTTTCCGCAGCACCCCCTTTATCGCACAGCTCTTCGTCTTCTACTACGGTTTTGCGCAGATATCCGAGACCGTCAGGGGGCTCTCCAGCTTCTGGGCCGCGGTGATCGTCCTCTCCCTCAGCTTTGCGGCCTACATGGGCGAGAACATCAGGGGGGCCATCAGCTCAGTGGACAGGGGGCAGTTCGAGGCGGGCATCTCCATCGGCATGTCCCCGTGGCAAACCATCCGCCGCATCGTGATTCCCCAGGCGGCCCGCGTGGCCCTTCCCGGCATGGTCAATTCCTTCGCCAACCTCTTCAAGTCCACGTCCCTCGCCTTTACGGTCGGCGTCATGGACATGACCTCCTGCGCCAAGAACGAGGTCAACCTGACGTACCGCTACCTGGAGGGGTTCGTCGCCCTGCTCATCATCTACTGGGTCATCCTCGCGCTCGTCTCCTACGGGCAGTCCGTCCTGGAGCGGCATATGAACAGGCCCTACGCACAGGAGGCCAGATGATGGAGCGGAACCCCATCCTTGCCGTCTCCGGGCTCGTCAAGCGGTTCGGAACGCTGGAGGTGCTCAAGGGCATCGATTTGACCGCGCAGCGCGGCGAGGTCGTCTCGGTCATCGGCCCGTCCGGGACCGGCAAGTCCACGCTCCTGCGCTGCATCAACTTTTTGGAGAAGCCTACCTGCGGCCGCATCGCGATCGGCGACGTCGCGGTGCAGGAGCCCAAGGGCCGCCGCAGGGACATCGCCCGCCTGCGCAGCCGGACCGCCATGGTGTTCCAGAACTACAACCTGTTCCGCAACAAGACGGCGCTGCAGAACATCATGGAGCCCATGACACAGGTCCAGGGCGTTCCCGAGGACGAGGCGCGGGAGGAGGCCCTGCGTATCCTGCGGGTCGTGGGGCTGGAGGACAAGAGGGACTCCTATCCGGCCCACCTGTCCGGAGGGCAGCAGCAGCGCGTCGGCATCGGCCGGGCCATGGCGGTGAAGCCGGAGGTCATGCTGTTCGACGAGCCTACTTCGTCCCTGGACCCGGAGCTGTTGGGCGAGGTGCTGGACCTCATCCGCTCATTGGCCGTCAAGCATACGGCGACCCTGCTCATCGTAACCCACGAGATGCGCTTCGCCCGGGAGGTCTCCGACCGCATCCTGTTTATGGACGAGGGCTACATCCTGCAACAGGGAAGCCCGGAGGAGATATTCAACAGCGACAACCCACGCGTCCGGAAGTTCATCAATCGCATGTCATAGCGCATGTTTGCATATCTTGTTCGCATATAAAGAAAATTATCGAGAGGAAACGCTCTTCGTCGGGGAAGATGCGTGTTCCCAGGAGCGTCGGGCGGAATCTGCACGTACCGCACCAATATTCATTAAGAGATTCGTTGCCAGGGAGGTTTATCATGAGACATGCAGCAGAAAGGCTGGGGGACTGGAAGGAGAGGTTCGAGCTCTTTGCGTCGGCCAGTCCCGACGTGATTGACGGCTTTGCCCGAATGGGCAGCGCCAGCCGGAGAGAGGATGCCGCGCTGGACTTGAAAACGCTGAAATTGATCAGCACGGCGATAGCCGTAGTCCTCCGGTGCGAGCCCTGTATTCTCTCCCACCTCGAGGATTGCGTCGACCTGGGGATCACTCGCAGGGAGCTGACTGCGGCCCTGAACATCACGGCTCTGATGCAGGGTGGCCCCGGCTACGCCTATTCCGGTTTTGCCCTGCAGGCCTTCGATCAGATCCTCGAGGCAAAGAGATAGGCCCGTTGGGATTTTCCGAATCTTTGGTGGAGGCCGGAGTTTTGTGGCTTTCGCCGCTCCGATGCGGCTCGCTAGATTGTCAAGCCAAAAGCAACAGCCCAAAACCACAGGCAAGATAAATTGAAGGACAACCCGAGGAAGCCGGCAGGGAAGTTTTGAGAAAATCGACCCATCCGGCCCTCCTCGGCCGTCAAAAAAGGAGTGTTTTCCTGTTCCCGCAATAAGCCCATCAGCGTGGGCTCGCACCCACACCCGGCTCTCGGCCAGACCTTCTCTCGCTCATTCCAGCGATATAGCCAGTTTCTCCAGGTTCCTATATGCTCTCGGGAAACCAGCCCCCCACAATTCCCGTCTTCACCTGCAGCACAATACAGCGCGCATGGCGCACAATACGCCCTATGCTCGTGTAAAACAAAAATCGCACCGTCTTTGGACGGAAACTCCTCACCTCTGCCAGCAAAAGCAGGTCCTTCACCAGACTGTGCACCGACAAGGGTGATGTTCGTCACGATACCAAACACTTTGTACACACGGCCCTCCATCTCCGTCAGATGCAGCTTCTTCACCCTCGCGTTCTCCTCCTCCAGGTCCTCGATCAGCTCGGGTATGGGCAACTGGCGAGAGTCCAGAAACTCCAGATGTTCCACAGCGCTGCCGCCGCTGAGGTTCAGCAGAAGCTGCTCTTGGTCGCTTGGCCTGGGGGCTTTATCAGACTTTTTGCCTGAAAGGGAGGGGCAAAACCACCCCGGGTTGAATTTTCAATCCTTACATTTTTTGCGGGCGTCTGGTATTTTTACGGCAATATAGTAACACGATGCACTGACCATCGTGTGTGAGGTATCCGTGTGCGCGTTGTCTTTCATTGTTACAGGGGGTACCCGAGCGGATTGCCACGAGGCCTGTAAGTTGATTGAAGGGATTGATGCCGCCAATCTGTTTGCGGACCGTGCCTACGATACGAACGAGCTCGTGGAGGCGGCGCAGGCGGCAGGAAAGAGCGTTCAATCCACCGGGCCACCCTTCAGCCAGGCGGACAGGCGCCGCCGAAACTCCGACGCGCCTCCATTGAGGTTTTGTGCAAAGACCGTCCCGCCCTTCATGGCAAGCTGCGTCAGGATGGCGAGGACCTGCCGCTGCCGGTCGGACGACAGTCCGTGCGCGGCCCTGAGGATGGCAAGGGCGCTCTGCACGGGGGCCTGGCGCATCCCCTCCAGCGTCAGCGAGCCCGTGGACTCCAGGACGCCGAAGACGGACTCGACGAAGCGGCGTTTCTCCTCGTCCGAGAGGTCCGCAAGCCAGTCCCGGACGGAGCGCTCGAAGAACACACTGAAGCCGCTCCTCTCCTCCGCGGGGATGAAACGGTTCCCACGGACCAGCCAGGACAGCGCGTCGTGTGCGGTCGGCCCCCTGTTGGAGCTCCGAATGATCCTGTGGTCCACGGCGCTGTCCATCAGGATGCCGACGAGGGAGTTCTCCGGGATGATGCTGACGATCCGGGGGGTGAGGTCCCGGTAGGCCGGCAGCCGTGTGACGGCGTTCGCAAAGCCGGGGCCGTCGTTGGTGAAGACGTCCCGGATCCGCCTCCGAACCCCTTCGTCGCAGAAGATGGCGGCGTAGACGGCGAAGTTGCCGCCCTTGGAGTGTCCGCCCACGCGGATGGGCAGGGAGCCGTCGCGGAAGTGGTCGTCCAGGTACTCCACGGCCATCCTCTGGCCGGGCGTCTCGGTCAGGTAGCTGAAGGTGAAGTCCTCCTTCCACCCGGCCAGGCTGTTGTCGGTGCCCCGGAAGGCGACATAGACCGTGCCGTCGCCGGGCCAAAGCGTGACGGCCGCCATCTGTGCGCTCTCCTTCACGGAGACGTGGTTGCGGTACCAGGCAATCCGCATGTCCCGATACCGGACGGAGTCCGCAAGCGGGTCCAGCAGCAACGGAGCGGGGCCGGTAAAGGTCCTCCTGCCCCGCACCTCCGCGCGCGTGTGCAGGCGGAAGTACCGGTCGCGAACCGCACGGACGGAGACGGGCTCGCCCTGCGGCGCCACGACATCGTCGAAGTCCGTATACGCCAGTTCGGCGAGGACGAGGTTGTCCACCTCGTTGAACGGGTCCGTGGAGAATGGGACGTCACCACGCCATTCCAAGTAGTCGAAGATATTCGCCTGCACAGGGTGACTCGAGGGTGACTCTCTCTCTGAACACTTAGGAGTGACTTTTTCTCTGGCTATTGGCATACCCCATTTCATGACCGATTCGAGATCACGTAACCGCTCACGCTCCATAACCTCCTCCTGGTATAGTCATATTACGGGATTTGAAGCCGTTAGGCCCTGCGTCCGGCCTTGCGGCGCTCCAGCTCGTCGAGGATGGACTTGCGCAGGCGGATGGACTGAGGGGTCACCTCCACCAGCTCGTCGTTCTCGATCCACTCCATGGCCTTCTCCAGGGGCATGCGCCGCGGCACGTCCAGCTTGGTCGTCATCTCCTTGGTGGCGGAGCGGTGGTTGGTCTGCTGCTTCTTCTTCGTGGGGTTGCAGGGCATGTCGCCCGGGCGGCTGTTCTCCCCGACGATCATCCCCGCATAGACGGGGTCGAGGGGCGAGATGAAGAGCGTCCCCCGCTCCTGGAGGTTCTCCAGCTGATAGGCCGTGGCCTCCCCCGTGTCCAGGCTGACGAGCGAGCCCCGGCTGCGGGCGGTCAGGTCGCCCGCCCAGGGACCGTAGCCCATGTAGCAGTTGGACATGATGCCCAGGCCGCGGGTGTCCGTCAGGAACTCGCCGCGATAGCCGATTAGGCCGCGCGTCGGGATCTCGAACTCGATGCGCAGCAGGCCCCGGGCCTGGTTCTCGATGTTCTTCACCTTGCCCTTGCGCTTGGCCAGCTTCTCGAATACAATGCCCTGATGTTCGTCCGGCACGTCGATGATCAGCTGCTCGTAGGGCTCCATCAGGACGCCGTCCCGGGTCTCCGTGATGACCTCGGGCTTGGAGACGCAGAACTCCATGCCCTCGCGCCGCATCTCCTCGATGAGGATGCCGAGCTGGAGCTCCCCGCGGCCCGAGACCTTCACCCCGTCGGGGCGCCCCAGGTCCTCCATGCGCAGCGAGACGTTGACGTGCATCTCCCGCTCCAGGCGCGCCTTGAGCTGGCGCAGCGTCACGGCCTGCCCTTCGCGCCCCGCGAAGGGCCCCGAGTTCACGAGGAAGAACATGGAGACGGTCGGCTCCTCGATGGCCAGGGGCTTCAACGGTGCCTCCGCCAGCTCCGCCGCGGCGAAGGTGTCGCCGATGTCTATTTCCGTCGGGCCGGTCAGCCAGACGATGTCCCCCGCCTGGACCTCGTCCACCTCGGTGCGCTCCAGGCCGCGGGTGACCCAGAGCTGGGCGACCCGCGCGTTCTCCGTACCGGTGATGTCCCAGTTGCCCTCGTCGTGCTGTGTGGAGCGCCACCTCGTGGAGACGCGGACGAACGGGTCCCCCTTGCGGATGCGCCCCTGCAGGATCTTGCCGCAGCCTATTCGCCCGACGTACTCGTTCCAGGCCAGGGTGCTGACCTGCATCAGGAAGGGCTTGTCCAGCGAGACCTTCGGGGCGGGGACGTGGTCGATGATCGCCTGGAAGAGGTCGTCCATATTGTCGCGCTTCGTCTCCTTCAGGTCCTTGACGGCCCAGCCGTTGAGCCCGGACCCGTAGAGCACGGGGAAGTCCGCCTGTTCGTCCGTCGCGCCCAGCTCGAAGAAGAGGTCGAAGGTCTGGTTCAGGGCGCCATCGGGATCCGCTCCGTCGCGGTCCACCTTGTTTACGAACACCAGGGGCTTCATGCCGATGGACAGCGCGTGCTTCAGCACGTAGCGCGTCTGGGGCATGGGGCCCTCGTTGGCGTCGACTATCAGGATCACGGAGTCCACGGTGGAGAGGATGCGCTCCACCTCGCCGGAGAAGTCGGCGTGGCCAGGGGTGTCGATGATGTTGATGAGGTAGCCCTTCCACTCCACGGTGCAGGGCTTGGAACGGATGGTGATCCCGCGCTCGCGCTCCAGCGCGCCGGAATCCATCACCCGCTCGGCCATCTGGGTGCGCTCGCTGAAGGTCTGCGCCGCCTTGAAGATGGAGTCGATGAGGGTTGTCTTGCCGTGGTCGATGTGCGCCACTATAGCGAGATTGCGTATTTTTTCCGAATCAAAGGGCATGAATTTGCGTTGCCTCCTGTTGCATTGTCATCTTGTTGTAGTGTCGTCGCTGGCTTTTGCGTAATGCATTGTACAGGAAAGTTGCCGTCCGTGCACAAGGCCCTCTATAAGGAAGTTAAAGGTGTATCAGGTAGTCCAGGCAGGTCCTGACCCCGAATCCGCTGGCCCCCCTGCCGTAGACGCCCCACTCCTTCTCCATGAAGTCGACCCCGGCGATGTCCAGGTGCGCCCAGGAGACACCCTCCGGGATGAAGTGCTGCAGGAAGGCGGCCGCGGTCAGGGCGCCGCCGTAGCGGTTCTTGCCGCTGGACCGCAGATCCGCGACATCCGACTTGAGGCCCTCGCGGATGTCATCGGTGATCGGCAGGTGCCAGAAACCCTCCCCGGCCGCCTCGGCCGCGTCGAGCAGGCGATCGGCGGTGGCGTCGTCGCTGGCCATGAGCCCGGCGGTACGTTTCCCGAGGGCCACCATGCAGGCCCCCGTCAGGGTGGCGACGTCCACGATCAGGTTCGGTGAGTCGGTGCCGGCCCGCCCCAGCGCATCGGCCATCACAAGTCGGCCCTCGGCGTCGGTGTTGGCGTTCTCGACGGTGGTTCCGTCGAACATGGTGAGCACGTCGGCGGAGCGGTAGGCGGTGCCGGAGGGCAGGTTCTCGGCCATGGCGGCGTAGGTGGTGACCTTGACCGACAGCCCGAGCGCCGCGATGGCCCGGGTGGCGGCGATCACGGCGGCCGCCCCCGACATGTCGCAGGTCATGGAGGCCATCTGCCCGGCGGGTTTGATGTCCAGGCCACCGGAGTCGAAGGTGATGCCCTTGCCAACCAGCGCCAGGTGGAACTTCGCGCCGCGCGGGGCCCAGGTGAGACGGAGCAGGCGCGGGGATCTCGACGAGCCCCCGCCCACCGCCAGGATGCCGCCGTAGCCGCCCTTGGCGAGGGCCTTCTCGTCGAGGATCTCGGCCCCGACCTTGAGGTCCGAGACGTGGGCCTTGGCCGACTCCGCGAAGGTTTCGGGGTAAAGCAGGTTCGGCGGGGTGTTGATCCAGTCGCGGGCCTGTACCACGGCGGCCGCGATGACCCCGGCCTCCTCGACGGATTCCTTGAGCTGGGCGCGCCCGGTCACGAGCGTGATGGCGGCCACGGAGCTCTTCTGGGGTTTCTGGGTGATGCGGGGAATGCGGTAGGCGCCCAGCACGGCGCCCTCCGCGGCGGCCCGCGCCAGCTCGGGGTCGTGCAGTTCGAGGGAGATGGTGACGTTCAGGTTCTCGGCGTCCTTCGTGCCACTGATCTTCCGCAGGGCGACCCCGCACGCGTGCCTGAGGGCCGACGGGGTGACGTCGACGTCGCCCAGGCCGACCACGACGAGTCGCTGAGGTACGGGGGGCAGGGTGGTCAGTGTGCCGAGTTCGCTGCGGGCACCCAGTGCGACGACGGTGTCCAGTAGCGGTGACGGGAGCTGTTTGCTCCAGGCCTTCTCCAGATCCGTCGGCACCCCGACGAGGGTCGGGGTCCCGCCGACGCTGGTGAGGCCGACCACGACGACGTCGGCGTCCCGGTCGATGCTCTTTGCGGTCTTCAGGGCGGGAATGTTGGTGCTCACCGGGCCAGCTTAGAGGCTTCGGCGGGGAGCCGCGCGTGGGCCCCGTGGGCGGGATTCCGCAAGGACGTCGTGCGTGGCGAGGGAAGCGGTATCGCCAATTGAGACCGAGGTTCATTACCAATTCGTCTTTAACTAACCTAAATTTGTTTGTGGCCCGGCAAACCTCGCACAACGCCGGTGCCAGTTGATCGCTTGCCTGAATCCACTGTTGTCGGAAGGGAGATCGATGCTGTTGCAGCATCAGTCAGTCGTCAGGGCGGCCGGGGTGGGCGTCCGGTTGTTGGGTTTCCCGGTGCTCGCGGGCCTGACAAGTTCCGCTCTGCTCATCTTGGCGGCCTGGATCAACGCCGCGCTGTTCAACGAACTTCTGGGGCAGCGGCGCCCGGGCGAGCTCGCGTGGCTGGCCGGAGCCCTCGGAGTCGTCCTGGTGCTCCGTCCCCTGGTCGATTTCCTGGGGGAGATCGCCCAGAACCGTTCCGGTCTGGTCGTAAAACGCAACCTGCGGCGCGCGCTGCTGGCCAAGTTCGAGGAACTCGGGCCGATGCGTTCCGGTGCGGGCCGCAGCGGCGCGCTGCACTCCGTCCTCACCGACGGCATCGAGGCGGTCGAACCCTACTTCGTGAAATACCTCTCCCAACTTGTGGTCACGGTGGCCGTCGCCCTGGCCATCACCGTGATGATCGGGATGCACAGCGCGCTCATCGCGGGCATTCTCCTGGTCTGCGGCATAGCGGTGGTCGCCATCCCGCGGATCTGGGACAGGGTGCTCGCCGAGCGGGGAAGGGAGCACTGGGACGCCTACGAGAACATGAACTCCGACTTCATCGACGCCATGCTGGGGATGACCACGCTCAAGTCCTTCGGGGCGGCCGGGTACTACGGACGGCAGCTGGAGACGCAGTCCACGCGGCTGCTGGAGTCGACCCTCGGCCAGCTCCGGCTCTCCTTGGGTGAGACCGGGCTCAGCGGGGCCATGAAGGTGCTGGGACCCGCCGTGGCCCTCGTCCTGGGGATCGGCCAGATCAGAGGGGGATCGCTCACCCTCGGGTCGCTTTTCCTGGTGATCCTCCTGTCCATCGAGTTGTTCCGGCCGTTCACCGCCCTCTCCGGTCTCTGGCACGAATCCTTCTACGGAATCTCCGCAGCCAGCCAGATGAGCGCGCTGTTCCGGCTGGCTTCTGGGGATCCCCGGCCGTCCGGGGAGGGATGGGGCAGACCCCCGGCGGGGGACATCGAGTTCGACGACGTCGTCTACAGCTATCCGGAGGCCGGGCAACCCGCGCTTGACGGGGCATCGTTCCGGATTCCCGCCGGAGCCGTCACCGCGATCGTCGGTCTGTCCGGTTCGGGGAAGTCCACCGCGCTCGGACTGCTGATGGGGTTCGACCGGCCCGCTGAAGGGAGGATCCACGTCGGCGGGGTGGACCCGGCCACCATTCCCGTCGAACGATTGATCACCCTGGTGCCGCAGGACCCGCTCCTGTTCCCCGGAACCGTCCGTGAGATTCTCGCCGAGGCCAGTCCCGGGGCCGGTGAGGCGCAGATGCTGGCCACCCTGGGGACGGTGCAGGCCCAGGAGTTGCGGACATTCGAGACCGGGGACATGAACGGCATTCTCGATGTGAAGGTCCTGGAACGGGGAACCAACCTCTCGGGCGGTCAGAAACAGCGGCTGGCGATTGCCCGAGCGCTGATCAGGGAAACCCCGGTCCTGGTCCTGGACGAATCCACCTCGGCCCTGGACTCCCGCACGGAGCAGCGGCTGCTGGCCGGGATCAGGGAGAAGCATCCGGGCCTGACCCTGATCCTCGTCACCCACCGGATCGACGCCGCATCGAGTGCCGATCACGTCATCGTCATGGAACACGGCCGGGTCGCCTGCCAAGGTTCTCCGGGGGAACTGCTGGCGGAACCCGGGAGTCCCTGGGGCGAACTCGTCACCATGCAGACCGGACGGGAGGCCGTGTGAGAACCGCTGTTCGTGAAGTACTGCACCTGTTCGGGATGCTGAGAGCCTGCCGGGGTCTGTTCGCCGCCTCCACGGTGGTCACCATGCTGTCGCAGCTGACGTTGGTGTCGGTCAGCATCACATCGGTCTGGATCACCACCACCCTGATGGCCGATCCGGACGCCGGACTGTCGCTGCTGACCGGGATGCTGTTCGGGGGCGTCGCCTTCCACGCCTTGAGCCTCCTGCTCGAGGTCTGGTGGTCCCACGAGGTGGCCTACCGGATTCTCCACATCTTCCGGGTCCGGATCTATGCGGCGATCAGGCGCATCGCCCCGCTGGGACTGCAGGGGAGAAGAACCGGGGACGTGGCCTCCGCGGCCATGGGTGACGCGGAGACCTTGGAGTGGTTCTACGCGCACACCGCGAGTACCGCCATCTGCGCGGTCATCAGCCCCGCCCTGATGATCGGTGTTCTCTGCTGGCTGGTGGGGCCGATCGGCCTTGTGATGGCGCTCGCGTGCGTGCTGCTGGTCGCCTGCCCGTTGCTGCTGATGGGAGTCCAGACGAGGCAGGGGATCAGGCTCAGGAAGAGCCTTTCCGACCTGCGCGTCACGGCGCTGGACTTCGTGCACGGGCAGCGGGAGCTGCGCAGCCTGGGAATGGTGGAACGCCAGGGGTCGGCGATCCTGTCGGGAACCGAATCGATCCAGCGGATCAAACTCGGGCAGTCACTGAGGCAGTCGGTGGAGAAGGCCTGCGGTGGGATCCTCACCGCCATCGCGACCCTGGTCCTCATAGTTGTACTGACCGGTGGGGTCATCGAGGGCAGGATCGCCCCGGACATCCTGCCCGTGGCCATCGTGCTGGCCGGGATGAGCACCGCCCCGGTCATCTCCCTGACCGGGATGCTGGCCCGGGTGGGGGAGATCGGCGCCTGCGCAGGGAGAATCCGGGGGATCCTGGAAGTGGAGGACCCGATCCCCGCGGCCCCGGAGCCGGGGCTGCGCTCGCGACCCGGTGAGCGGGGAGCGCTCAACCTCGAATCGGTGTCGTTCGCCTACGGCGACGAGAAGGTGCTGGAGGACATCACCCTGGCCGTGGAACCGGGACGCTCGATCAGCCTGGTGGGTCCCTCCGGGGCGGGGAAGACGACCATCGCCAACCTGGTGATGCGTTTCCTGGACCCCGGTGAGGGGGAGGTGCGTTTCAACGGTGAGAACCTGAGGGCCGTCGCCCCCGACGGGCACCGCGAACGACTGGCTCTGGTGCCGCAGGACTGCCACATCTTCGCCGGAACGGTCGGCTCCAACCTGTCCCTGGCTCGCCCGGAGGCATCCGATGCCCAGCTGTGGGAGGCCCTCGAGAGGGCCGGCCTGGCGGAGATGGTGCGCCGGCTGGGCGGGCTGGAGGCCAGGATCGGCGACCGCGGGGCCAACCTATCGGGAGGCGAACGCCAACGCCTGGGGATCGCGCGGGCCTTCCTCCGCGATCCCGAGCTGCTGATCCTGGATGAGCCACTGGCGAATCTCGACCCGTTCCTGGAGGCCGAGATCTCGGCGAACATGGCCCGGCTCCGATCGGACAGGACCACCGTGGTCATCGCCCACCGCCTCACCTCGATCAGGATGGCGGAGAGGATCATCGTCCTGAACGACGGGCGGATCGAGGCCAGCGGGAACCACGACGAGCTCCTGGGCAACCCGTTCTACAGGAACCTGCTCGGAACCCAGATCGAGGACGAGACATGACCTTCCCCGCCGGCACGGGAAGGCAACGACACGTGATCGCGACCTTCACCGGGAGGGTTTGCTGAACCTCGGACTGACGGTCCTACTGATTCTCGTCATCATCCTCGGGGGTGTCGTCGGCGCCACCGACATCGACATCGAGACCACGCTCAAGGGAATCTGGGCCGCCGTCGGGGGCAGGGTTCCGGTGCGCTGGGGTGGTTCACCATTACTCATCGCCTAGATCTGGGAGGCCCGTGCCTTGGAGGTGGAGGACGGCGGTGTCAAACAGTTCGTGTTCCAGGGTGCGTCACGTGGTGATCCCGGCCCTGGCGAGATCTCCCGTGGCGTGGACGGTGGTGCCCGGCCCGAGGGGAGGCCGGGTCGTTAACATGGCGGGATGAAACTGACTCTCATCGGAGCCCCCACTGACATCGGCGCCAGTGTCGCGGGCTGTCGCCTCGGACCAGGGGCGTTGCGTGTCGCCGGTATCGGAAAGGCCCTGCGGGCCTTCGGAGTGGATGTCCGCGACGCGGGCGATGTCACCGGGCCACCGAATCCCCAGAGCCCGCCGGTTGACGGCTACCGCCACCTGCCAGAGGTGATCGAGTGGAACCGGGCGGTGCGCGACGCAGTCGCCGCCGAACTGGCGGACGGCCGGATGCCGGTGCTGATGGGCGGCGACCACAGCCTGGCCATCGGCAGCATCAGCGCCATCGCCGCGCACTGCCGCAGGGCCGGCAAGAAGCTGCGCGTCATCTGGGTGGACGCCCACGCCGACATCAACACCAATGAACTCACCCCCTCCGGGAACATCCACGGCATGCCGGTGGCCTGCCTGCTCGGCGACGGACCGGAGGAACTGACCGGCATGTCGGACCGGAAACCCGCCATCGAAGTGGACAACATCCGTCAGGTCGGGTTGCGCAGCGTCGATCCCGGCGAGAAACGGGTGCTCGTGGACAAGGGCCTCGAGGTGTTCGACATGCGTTTCCTCGACGAGGCCGGCATGCGGCACGCCATGGAACGCGCCCTCCACGACATCGACGGGGACACCCACATCCACCTAAGCCTCGATCTAGATTTCGTGGACCCGCAGGTCGCCCCCGGTGTTGGTACCCCGGTCGTCGGGGGACCGACCTACCGGGAGGCTCAGCTGGCCATGGAGATGATCGCCGACACCGGGAGGCTGGGTTCCATAGACCTGGTCGAGATCAACCCGGCACTCGACATCCGCAACACCACCGCCGAACTCGCCGTCGACCTCGTCGAGAGCCTGTTCGGCAAGTCCACCCTGCTTCGTTTCACCGAGGCCTGAAGGCCCATCGCCCCGGGCTGGTGCCGGACGTGAAGCACACCGGGCCCACCGCATTCGCGACGAAGAGCTCCTCGCCGCGAATGCGGTGGGCCCGGTTGTGTGGGGCGGCCCGTCGAACGGGGACGTCGGGAAGCGGGCGGTCAGGACGACAGGAACATGGGCGGTTGGACCTGCCGGCCGTCATCCCAGAGGGCGACCTCGGTCACCCCGGCCTCCAGCAGATCGGACCAGTACAACCCGAGCCAGTCCTCGGCCTCCGGTTGGCTGCCGAACTCGGGCAGCAGGTCCTGCGACCTGAGGTCGTCCATGTCATGGGTGCCCGCGGTTGGGTGCCACTGGTAGCTCATATCGTCTCCCCACGGTTGATCCGGGGCGTCGGCCGCCGGAACCGGCGGATCATCAACGACCGGTTGAACATGTACATCAGCAACCCTCTGAGACTCGCCCTCGGGACGCGCTGCAGCAGGAGTTTCTTGAAGCCCCGCCAGATGAACCACGTGTTGATGAAACTCAGGATGAGCATCACCCACAGCCCGAGCCCGATGGAGACGCTGATCAGCGGCCACTGTGCCGTGGCCATCGTTCCGGCCATGATCAGGATCATCGCGGGAAACATGAACTCGGTGATCGTCCAGCGGGTGTCGATGTAGTCGCGGGCCAGAACGCGTTCCGGTGAAGCCTCCACCTTGTCCCAGGCGTCGATCCGGGCCTTGGCCTGGGCGTCGCGGTCGGCCTTGCGCTGCTCCTTCGGGCTCAGGTTCGGGTGCAGCCGCTGCATCCTCGCGGCCTCCGCCTGCTTGCGGGTGAGGGTGGGCTCCGACTTGCGCACCGGCTGGCGGCGGGTCACCTTCACCTTCCCGGCCCCGGCCGGGGTCTTGTCCGGCGCCCCGACTCCGGGCGTAGTCTCCCGGGTTTTCTGGCCGCTCTCGTCCTGGCTCTTCTTCTCCTCCGGGACGGCGGCCTTCCCCTTCGGGACGGTGGTCCCGGTTTTCTGGTCGGGTTCTGGCACCAACCGGGTCCGTTGGTAGGGTTTGCGTCCCGGTTGATCGGTCTTGCGCTCGTAGGGGCGGAACAGTGCCACGGGATCTGCCTTCGGATGGATTGGGTGAATTCGGTTGGTCATTCTAACGGTCCGTCAACATCAGGGATCGAATCAGGGTGGTGCCGGCCCCACACCGGTCCCGGGGACGGTACGGTTGACGGAATAGACCAGCAGTGGAAGGACCCCAATGGCAGGCATCTTTGAGCGGATCGCCCTGATGTTCAAGAGCAAGGCTCACAAAACGCTAGACAAGTACGAGGACCCGCGCGAGACCCTGGACTACTCCTATGAGCGCCAACTCGAGTTGCTCCGCAAGGTGCGCCGGGGCGTGGCGGACGTGGCAACCAGCCGTAAACGCGTCGAACTCCAGGCCCAGAAGATGAGCTCCGAGATCGACCGTTACACAGTCACCGCGCAGCGTGCCCTTGAATCCAACCGCGAGGATCTCGCCCGCGAAGCCCTGACCCGCAAGGCCGGCCTCACCACCCAGCTGCAGGACCTCCAGAACCAGCACGCCGCCCTCCAGGCGGAGGAGGAGAAGCTGGTGCGCGCCAGCACCCGGCTCCAGGCAAAGGTGGACGCCTTCCGGACCCGCAAGGAAACGATCAAGGCCACCTACTCGGCGGCCGAGGCGCAGACCCGGATCAACGAGGCCTTCACCGGCATCTCCGAGGAGATGAGCGATGTCGGCATGGCAATTCAGCGCGCCGAGGACAAGACCCTGCAGCTGCAGGCCCGTGCTTCGGCCGTCGACGAGTTGCTGGCCTCCGGGGCCCTCGAGGATCCCACGGGCTCGGTCGGGAGCGATCTCGATCGCGAACTCGATGCCCTGGCCTCCGGGTCCTCGGTCGAGAACGAGCTCGCCGCCATGAAGGCGCATCTCAGCGGCGGTTCCGGCACCACGAACCCCCAGATCTCCTCCACACCCACATCCAATTTCCCGATGATCGAGAACACCAGGACCACCAACAACAACGGGGGGCAGGCATGATCGTTCGTCTCATGGGGCTCGGACAGTGGACCATGGAGCCCGAGCAGCTGCTCGAACTCAACGAGATCGACGAGGCAGTAGAGCAGGCCGTCAAGGCCGGGGACCAGGAACAGCTCCACAAGGAACTCCAGCGGCTAGTCGAGGCCGTCCGGAGCAACGGCCAGGAGGTGCCCGACGACCTGATCGTCGAATCCGACCTCGTGCTACCCGATGTGGACGCCACCCTCGAGGAGGTACGGGAACTGCTCGACAGCACCTCCGAGTACTACGGACTCATCCCGGACCCGGAAGCGGGCCTCGAATCCGCCCAGAGCGAGTGAGGGTCCTGGTTTCCTGCGACCGAATCGGACGCCTCGGCCCGGCCGGGGCGTCCGACGCCGTTGCGGGGGCTTTCGCGGGGAGGGGCGCCCAGGTTGCCGTCGCACCCGTGAGCGGGGGAGGGGAAGGATTAGCCGAGGCCGTGGCACGATTCTCCCCAGGCGCTCGGGTGCTGGCCGCCGAGAACCTCCGTCAGGCGTGCGACATGCTGGCTGAGGGCCCCGATTACCTGGACGTCACAGCCGTAACCGCCCC
>ERZ772957.1324-NODE-1324-length-16312-cov-14.555392_pt1 | contig 16312 bp, 13 predicted proteins | sample MGYA00580682_ERZ772957 | MGnify/ENA primary metagenome ERZ772957 (study PRJEB29015, sample SAMEA2737921) | human oral metagenome | biome: human oral; feature: human-associated habitat; material: dental | place: China | collected 2025 ...
TCGTCATCGGCGGCGGCGACGGCGGCACGGTGCGCGAGCTTCTGCGCTACAAAAGCGTCGAGCGCATCGACCTCGTGGAGATCGACGAGATGGTCGTCGAGGCGTGCCGCGAGCACTTGCCGCAGACAGCGGCGTGCCTTTCGGACGAGCGCATTCGCTTCTTTTTCGAGGACGGACTGCGTTTCATCCGCCAGCCCGAGGACGAATACGATTTGATCCTCGTGGATTCGACCGATCCTTTCGGGCCGGGCGAGGGGCTTTTTACGAAGGAGTTCTACGGTAACTGCTTCAAAGCTCTGCACGAGGACGGCATCATGGTCAATCAGCACGAAAGCCCGTTTTACAAGGACGACGCCTATGCCATGCAGCGTGCGCACAAGCGCATCGTCGAGTCGTTCCCCATCAGCCGCGTCTATCAGGCGCATATCCCGACGTATCCGTCGGGGCACTGGCTCTTCGGCTTCGCGTCGAAGAAGCGTGCGCCCATCGAGGGCGTTGATTGGCAGCGTTGGAAGCGGCTCGGCATCAAGACGCGCTACTACAATACGAAGCTGCATATCGGCGCTTTCGCCCTGCCGATCTATGTGGAGGAGATGCTGCGCGATGTTGAAAGATAATGTAGAAACTTTTCTTGGCTGCGACACATCGTATGAAGAGTCGCGCATCGTGCTCTTCGGCGCACCTTTCGATTCGACGACGTCGTTTCGCCCGGGCACGCGCTTTGCGAGCCGCACGATGCGTGCCGAGTCGTACGGGCTGGAGACGTACAGCCCATATCTCGACCTTGATATGGAGGAGACGCGCGTCTTTGACGGCGGCGACTTGGAGCTTTGCTTTGGCGATACGGCTCGCGCTCTGGGGCAGATCGAGGACTTTGCGCGGAACCTGCTCGCCGATGGCAAGAAGCCCTTCATGATCGGCGGCGAACATCTCGTGACGCTTCCCGTCGTGCGTGCGCTCGCCGAATGCTACGAAGACCTCCATATCGTGCATTTCGATGCACATACGGACCTGCGCGATGATTACCTGGGCGCGAAGCTTTCGCATGCGACGGTCATGCGCCGCGCTTGGGACATCCTGGGTGATGGGCGCATTCATCAGTTCGGCATACGGAGCGGCGAGCGCGCGGAATTCCTCTGGGCGAAGGAGCACACGCATTTGCAGCGCTTCGATTTCACGGGGCTTGAATGGAGTCTCGCTGAACTCATGGGAAAGCCCGTGTACTTGACGCTCGATCTCGATGTGCTCGATCCGAGCGTTTTTCCCGGCACGGGCACGCCGGAGCCGGGCGGCGTGAGCTTCCTTGATCTTCTTCGTGCGCTCCGAAAGACGCTGCGGCTCGACCGCATCGTCGGCTGCGACATGGTCGAACTGTCGCCGCACTACGATGCGAGCGGCGCGTCGACGGCGGTGGCCTTGAAGCTCCTCCGAGAGATGATTCTCGCTTGGGAAGAGCCGGCGATTCGCGGTGCAGAGATGGTTTGATGCGGGCGGCGAACGCCCTTGAGTTGACGACAGGAGGAAAATCATGGGAAAGGCTTTGATCATCGGCGCGGGCGGCGTCGCAAGCGTCGCCGTGCACAAGTGCTGCCAGAACAGCGACGCCTTTGAGGAAATCTGCATTGCGAGCCGCACGAAGGCAAAGTGCGACGCATTGAAGGAAAAGCTCGCGGGCGGCAAGACGAAGATCACGACGGCGCAGGTGGATGCGGACAAGACGGACGAGCTCATCTCCCTGATCGAGCGAGAGAAGCCCGACGTCGTCTTGAATCTCGCATTGCCGTACCAAGATCTGACGATCATGGACGCATGCCTTGCGACGAAGACGCACTACGTCGATACGGCGAACTACGAGCCGGAGGACACGGCGAAGTTTGAATACAAATGGCAGTGGGAGTACAACGACCGCTTCAAGGAAGCCGGCATCACGGCGCTGCTCGGCTCGGGCTTCGACCCGGGCGTCACAGGTGTCTTTTCCGCTTACGCTTTGAAGCATCACTTCGATGAGATCAACTACATCGACATTCTTGACTGCAACGCGGGCGATCACGGCTATCCGTTTGCGACGAACTTCAACCCCGAGATCAACATCCGCGAGGTTTCGGCGAAAGGCAGCTATTGGGAAAACGGCAAGTGGGTTGAGACGGAGCCGATGGAGATCAAGCGCGTCTACAACTTCCCCGAGGTCGGCGAGAAGGACATGTACCTCTTGCATCACGAGGAGCTGGAGTCGCTCGCGCTCAACATCCCCGGCATCCGTCGTATCCGCTTCTTCATGACGTTCGGTGAGAGCTACCTGCGCCACCTCAAGTGCCTGGAAAACGTCGGCATGACTTCGATTGAGCCGATAGAATTCGAGGGCAAGAAGATCATTCCGCTGCAGTTCCTCAAGGCGGTTCTGCCCGATCCCGCGAGCCTTGGTCCGAGGACGAAGGGCAAGACGAACATCGGCTGCATCTTCCGCGGCAAGAAGGACGGCAAGGAAAAGACGTACTATCTCTACAATGTCTGCGATCACGAAGCGTGCTACAAGGAAGTCGGCTCGCAGGCGGTTTCCTACACGACGGGCGTGCCCGCGATGATCGGCGCGATGCTCGTGATGAACGGCACATGGAAGGGCGCGGGCGTCTATAACATCGAGCAGTTCGATCCCGATCCGTTCATGGATGCGCTGAATCGCTGGGGTTTGCCGTGGCAGGAGAGCTTCACGCCGGAGCTTGTCGATTGATGGGCGAGACTTTCGGGAAATTCGAGAAATACGCAGGAATTTTCCGTGCCGTGCCGACGCCCTCCTACGTCGTCATGGAGGAGCTTCTGCGCAGGAATCTCGCCGTCCTGCGCGACTTGCAGCAGGAGACGGGCGCACATGTGCTTCTGGCACAGAAGGCGTTTTCGATGTTCCGCTTCTATCCGCTCATTGTCGAATACCTCGCAGGTGCGGCGGCGAGCGGCCTCTTTGAAGCGCGTCTCGCATATGAGGAAATGAAGGGCAAGGAGAACCACGTCTTTTCGCCGGCGTTCAAGGAGGCGGACATGGCGGAGATCGTCAAGATTGCCGATCACATCGTATTCAACTCCTTCGCCCAGTGGGAAAAGTACGGCGAGTTTGCCTTGAAGCACGGCTGCGCGTGCGGTCTGCGCATCAACCCCGAACATTCGACGCAGGAGCACGCGATCTACGACCCATGCTCGGCCGGCTCGCGTCTCGGCGTCAAGCGCGGCGATTTTCGTCCCGAAAAAATCGAAGGATTGACGGGGCTGCACTTTCATACGCTTTGCGAGCAGGGAGCGGAGCCGCTGGCAGAGACACTCGAAGCCGTCGAGGAGAAGTTCGGCGCATGGCTGCCGCAGATGGAGTGGATCAACTTCGGCGGCGGACACCATATCACGCGCGAGGGCTACGACATCGACCTGCTGAAACGGTGCATTATGCGTATGCAAACGAAATACGGACTCAAGGTCTATATCGAGCCGGGCGAGGCGATCGCGCTCGATGCGGGATTCCTCGTCGCCGAAGTACTGGAAGTCGTTGAAAACGATACGCCTGTCGCCATCCTCGACACGTCGGCGGCGTGTCACATGCCCGACGTCATCGAGATGCCGTACCGCCCGCCCGTCTTGGGGGCGGTCGAGGCAGGGGAGAAGCTCTTCACCTATACCTTTGCGGGGCCGACGTGCCTTGCGGGCGATACAATCGGCACGTATTCGTTCGATGCGCCGCTTGCTGCCGGCAGCCGCGTCGTCTTCGGCGACATGGCGATCTATACGATGGTGAAGAACAACACGTTCAACGGCATGCCGTTGCCCGCGATCGTCGCCGTCGATGAAACGGGCGCATGGCAGGTCGTGCGCCGCTTCGGCTACGAGGATTTCAAGATGCGCCTGTCTTAGAAGAAGCGCCGTCGTTCGTGATGGCGCTTCTTCGCGTTCTGCATAGAAGGCTTGACCTGCGGCGCATAGGTGGTACAATAAAGAGCGACGCCCTTTGTTCAGGGCGAAGAAGATATGATTTTATTTTCAAAGGAAGTGGATGTTTATGCTGCGTCGTTTGGAAGAATTGCCCGTTGGCTCTTTTCACTACAAGATGCTCCTCGTCACGGGTCTGGGATGGCTCTTTGATGCGATGGATACGGGTCTGATCGCCTTTGTCCTGCCGCTCTTGGTCAAGGATTGGGGGCTGAGTCCCGCGCAGGCGGGCTGGATCGGCTCCGTGGGACTCATCGGCATGGCGCTCGGTGCGGTCGTGGCGGGTTCTCTGGCCGATCGCTGGGGGCGCAAGAGGGTCTTTGCTGCGACGGTTCTGCTCTACAGTGTATCGACGGGGCTTTGCGCGCTGGCTTGGAGCTATGAATCGCTGCTCGTCTTCCGTTTCCTCGTCGGCTTCGGCCTCGGCGGCGAACTGCCCGTCGCCGTCACGCTCATGACCGAGTATGCGCCGACGCGGCTGCGCGGACGCTTCATCGTCCTTCTTGAGAGCTTCTGGGGCGTCGGCTGGCTCGTAGCCGCCTGCATCTCGTATCTCTTCATTCCGACGTTCGGCTGGAAGCTCGCGTTCCTCCTCGGCGCTCTGCCTGCGCTCTATGTGTTCCTCATCCGCCTGCACCTGCCGGAATCTGTTCGCTACCTGCTCGCGAAGGGGCGCGTCGAGGAGGCGAAGGAAATCGTCTGCCATCTGGAGGAAAAGCTCGGTCTTGCAAACCGTCCGTTTACGGCAGATGAACTATTGCCGCGGGAGAGCGGCAGAGAGGCGGGATTTGCCGCTCTGTGGCAAAAGGGCTTCCGTCTGCGCACGGCGATGCTTTGGCTGACGTGGTTCGGCATCGTCTTCAGCTACTACGGCATCTTCATGTGGCTGCCGTCGCTCGTCTACGCGCAGGGCTTCGCCGTCGTCAAGACCTTCGAGTATGTGCTGATGATGACGCTCGCGCAGCTGCCCGGCTATCTTGCTGCCGCGTGGCTCGTGGAAGTCATCGGACGCAAGTATACATTGTCCGCATTTCTGCTCTTGTCGGGCGTTTGCAGCTACTTCTTCGGCGCTGCCGAATCGTCGTCGGCGCTTCTCGCCTGGGGCGCGGGCATGAGCTTCTTCAACCTCGGTGCATGGGGCGTCATCTACACCTACACGCCCGAGCAGTACCCGACGGCGATGCGTGCGCTCGGCAGCGGCTGGGCGGCGGGCTTTGGACGCATCGGCGGCATGATCGCGCCGATGCTCGTCGGCGTGCTGCTCGCCGGCTCCGTCGGCATTGAGACGATCTTCGCTCTGTTCGCTTCCGTATTCGTGCTGATCTCGATCGTCGTCATCGCCTGCGGCAAGGAAAGCAAGCAGAAGACGCTCGAAGATCTCTCCGATGTCCGCGAGGCGCATGGAGCGTAAGCGATGGGAGCACAGTATATCTTTGTCTTTCTTGGCGGCGGCCTCGGCGCTGTCTGCCGCTATTTGGCGACCTCGTTTTTCGCCGTGCGCTTCGGGTCGGCATTTCCTTACGGCACGCTCTTTGTCAACGTGTCAGGCAGTTTCCTTATGGGCATGCTCATGGGGCTTTTGCCGCTTTTTCCTTTTGGCGATAAATATTTGCCGGAGAACTTGCGCTTGTTGCTCGGCGTCGGTTTCCTCGGCGGCTTCACGACGTTCTCGTCCTTCAGCATGGAGACGCTGACCTTGCTGCAGGGCGCGAATGCGCTTTCAGCGCTTTGGAATGTACTGGCGAATGTCGCCTTCGGTGTGGCGGCGGCATGGGCGGGACTCTTGCTCGTGCGCGCTGCATTCTGAGGAGGCACCGATTTTAAACTAGGTTCAGATAATCTCGTCGCCCATCTACAATGGCATAGATCGTTACACGTTTCTGTTCTCCGTCAACTTTGTAAAATATGAGATGTTTCTCGGCGATTAGCACGCGATAGCCTCGTGCACGGAGCGCGGCGTAATGGGGCAAGGAGCCGCTTTCCGGAAAGTCGGTCAGACGGTTGATTTTCTGCTCTAACTGATTGAGAAAATCCAATGCGGCCTCGACACTTCCCGTAACCTCTGCTCGGTAGAGGACAATGTCTCGGAGCTGTTCCGCTGCTTTTGCAGTATGCAGAATTTGATAAGACACGGCTATTCCCTCGCAAGCAGTTCTGCACGGAGTGAATCAAAGCTCTCCTGCAGGGGGGCGACTCGACCATTTCGTACATCTTCTTCTGCTTCGCCGAGGAGTTCGAGAAGCTCGATTTGTGCTTTCATCTGTTGATATTGCTCATAGCCGATGGACACTGTGTCTCCACGCCCGTTTACTGTGATGATCACAGCCTTGCGCTCTTCTCGGCACTGGCGCGAGATTTCACTGTATCTGCTGCGCAAATCTGCCGAGGGGTGAATCGTTTCTGCTAATGACGGCATAAAAATCCCTCCTTCTGATATAGTCATATTATGTTTGAATTTGACTATTGTCAAGGGAATCCTTTTCATTTTAATAGGATGAGGATGTCGTGCGCCTATGCAGCACACGTTTCTACTCACGGGACAAGCCACCAAAATCATCTTGGCGGCTTGTCCTTTTTGTTGGATATACGACGGCGGGAAATCTATAGGCAATGATAAGATTTTAATGTATAATGATTACGGAAAGCGTTGCTAAAACGGAGTTCGTAAGGTGGATGCTGCATGTACTTGCGCTGCCTTACATTGAGGACGGGTGATTCTTTATGTCGACGAATTGGCTTGTTGCAGGTATGTTCTTCTTGATCGATGTAGCTTTGTGCTGGTGGGCATGGCTTCAATGCTTTTCTAAATTCAAAAAAGCGACAGCAGGCATAAACGATGCGGCAGCTTTCTTGCAGGGCATTCCGGAAGACGATTATGCAGCAAGGTTCGAGGATATAGACAAAAATCTCAAGAAGAATTCATTCCTTGCGGAGAGTTGGAAAAATTTTGCGGCTTCCTTGACGCCGCTCACGGAAAATGATCGCCATGCACTGTATTCGCCGATGTCTGCAAGCGATTTCTTCCGCCTGGGTGACATCACGCGTGCCATGAATCTCTCGTACTGGCAGAATTTCGGCGGTATCTTCACCGGCATCGGTATCTTCGGCACGTTTTTAGGGCTGGTGCTCGGTCTTTGGGATGTTGATTTTTCCAGTTCTGATATTGTGCTTCTCAAAGAGAGCATCGGCACGCTTCTCAGCGGCATCTACATCGCCTTTCTCACATCGTTGTTCGGTATATTTTGTGCAATCGTTTATGGATTCGTTCACCAAAAGTTTATTGAAAATCTGCAAAAAGCTGTGGAAAATTTCGGTGCAGCGGCAGAAAAAATGTATCCTTGCTGCACGACAGAACAATGGCTGGCAAAAAGCTATGAGGAGGACGGAAAGCAAACTACGCAGCTCCAAAATATCGGTCAGGATACAGCCGATGCACTCAATAAACTGTTTGAGAACCAGATGGGACCGGCGTTCGATACACTTTGCCAGAAGCTCAGCGACGCGCTCGATCAAAAACTGTCGCCCGTTTTTGATAATCTCCGAAACGCGATCGAGGGACTGAATCAAAATGGCATTGCATCGATTGCTCAAGCGCTTGACGATTCGCAGAAGACGACGCGTCAAAACAACGAAAGCATACTTAAGGCGATCGAGAAAATCAACAATATGCCACAAGATATGACGGCGATCTTCCGGGAACAGAAGCAAGAAACTGCACAGATGGCGAAGGACATCAAAGAGCAGACAGAAGGACAACTGAAGACATTATTTGACTTTTTGCAAAAGAATCAAAAGGGCATGGAACAGAATCTGAGCGGTGCAAAAGATTTGACAGAGCAGATGACGCATAAGATGAATAAAGCATTGGCGGATTTCAGCAGTGCGATGAAAAGCAGCTTGCAGGAATCTTTGCAGCAGCAGCAAGAGGCGTCTCTCTCCGTCAGCAAGGATGTCGGCACGCGCATGGGCGAGCAGATGGAAGCGTTTTCTAATGCTTTAGGGCAGGTGCAAGGAGGCATGGCTTCTACGCTCAAGGTGCTGCAGGATATGAACCGAGACTCCACGGAACTGACGCGCACTACCATGCAGGGGATCAGCACTGCACTGACGAGGAGTGCAGAAGAAGCCGCGAGAAAGCAGCAGGCGGCCGCAGACACGATGACGGCACGGGTTGTCGATACTGTGGCAGAGTGGTCGAAGAAGCAAACAGAGGTTGCAGCTGCTACGGAAAGTCGTGTGGACGGCATCCTTGTGAATCTTGCCATGCAAACAGGTGCGATCATCAAGCAGATCAAGGCGATAGGCGCGGAATCGCAGACAAATATGCAGGTCTATGCCGCGCAGGCGAAAGAGGCGATGGAGGCGGCAGTCGCGTCCTTGCAGACGGCATTGGCGGCACATAATGAAAGTATGAAAAGTGCCCGTTCGCGCATCGAAGGAATCTGCAATACGGTGGGTATCCTCGTTCAGGAAATGAACGACTCGGGAAACACGTTCAAAAATGCGGCAAAGCCGGTAGAAGCGGCGACGAAGGAATTGCAAGACGTCTTGCATAAGACGACGATCGAAGCCAAGGCGCTGCATGGCACCGTAGGCGAGCAGTTGCAGCGACTTATCACGCATGGCGAGAAAAGCGAGATGAATTTCCAAAATTTGACGGAGAATCTGCAAGCGGCGGAGGAGCGAACGACAAAAGCATGGGAACATTACAAGGAACAATTTGATAAGGTCAGCGGTGAACTTGAGCGATCCACACAGATCGTTTCGGAGCGGCTTGCACAATACAACGAGACGATGAGTCAAGGGATGCAGGAGAATTTTTCCACTTTTGCAGCGAAGACAGGCGAGATTATCGGCAAGTTGGCGGGAGTCGTCGAAGAGTTCAACGATATGGCGGAGAATTTCACCGGCAAAGAGCCGCATAAACGGGGTACATGATGATGCGCAGCAGGCGGACGGAACACGCGGAAGAAATCAAAGACTGCTTTACGTTGAGCATCAGTGACCTCATGGCAGGCCTGTTGGCGGTGTTCATCTTGACGATTTGCTACTTCATCTTGAACTTCAGCCAAGCGACAGCGCAGTTGACCCAAAACGATGCCAAGCGTGCGGAACTTTTGCAGGAAATCTATGAAGAGCTGCAGGAAGACGGCATCAAGGTGGAGATTGACGAGCGGCACGGCATCTTGCGTATCGCTGAAGGTGCGCTCTTCGACATCGGTCTTGCCGATGTGAAGCCGGAGGGGCGCAGGATCGTGCAAAAGCTCAGCGCCATCTTGGAAAAAACGCTGCAGTCCGAAGAATACGAGGGCAGTGTAGAAACGATCTTCATCGAGGGGCATACAGATAACACGCCGATCCACAACGGTATCTTTCCGTCTAACTGGGAACTTGCCAGCCAGCGGGCGATCAATACATGGCGCTTGATGACCGCTGTGCAGCCCGCCTTGAATCAGCTGAAGAACAAGGGCGGGCAGCCGATTTTCTCCTGCAGCGGCTATGCCGAAACACGCCCGATCGCCGATAACGGAACAGTCGAAGGACGAAAGGCAAACCGGCGCATCGACATCCGCTTCAGTATGACGCCGCCGGGAGAGGAAGAAATGAGCATTGTCAAATTCATTCGTGGAAAGATGAGGCAAGATGAGTGACGAAAAGAGCCCGGATTTGAAAGGCGCCATCGCGACGATGCGGCGCGATGTCTGCACTTCTTTGCGCCCGTTTACCGTGAAGGCATGGCATCTGCCACAGCTGAAAAGCGCAGAAAAATGGCTGGACAGGATGGCGTCTCATGTAGATCCGACGGTAAATTTACAGGAAATTTTAGCAAAGCTTTTGCGCGACGAACCTTTGACTTATAAAGAAATACGCAACATCCCCTATATCTTGCATGACGACGCTTGCAGCATGGAGCTTTTGCAAAAGGCGATCAAGCTGCTGCACCTAGAGCGGGCGAGGCATTGTCATCGACTGCTTTGCGCCTATGTATGGCGTTATGACGCGAGCGAGAAAACGCATGCGATTGCCAAAGTCCTGCGCACGGCCTTACGACGTTCGCCCCCACCCGCGCACCAGCGGTTCCTCTGCCATGCGGCAGAGCAGCCGGATCTCTTTTTCGGCGCCAAAAGCGTGAAACTCATGGCGGAGTTGCTCTACACGAAAGAAAATGTCGCCGCATGGCTGGCATCTTTTGCCCTGCCGCAGACGCTCAAGGGCGGCAATTTTTTCCTGCGCGTGCTGCAGACATATTATGAGAATCCGTTGTTCTCGCTGGAAAAGCAATATGCACTTTTCCGGGAAATCAAGAAAGATCCCGCATACAGCAGCCTTCTGCCGATAGCCGCAAGCTGCCTGATACCAAAAGTTGATGAAGCAGAGCCGACGCTGAAAAGCAAGTGGAAAAATGAATTGCTCGACGACTTTTACCGTTCTTGGGGCGATCCACGCTTTACAGTCAACCGTGTGAGCTGGCAGCCGGTTTCCGAAACTGCGAAAAGAATCTTTTTACGGTGGATTGCAGAAAGGGATATGAACCTCTTTTTCGAAATCGTTCAGAAAACAGCAGTCGATCCTGCATGGCCGTATCGAAAAGCCTTTTGGCAGAAGTATCTGCCTTATATCAGCAACACACGGGTTTTTTTCGGCAGCCATGCAATCCGTTATGCAAGAAGGCTGCGGACCCAGGAAGAAACCCTTTCTTTCGGAAGATACAGCGGCGGATTTTCGGATCAAAGCGTATTCGCTTTTGAGTTGGATCGTTATATCTTCATTGAATGGAGTCATAAAGGCAGTCTTCGTGTTTTTGGGAAGGAACATGCACAGCAGATTTTTGATGAAACAACGTGTTTGACGAGAGAGGAAGTCTTCTCCTGGAATCCGTTGGAATACTGGCGTCATGCGGGTAAGGAAAAAAATCGCTGGCAAGAGAATGTCGCGGGCTGGATTGACGAAAATTGTACATTGGGGTAACGAAAGGGAGTGGACGGAATGGAGGCGCTATGGCGCGAGGAAGAAGAAGGAGCGCTCTTTTCTGCGAGAAGCAGGGAAAACGCGTGCCTTTGGGATCGACTGGAGATGCTTGTCTTCGATGAAAAGGCGCGGACACAAGGCGATGGTGTGCTGCTGCCGCATGAGAGCATCGTGCTGCTTTCCGACGAAGATGCAGAACTTCTGCAGCTGCCCGAGCGCAATCCCTACGCATTTTCCATACAAGCGAAGGGCGATCTCGGACACAACGACCTCCACTATAGTCTCGAAGTCCTGCGCAGCAACGGCGCGGTTTATATTAATCCCCGCTTTCGCGGCGCATTCCTTCATATTGACAGTGAAACCGTCTACCGCTTGAGTCTCGACCAATATCAGATTCTCTGCCTGACTCAGGAAAGCAATCAGCGCGTACCGTCGCTGCCGCGTCAAGAGCTGCAGCACTACAACCTCATACAGCTCTCGCAGGTGCAAAAGCACGCGAAAGCTGCTAAGGCAAAACTCCATGACTATCTGTCGGAGAAAAACAATAAGATCATCGTGCCGGCACGGCTCGACATCGCTTTCAAGGAAGAGGCGGACGGCGGCGCCCGCATTGCGCCGATCCTCTTAGAAGCCGATGACAGTGGCCGCCTTGCGCCTGTTGATGTCGAGGAGTTTCAAGAGGTGTTTGCAAGAAATCGCCGCGTGCACAGCATCTATCGGGGCGCGGAGCGGAACAAACACTACGTCTGCTCTGCGGAGATCCAAGACGGTCTGCAAAAGATTCAACAGACGAAGCCTTTGCGTCCCGAAGAAAAAGAGCGGTTCAAAAAACAGCCCAAGGAGCTTTTTCCCGACCGGATCTTTTGCTTCGGTGAAATGTTTACGGAAGAAGAAGCGCAGGAGATCATGGAAAATGACCTACCGCTCTTAGAGCGTCAAGATGCTGGCTGGCTGCCTGCTGAAGACAGCTTCGAAGATGCCCCCGCGCTGCAGGAAGTCCCGGAAGAAGCTGCAGTAGAGGAAAAAAGCGCCACAGCGTACTCCGATCGCGTGAAAGGTCTCGTTGACATACAGCGTCCCATATACTATGGCAGCGGGAGCAAGACGGATTGGCTGCAAGGAGAAGGAGAAGCAGCAGACGATGAAGCAGCAGATGCGCCAAAGACGCGCGCATTTGCAGAAGAAAAAGCGTCGGCAGAAGCCTCCTTGCACGAGTTATATGCCTCTGCAGAAAATATGGAAGTCGACCCTCGGCTTGCGCCGGATGCTGCGATCGCTGTTGCTGCTGTTGAGAAAAGCTCGCGCATGGCGGCAACAGAAACGCCGCAAAAAAAGCACCTGCAGGCGCTCGACATCAAGGCAAATTTTGAAAATGTGGACTATGACCCCAACCGGAAAAAACGTGAAGGCCGTGTAGACCCTCGCGCCTTACGGGAAAACATTCGGCTTCTGTCCTATCAAGAAGACGGCGTCGAGTGGCTTTTTCAAGCGTGGACACATGGCTATCGCGGACTCCTGCTCGCTGACGACATGGGACTGGGGAAAACCTTGCAGTGTCTCGCCTTCATCGCCGGGCTGAAGAAGGACAGCAGTCATGCGGCATGGAAAGAAAAGCCGATCCTCATCGTCGCACCGATCGCTCTCCTGAAGAATTGGCAGAATGAATATCAAAAATTTGTTGCCGACGATGTGTTTTCCGACATCATTTCGCTGCACGGCGCAGGTCTGCAAAATTTTGCAACGGGAGATCTCACGCCGAACGGCAAGAAGAAGCTCGAGATTCGTCTGCCGGAGGGTGCCATCGGCTTAACGACCTATGAAACGCTACGTGACTACCAATTCTCCTTTGCCGAAATCCCATGGGGTATGATCGTCATCGACGAGGCGCAAAAAATCAAGAATCCCTTCACGGGTGTCACGAAAGCGCTCAAGGCGATGCAATACGAGTACGCCGTATGTTTGACGGGTACGCCGGTGGAGAACTCATGGATCGACCTCTGGAGCATCATGGACTTCGTGCAGCCGGCGAAGCTCGGTGATTTGAAGAGCTTCCAAGGCGAATATATTGCTCCTTTGAAGCAGCTCGGCGAAGATCGGGGGGCGATCGAGAACTTGGGACGGCGGCTCAAGGAACGTCTGGCGCCTCTCTTTTTGCGCCGCATGAAAAAGGACAAACTCGACGGCATTCCGAAGAAGCATGTATTTTCTTGCCCTGAAGAAATGCCCGCGTATCAAAAAAGTTGTTACATGGCGGTACTCCAAGCCGGACGCCAAAAACTGCTTCAGCCTTTGACGATGATTGCGAAGCTGCGCGATATATCGCTGCACCCCGATCTGGGCAGCAAACAGGCGAAGGCGTTCTATGCGATGGCGCCCGATGATGTCATCGGTCAATCGGCGCGTTTGATTCGTCTGTTTGCCATACTCGAAGCGGTGCGTCAGCGCGGCGAAAAGGTTCTGGTATTTCTTGTGAGCCGCAAGATGCAGCTCATTTTGCGGCACTTGCTGCAAGAAAAATTCAAGATACAGGTCTTGCCTCCGGTGAACGGCAGTATCCACGGTGCGGCGCGTCAAAAAATCGTCGATCAGTTCAGTGCAGCAGCCGGATTCCAAGTGCTGATCCTCTCGCCGGAAGCGGCGGGCGTAGGCTTTACGATTACAGCGGCGAACAACGTCATCCATCTGAGTCGCTGCTGGAATCCAGCGAAGGAGGATCAGGCGACGGATCGCGTCTATCGCATTGGGCAGAAAAAAGAGGTCAACGTTTACCTGCCGCTTGCTTGCCATAAGGACCTTGGAAAAAGGGGCAGCTTTGATGAAAAGCTCGATGCGCTGCTCTCTTACAAGCGCCAACTTAGTGAAAATGTTCTGTTCCCCACAGAAGACAGTGCGCGTGATGGCTTGCAGCTTTTCGATGAAATCATGGGTGCCGCTGTCTCTGCTGCATCCTGCTATCATTGGACGGTGGAAGATATAGATTCGCTGAAGGGCAAGATCTTCGAGCGCGTCATTGCCGATCTCTACGATGAGATGCCGCAGCACCATGCACAAAAGACGCCGGATACGAATGACTACGGCGCCGATGTCGTTGTGCTTTTGGCGGGAGTGCAGCAAGGGCTTTTGATTCAATGCAAACATGCAGAAGACCCGCAGCGCCCGTTAGGAAATAACGGCATTCAAGAGATTGTCGCTGCGGTCAGTCACTATAAGCGAGAATATCCGGGCGTAGAATTTACGCCACTCGTCGTCACGAACGGCAGCGATTTCACGGCGGGAGCAAAAAGACTGGCAGAGGATAACGGCGTAAAACTCGTCACGCGAGCAGCGCTTGCCGGCATGTTGGCAGAATATCCGTTGGTGAAACAATATTGACGACTTCGAAAGCGGCTGCTGCAAAATATGCGGCAGCCGTTTCTTCTTGTCATGGCAGGATTTGTATAGTATAGTTATGGCATAGGGAAAGAATAGGGGGGAGCGTCTATGGAAACGAGAGTGGATCGCTGGTACAGCGAGCGCTTGCAGAGGGAGATGACGGTGCGGACGTATGGGGTGGGCGGCACGCCTGTGCTCGCTTTTCCGCCGCAGGAAATGCTCTCCGATGCGTATGAGAAGGCCGGTGTCGTCTATACGCTAGCGCGTTGGCTCGAAGGACAGCGAATCCGGCTCGTGACGGTCGAGACGATCGACGGCGAGACTTGGTTCAGCACGGATGACCGCGAGTGGCGCGCCAATCGTCAGGAAGCCTACTATGAATATATCGTGGAAGAAGTCGTGCCGTTCATGCGCTCACTCGATTGGGACGCGCATCTGCCGCTTACTGTCGGCTGCGGCTTCGGCGGCACCCATGCGGCGATCCTCTTCCTGCGTCGCCCGGAAATCTTCTCGGGTCTTGTTTCTCTCGCCGGCTCCTACGATGCCAAGACGTTTTTCGGCGGTTGGCTGAACTGGCAGCTTTACAACAACTCGCCGCTCGATTTCCTGCCCAACATGGCGAACGAGCACCCCTATGTCGAGATTTACAATACGAGGAAGCTCGTATTTTGTACGGGGCAGGGGCAGGGACTCGATGAGCCGCGCCGCACGACAGATCTTCTGCGCGGCGTGCTGCAGGACAAGGGGATTCATGCCTGGGTCGACTTTTGGGGAACGGACGTCGATTACGGCTGGGATTGGTGGAAGAAGCAGCTCGTCTATTTCCTGCCCTATGTGCTCAGGGAGTGAACGGCAGTGAAGATACAGCAGCTCTTGCTGCGTTTTTGAAAGAAAGTGAAGTGAAGAAATGGCGGATATCATAGCGGAGAACCTGCACGGCATCATCGGTGACATCCTCGCCGACTACAAGACGGATCGCATCATCGACAAGATGGACGTGTTCTGCCGCCCCGACAAGAAGTCGGTCATCGACATCCTCGACAAGCTCGTGCGCATCGTCTTTCCCGGCTACTTCAAGGACGAGCACTACCGTGTCTACAGCGTCGAGAATAATATGACGATGGTCATGGAAGATGTGGCTTATCTGCTGAACAAGCAGATTGCCATCGCCTTGCCGTGCAAATGTGCGTCTATGCAGTCGGAAGAGGTCATTGCCGATCGTGCGCAGGAGATCACGCTCGCCTTCTTTCGTGCCATACCGAAGATTCGCTCCTACATCGAACTGGATGTTCAGGCAACGTTCGAGGGCGATCCCGCAGCGTCGAGCGAGGCCGAGATCATCTACTCCTATCCAGGTCTTTACGCGATCTGCGTGCATCGCCTCGCGCATGAGCTTCATGTGCTCGGCGTGCCCGTAATCCCGCGCATCATGTCCGAGCACGCGCACAGCCGCACGGGCGTCGACATCCATCCGGGCGCGACGATCGGCAGGAGCTTCTTCATCGACCATGCGACGGGCGTCGTCATCGGTGAGACGACGGAGATCGGCGAACATGTGAAGATTTATCAGGGCGTGACATTGGGCGCTCTCTCGACGAAGGGCGGGCGTTCGCTCAAGGACAAGAAGCGGCATCCGACGATCGAGGATCATGTGACGATCTATTCGGGCGCCTCTATTCTCGGCGGCAGAACCGTCATCGGCAAGGGCGCGATCATCGGCGGCAACGCCTTCATCACGAAGTCCGTCGCGCCGGGCACACAGATCAGCGTGAAGAATCAGGAGCTGCGCTACGACAAGTTGCGCGATGAGATGGAGCAGCTCGATTTCGAGCGCGAAGCCCCGTGGTTCTATGTGATATGAACCTCACCGTTTTCTCTTGTTGGCATTTTGGATAATGTATTTTTTACAAAAACTGTTGACAAGGAAGGCTCAGAGTGCTACCATAATACATGAAGTTCATGAGAACATAAAAACTTCATATCGATTGGGTTAGGTGTCGCAAGA
>ERZ772957.1326-NODE-1326-length-16296-cov-7.367650_pt1 | contig 16296 bp, 15 predicted proteins | sample MGYA00580682_ERZ772957 | MGnify/ENA primary metagenome ERZ772957 (study PRJEB29015, sample SAMEA2737921) | human oral metagenome | biome: human oral; feature: human-associated habitat; material: dental | place: China | collected 2025 ...
GGCAGACGGGCAACATGCACACCGACTGGATACGCGTGATGACGCCCGACGGCGGGGGCTGCCGCGACGGCGTTGAGACCAACCGCGGTTTCGTTTTCATTCCCGAGGTGGGCGACCACGTGCTGGTGGGTTTCCGCCATGGCGACCCAAACCGCCCCTACGTGATGGGCAGCCTGTTCAACGGACGGACGGGTAAGGGAGGGTTTGCCGAGAACCATCTGAAAAGTATCCGAACACGTAGTGGGCATGCCATAGAGTTGGATGACGCCCCGGAATCTTTGGGCATTACCATTAAAGACAACAAAGGGAACTCTGTGCATATTGATTCTGCCGAAGACAGTATTGTCGTCAATGCCGAAAGGGACATAACGTTCAACGCAGCCGAGACGTTTACGGTGAATGCAAAAAACTTGAATCTGAATGTAGAGGAGAATGCAATAGAACGTGTGGGGAAAGACAAAGTTTCGACCATAGGGAATAAAGTCTCTTTGGAGGCAACTGAAAAGGAAGAGGAAATTAGTAATGATTCAAGCATTAACATTGGTGGGCTCTCTTCTCAAACGGCAGGAGAAATTGTGCAATCGGCAACTTCTGGCGATGCGGCAATAACTGCAGAAGGCAAGGCTTTGCTCCAGGGAAAAGACGATGCCCGCATCTGTAAAGGATAAAAATATTATGAGTGGAAAAGCATTTAACAGTTTTGTATACGATCTCGCAGCCAGAGTTCCGGTACAGAAGACAGGAGCCAAAGTTGTCGTTCAATTCCGTACCTCTGGCAGCTATCTGGGTGAGTATGGCTTTGATTGGATTCGCATGGGCGACTCTGGACGTCGAGGGGACACATGGTATGCCGACATTATGGGCGACAAATTTATTACAGTCATAGTTAATGACAAAAAAAAGAGACTTGTATTAGTAGATAAGACTAAGAGGGTTTATAACGCGTATGCTTTTCGCTATTTTAGATCTAGGCGTTTTTCTATACCTTGGAAACGGCAGGGGGCTAATCCTTATATCTATATAGCCCCTGTTATGACATTGTGGAAAGGTGCGAGTGCAAAACTGTCCCTGAAAGTAGAGGTAAAAGAGCCTGCGGTGAAAATTGTGTATCAATGCCAAACTGATGGAATCTTTAGGCTAAGCAAGGAGTCGGTCCCAACACTAGGCAAGGGGAAACATACCCTACCAGACGAACTTGTTATTACTTGTTTAAAGGAATTTTCTAGAGATCAGGAGATAAAGGTCTACGCCTATGATGAAAACAATGTGAAACATCTTGCAGGTAAGCTCATCGTAAAAGCTAATGACAAGAAACACCAAAGAACGATCAATGTGGTTGCTGTGCAGATCAAATTTAACAAAATAGAACCTGTTCCTAACACATCAAACAGTGTAACGAAATTGAATAAAATATTAAGGCAAGCTTATGTCAACTTAAATATACGCAATGTAAAGCTAGACATTGAACAGGCGTTAAAAAATAAAGAAACAAGTAATTACTTTACCCCAGATGGAGGGATCTATGGTAGTTCGATAATTAATAATGACTTATATATGTTTCTTAATGCAGAATTTTCCAAGAAATTTCCACAGTACAATAGCTATTTTAAATTGTATTATATAAACCGAATGTGCTTTGATGATGCATCAAGGGAAGAAATGAAGATATACGGGAAAGCCCGCCACCTGCCTTCCCTTGAGGTAATTATTCCCTTTAGAGGTTTGAAAGACAATACGGCTGCTCATGAGTTGCTACATTGTATAGGTATTCCACACTGTTTTAGTGAAGAAAATCAAAAAAGGTTTCATGTTGCCTTTAAAGAGAATCTCACAGACAACATAATGGATTACTCGGATATAAACAGCCATATTCCGACAATCGCGACATGGGAATTTCAATGGAACGAGATACAGAATAAGTTGTCTCATTAATACGTAGGGAAATGATAAAATTGTTTTTAATAATCACATCGGCCTTTTTTACTGCATGCGTGTCGCGTGCACCGCAAAAGGCCACTACGAAAAAGAAGAATCGTATGACTTGTTTTGAAAGGCTTGATACGGCTGAGGCCAACAAAAGAATACTTGAATGTAGTGAAAAGGAAGAGATGGAGTTTCCCAAAGAACAATTTCTGAGTCCGTTCCGCTACTGCCAACACATCGATTCTATGGGATGTACTATATCTGTGACAAATAATATAAGGAGGCAGAGAAAAGGAAATCTATTTGGGAGATATGGACGTTGTTTTTACGAGTGACAACATTCAAGGCATGGACGAACATTACTTTGAATATGTTTGTACAATGCTTAGGAGTAAAAGACCGTTTGCGATTTTTTAATAAGGCCTATCATATAGTTAAAGAAAAGTTGGTGCGTATGGAGAAAAACATACAATACCTCAATGAGGTGCGTCTAAGGGTATATTCTGAAAAGGAAGTAGTCTCGGAAAATGCTTTCTCCATTGAGAGTTCACTTCTTATTCAGGAAGATGTTCCACAGTCTTCACTTGTGTCAAAGAGCCGGGTGTCTTTAGAAATGTCGACATCCAATGTTGTTATGGACTTAAGCAAATCTCTAGTGAAATCGACTGATTTACTTCAAAGGTGCGCCTACCGATATGATGGGTTACAGATTGGTGTAGATGATGTAGGCGGCGTTGAAATTAAGAATGGACAGGACCTAGCCAGGCAGTGGGCAGCCATACGTTCGTTGTTGCAGTCTGATTACAAAGGATGGGTTGTAGATGATTACCTCATGAGAATCAGCAACGCAATGGTTTCCCCCGAAGTATGTGGCACACCGATAAACAATTATTTCTATTACGGCCTGATGTTTGTGGGCACTCCCTATGATACGTCGGCAGGATGGAGTAGAACACAACAGGTAATGCTGTCTGATTTTGATGACGTCATATTCGAGGAGACGCTACGGCATGAGAAGAATTTAGGCAACAGCCGCTGTTTTTCCATCACAGGAAAATCTTTGGGTGAGCCAAACCATTGTAAGGTGAACAAGTATTACGGTCGGACACAAATACCCACGGGGAGTCTTTTCCCCGATTGGGTGCAACTGGAGGTTGACTATACGAAAGAAGACCGCAGTGTGTATTGGAAATACGAACTAACACGACAGGAGGAAGAATAGCTTATGGATTTCGATGTGAACAAACCTGCCAACCAAGAGAACCTCGCTGAAAACGAAAATCAGCGGCAGGAGGAGAAGGAACGCAAATGGCGCGATCCCAATGAAGATGTGAAATATGTCTGCGAGGGGGCAAAGGTTCAGTGTAGATATTGCAGCTCTCCCTTGGCCTCACTTAAGGTTACGGCAGAGAGCGTGATGCTGCAAGACAAGCCTTGGGCAACAGTAGGCGACAATAATGGGCAGGCAAACTTGGGCTTTACGGGCATTTGCACGCATCCCAAATGGGGAAACCACAAGCCACCCTGCAAAGCCGTCATCAGTTTGGGACAATGGGCGAACTGTTCGGGAACCATCATTGGCAACCATCACGCACTTTTGGTCAAATCTACCATTAGATGTATGGTTAGTGGAGAGAATTTAAAGATTGTTCATAGCGGGCAAACAGCGACTTTAAGTAAAATAAATCCTCTTGATAAAAGAAATGCTGTTATGGAAATTAAAGTTATCACTCCCCTTGACAAGGGCTCGCATAACGACGGAACAAACAAAATAACCAATTTAGGGTTTGTTTATGGAGAAACTTATACATTAGAAGCTACTGCATTTTCTAATGGAATCCCAGATGACAAGGACATAAAATGGGAAGCGGGGTTTATATTCTCCAATGGAAATACGGGAACCGTCTGTTATAAAGGAAAACCCGACAGGTGGCATGCCACAGGTAGGAAAGTGGAATTTTCTGTAACCGAATTGAGCCTGCTCGGTGGCACCATAGTTTTTTATGCCTACATAGGTAGTCCAAAGCAAGAGGCCTCCTTGGAGATATGGGTGCATTACAGATTTAGATATTTTGATTTTGCAACCGTAAGTGACGAAATAGAGAAGCGTATAGCAGATCCTTGGCTGGTAGATCAAAACAGTACGTCCCTTTGTGGAATGGCTGCCTTATTCTATGTCTTCATTAAGAACAACCCTACGATGTATAAAAGCCTCGTAACCGACATTCACCATAAAGGAGTTGCAACTTATAACGGTTACGTAGTAGAGCCTTATGGCGAATCAAAGGAATTTATGTACAACATGAACCCCTTTGGCAATGATTATCCTCACCAGATAGAGCAAGTAAAAGATAAGGGCAGTGGTAAGTTGAAAGACACGATTAAGCGAATGCCCATGGCAGATTGGCTATCTTTGGCGGTGTTACGTTCACATGAAAGTTTGCGTTGGGAAATCCTTTCCCCCAATTCATCATCTAGAGGATGCGAATATATAGAGAAAGTCATTCCATATAGTGGCGAAATGGAGCAGTCTAGCATGGACAGTCTCGCTGCAGTTAATTGGCCTTCCATGATGGAACGGCTGTGCAAGCAATTTCTCGGCTATCCTGTGGTAAATTCCGTTGGACTCTCTTTGTTTCTTTTGCTGCAAAAGAAGCATCCTTTGCGTGGTCGGCTCAATGATTGTTTCTTTGATTCAGACTTAGAGCATCTACAGGATATGGAAAATGCTTACAAGAACGGGGCAGAGATCATCATGATGATTGATTCGCAGATGTTTGACGATATTGTATCCTATTCATACAATGACTTGTTTACCACATCGCATTGGATAGTATATGAAGGAAATCTGAAATTTTATGATAAACAAGGCAGAGATACCACTAGTATTAAGGATGCGGCCAGTCTTTCATTTGATTTCTTTACGTGGGGAATGGAGCCAAATGGCATTATGGCAACACTCCATCACCCTAAGATTTCCATAGATTGCTTTAAAAGTACATTTTACGGCTATGTACGGCTATGTCGTTTGTTTTTAGCTCATAATTAAAAACAGAAGCTTATGAGAAATATATTATGGTGTCTCCTAATCCTAACGTTGATATTAGGATGCTCCAAAGATAAGTGCAGCTATGACAGAGAGATTAGCTTTATTTTCATCAATGGATGGTACGCGCCACAGGTTCCACATCACGGGATTGTCTACTCGTATGAGAAAGGCTCTGGATTTGTCAATCCCATTGATTCCGTTTCCATCACTTCGTTTGAGAAATCAACCCGACCATCAATCTTCGATAAAGACACTGCCGGCTTTTCTTGTTTGGTGTGCAGCCTAATCGAAACGGAACAAATCGACCACAACCATGAACTCCGCATAGTTGTGGATGATACTTTGTTTTATGATATTTCAAAGCAGAAGCTATCTATGGTAAAACTCTCGTATTGGACTATGGGTGGTCCGATGGAATGGAGTGTTGTGTCATCACTATCCGTTAATGGACATGATGATGAAAACCCAACACCTGAGGGTTCTTTGAGCATATCTAATAAGTACGTAAGAATACAAAGGAAATGAAAAGTCTAATCCATCAACACATACACGCATATCTGTTGCATGTTTAAAATACACTTTCTATGGGTAAATTACTGCAAGTAGTAAAAACAATTTAACACTGAGGTACGTGTAATAAGCAGTATAAAAAGAATGTAATTATGACAAAAAACCAACGACAAATAAATAATTTGAAATACGGCATAATGATACCCTTTCTCTTTTTGATAATCACTAATGCTGTAGGGCGGCAATTAAAGGGTAAGAACATGAAAGGGATAGTTCCTAAGGGATATGTTGTTACAGCGGTAAAGGTGTTACCTCAAAATCATTATTTACTAATTACTGAACAACAACAAAAGGTAAAAGATTACTTTCATTTTCAGATTCCCATTATCCTAATTAAAGATAGTGTTGGATTTGTCATCAATAAAGGTCAATATGTAACATCAGGTCTTGTCCCTTGTGGAAATGAAGGTTTTAGAGAAGTGCGTGTAAAAGGAAATGCCTTTACCATAGTAGATGATCTCTGTGGGGATGGGCTGCATATTTATTCTTATGTTACCTTTCGCTATAATTATCAATTAAAGAGTTATGTGTTGTCGGATTATAGAAAAACATTGACTTCTGGTGGAAATGATGATAGCAGCTCTTCTGTTGATGTCCTGTATATAATAAAAAGGGTTTAAGATTTGGTAAAGTTACCGCCGATACCCTACTTTCGTTCAAATTATCTCCTCAGAGTGAGGGATTGTATAAGCGATTTGTAGGAAAGAAGTAAAGAAATGCTGTTATGGAAATTAAAGTTGTCTCTCCCCTTGACAAGGGCTCGCATAACGACGGAACAAACAAACCAACCAAATTAGGGTTTGTTTATGGGGAAACTTATAATAAATAAGTATCATTAAAAATATAATTCGAATGAAAAGATGTCTCTTTGTCTTAATTTGCTTATTGTTGTTTTCTGCATGTATAAAAAAGCAATGCAAGTATGAATACCCAATTGACGCAATATACGTATTGAATTGGGGGGAACGACCGATACCCAACAAAGGTGTTGCTTATATATATAAGAAAGGTACGAATTTTGCAGAACTTATTGATACCGTTAGATTCTATGCGCTAGCAAGAGGGATTACAGACTCAACAAATTTGGCCTGTATCTTAAATTCTAAAAAACTAAATCATCTGAATGATATCCGGGTTGTTTTAGACGACACGTTGGTATATGACATTTCTAATATTGGAATAGAAAAATTCTTAGATACAAGACGCTGGGGAATGTGTGGACCCATAGAACGGGACATCATACCATCACTGCTTGTAAATGGATACGTCACTAGGGACACGACTGTTCCAGGCGAACTTGCTTTCCCCCAAGAATGTAGGCGTATCATTAGAAAACGCTGATGTGTATAGAAACTGGGAATGTGTTCTTAACACGAGTAACGTACAATGGTAAAGAATCGTGTGCAGGACAGAGCTTAGACGGATTTGGAATGGGCATTGTGTTTTTTTGCGGAGCTGCTCTAATGACCAGTTGATTGTACATAAGGACTACAATAGGAATAACATAAAACATAACGACAATGAAGAGTATAATTTTTGTTCTTATTACAATTGCTGCACTATCTTCGTGCAAGGGAGAATGTAAGTATGATGAACCAATTGAAGGTTTCTTTGTAACGCACTGGGAAGAGGCTCTTCCAAGACAAGGGAAAGTCTATTCTTTTAAAGCAGGGACAAACTTCACTGACCCCATCGATTCTTTTAATCTTCCTGTCATTGAAAGGATTCATGGGTATCCAGATTGGATATCTTTCACTTTAAGAGGAAAGAAACCTACCCATAGGAACGACATTCGTTTGGTTTTAGACGATACATTAGTCTACGACATATCAGACATAACTCTTTCGTGGTTTGTCGATCAAAGGCATTGGACAATGGGAGGCCCACGAGAATACTGCATTGTTTCTTCACTAAAAGTGAACGGGCGTATAGTAAGAGGCACCATTGATGTTGGTTATTTGAGGTTTCCACGTGAATATGCACGCGTACTTAAAGAATTGCTACGCCTACAAGAGCAATACAACGTTCCAATAAGGCACAAAATGGTGAAAGAGTGAAAGAGGATCGCGACTATCAACTCGTTAACTCATCCACTCGTCAACGGGTTAACTGGTCAACTGGTTAACGGGTTAACTCCTTAACTTGTCAACTTGTTCTCTTGTCAACTCAATCAACTCCGCCGCTCCCCTCTCTGCATGAAGAGAGGTTGAGGCGACGTTGGTTGTGTCTGCCGGGCAGAAATCGAAGCGACTCTTCACCGCATCAACTTCTATTGTCCGAAGCAACCAAGGAGGAAAGTTCTTTTTTCTTAACACACGTACAGCTCGTTAGAAAAGCGAACTGGGGAGCAAGCATTCGCCACAACGAGGTTAACAACACGCTTGCAATATTGCAAAAACCGTTAAGAATGCGAAAGACTGGGCGAAAAAGGCAACGGACAGCCGAAAAAAAGAGAACATAAAAACAGGCTGATGCGGACAGTTTATAGAAGGCGAAGCTTCTCCGTTTTGCACATTCTGCATGAATATACACTGTAAGAACAACGCCCAAACAACATCCTTAATAATGTTAACGCGCCGATATTTATGTCCAAGCAAGAGTAACAAATGTTAATAAAAACTAACCAAAAACATTACAAATGCACCGCTCTTTCGCGTGTTACAAAGGGATTGAAGGAACAGGTCACATGTTGTTAAGCATGTTAATCAATACTGAAAAAATAGCGAAACATGATGCCGTTAGATAAAAATTCGCTATATTTGCATCGTCTTTTGATAAACACCTATCATCAACCATACAAAAATGGTTTAACAAGCGAATGTATATACCATTATTTATTCGCCCACGTTGTACCTAAAAAAAGTAAAATGAAACTGAAAAGAACAATTAAAACGATTGCTTTTACAGCATTTCTCTCAATGTGCGCCACACCATTGGCCGCGCAAGACCTACTCGCCAGACAAGCACCGGTAGACCGAAAGATGAAATCGGTAGACACCCTTGCCCTACAAAGCATCCTAAAAAGGGAGGCGGCCCAATCGCCGGCTGCAAACCTTTACGAGACGTGGGACAACACACACACGCACCACATAACGGCTTTGCCCGACTCGTTCCTCATCAACCTACGTCATTTCTGCATGCCAACACCCAGCCGAGTTGTAACAAGTAACTTCGGAAGTCGTTGGGGCCGCCAACATAAAGGCTTAGATATAAAGGTTTATATTGGCGACACCATACGCGCAGCATTCTCTGGCAAGGTGCGCATCGTGAAATACGAGGCTGCGGGGTACGGGAAGTACATCGTAATTAGGCACCCCAACGGATTGGAAACCATATATGGACACCTTTCCAAACAATTGGTAACTGAAAACGAGGAAGTAAGGGCCGGCGAACCGATTGGACTTGGCGGAAACACGGGCCGAAGCACGGGTTCGCACTTGCACTTCGAAACACGACTGTGCGGTGTGGCGCTTAACCCTGCACTCTTCTTTGATTTCAGGGCACAAGACGTGGTGGCCGACAACTATATGTTCCGCCGCTCCACCTACGAAATGGCATCGTCTGAGGCCACCAGGCTACGCGGCGTGTCGGGAAATGGCGGATATAACCGCGAAGATGTGTACGGAAAGGTGGGCCGAGACAGGGACGACAACCCACAAACACCTCAATACAACGCTGCCGAAAAACTCTATCATAAGGTGGCATCGGGCGAAACACTGGCATCTATCGCCGAAAAGCGTGGTGTTAGCATAGACACCATCTGCCGTCTCAACCACATGCGCCGAAACGATAAGATTAGGCCAGGCCAAATATTACGCTATTCGTAAAGAAAGATAACACATTAGATTTAAGACACTATAAAAACGCAACAATGGCGGATAAGCAGTGATGTTTGTCCGCCATTGGCATTCAGGTCTCACCCCCAGTCCCTCCCCAAGGGGAGAGGGAAGTGACATGTATGGCTTATTTAACCGCTTAAACAACAGGAATGGTTTAAACCGAAATCGGCCATTACGAATTTTCAAAAGCAAAGTGTTAGAGAAATCTCCCTCTGATATTTGAAATACGACCCGCGAATTAACCCTTTGCGCGTGTTCAGTTATTCCTTTTCCAAAATGAAAGCAGATTTTTCTAACAACCGATTTGGGTTAAAATGCCACACCATATTCATCTTCACATCTCGCCTTTCTCCACCCTTTTTCATCTTTTGCCACCCCCATTAGCCCATCGGCTTATCTTTCGAAACACACCTTATTAATATAACGTTGCAACTGATGAAGCAACATCCAGCTTGGCCCGTCCATCAGCAGGGCCAAGGCTTTTTCGTTTTCTTTCTTGTAAAATCACTAAGTTTACACTACCTTTGCATATAGAAACACAATCGCATCAATATGGCAAAACGTAACATCGCCGTCGTTTTGGCGGGCGGAGTGGGAAAAAGATTGGGCATGACCACACCCAAACAGTTCTTCAAAGTGGCTGGAAAGATGGTTATCGAACATACGGTTGACGTGTTCGAACGAAACGCGCACATCCACGAAATATCCATCGTAAGCAATGCCATGCTCATTGCGGACATAGAAAACATCGTATTGAAAAACGGGTGGACCAAAGTAAAGCGCATACTTAAAGGCGGAAACGAGCGCTACGAGTCGAGCCTTTCGGCCATCAAAGCCTACGAAAACGAGCCGGTCAACCTTATTTTCCACGATGCCGTGCGCCCATTGGTTAGCCAACGCATTCTGAACGATGTGGTGGACGCGCTGCAAAGCTACTCGGCCATCGACGTAGCCATGCCTTCTGCCGACACCATTATCGAGGTGGATGGCGACTTTATCAGTCATATCCCCGACCGTTCGCGCCTTCGTCGCGGACAAACACCGCAAGCTTTCGCGCTCGAAGTCATCAAAGAGGCTTACGAAAAGGCACTGCTCGACCCCAACTTCAAGACCACCGACGACTGCGGAGTGGTGAAAAAATACCTGCCGCAAACGCCCATCTACGTTGTAGAAGGCGAAGAAAGCAACATGAAACTTACCTACAAGGAAGACACTTACATGCTAGACAAGCTTTTTCAGCTGCGCAACAACGAGGCCGAACGCATCGACCTATCCCAAGTTTCGCTTGCGGGAAAGGTGGCTATCGTGTTTGGAGGAAGTTATGGCATCGGTGCAGACACGGCTAAGATGTTAGTTGAACGAGGTGCAAAGGTGCATTGTTTCTCGCGCAGCAGCAACGGCATAGACGTTGGGAACAAAGAAGACGTGGAGCGAGCCTTTGCAGAGGTGGCGAAAGAAGAAGGACGAATAGACTACGTGGTGAACACGGCAGGATTGCTACAAAAAGAGCCTTTGGCCACAATGAACTATGCCGACATCGCTTACAGCGTACAAACCAACTACATGGGAACGGTTAATGTGGCTCTCGCCGCCTATCCCTACCTCAAACAAAGCGGTGGGCGCTTGGTGTTTTTCACCTCTTCATCATACACACGCGGTCGCGCTTTTTACAGCATCTACTCGTCTACCAAGGCCGCCATTGTTAACTTTGTGCAGGCCGTTGCGCAAGAATGGGAGGCCGACGGCATTCGCATCAACTGCATCAACCCCGAAAGAACGAAGACACCCATGCGCGTAAAGAACTTCGGAATAGAACCCGACGACACCCTACTGGCATCTGAAAAGGTGGCCGAGGCTACCTTGCGCACCCTGCTTTCGGACGATACGGGACTGGTGATAGACGTTAGGAGGGCGCACGATGACCGCTAACACGCCCCTCGAACGTTTCAAACAACGCCATCTTCGCGCCTGTCAGCTTAAACAACTGACCATACTCGAAGCCATACACGACATCTGCCAACGCCACACCATACCCTATTGGCTAGACGGCGGCACGCTGTTGGGGGCGGTAAGGCATGGCGGTTTCATCCCTTGGGACGACGATATAGACATAGCCATGCACAAGGCCGACTTGCTACGCTTTGTGGAAGTGGCGCAAAAGGAGTTGCCTAAGGGCCTTATTGTGCAGTCGCCACTGATAGACAAGCACCTGAAAGAGCCCATAACCAAGGTGCGCGACCTCAATTCGTTCTTCGTTGAACCAGGCGACGACTTCTCACACAACTACGAAAAGGGGCTCTTTGTAGACATTTTTCCATTTGTTGCCTACCCCACCCTTTCGCGTAAGCTTGTTAAAAAACTAACGCTTGGCATCTCGCGCAGCTATTCCATCCTGCACAAAGCCCACCATTACAGCCTCCGTTCGTTTACCGAATTCTTTTGGTTCGGCGCAAAATACGCCGTCTGCCGCTCCGTCTGGGCCCTGCTATGTGCCCTAAACCGCAACCGCGACACTTACATTTCCAACATCCTACACAACAACGGCTACGGCATCATGCACCGCCAAGACAGCATTTTCCCCCTAACCGAAATCACTTTCGAGGGCAAACGATTCATGGCTCCCTGCAATCCCGATGCCTACCTGCAAGACCTCTACCGCAATTACATGGACATTCCACCCGTAGAGAAACGCAAAATCCACGCCATTTTTGTGTTAGAAACGCTGGAAGAAGAGGGTGAAGAAGGGATATAACACCGTTCAATATATACAACACTAGCAACCAATCTCTAACTAAGGCAGGCTCAATACGCATTTAAACCATACAAAGAAACGATCTGCTACAAGCATGCCGCGTTTACAATAATTGAGTCTATGTACATCTTAATAATATACAACACAAAAGAAGTAGGAAATGGATACCCCAAAAATACAACAATACAAAAATGCCTTTGATTTAATAGCCAAAGAAATCAAAGACGATGCTAACAATACCATTGAGGTTTGGTACGCGCGTGAGCTACAACAGGTGTTAGGTTACACCCGCTGGGAGAACTTCGTTGTCGCTATTAGCAGAGCAATAGAATCTTGTAAGACATTGAAAGTCAACGTTGACGATCATTTTCGTGAGGTCACGAAAATGATACCAACAGCCAAAGGGGCGCACCGCGGGGTACAAGACTTCATGCTAACTCGTTATGCCTGCTATCTTATTGCCCAAAATGGAGACCCCAAGAAAGAAGAAATAGCCTTTGCACAAAGCTATTTTGCACTTCAAACACGAAAAACAGAGCTTATTGAAGAAAGGCTACAGCAAATTGCCCGACTAGATACCCGCGAACGTCTGCGCTCATCCGAGAAACAGCTAAGCAGGAACATATACGAACGAGGCGTTGACGAGAAGGGCTTTGCACGAATACGTTCAAAAGGAGATCATGCCTTGTTTGGTGGACTCACTACCGAACAGATGAAGCAACGATTAGGAATCAAGAGTGGTGCATTGGCTGATTATCTCCCAACACTAACTATCGCGGCTAAAAACCTTGCCACAGAAATGACCAATTACAATGTAGAGCAGAAAAACCTTCATGGCGAAAACCGTATAACAGCAGAGCACGTTCAAAACAACCGCAGTGTTCGAGGAATGCTTGGACAAAGAGGTATCAAGCCAGAAGAGCTACCACCGGCCGAAGACATTAAGAAAGTGGAGCGGCGTGTTGCAAAAGAAGAGAAGAGTATAATTAAGAAAACACCCAAGCTACCCAAAGGGAATAGTTAACACTAATGGATTGAACGCCTTGCAGTTTCTTTACCGAACAAGGCATAAACACAAAAAAATATGATCATAGAAAATATACTTCAAGTTGGAGATGCATCTGACAACGGGCAGGTAACCATTGTAGACGAAGACAGACTGTGCTATCTTGTAAGATCGGAGAGTAGAGGAGCCATTGGACTTCGCACTATTTCAAAGGCCTTACTCAATGAATATGTTGCCTTTTTCGGCGAAAATCCCGACGCGACTCCAACCGACGCAAGGGACTTATTATGTGGTAAAAGCGACATAGACAAATATGAATACGGCTATACCTCCACCTTATCTACAATGGCAAAGATGGTTATTGCCAACTCAGGAAAGACACCTTCAACCATAGACAATAGGCGGAAAGCTCCCAATGTCTATCAACAGATTTTCTATGGTGCACCTGGCACGGGTAAATCTAATACTATCAAACGGAATGTAGACAATGAAAAGAAAATCTGTTTCCGCACAACTTTCCATCCTGATAGCGACTACTCAACCTTCGTCGGAGCCTATAAGCCCTCAATGAAACCAACAGGAGCCGCTCTCGCCTCTGGCGAAAAAGAAGAGATTATCACCTACAAGTTTGTCCCCCAAGCCTTCACTAAGGCCTACGCAGCTGCGTGGAACACCACCGAAGACGTGTTCTTGGTTATCGAGGAGATAAACCGCGGCAACTGCGCACAAATATTTGGCGACCTATTTCAGTTGTTAGACCGCAAAGGGGGCAAGTCCGAATACCCCATTGAAGCCGATACCGACCTGGCCAACTACTTGAAAGAGGCCTTAGACAAAAGCCCACGCACAGACATCCCACAAGAAGTAAAGAGCGGAGAAAGGCTTATGTTGCCCCAAAATCTCTACATTTGGGCAACGATGAACACCAGCGACCAATCGCTATTCCCCATCGACTCGGCCTTCAAACGCCGCTGGGATTGGGTGTATATCCCCATCAAGCCCCATGCCGAAGAGAACTACAAGATAAAGATTGGCAACGAAACCTACGACTGGTGGGGCTTCTTACAGAAAATAAACAGCGTGATAGACGACACCACCCACTCGGAAGACAAGAATCTGGGATATTTCTTTGTGAACACCGAATCAAAGACCGTATGTGCCGAAAAGTTCGTCAGCAAGGTGTTGTTCTATCTTTGGAACGACGTGTTTAAGAACTATGGGTTCGACCACAGCATCTTTACCGACAACCTAGGTGTGAAGTTCACCTTCTCCGACTTCTTTAACGAGGATGGAACGCCCAACACAAACCGAGTTAACGACTTTCTAAAAAAGCTAGACAACGAAATAGATAAAGAACACTCTTTTATCGAAATCACCAGTACTGAAACGGAAAACCAAGGACTGCCAAACACCAACGAATGAGGATTCTAATTGAAGAACACCCCTACCAAGCCACCGAAGACATTCTCAAAGTGGTGAGCGAACTTGGCCCCACCATAGGCGTCGGCGGCAAAGTAAGCATTGGATATGTGGGCTACTACTACAATGCCAACATACAAGACTGCGTGTTTATCCTGCCAAAGGTGCTGTTAGACGAGCAGGGGCGAGCCTTCCAGAAGTACAATCCCGAAGACATCGTCCACCTTGAAGACAGAAACAACCCGCTGAACGAAGAAGAACGGCACTTTGTGTACGAACTTTCCGTGTGGATATACCGCGCCATCTGCGTTTTTAAGGAGCGAAACAAAGACACACAAATAGTGCTGCACGAACGTATGGCGCAGATTGGGCACGCACAACGCCGCATGAGCAACACCTTTTTAGACATACTGCTTTCGCTCATTCAGTTCAACCAAGACAACCAAGACTTTTTCTTCTTCACCATCAAGAACCTACATAGCGGACACAACAAGATAAACTGGACCAAGACCATCGCCCACTCGCAAGCCTACTTGCAAAGCAACAGACCCGTGTATCTCCATCCAATGAACAAGCGCAGGCAAGTAAACTTCGACGAGGAACTGATGGTTATCTATTTCTCCATACTCAATTACATTCATCACGAATATGGTTTCCCTTTCGAAACCCAATGCCATTACGACACCATCAGCAACCAGCAGTTTGCCAGCTACCTCAAAGGAATGGGCAAAACGCGCCTGCAACAAATCAGATACAAGTACTTTTCAGACAAAGCCTTGGAGCTTTGGAACCTCTGCTTTGCCTTTTTCGACGAAGCCAGACAAATTGTTGTGAACACCAAGCAGCGCGAATACCTCTTGGTAAAGAGCTTCGAAATTGTGTTCGAAGACATCATCGACGAACTGATTGGCAGCAAAAACAACGAGCTGCCAACCGAATTGAAAGACCAAGCAGACGGAAAACAAGTAGACCATATCTATCGCTACAAGGCTCTTACCGAGACTAGCACAGACAACATCTACTATATTGGCGACTCCAAATACTATAAGCGCAACACGCGCATCGGCAAAGAAGCACTCTATAAGCAATTTACCTATGCCCGAAACGTGGTGCAATGGAATCTCAACCTCTTTCTCGACGACAACCGAAAGGCAGAACAAAAGGTGGAGCTGCAAGCAGGTACGGGCATGCTCCGCGACGAAACGACCGAAGGCTACAACATCATACCCAACTTCTTTATCTCTGCAAAGCAATGCGATTTGGAGATGCACAGCGACATTACGTGGGTAGACCGAGAGGACAAAGACTTCACTTCGCGCCAATTTCGCAACCGCCTGTTCGACCGCGACACGCTCCTTGTCTGCCATTACGATGTGAATTTCCTTTACGTAGTGGCCTTATACGGTCGAAAAAACGAAGGGATGAAAACCGCTTGGCGCGAAAAGGTGCGTGCACAGTTCAGAAAAGAGATACAAAGCATGCTGGACAACCATTTCCAATTCCACATCATGACCCCGCGAAAGTTTGTTGACGGCGAGGAAGTGCTACGCCAAAACTTCAAACAAGTGTTGGGAAAGGTGTTCAAACCCTATCCCAACGCCCCCAACCAACAATGTTTCTACTCGCTTGCCTTAGAAAGACCAGAGACCATTAACGACCCAAAACTAAGGGCAACAACCATCGAAGAGAACCAAAACATTAAACAACTGCTGGGCGAACACTTTGAGATATTGGAATG
>ERZ772957.1328-NODE-1328-length-16270-cov-9.710453_pt1 | contig 16270 bp, 19 predicted proteins | sample MGYA00580682_ERZ772957 | MGnify/ENA primary metagenome ERZ772957 (study PRJEB29015, sample SAMEA2737921) | human oral metagenome | biome: human oral; feature: human-associated habitat; material: dental | place: China | collected 2025 ...
CAATCGTAGATGATGATCAAAACATCTTTTCAACAGGTCAAAAGCAATTGATTTCGATCGCTCGAACCCTTTTGACCGATCCTCAAGTGCTGATCTTGGATGAGGCTACCTCCAATGTTGATACGGTGACTGAGAGCAAGATCCAGAGTGCGATGGAGGCTATTGTGGCAGGCCGAACCAGCTTTGTCATTGCTCACCGCTTAAAGACTATATTGAATGCAGACCAGATTATTGTCTTAAAAGATGGGGAAGTCATTGAAAGAGGCAATCATCATGAATTGCTGCATCTAGGCGGCTTCTATTCTGAGCTCTACCACAATCAATTTGTGTTTGAATAAATATATACAGAAACGGAGATATTCCATGAGGATACCTTCGTTTTTTGTTTTTGATATTCATTTATCTTGCCCTAAAAATCAGAAGATAAAAAAGTTTGTCGTTTATCCTCTGATTGATTAGAGGATTCAAGAAACGTTTTGCTTTTTCGCTTGATTATAATATAATAAACGTAGGTGAACTGTTAATAAGTATAGGTGACTAGGAGATGGGAATGGGATTAAGTAAGGGGAAAAAGAGGATTCAGACTTGCCAGAAATGTGCTCTCTGGTCTATTTTTGTGCTGGTAATCTGTTGCCTTACTTTTATTTATTCTAAGGCTAGTATGCCCGATAGCAATCAAATGAAAATCGGGGCGACCTATATGACCATGAACAATGATTTTTATCAAACCTTGAATGCTGAATTGGAGAAAAAAACCAATCAACAGGGGAGTCGGCTCTATGTTCGTGATTCGGAGTTAGATGAGAAAAAGCAGAGCCAGCAAATTGCTTATTTTATCAAAGAGAAAGTGGATATCATCGTCATCAATCCAGTAAAGAGTGACAGCCCAGCTATTATCAAGGCTTTGAATAAAGCTAAAAAAGCGGGTATTCGCATTATCGTGGTAGATGCGCCAATGAGCAAGCAAGTAGCTGTTGACACGACTATCGTGTCAGATAACTATCAAGCGGGAGTTTTGATTGCTAAAGATATGATGAGTCGGCTTTCCGAGGCGAATATTCTCTTGCTTGAACATCAGAATGCCATCTCAGCTATGGATCGGCTACAGGGCTTTCTGGATACCATCAAGGGACATCCCGGCTATCGAATCGTTTCTCAGCTGGAGACTTTGGGACAGACCGAAGAAAGCATGCCCCAGGTCAAAAATGCCTTGGATAATGGCTTGGAATTTAACGTTGTCATGGCTCTTAATGACCGTGCAGCAATCGGTGCCTTGGCAGCAATCAAGGATCAAGGTGTAGCAGAAAAAATTTATATTTATGGAGTTGACGGTTCTCCAGATATTAAGAATTTTTTAGCCAATACGAACGACATTCAAGGAACAGTGGCCCAGTCGCCTATTCAGATGGGACGAAAGGTGGCAGAAGTGATTGAGCTGCTGCGGGAAGAGAAGTCGTGTGATAGACAGTATTTGATACCAGTCCGCTTGATAAACAAGGACAATATCAGCGAGTATATAGTTACAGGGTGGCAGTAATGAAACCAAACAAAAGCATTTTTTACAGTAAAATAGCTCTGATGGTCATCAATTTTATAGCCATTGTCTATAATGCTTCGATTTACCTCTTTGCAACCAATTATGTCGTAACAAGAGGCTTCAGTCACTCGCTTTTGGAACGTTTGGATGCCATTCCAGGATCTCCCAGTTTCATTTTTCTGATTTCCATTATCTTTTATGCCTGCCTATTGCTGGTGATGTACTATCGGGAAAAGCACCCCAATCAGCTATCCGTTTACGATAAGGTGACCATGATTGAGATTTTGCTGATGTTGGTCATCTTTACTGCCCTGCATTCGTCTTACAATGGGCTGATTCTTCTCGTCTTTGCAGATATTTTCTATGGATCTAAAGAGTTCAATGCCTCCAAGGATAAAAAATACTGGTTTTCCTTTATTATCTTGAGTTTCAGTATGTTGCTATTGTCAAACTACGACCTGCTGTCACTCTTTGTTAAACTGCCTTCGTTGGATACCTATATTCGTTTTTATCCAGAATCTATACGTTTGCTGCTGCTTTTTGGTAAGAATTTTCTTTTCTCCCTCAATATTGTAGTCTTTATGATTTCCTTGCTCTTTTATATCATGTCGGCGATTACAGAGCGGCACCGAATTGAGGAGGAGCTTCGCATGGCTTCTCAGGCCAATCGGGAGCTGAATAGCTATCTAGCTTTGTCAGAAAAAATTGCTGAAGACCGAGAAAGGAAACGAATTGCCCGTGAGATTCATGATACACTGGGCCATGCTTTGACGGGTATCTCAGCGGGAATTGATGCCATTAAGGTACTAGTGGATATTGATACCGAGCGGGCCAAGGAACAGCTCAACAATGTCTCGGTCGTCGTTCGTGACGGGATTCGGGATGTCCGAGGCTCACTCAATAAAATGCGGCCAGGTACTCTGGAGAATAATAGTCTGAAAGAGGCTTTGTTAAAGATTATCCGAGAGTATGAAGCCATTTCCAACTTGGATATCCATTTTCTCTATGAATGGGATACGATCGATTTAGATATTGCCAAAGAAGATATTGTGTTTCGCATCGTTCAGGAATCAATTACCAATTCTGTGCGTCACGGGCACGCCAAGACCGTTTGGATTGAGTTGTTAGAAAAAGAAAATTATATTATGACCATTCGAGATGATGGTGTAGGTTTTGATGAATTGCACTATGGCTATGGTCTGAAGCAAATGCAGGAACGGTTGGCTATTATCGGTGGGAAGGTTCATTTTGAAAACCGTGAAGGTTTTTATACCTACATTGAAATCCCTAAAATAGGAGGTTGGAATGATTAAAGTTTTAATTGCAGACGATCAGGCCTTGATTCGTGAGTCTCTGCAAATCATCCTGTCTGCTCATGCTGACATCGAGGTAGTCGGGACAGTTGGAGATGGCAAGGAAGTGCTGGAAAAGCTTCATCGGGTGCGTCCAGATGTGATTTTGATGGATATTCGCATGCCAGTCATGGACGGTGTGCTCTGTACCAAGGCTGTCAAGGAGCAGTATCCGGATGTTAAGATTATCATTCTGACGACCTTTGATGACGATGAATTTATCTTCTCTGCTCTCAAATACGGTGCCTCTGGCTACATTCTAAAAGGGGTCTCGACAGAAGAGCTTCACGAAGCCATTCAGACAGTCTATCGGGGCGGAGCTATGATCAATCCCAATATTGCCACCAAGGTCTTCAAAATCTTTTCACAGATGGCCCAGTCCAACTTTGCTATCACGGTGTCAGAGGAAAATGTAGAGGACATGAGCCGGACGGAGTGGAAGATTATCCAGCAGATTGGCTTTGGGATTTCTAATAAGGAGATTGCAGCCAAGCTTTATCTGTCGGAAGGAACCGTGCGCAACTACCTATCAGGGATTCTGTCTAAACTGAATCTGCGTGACCGGACTCAGCTGGCTATCTGGGCCGTGCAGACCGGAGTCACCCAGCGAGACTTTAGCAAGGGAAGTGACAAATGAAGTGGCGACTTAGACATTTGGTTGTTCTTGTTTTGGTTTTTGTTTCAGTTATTTTAAGCTTTGCACTTTGGTCGTCTAGTCATGAAAAAGTCCTACGCATCGGTGTCTATGCGGGCTCTAGCTGGGATGTTCCAAATAGTCGTGAAAACAAGGCCTTGGACACCCTGATTAAAAAATTTGAAAAGACGCATCCCCATGTCAAGATCATCTACGAAAGCGGGATTCCCAAGAAGAATTATGCTGACTGGCTGGCAGAACAGGTTTTAAAAGGCGAACAGCCAGATCTTTTCATGGTGCCAGAAAATGACTTTAGCATGTTGGCTTCAGCTGGTGCCCTCAAATCCTTGGATACCCTCCTAACGGATGATGAACGGACAGCCTTTTATCCCGTCGCTTATGAAGCTGGACAATATCAGGGAGTCAGCTATGCTCTTCCAGTTGAGAGCAATCCTATCATGATGTGTGTCAATAAGGACCTGCTTGAAAAAGAAGGAATCAGCATTCCTGAGTCAGGTTGGACCCTGGCGGATTTCTATGAGATTTGCAAGAAAGTAACCAAGGATACCAATGGCGATGGCGTGGCAGATCAGTACGGTATTACAGACTATACTTGGCAGCAAGCTCTGATAGCTTACGGCGGCCATCTAACCGATAAATCCGGTATCAATGTAGACAGCCCAGAGATGCACCAAGCCTTGGCCTTTATGAGCAAGCTAGACATGCTCAGCCAGCACTATAAGGTGACTTCTCATGACTTTGATGAGGGGCGAGTGGCCTTCTATCCTATGAGTCTGGCCCAGTATCGGACCTACAAGCCTTATCCTTATCATGTTGCTAAATATTCTAGCTTTTCTTGGACCTGTATCCCGATGCCGACAGCCGATAGCAAGGTGATGGGAACGCAGGTCAAGACTTCCCTCTTTGGCATGTCTTCCAACACTAAGCAAGAAAAGCTGGCTTGGGAATTTATGCTCTTGTTGTCACAGGACAAAGAGAGCCAGCAGGACTTGTTTGAAAAATCGCAGGGAACTTCAGTCTTGCCCTCTGTCGTGAAAAGTCAGCAAACCAGAAAAATCTTGCAGGCAGATGACTTCGGCTTGGATTCTCTGACTTCTGAGAGGCTAGATAGTATGATGGAGCGTTCTATCATAGATATTGGACAAGAAGTTGATCGGCAGACCTTGGAAAGACTTGATTATTTGATTAAGGAAGCTCTGGGAAATCAAGAAATTGACAGTGCCCTCCCAAGTATTCAAAAAGAAATTGAAAGCAGATAATTTTCTGCTTTCTTTTTTATTTCTAATTAAGTCAGAAAAAAAGCCACGGATGACTAGACCAATATGACATTTGTCACATCTAAACTCACATTTGTCATCTTTTCAAAGTGACATTTGACAATAGGGAAGCGATTTTATTTTGTGTACAATAGAATCAAGAAAATAAGGAGGCAGGAAAGATGAAATATCTTGTACTGGTCAGTCATGGGGGGCTAGCTGAAGGCGTACAGAGCTCCTTGAAGATGTTTGCCGGTGATAAAACAGACCAAATCATCGCTGTGGGTCTGAAAGAGGGAAAATCAGTCGATGATTTTGCTCTCGATTTCCGTCAAGCCTTGGCAGGTTTAGAAGCAGATGATTCAGTCTTGGTTTTAGCCGATATTGTCGGAGGAAGTCCTCTAACAACGGCGGCTAGTGTCCTAGCAGAATTAGGCAAATTGGATTCGGCAGTCATTCTTGGAGGGCTGAATCTGACAATGGGGCTCACTGGGCTTGTGATGAAGGATATGCTGGAAGGCAAAGATCTTGCTCAGACGATTCTTTCAGAAGCGACAGCAGCCTTACAGGAGTTTGAAGTCTCATCAGATGACGATGAGGAAGATGACGACATTTAAAAAGTTATTCATTTACTAACTTAGATAGGAGATTCAAAATGGTAGTAACATTTGTACGGATTGACGACCGCATGATCCACGGTCAAACGGTCACTCGTTGGGCTAAGGAATATCCTTGTGATGGGCTGATTGCAGTCAATGATGCAGCAGCCAGCAACAAAGTTTTGATTCAAGCCTACAAAGGGGCTTCTGACAAGAAAACTTTCGTTTGGACTAAGGAAGCCTTCAAGGAAAAATCTGGCAAGGTAACCGAATCTGACAGCCGTTATTTCTTGATTACTAAAAATCCGATTGATATGAAAGAAATCTTGGTGGACCAAGGCTTTGTGCCAGGTAATGTCAAAGAAATCATCGTCGGCCCAGCCAATGACCGTCCAGGAGCTGTCAAGCTGGGCAACAATCAATCCATCACGCAAGAAGAAGCGGAAGCGATTGAAGCGATTGAAAAAGCAGGCTACAAGGTAAAATTCCAACTGCTTCCAGACGTTTCCATCGGTTACTGGAGCGATTTCAAATCTAAATTTGGTTTTTAAACAGGGGCAGAAGTTAAGCAGGACAAGGTTTTAAGCTTTCTATAGCCTTGCGGGGAAAGGTCTATTTGAAGGAGTTGGAACCGAGCTCCTGCTACTGCTCGATCTTACTTAAAGGAGAAAGATTATGACAATTTCTTGGTTGCAAGCCGCAATCCTCGGTATCTTTGCTAGTTTATCCTCTATGCCGGGTATGGGTGGCTCAAGTATTGGTAACTATACACTTGGACGTCCGCTTGTCGGAGGACTCGTCTGTGGTTTAATTTTAGGAGATGTGAGCCTCGGTATTATCTGTGGGGTAGCCATGCAGTTGGTGTATATTGCGCTGGTAACACCTGGCGGTACTGTTTCGGCCGATGTTCGTGCAGTTTCTTATATCGGTATTCCTTTGGCAATGGTTGCGATCAAGTCACAAGGGATTTCAGATGCTCAGCAGGCTGCTGACTTTGCAAAATCAATGGGTGTGCTGGTTGGTACACTAGGAACTGTTCTCTTCTACGGAACAGCAACGATGAACTTGGTATGGCAACACATGGGCTGGAAAGCAGTCGAACAGGGAGAATACAAAAAATTGTATGCGGTTGACTGGTATCTGCCATGGGTTTCCCACTTCCTCTTCTCTTTCTTGCCAACACTGATTCTTTGCCGTTACGGTGCTGATGCCGTTACAGCTCTGAAAGATGCCCTCCCAATGGATGGTCTACCAATGAAAACCCTCTTTACAGTAGGTTCTCTCCTTCCATGTGTCGGTATTGCGATTCTCTTGAAACAAATCGTTGAAAAAGTGACAGACTTTGTTCCATTCTTCGTTGGCTTTACCTTGGCTGCCTCACTTGGTCTCAACCTTGTGTCTAGTGCAGTTGTATCACTGATCTTTGCCCTGCTCTTCTATGAAGTACAGATGGCGAAAAATGTCAAAGCTAGTGCTGTGGCAGTAGGTGATTTTGACGATGATGACGAGGAGGATATCTAAGATGGCAACTAAAAAAATATCTAAAAAAACACTGACCAAATCATTCCACCACTGGTACTATGGTCACTTGACCTGCTTCTCTCAAGAGCACATGCAGACTTTTGGTTACTTGACTTCTATGCTACCAATCGTGGAAGAATTGTACGATACAAAAGAAGAGCAAGCACGCTCTATGCACACTTATACAGCCTTCTTCAATACGGAACCTCAGCTGGGTACTCTGGTCGTTGGGATTACAGCTGGTTTGGAAGAAGCGCGTGCCAATGGTGCAGAAGCGGTAAATGACGAAACCATCAACGGACTTCGGGCTGGCTTGATGGGACCGGTTGCTGGTATCGGTGACTCTCTGATCGTTGGAACCTTGATTCCAGTTATTTTGGGGATCTCAATGGGGCTTTCAAATGGAGGTTCACCTGTTGGAGCTATCTTCTATATCCTAGTTTGGAATCTGCTGGCTTATTTCGGTATGCGTTTCGCTTACTTTAAAGGCTATGAATTAGGAGACAAGGCCGTTGAATTCCTAGTAGGAGAACAAGGGCAAGCTATCCGTAAATCTGTTGGGATTGTCGGTGGAATGGTTATCGGTGCTGTTGCAGCAACTTGGGTACCTATCAAAACTGCCTTCCAATTGACCAATCCGGGTGAAAAAGAGCCTTACCTTGTCTTACAAGATAAATTAGATGGTGTTTATCCAGGTCTCTTAACAGCTGTCTTTATCGTATTTTGCTGGTGGCTCATGGCCAAGAAGAACCTTTCTCCAATCAAAGTGATGCTCATTCTAGTTGTTATCGCCTTCCTTGGTGTACTGGCTGGCTTCTTTAATCCAGGTCTCCAATATTAAGAAAAAGAGGGAAAATCATGACAGAACAAGAATTGATTCAAGGCTATGAAACAGAAATTCAATACCAGAAGCATATGATTGAAAATCTCGGACGCTGGTTTAGTCTTTTCTTTACCATTGCCAGTATCGGTTTTGTCCTGATCTATCTCTTTCATCGAACCAATCTGCTTCTGTTCATCGTAGGAGTCATCTTAGCTATTTTGGGAATTCTTGTCATGCTGGTCTTTGGCTATGGCATCTACAAGGGTAGACTAAATCTGCAAAAAGTGATTGATGATTTTGAAGAGAAACTGAAGTTAGCTCAATAATGTTTCCAATTAATTCCCCTCAAAAACTTTGTCATTCGGCAAAGTTTTTTCTTGACTATTTCTGACCAAGTGATAAAATAATAACTATAGATTAGCACTCTTTGTTGTAGAGTGCTAAAATTCAATCTTTGGAGGAATAAAGATGTTAAAACCATTAGGTGACCGTGTGGTCTTAAAAGTAGAAGAAAAAGAACAGAAAGTTGGTGGCTTTGTCATTGCTGGTGCAGGGCAAGACGCAACAAAAGAAGCGACAGTCATCGCAGTCGGCCAAGGCATCCGTACGCTCAATGGAGAATTGGTAGCACCAAGTGTCAAACCAGGTGATAAGGTTTTAGTTGAAAGTCATGCTGGCATTGAAGTCAAAGATCAGGATGAGAAATTCTTGGTTGTTGGAGAAGCAAGCATTCTTGCAATTGTGGAGTAAAAATCTAAGAAAGAGGTTTAAAAATGGCAAAAGATATTAAATTTTCATCAGATGCACGCAGTGCAATGGTTCGTGGTGTGGATATTCTAGCAGATACTGTCAAGGTAACCTTGGGCCCTAAAGGTCGCAATGTTGTTTTGGAAAAATCTTTTGGCTCACCCCTTATCACTAACGACGGTGTGACCATTGCCAAGGAAATCGAATTGGAAGATCATTTCGAAAATATGGGTGCTAAGTTGGTATCAGAAGTTGCTTCAAAAACCAATGATATCGCTGGGGACGGAACAACGACCGCTACTGTATTGACTCAAGCTATTGTCCGCGAAGGAATCAAAAACGTAACTGCTGGTGCCAACCCAATTGGTATCCGTCGCGGGATTGAAGCAGCCGTTGCGACTGCTGTCAGCGCTCTGAAAGAAACTGCGATTCCGGTTTCTAACAAAGAAGCGATTGCTCAGGTTGCTGCCGTTTCTTCTCGTAGCGAAAAAGTTGGTGAGTACATCTCTGAAGCTATGGAAAAAGTTGGCAACGATGGCGTTATCACTATCGAAGAGTCCAAAGGGATGGAAACAGAGCTGGATGTTGTAGAAGGAATGCAGTTTGACCGTGGCTACCTGTCTCAATACATGGTGACGGATAGTGAAAAAATGGTGGCCGATCTGGACAACCCTTATATCTTGATCACAGACAAGAAAATTTCTAATATTCAAGAAATTCTGCCATTGTTGGAAAGTATTTTGAAAACCAACCGTCCGCTCTTGATTATTGCAGATGATGTGGATGGTGAAGCTTTGCCAACATTGGTTCTTAACAAGATTCGTGGTACCTTCAATGTAGTGGCTGTTAAAGCACCAGGTTTCGGTGATCGTCGCAAGGCTATGCTGGAAGACATTGCCATCTTGACAGGCGGTACAGTGATTACAGAAGACCTTGGTCTGGAGCTCAAAGATGCGACCATTGAAGCACTTGGACAAGCTTCTAAAGTCACTGTTGACAAGGACAGCACTGTGATTGTGGAAGGCTCTGGCAACCCTGAAGCCATTGCCAATCGTGTGGCAGTTATCAAATCGCAAATCGAAAGCACGACTTCTGAGTTTGACAAGGAAAAACTGCAAGAACGTCTGGCTAAATTGTCCGGCGGTGTGGCTGTGATTAAGGTCGGAGCTGCAACCGAAACCGAACTCAAAGAAATGAAACTCCGCATCGAAGATGCCCTTAACGCAACCCGTGCCGCAGTGGAAGAAGGAATCGTCTCTGGTGGGGGTACAGCCTTTGTCAGCGTACTGGGTGCAGTAGCTGCCCTTGAATTAACAGGTGATGAAGCGACTGGCCGCAACATCGTCCTCCGTGCCTTGGAAGAACCTGTCCGTCAAATCGCTTTAAATGCAGGCTTTGAAGGCTCAATCATCATCGATCGTCTGAAAAACTCTGAAGCAGGTACAGGCTTCAATGCAGCGACTGGCGAATGGGTCAACATGATTGAGGCTGGAATCATTGACCCAGTCAAGGTGACGCGCTCAGCCTTGCAAAATGCCGCTTCTGTAGCCAGCTTGATTTTGACAACAGAAGCTGTTGTAGCCAATAAACCAGAACCTGCTCCAGCAGCACCAGCTATGGATCCCAGCATGATGGGCGGAATGATGTAAGACATATAGAAGAAAGTACAACTTTTTTGAAATCAATAAAGTAAAAAAGACTTCAAACTATTGTTCTGAGACAAGGTTTGAAGTCTTTTTATTGTGCGGATAAGGAAATGAAAACTTGTAAAATAATGAAAAGTTTTAAATGTAAATGATTTTCGAAAGCTGTTTGGAGTGATTGTAAATGTGATTATTTCAAAATGGGGCAAATAATCTGATAGCAGTAGAGAATACTTTAGTTTTGAAAATTAACGCTACTTAGCAAGGACTAAGAAAGCTAAACTATTTCAGACTTGTTTTGGAACAACTCAATTCTATCATTACAATAAGTGATTAAAGTTTTAGCTTTTTCAAGTGTGTAGCCTTTTTCAGATACTGACTTCACTTTCTTCTCATCAAAATAGTAGCCAGTCAAGCCCCTGATTTCTTCTGATAATGTAAGGTAGTAGCCTGTTTCAATCCCTTCATCTAGATCTTTGGAAAATGACTTCATCAAGCGTCCGAAGAGAGATTTTTTTGTCCTTTCATCACTGGAATCATTTCCCAAGTTAGTTGAGATGAGTCCTGGATGATAGGCATTAACAGTAACATTTGAACCTTTTAAAAAGAAGTCTCTTGCCAGATAACGTGTCATCCAGATGGTATAAAGTTTAGAATTATTATAGTCCAATCCGGGATTATAGTTGTTCTCAAATCCAAAGTCCAAATCTTTAACCTTGGCAAAATGGTGCATATAGGAAGAGGTATTAATAACACGACCATCAGGCGCTTTTTCTAATAAGGGACTCAGTTCGATTGTTAAAATATAGGGAACGAGAACGGATAACATAAAAGTCAACTCGACATTTTCAGCACTCGCTTTTCATTCTTTCCCAGCATAAAGGCCTGCATTGTTAAACAAGACATCGATACTTTGAAAGTCTCGCTTGATTTCTTCTACCAATCGATAAACATCGTCTAATTTTGAAAAATCTGCCAAGTAGCTAGACACTCTGCCTCTCAAGGAAACTGCCCGAACCTCTTGAAGCGCCAATTCCAGCTTTTGAGGATTTCGACCATGGAGGATGATATGATGGCCTTGGCTGGCTAGTTTCTTTGCCAAATGTTTACCAATGCCGTCAGTAGCGCCTGTTATTAGAATGGTTTTGACCATATTAGTCCTCCAAGAAAGCCATTAGTTCTTTTGAAAATTCGTCTGCATATTGGAAGATAGAACCGTGGCCAGCATTTGGGTAGATAATCAGCTTACTATTTTCGATTTTCTCATGCATGTCATAGGAATTTTCCGTTGGAACTTGCATATCTTTGTCTCCGTTGACGATTAAGGTTGGTTGGGTGATGAATCTGAGGTCGTCTTGAGGATCTTTCCCCCAACGTTTAATAGCTTTGAGTTGAGTTAGGAATCCTGGTACGTTCATGTCTTTATCTGCAAATTCCTTTGTTCTCATACCCATTCGCCCTAGAACTTTCAAAGCCTCGATTTTTCCTTGTTCATCATGGTTATAGAAGATATAGCGTTTAGGGTCAATGCGCTCCAGTCCAGCTTTAAACATAAAACTAAAAGTTTTCCCTGTAACCTTGTCCATTTCAACCCCACCTCGAGGTCCTGTTCCTGCCAAGATGAGACGGTTGACCAAATTAGGCTTGATTCGGATGATTTCTTGGGCAATCATACCTCCCATAGAAAGACCGAGGAGATTGATCTTATCGTAACCAAGTGCTTGGATAAAGGCAATTGTCTGCTCAGTCATTCCAGGAATAGCCGAAGCAACTTTGCCTTGACTGGCTCCAACACCAGGAAGGTCGACTACAATGACATGATGCTTTTCAGCAATTAAGTCCAGTAGTTTTGGATCCCAGTTATCAAGAGTTGCAGCTAGATGAACAAGCATCAGAAGAGGTAGTTTTGATTTGCCTTTGCTGAGTTCGCGATAGGCGATTTTGTTCCCGTCGACTGTGATGTATTGATTTTTAGTTGTAAGATATGACATTGTTTTTTCCTTTTTATTTCTTAAAGCTGAGAACTGTTTTTCCGCGTGAACGGCCATTGGCTACCTTATCTAAAGCAGCATTGACCTCTTCAAATGGATAAACTGTATCAATGGATGGCTTGATTTCTAATTTACTAAAGAGGTCAGCTACCTCTTGTAATTGAGCACCATTGCTTTCTACAAAGATAAAATGGTAGTGAACTCTGTATTTGTCAGCCATCTTGTCAAATTTGCGACCGGCTAAGCCTAGAATAATCTGTTTCCATTTTGGCAGGTTCATGCGTTTGGCAAAGTCACCATTTGGCATAGCACGAAGAGAAACAAGGTGACCACCTTTTTTCATGATAGACATTTGTTTTTCAGTCTCAGCGCCACCAAGGGTATCGAGGACATAATCAACCTGGCTAACAGTTTTTGTATAATCCTCTGTTTTGTAATCGATAAAACGATCTGCTCCTAGTTTCAAAACACGTTCTGCACTATCTCCAGCCCCATTAGTGATTACTTTCAAGCCTTTTGCCTTGCCAATCGGAATGGCCATCCCACCGACACCTCCAGTACCGCCTGAGATAAAGATAGTTTTTCCAGCTTGAGCTCCCATGAGTTCTAAGGCTTGCATAATAGTCAAGGCAGTAAGAGGAACAGCAGCAGCTTCCTCGTCTGATAGATAGTCTGGAACCTTGGCTAAGGCTTGGCTATCGACAGCTACGTATTCTGCAAAGGCGCCAATATGGTCAAGCGGTAGACGTCCAAAGACACGGTCTCCTACTTGAAGGTTGTTAACTTTATTTCCAATGCTTTCAACAATTCCAACAACTTCATTACCTGCAGTTTGTGGGAGTTTGTAAGGGACAATCATCTTGACTTCTCCACGAGAAATCATGTTATCCAGAGGATTAACACCAGCTGCGGTGACTTTGACCAAAACTTCTTTGTCTGTGATACTTGGTGTAGCGACTTCTGTGATGTTCAGTGTGATATTCTTTTTGTTGTATGATGTATGTTGTGCAGCTTTCATTGTCTTCTCTTTTCTATTCTTTGTTGTATCTGACAAAGATACAAGTATAGTCTTTTTAAAACTGATCTGCATGCAAATCAGTTTCGTTTTTGTTTGGCATCTTTATAAAGATTGTTAATGACATCTTCTAAGGTTTGCTGGGCTAGTTCCTTCTCTAACTGAGATTCGGCATTGGCAAAAAGTGGCGAAACTGCTCCTTGGATATGTTTTCCAACGGGGCAATCAGGGTTGCTATTTTGATGAACAGGAAATAAACTAATATGATTGATTTCTTGAGTTGCATAGTAGATCTCAAGTAAAGTCATTTCTTTTGGAGATTTATTGAGTCGATAGCCCGTTTTTCCTTGCTGGGAACTAATTAAGTCTGCATTTTTCAATAAGGCAATCACCTTTCGAATGTAACTAGCGTTGGTCCCAACGCTAGTTGCTAATGCTTGAGAACTTAGGGTTTCCTTGCTCTCGCTAATCATTGTTAGGATATGCAAAGCAACTGAGAATTTTGTATCCATATGAACTCCTTTTTATAAACCTGTATCAGATACAAGAACAAGCATATCATAAATAAAAAGAAAAGCAAGACTTTTGTTTTAAATTTTTAAAAATATTTTAAAAAGAGTAGGATAAAATAAATAATCTGCAATCTACCCTGTCTTTCGAATTCTATTTAGAAAGCAAATGGGGCAGGAAAAATATTGATCATGTGTAGCTTTGCATGTATTACTCGAAGAATGGGCTGTTTGCTCTATTAGCACGACAAAAGGCTGGCTCTCTATGTGACGAAGATGTTGACCTTGGAGTTATTACAAAAATTTTAGGGCATCGAGATATTTCAAGCTCAGTGGAAGTCTATACTCATACTTTAGAAGAAAAAGTTTTCAAACCAGAGGTGTTTGGAAAGATTGCTCATAAAAAATGTGGGGCAAAATGATGGGGCAGGCCCCGTTTAAATAATGAAAAAGCCTTGGATTCCAAGGCTTTTAAGTCATACTTTCTATGCCCCCTGCATGGATTTGGAAAGAATTTTCATATTGAGAGTAATTAAAAATATTGAAATATAAGTGATTTTAGGGAAGTACTTTTAGGTATTTCCAATGTCATGATTTAAAAATGGGGCAAAAGTGGGGCAAAAACGAATGACTCTCATTTGGTTTGAAAACCTATAATATCTAATGATTATGCTATACTAGAAATATAGTGTTGTTATCAATAAATATCAGTGCGAGACTAATCGGAGGATAAAATGGAAAAACAAATTAATGAAAAAATTATCGAAATGGATAGGGAATATCCCTTTTTATTTTGCTTTAAATCAGATTTTTGGATGGAATAGTAGATGATAAGACAAAATATCTTTGAAGAGACAAAAAGACAAACGCCAAAAATGACGTTTGTCTACGTTCTGAGGTAGCCTTTAGGCTCCCTTTTTTCTTAGAAAATACCGATGAGTAATTGCATACCAAGACTAGTCAGGATGATAGCAATCCAGCAAAGGGCTCCAAGAAGAATGGATTTTCCACTGGATTTGATCATAGCAATGAGGTTTGTTTTGAGACCAATAGCACTCATAGCCATGATGATGAGGAATTTGGAGAGCTCTTTGAGAGGTGAAAAGAAGCTATTGCTGACACCGAAAGATGTGAGAAGAGTAGTTAGCAGAGAAGCTAGGATAAAGTAGAGGATGAAAACGGGGAAGACTTTTTTAAGCTTTACCCCTTGGTTGTTGCCTTGTTGACGGCTTTGCCAATAGGAGAGGAAGAGAGTGATAGGGATAATAGCCAGGGTGCGTGTCAGTTTGACAATAGTGGCAGATTCAAGAGTGTTGCTATTGTAAAGACTATCCCAAGCGCTAGCTGTGGCTGTTACAGAGGAAGTATCGTTGACCGCAGTACCCGCAAAGAGAGCAAAACCTTCGTTGGAGAGATGGAGCCAAGAACCTAGAGTTGGAAAGATAAGAGCTGCCAAGACATTGAAGAAAAAGATAACAGAAATGGCTTGGGCTACTTCTTTTTCCTTGGCGTGAATAACAGGAGCAGTCGCTGCAATGGCAGAACCGCCACAGATAGAAGAACCTACACCAACCAGGGTAGCTAGCTTTGTATCCAGATTAAAAAATCGTTGGAAAAAGAAAGCAATAATTAAAGCGATAGAAATGGTCGAAAGTATGACAGGAAGGGAAGATTTTCCAACTGCGAAAACTTGAGAGATATTGAGTCCAAATCCAAGCAAGATAACAGCATACTGAAGCAATTTTTTGGAGCTATAAGTCAAGCCGGCATCCAGTTGTTTATAGGAAGTGAGAAAGGGATGGAGAATCATTCCGATAAAAATGGCGAAAACAGGTGCTCCCACAACGGGCAGAAAGCCTCCTAAAACCCAAGAGATGATAGATATAATAAGACAGGCTAACAGTCCTGCCCAATTTTTTGATAGAAATGACATAAAAACCTCCGAAAAAAAATACTCCTTATTATAATCTTTTCTGTCAGAAAAGTAAAATAGAAAGTAGGAAGAAGGTTACAAATAAATGGAATTTTGCGGTCAGAAAGCTTTTGTAGCATAATAGATATATGTTCTTTGTTCAATAAGGATGCAAATGTGGCATATGTTATTGAAAAAAATGAATTTGATGAGCCTGGACATGTGAAGTAATTATGTGAGATAAGAAAATAAATAAGAGAGTTGAAAATGTACTGCACCCCAAAAGTTAGACAGAAAAAATCTAACTTTTGGGATCAGTACATATCCTCGCTTTTTTTAATCTAATAGCTCCTTATTTTCAATTAAAAGTTCTAAAGGAGATTTTTCTCTTGCTACAATAAAACCAGGTTCATATTGAGTATGTAATGTTCTTTTCTGAGAAGTTGGATCAATATACAACTCTTCTCCATCTTCTGTGTATAGTTGGTTGCCTCTTGTTAGGTAAAGTAAATCCTCTAAGTACTGTCCATCAGTTTGTAGAAAATGTTCAATGTATTTGACAGCCTTTAAGATCTCACTTACTTTATCAGAGTATTCATTCGATTCAAGAACACTCTTTTCTAATTCAATCTCTTTACTCGTTCCAAAAAGTTGAGTTGGAGTTGCATTAAAATATTCTGCTATCTTATCCAAATTTGCAAAGGTAGGAT
>ERZ772957.1330-NODE-1330-length-16263-cov-5.360316_pt1 | contig 16263 bp, 15 predicted proteins | sample MGYA00580682_ERZ772957 | MGnify/ENA primary metagenome ERZ772957 (study PRJEB29015, sample SAMEA2737921) | human oral metagenome | biome: human oral; feature: human-associated habitat; material: dental | place: China | collected 2025 ...
GACGAATTATGTGCTTCCGGACGAGGTGCTCAACGCATCGCTGAACGCCTGATAGATACGGCCTGGCCAAACTGTCCTTCTTCCTTTTCTTGCCTTGATGCAAGAAAGGCCTCTACCGAGGCCGGGGAAGTTTGGCCGGGTACCGGCTGCGTATTCTTCTAACTACTCCTGACTACCCCGCCTTAGGCGCATAACTACCCCCTGACTACTCTTATCACACAATGGACTATACCTTCAGAGAAATCGAAAAGAAATGGCGTGAACGCTGGATCGCCGACAAGACCTACGAGGTGCACGAGGACCATGCACGCCCGAAATACTACGTGCTCGACATGTTCCCTTACCCTTCCGGTGCAGGGCTACACGTTGGGCATCCGCTGGGCTACATTGCCTCCGACATCTACGCCCGCTACAAACGCCTCTGTGGCTTCAATGTGCTCCACCCGATGGGTTACGACGCCTACGGTCTGCCGGCCGAGCAGTACGCCATCCAAACGGGTCAGCACCCGGAGGTGACGACGGTGAACAACATCAATCGCTATCGCGAACAGCTGGATAAGATTGGCTTCTCATTCGACTGGAGCCGTGAGGTGCGCACCTGCGAGCCTACGTATTACCACTGGACGCAGTGGGCCTTCCTGCGCATGTTCGGCAGCTACTATTGCCACATCGGGCAGCATGCGCAGCCGATCGAGAAGCTGATCGCGGCCTTCGAGGCCAACGGCACGGAGGGCGTCAACGCGGCATGCACCGAAGAACTGTCGTTCACCGCAGCCGAATGGCAGGCGATGAGCGAACGCGAGCGTCAGCAGACGCTGATGAATTATCGCCTGGCTTACCTCGGCGATACGATGGTGAACTGGTGTCCGCAGCTCGGCACCGTGCTGGCTAACGATGAGGTGAGCGAAGGCCTATCGATCCGCGGAGGCTATCCGGTGGAGCAGAAGGTGATGCGGCAGTGGTGTCTGCGCGTGTCCGCCTATGCGCAACGCCTCTTAGACGGGCTCGACACGCTGGACTGGAGCGACTCACTCAAGGAGACGCAACGCAACTGGATCGGCCGTAGCGAGGGTGCGGAGATGCTCTTCCCCCTGGCCGACGGATCAGAGTCGCTGAAGATCTTTACCACGCGGGCAGACACCGTCTTCGGCGTCACCTTCATGGTGCTGGCGCCTGAGAGCGAGTACGTCGGGCGACTCACAACCGACGCGCAACGGGCCGACGTGGAGGCGTATCTCGAAGCGGTCAAGCGGCGCACGGAGCGCGAACGCATCGCCGACCATAAGGTGACGGGCGTCTTCAGTGGATCGTACGCCATCAATCCGCTGACGGGCGAGCAGATCCCGATCTGGATCAGCGACTATGTGTTGGCCGGATACGGCACGGGCGCCATCATGGCCGTCCCCGCGCACGACAGTCGCGACTATGCCTTCGCCCGCCATTTCAACCTGCCCATCGTTCCGCTGATCGAGGGGTGCGACGTCTCCGAGGAGAGCTTCGATGCCAAAGAGGGCCGCATGATCAACTCGCCGATGGCTGGCCGGGAACGCGCGGGCGGACTCGTGCTGAACGGCATGGATGTGCCCAAAGCCATCGCCGCAACGAAGCGCTACATCGCAGCCGAAGGGTTGGGTCGGATCAAGGTGAACTACCGCCTGCGCGACGCCATCTTCAGCCGCCAGCGCTACTGGGGCGAACCGTTCCCAATCTACTACGACGCCGACGGCATGCCGCGTCCGTTGCCCGAAGAGTGCCTGCCGCTGCGACTGCCGGAGGTGGATAAGTTCCTGCCGACCGAGACGGGTGAGCCGCCGCTGGGTCGCGCTACGCATTGGGCGTGGGACAGCGCGAAGCGTGAAGTGACGGACAACAGTCGCATCGACAACCAGACCGTCTTCCCGCTTGAGCTTTGCACCATGCCCGGATTCGCCGGCTCGTCAGCCTACTATCTGCGCTACATGGATCCGCACAACGACCGCGCACTCGTCTCGCCCGAAGCCGACGCCTATTGGCGCAACGTGGACCTTTACATCGGCGGCACGGAGCACGCTACGGGTCACCTGATCTATAGCCGCTTTTGGAACAAGTTCCTCTTCGACATCGGCACCTCGTGCGAGGAAGAGCCCTTCCGCAAGCTGATCAACCAAGGCATGATCCAAGGCCGATCGAACTTCGTCTATCGCATCGTGGGCACGAACCGCTTCGTGTCGTACAGCCTGAAGGGCGACTATGACGTGACGCCGATCCACGTGGATGTGAACATCGTCAGCAACGATGTGCTCGATCTGGACGCCTTCCGCGCTTGGAATCCGGAGTATCGCGACGCTGAGTTCGTGCTCGAGGATGGGCGATACATCTGCGGATGGGCGGTGGAGAAGATGTCGAAGTCGATGTACAACGTCGTGAACCCGGACACAATCGTCGAGAAGTATGGCGCCGACACGCTTCGCCTCTATGAGATGTTCCTCGGCCCCTTGGAGCAATCCAAGCCGTGGGATACGAACGGCATCGACGGCGTCTTCCGCTTCCTGAAGAAGCTCTGGGCCACCTATTACTCCGGCCCGGACGGCGCGTGGGGCGTCGTCGACGACGAGCCTACGGCCGACGAGCTGAAGGCGCTCCACAAGCTGATCAAGAAGGTGACGCACGACATCGAACACTTCTCGTACAACACCTCCGTGAGCGCCTTCATGATCTGCCTCAACGAACTCTCCACGCTGCGTTGCCGCAAGCGTGCTGTGCTGGAGCCACTGCTGATTGTGCTCGCGCCCTTCGCTCCGCACATCGCCGAGGAGCTGTGGCACGCGCTGGGCCACACCACGACCATCTGCGACGCCGCATGGCCAGACTACAACGAACAATACCTCATCGAAACCACCGTGCGCTACGCCGTCTCCTTCAACGGCAAGACGCGTTTCAACCTGGAGCTGCCCGCCGACCTCGACCGTGCGTCCATCGAGCGTGCCGCCCTCGGCCACGACGCGGCCGCGAAGTGGATCGGTGACAAGACCCCTAAGAAAATCATCATCGTACCCAACAAAATCATCAACATCGTTCTATGAAAGATTCCCTACTCAAAGTCTACTACCCGGTGAAGGACTACCTCCTCATCATCCTCGGCACCGCCCTCTACGGCTTTGGTTATAACGCCTTCATCCTCTCCAACGAGATCGTCACCGGCGGCCTGAGCGGTATCTGCGGATTGATCTTCTTCGCCACCAAGCTGCCTGTCTCGGTCTCTTATTTCGGCATCAACGTCCTCCTGCTCGGCATCGCCTTCAAGATCCTCGGGCTCAAATTCCTTGTCAAGACCATCCTTGGCGTCGTCTCGCTCTCGTTCTGGTTCTGGTTCTTTGAGCTTGTGTTCGCCGGCCAACCGCTCATGCAGCTGCAAGAAGTCTTCATGTCCGTCATCATCGGCGCCATGATCTGCGGTTCGGGCCTGGGGCTCGTCTTCTATGCCGGCGGCAGCACGGGCGGAACGGACATCATCGTGGCCATCATCAACAAGTACAAGGACATCTCCATCGGCATGGGCATGGTATTGCTCGACTTCCTGATCGTCAGCAGCTCCTACTTCCTCTTTGCCAACGTGGATAAGATCGTGCTCGGACTTATCGAGATGGGCGTCAACTCCTACATGCTCGACCGCGTGATGAACGCCAACACACAGTCGGTGCAGTTCATGATCTTCTCGCGCAAATACGACGAGATCGCTGACGCCATCATCCACCGCCTGCAACGCGGCTGCACCATCCTCGAAGGCGAGGGCGGCTATTCGCACAAGCCGATCAAGGTGATCGTGCTCGTGGCCCGCAACCGCGAGCGGACAAACATCTTCCGCCTCATTAAGATGATCGACAGCCAAGCCTTCATCTCGCAGAGCACCGTCCGCGGCGTCTACGGCGAAGGCTTCGACGCGATCAAGGTGTAAGGCCAAACGAGCCCTCGTACCCGTTGACAACTGTCAGAGGCATGCTCCGGTGAGTTTTCTGCCCTCTGACTGTTGTCAATGACTAGAAAACCCGAGTTTTCTACCCGTTGTCCATTGACAATGGCCGAAAAACCCGGGTTTTCTGTCCTTCGACGATTGTCAATGATCAGAATCCGCAAGTTTTCTACCCTCTGACTGTTGTCAATGACCAGAAAACCCGAGTTTGCATGCCTCTGACTGTTGTCAACGGGTGATCTCTTAAAAGATTTAACAGGCCAACCATTTCCAATCGGAAATGGGATGCTAAACGCGTTTTAAACCACACCGCCAATTGGCAATACCCCTCTACCCTCATGTTTGAAGACTGGAAAACCCACCGCCCCGAAGAGATCTCCAAGGCGTTGCTCTGGGAGTACGACACCGACGCCCCCACGTGGGACTGGGAATACATGAAGCCCCTCGTCGTAGAACGCGTCATCGAGCGCGGCAACATCAGCGACTACTACGCCCTGCTTCAGCGTTACGGCGGCTTCGGCCCCGTGCGCGACGTCGTGCGCCGTCTACCCCGTCTCTCACCCATCGATCAGAACTGGGTCTGCCGCCTCTTTCACCTCAACAAAGAAGAACTCGCATGCTACACACGGAATCAATCACGAGCAGAACGCTTGAAACGCTAAAGCAGCTGATGCGCGACGAGACGCTACAAGACTTCTTCCTCGTCGGCGACACAGCTCTGGCGCTCTACATGGGTCATCGCAAAAGCATCGACCTCGACCTCTTTACCCTCCACTCCTTTGACGCTCCAAGGATGCGCGCCTACCTGACGGACAGGTATTGCCTATCGAACGCTTTTGTGCGCAAAGACACTGTGAAGGGCACCATCGCCGAAATCAAGATCGACTGTATCACCTACGCCTATCCGCTCCTCGAACGTGTGCACGAAGAGGGCGGAATCAGGCTATGTAGCCTTCGGGACATCGCCGCCATGAAGCTCTCCGCTATCGCCGACTCAGGCACGCGCCTCAAGGACTTTGTTGACGTGGCCTGCCTCTCCACTCGCCTCTCCCTCGGCGATATGCTCCGCGCCTACGATGCGAAGTATCGAGGCATGAGTCCCATCTCTCCGCTGAAAGCGCTGACCTATTACGACGACATCCGCGAGCGAGAGCCGATCCTAACGCTACGGGGCAACTATGACTGGTCGCTCATCGACTATCGCCTGCAAGACATGCTCGCCCACCTGGAGCAGATCTATGAGGATTTCCCATTCACATAGCCCAGGGGCCTTTCCCCTTTTTCTCTTTTACGCGTACGTTTGTCCGCCGAAAAAAATCCCCCATACATATGATCTACAAACGAATCCTACTCAAGCTAAGCGGCGAGTCACTCATGGGCGGCCGCGCTTACGGCATCGACGAGGTGCGCCTCGGCGAATACGCCAAACAGATTAAAGAGATCGCCGATCGAGGCATACAAATCGGCATCGTCATTGGCGGAGGCAACATCTTCCGCGGGCTCACCGGCGCCGCCAAAGGCTTCGACCGCGTCAAGGGCGACCAGATGGGTATGCTGGCCACCGTCATCAACAGTCTTGCGCTTAGCTCCGCCCTCGAGGCTTTCGGCGTAGAGGCCGACGTACTGACGGCTGTGCGTATGGAGCCGGTGGGGACGTATTACAGCCCCTCACGCGCCGCCGAACTGCTTCGCGACGGCCACGTCGTACTCATGGCCGGCGGCACGGGCAATCCCTTCTTCACCACCGACACCGCCGCCGCGCTGCGCGGCATTGAGATCGGTGCCGACGTCTTGCTCAAAGGCACCCGCGTGGACGGCATCTACACCGCCGACCCGGAGAAAGACCCCACGGCAGTGAAGTTCGACGAGATCACCTTCGACGAGATCTACTCCCGCAACCTCCGCGTGATGGACCTCACCGCAACGACGATGTGCAAGGAGAACAACCTCCCCCTCGTCGTCTTCGACATGGACACCCCAGGCAATCTCAAGCGCGTGCTTGCCGGCGAGAACATCGGTACACGCGTCACCCTCTGAACAACTTTAGAACCCTCATCATATGGCAGCAACAGACACCAAACAAATCATCAAGGACGCCGAAGCGAAGATGAACGCCGCCGTCCAGCATTTAGACGACGAGCTGGCACGCATCCGCGCCGGCAAAGCCAGTGCACGCATTCTCGACAACGTCCGCGTGACTTACTACGGCGACCTCGCGCCGCTCTCGAACGTAGCCTCCGTCACCACCCCTGACGCCAAGACGATCCTCATCACCCCGTGGGAGAAATCCCTGCTGAAGGAGATCGAAAAGGCCATCCTCGCCTCCGAGGTCGGCATCACGCCCGAGAACAATGGCGAGACCATCCGTCTGGGCATTCCCCCGCTCACCGAGGATCGTCGCCGCAGCCTGGCCAAGAACGCCAAGCAACAGGCCGAAGCCGCCAAAGTCAGCATCCGCAATGCCCGCCGCGACACGATCGACGTGATCAAGAAAGCCGTCAAGGACGGTACGCCCGAGGATCTCGGTAAAGACGCCGAGGCCGAAGCGCAGAAGATCCACGACAAGTACGTCAAGAAGGTAGACGACCTCTACGCCGCCAAGGAAAAGGAGATCATGACGGTCTGACCCCCCTCCTATCCCCCGCACCCCATGCACGGATTAGTCATTAAAAACACCGGCAGTCGTTATACAGTTTGTATCGACGGCGGCCGGTGTTTCGATTGTAAGATCAAGGGAGCCTTTCGCATCAAAGGCATCCGCACCACCAACCCCGTGGCCATTGGCGACCGCGTCACGGTCGAAGTCCCCGCCAACGAAGCGGACACGGCCTACATCACCGCCATCGCACCGCGCCGCAACTACATGATCCGCCGCGCCTCGAACCTCTCCAAAGAGTCACACATCCTGGCCGCCAACATCGACCTCGCCCTACTGGTCGCCACCATCGATTTCCCCGCCACCACCCTCACCTTCATCGACCGTTTCCTGGCCACCGCCGAGGCCTATGCTATTCCCGCCCTGTTGGTGTTCAACAAAATCGACCGCTACGACGCCGATGCCCGCCGTACGCTCGACGAATACGTGGCCCTATACACCGCCATCGGTTATGACTGCCTGCCCATCAGCGCGCTCACGGGCGAGGGTGTCGACGCCTTGGCCGAGCGTCTGCACGGACGCATCACGCTCCTCTCCGGTCATTCGGGCACAGGCAAGTCGACGCTCATCAACCGCCTCCTGCCGCACGCCGATCTGCGCACGCAAGAGATCTCGGAGTACCATCGCACGGGCGTCCACACAACGACCTTCTCCGAAATGCTCCCCCTCGCCGACGCCTCAGGCTACCTGATCGACACGCCGGGTATCAAGGGCTTCGGAACGATCGAAATGCAAGGCCCGGAGGTGGCCCACTACTTCCCCGAAATCTTCCGCGCATCGGCCGACTGCCGCTTCAACAACTGCACCCACACGAATGAACCCGGGTGCGCCGTACGTCGCGAGATGGAGTGTGGAAACATCGCATCGTCGCGTTACCGCAGCTACCTGAACATCTTGGAAGACGCCGACGGCAACAAGTATCGCGAGGCGTACTGACATGCAGAGTGGCACAGCAATGCACGGACAAGCCGCTTCAGCGTTATCGGAAACGCGCTCGAAATACATTTTGAACCCGAGCAAACTTTCCGGCCTCGGCAGAGGCCTGCGCAGCCCCAAACAAGTACTCGATTGGCTTCGCGCAGTGTGCGCGGACCCAAACAGAGGTCTGTTTGGCCTCAATCCCTACGGATTCTGACGGATCGAACGCCTTGCATGGGGTAAAACCACCTTCCTCTACCCGCCATTCATTTCTATTAGACAATAACACATCGCACGGACGAACGCCGTCCCCCTCACTTTTACACAACACCCCATCATATGAATAAGCATAGGACATCCCCCCAGCAAATCGAGATCCGAGGTGCACACGCACATAACCTCAAGCACATCGACGTGGACATACCACTCAACAAGATCGTAGGCATCGCCGGCGTATCAGGTTCAGGCAAATCATCACTCGCATTGGGCGTACTTTATGCCGAAGGATCGCGTCGCTACTTAGAATCACTCTCCACCTACACCCGCAGACGGATGACCCAGGCCGCACGCGCACAAGTCGACGACGTGCGATACGTCCCCGCCGCGCTGGCCCTCCACCAACGCCCCGCCGTGCCCGGCATACGCTCCACCTTCGGCACATCCACAGAGCTGCTCAACAGCTTGCGGCTAATGTATTCGAGACTCTCCAGCCACCGTTGCCCCAACGGGCATTACCTCCCGCCCTCGATCAACGTAGCCGCCGAACGCGAGCTGATCTGCCCCGAATGCGGCGCCCACTTCTATGCCCCCGGCGCCGAAGAACTGGCCTTCAACAGCCAGGGCGCCTGCCCCACATGCGACGGCACGGGCCTCGTAAGCCATGTGGATGAATCTACGCTCGTGCCCGACGAATCGCTCACCATCGACGAGGGCGCCGTGGCACCGTGGCAGACACTCATGTTCTCGCTTATGACCGACGTCTGCCGCGCAATGGGCGTGCGCACCGACATGCCCTTCAAAGAGCTGACAGACAAAGAACGCGAGATCGTCTACCATGGGCCGGCCGTGAAAAAGCACATCCTGTATAAGTCCAAGACCTCCAACGTCGCCGGCGAAATGGATTTTACCTACTACAACGCCGTCTATACGGTGGAGAACGCCTTGGCCAAAGTGACGGACGAAAAGGGCATGAAGCGCGTGGAGAAGTTCCTGCGGCAAGACGTCTGTGCAGCCTGCGGCGGCACAAGGCTCAGCGACGCCGCCCGGGCACCCCTCCTGCGAGGCATCTCACTGGCCGACGCCTGCCGGATGACACTCGGAGAGTTAGTAGAGTGGGTCGCAGGCGTACCCGCATCCTTGCCCGAAGAAATGCAACCAATGGCTGAACGCATTTGTGAGGCCTTTTATGACACGGCTCGCCGACTGATGGAGCTGGGCCTCTCTTACCTCACCCTCGATCGAGCCGGCGCGACCCTCTCCACAGGGGAACGGCAACGCGTGCAACTGGCGCGTGCCGTACGCAATCGAACCACCGGGGTGCTCTACGTACTCGACGAACCTTCCATCGGCCTACACCCGTCCAACCTCGAGGGCCTGATCGGTGTAATGAACGACCTCGTGGCGGATGGCAATTCAGTAGTGCTCGTAGACCATGACACCCAAGTGCTGCGTCATGCCGACCACCTCATCGAGCTGGGGCCTGCGGCGGGCGCAGGCGGGGGGCAAATCATCGCAGAGGGCACGGCGGTGATGCTCTGCGCCAACCCATCGTCACGCATCGGGCCCTTCCTAACCCCCAAACCAACGCACCACCCCACGCCAGCCCCCCCCCTCTTCGACCTCGGCACCATTCGCCTTGTCACCCGCGCCATCCACACCGTGCAACCTTTAGATGTGCGCATCCCCAAAGGCCGGCTCACCGTAGTGACAGGTGTATCCGGATCAGGCAAGACGACCCTGGTCTTAGAGTGCCTTATCCCCGGACTCAAGGCGTCCATCGAGGGGAAAGAGCTGCCCACGCAGGTAGCAGCCGTTGAGGCAGAAGGGATACGCCGAGTGCAACTGATCGACGCCGCACCCATCGGCGCAAATGTCCGCTCCACAGTAGCCACCTATTGCAATGTGCACGACGATCTGCGCAAAGTCTACGCCCGCAGCGAAGAGGCTAAAACCGGTGGATACAAGGCCGGGGACTTCTCCTACAATACAGGCCGGCTGCGTTGCCCCACATGCGACGGCACAGGCAGCATCAGCCTCGATGTGCAATTCCTGCCCGACGTCGACATCCCTTGCCCCGACTGTCGCGGATCGCGCTACGCCCGGGCGGCCTACTCCGTCCATCGCACAAGGAAGCATGCAGGAGCCGGTCGCTCCCTCCCCGAACTGATGGCCATGAGCGTAGATGAAGCCCTGACCGACTGCGACGATTTGCCCGTGATCAACAGCCGGCTGCAAGTGCTTCACGACCTCGGTCTGGGCTACCTCACACTGGGCGAAGCCACACCGGGACTGTCCGGTGGCGAAGCGCAACGCCTGAAGTTGGCCAGTGAGATGGGCCGAGGGCAGGGCGATTCGGTGTTTGTCTTCGACGAGCCTACGATCGGCCTACATCCGCTTGATGTGCAAACGCTCATGAAAGTCTTTGAGCACCTGACTGACCAAGGAGCAACGGTCATTGTTATCGAACACGACTTGGATGTCATTCGTCGAGCGGACTACGTTATGGATATGGGCCCGGGCGGCGGATATGCCGGCGGACGCATGGTGGCTACAGGCCGCCCCCATGACGTGGCCAGTAATCCGGAGAGCATCACCGGGCGATACATCTAACCGTTACCCGCAATAACCGCCCCTACCAAAGCCCTCCCCCCCTATGATCGACTCCGCAACGAAAGACCGCATCCTCGAGGCGGCACAGATTGTCGATGTCGTCTCCGAGTTTGTCACGCTGAGGAAGCGCGGCGTCAACTACGTCGGGCTGTGCCCCTTCCATGCCGACAAGAACCCCTCGTTCTACGTCTCGCCCGCCAAAAACCTCTGCAAATGCTTCGCCTGTGGCGAGGGTGGTTCGCCCGTCTACTTCATTATGAAGCACGAGCAGCTGAGCTATCCCGACGCCCTCCGCTACCTGGCCAAGAAGTATCACATCGAAATCCGCGAACGGGAACTCACGGATGAGGAACGCCGCGCTCAGGGCGACCGCGAGAGCATGTTCATCCTCAACAATTGGGCGCAGAAATACTTCACCAGCTGCCTCATGGAGCACGAAGAGGGTCGCACGATCGGCCTCTCCTACTTCGCGCAGCGCGGATTTCGCGAAGAGACGATCCGCAAATTCCAGCTGGGCTACGGTCTGGAGGCGCGCGATGCGCTCTACCGCGCCGCCATGGCCAAGGGGTTCAAACGGGAATACCTCGAAAAGACCGGACTCTCGAGCTTCTACGAGAACGGCATGGTGGCCGATCGCTTCCGGGGGCGAGTGATTTTCCCCATTCATACCATCAGCGGTAAGGTGGTCGGCTTCGGTGGACGCATTTTGGACTCCACCAAGAAGGTGGGCAAGTACCTCAACTCGCCAGAGAGTGAGATCTACCACAAGAGCAATGAGCTTTACGGACTCTATTTCGCCAAGCAAGCCATCGCCAAGGCCGACAAATGCTATCTGGTGGAGGGATATACGGACGTCATATCCATGCATCAGTCGGGCATCGAGAACGTGGTGGCCTCGTCGGGTACCGCCCTCACCCAGGGCCAGATCCACCTGATCCACCGCATGACAAATAACATCACCGTACTCTACGACGGCGATGCAGCGGGTATCAAGGCGGCCATTCGAGGGATCGACCTGCTGCTCGAGGCGGGCATGAATGTGAAGGTGCTGCTACTACCCGACGGCGAAGACCCGGACTCCTTCGCCCGCTCGCACAACGCCTTCGATCTGTCGGTCTACCTCAACAACCACGAAACGGACTTCATCCGCTTCAAGACACAGCTCCTGCTCCGCGAAGCCGAGGGCGACCCCATCCGTCGGGCCGCGCTGATCACAGACATTCTGCAATCCGTGGCCTTGATCCCGGACGCCATTAAGCGCTCCGTCTACCTCCAGGAATGCAGTCGGATGATGGAGATCAAGGAGACCGTGCTTCTGGCCGAACTGAATAAGATCCGTGCCACGCGTCGATCAGCCCCCCCACTTGTTCGCCCCGCTGCGCCACCGCCCACTCAGCCAACTCCCTCAGAACACCATCCGGAGCCGTCGCCCGACGACCCATCCACGGCTACCGCACCGACGCCCGCCCCCACGTCGCCTCAGCCAGTTCAGCCGGCCACAAAGCCGACATCGCGCACCGTGCGTTCGCCTTATCGCGCAGCCGAGGAGGCGCTGATGCGCTACGTCGTGCTCCATGGCGAGGAGACGCTCTATGACTACACCGACGAGGAGTCGGGCGAGCACGTCGTCATCCACATCGCGGAGTATATCCTCTCCGAATTGCAGCGCGATGGGCTTTCGCTCTCCGTGCCTATCTTCCAATCCATCTTGGATGAAGCCATTTCACACGTCTCCGAACCGGGATTCCGCGCCGAAAGTCACTTCCTCTCGCACCCCGACGCGGAAATCTCGCGCGTCACCATGTACCTCATGGACGACCGCTACCGAACGATCGAAGAGGAACCGGACGACAACAACCGAATGACAGACGATGAGCGACAAGAGATCGCCCAAAAGCGCCTCAAGGAGCTTGAAAAAGCCATTGTGCATGACCTCTTCGCGCTCAAGGGAGCCTACCTGCTGCAACGTATATCGGCCATCAACAGCCGCATCAAGGAGCTTCAGACCGAGGGACGCCTCGATGAGGCCATCGAACTGATGAAGGAGCAAAAACAACTGAACGAAATCAAGGTGGCGCTCAGCCGTGAGCTGGGCGACCGGATCATTTTGAAGATGTAAAGCGGGCGACCGTCGGCCACTCGCCCTCCTGCATTCCGATCGGGGGCGCATGAGCTAAAGGCGCTCCTGTTAGGATGTCCGACAGAAGCGCCTTTACGTTAGTGGCACGAGACAGTAGGGGAGGGGTAGGCCGATGTGTCCGCCCGTCGGTTCATTCATACCTTCCGACGGAAGGTGAATAGAATAGATGCAAGCGGGGCTATTTGTCATCATAGTGTCCCTCTACATCCAAGACGTAGACCTCTATAGTGGTATCATAGACATCGTAGACAATCCGATGCTGCCCACTGATACGGCGGGAATATGTGGTGCCATTTCCTCCCCTTAATGCTTCTGGGCGACCTGATCCTTCCCTTGGATGCAAGGCGATTTCATTCAGGATATCCCTCAACCTCTTGTACAGGACCGGGCTCGACTTCCGCCACTTCTTCATTGATTTCTCTGCACTGCGAGAGAAATACAACGTATAAATCATAGGTTGTCGAGATAGTCGTTCAACGCTTCTTGTGAACGTATCACGGTGCAATTCCCGGATCGGATCTCCTCCCGAGCCTTGTCTATGCGGGCTTGCAGCTCCGGGGTGATCACCTGCTGCGTGGACGACGGTTTGTAGCCGATACGATAGAAGATCGACTCTATGTAGTTGCTGAGGCTTCTGTTTTCGTGTTTGGCCTCGGCTCGGAGCTGCTCCAATACGCCCGCATCTATACGGATGTGTGCTGATGATTTTTCGATTGTTATAGCCATGATTACTTCCTCTTTTGTTGTAGGCAAAGGTAGCGGCTTTACCACCGCGGGGATGGGCGCACGGCTTGGAAGGGGGCGGATCGGCCCGTACTTTTGCCGCCCTCATTATGCAACGCATACACCATGTATTTTATAGAAGCAGACGATATCGTCAAGCAATACGCTAACCATCGCGCCCTCGATGGGGTAAGCCTGCGCGTCCCCGAGGGGAAAATCTTCGGGCTATTGGGGCCTAATGGCGCCGGAAAGACGACGCTCATACGTATCATCAACCGTATCACCGCCCCGGACAGTGGCTCCATCCGCTTCGACGGACACCCGTCGCACCCAGACGACGTCCGTCGGATTGGCTATCTACCCGAGGAGCGCGGCCTGTACAAAAAAATGAAGGTCGGCGAGCAGGCTCTTTACTTCGCCCGGCTGAAGGGCATGAGTGCCGCAGAGGCTCGGGCGAGCCTGACGGAGTGGTTCGAACGGTTCGACATCATGGCTTGGTGGAACCGTCGCCTGGAGGAACTATCGAAGGGCATGCAGCAGAAGGTACAGTTCATCATCACCGTCGTACATCGGCCTGCACTGCTCATCTTCGACGAACCCTTTAGCGGCTTCGACCCCGTCAATGCCGAGCAGCTCAAGCGCGAAATGCTCCGCCTCAAGGCCGAGGGGCGGACGCTGATTTTCTCTACGCACAACATGGCCTCGGTGGAGGAGGTTTGCGACGAGATCGCACTCATCGACCACTCCCGGGTGGTGCTCTCCGGCAATGTGCACGAGGTGCGAGAGCGATATAAGGAGCACCTCTTCGAAGTGGAATATGTCGGCGCCATCACCCTCCAACCCGACTCCACGCGATACACCCTGATCAGCGCCGCACCCTCAGGCGGCGGTACTGCGATCCGAATCCGTAAGTCGCCAACCGTAAGCAACGCCGAACTGCTCTCCTCTCTGAGCGCCCAAGGAGAGTTGCGCGCCTTCCGCGAGGTGCTGCCCTCCATGAATGAGATATTTATCAAGACTGTAGAGGGTAGAGAGTAGAGGGTAGAGATGCGCCTTCTACGTTTGAGATCACAAGACGACAGACACAGGATATGGCTGGAAAGGGTTTTCGTGAATTAATCGTTTGGGAAAGGGCAATGCAACTGGCGGTGTATGCCTATCGCCTTACCCTGCTTCTTCCTCGAGAAGAGAAATTCGCAATCGGAGATCAGATGAGGCGCTCTGCGGTATCTATTCCCTCCAATATTGCCGAAGGGAATGCACGAGGCCCAAAAGAAATGGTGCACTTCCTGCAATACGCCCAAGGATCACGCGTCGAATTAGAGACCCAAGTCGAAATCTGCTATCGAGTCGGATATATCACCGAGGCACATCTGAGACAACACATCGAACTCTCAACAGAAGTAGGACGCATGATCAGCAGCATGATCAAAACGCTATCCAAATACTATTGACTCTACCCTCTACCCTCCACCCTCTAACCTCTAACCTCTATCCTCCACCCTCTATCCTCCACCCTCTATCCTCTAACCCCCTATTCAATATGTCTACCCTCTACCCTCTACCCTCTACCCTCCCCCTGATCATCCGCCGCGAGTACCTCTTCCGCGTACGCAAGAAATCCTTCCTGCTGCTCACGCTACTCACGCCCCTGCTGATGATCGGTATGATCTTCGTGCCGCTCTGGTTAGCCTCGTTCCGAGCCGACGACGTGCGCACCGTGGCCGTCATCGACCACACCGGACGCTACGCACCGCTCTTCACCGACACCGACGGCTATCGCTTCGTCACCACGCGGACCGACGACCCCTTCGCCACGTTGGAAGTCACCGACGACCTGCTCCGCGACTCCTCCGCCGCCACGCTCTATTCCCGCCAGCAAATCCCCGCCGACCTCTCGCGCTTAGTCAACGAGACGCTCCGCCAGCGCATGGAGCACGACAAGATGGCCGCCTATGGCATCCCCAACCTCGAGCAGATCGTCCGCGAGAGCCACGTGGATTACCAGATCCGCACCGTCAAGCTGAACGACGACGGCTCCGAGAGCACCTCCTCCACCCAACTGGCCTACATCATCGGCATCGTCTTCACCCTGGCCGTCTACATGTTCATCACCCTCTACGGATCGATGGTCATGCAGGGCGTGTCGGAAGAGAAGACGAACCGCATCGTCGAGCTGATGGTCTCCTCCGTGCGGCCCTTCGACCTGATGGCGGGTAAGATCATCGGCATCGGACTCGTCGGACTCACCCAGCTCCTGCTCTGGGGCGTGCTGACCCTGGTCGGCGTCGGGGCCATCACAGCCCTCACCGGCGCCGCAGTCACCCCGACCGACACCGCCGCAGCGCCCGCCGACGTGGCCCAGACGGCCGAATGGATGGCGGCGCTCAGCTCCTTCAACCTGCCGTTGCTCCTGCTCTCCTTCGCGGCCTACTTCGTGGGCGGATACTTGCTCTACGCCTCCCTCTTCGCCGCCATTGGCTCCGTGATCGATCACCCCGAGGACGCTCAGCAGTTCATGATGCCCGTGATGATGGTGCTCATCTTCGCCCTCTACGCCGGCATTTACAGCCTCGACAACCCCGACGGCCCGCTGGCCTTCTGGTGCTCCCTCATCCCGCTGACCTCGCCCGTGGTGATGATGATGCGCCTGCCGTTCGACATTCCCCTCTGGCAGCCCCTGCTATCCATCGCCCTGCTCTACGCCACAGCCCTGGGCGTGGTCTGGCTCTCGGGCCGCATTTACCGCGTCGGCATCCTGCTTTATGGCAAGAAACCCAACCTGAAGGAGATCGTAAAGTGGATCGGGTATCGATGAATCATACGCTGGCGACACTGTCGCCGGGGCTATCACACCCCATGAGTATGCTGGCGACACTGTCGCCGGGGCTATCACACCCCATGAGTGTGCTGGCGACACTGTCGCCGGGGCTATCACACCCCATGAGTATGCTGGCGACACTGTCGCCGGGGCTATCACACCCCATGAGTGTGCTGGCGACACTGTCGCCGGGGCTATCACACCCCATGAGTATGCTGGCGACACTG
>ERZ772957.1331-NODE-1331-length-16257-cov-7.380262_pt1 | contig 16257 bp, 13 predicted proteins | sample MGYA00580682_ERZ772957 | MGnify/ENA primary metagenome ERZ772957 (study PRJEB29015, sample SAMEA2737921) | human oral metagenome | biome: human oral; feature: human-associated habitat; material: dental | place: China | collected 2025 ...
GATTTGAAAGATGAGGAATTGGTAGAAAACTTCTCAAGACAGAGACGTCGATTAGAGTTGGATATTGAAGAGAACTATCGTCGTCTTCGTGAATCTAAATGAATAACGACAGATGCTTTAGTGAATAAAAATAATAGGCAAAAGATTGAACATAGTTAGAGTAAAGGAAAAAGTTTATGTTTATAACAGAATCAGGATCAGAACCAGTAAGAACTTATTTTTCATCATCCAAAACGATTGATTTGCTAGAAATAAAGAAAACAATAGAAAAGCAAATTATAACAAATGTCCTAGCTCCGCTCTTACTAGCTCAAAGAAACAGGATGCAGAGCACGTATGATAATCTCTTTACCGATGTTGCAAAGACTGTTCAGGAGAGTGTGAAAGTAGCTGCAGATCAGTTAGATGATTCAATGAAAGGCCAATTCTCTAAGAAAGTTGTGACTGTCATAAAAGAAATTAGTGAAAAATATAAAGAAATTTAACAATTGAGCTCTCTTGGATTCGAGTCCTGATTGATCAGGAATCGGGTACAGAGAGCTTTTTTAAAACGAAGTTTATCTACTAAAGTACAAAGTAGTTTTTGAACTTGAGTTTTATAAAAATAGGCTTTTATGATAAAATAGAAAAGATGGAGGAAATTTCTATGGCAAAACAAAGAAATGAAATTGAAGAAAAATATACTTGGGATTTGAGGACTATTTTCCCAACAGATGAAGCCTTTGAAGCGGAGTTGGCGCAGGTTTCTGAAGAAGTGAAGAAGGCAGCTAGTCTGGCTGGGCATTTGCTGGATTCAGCGGACAGTCTCTTAACAACGACTGAAGTGCAGCTGGACTTGATGCGCCGTATTGAAAAGCTTTATTCTTATGCTCACATGAAGAATGACCAGGATACTCGTGTGGCCAAGTATCAAGAATATCAGGCTAAGGGTATAACTCTTTACAGCGAATTTGGTCAAAGTTTTGCTTTCTATGAGCCTGAATTTATGGCGATTACAGAAGAGCAGTACCAAGCTTTCTTGGCTGAGCAGCCAGGTTTGCAACTTTACCAACATTATTTTGACAAGCTTTTGAAAAAGAAAGCCCACATCTTGACACAGCGCGAAGAGGAGCTATTGGCTGGTGCTGGTGAAATCTTCGGTGCAGCGGGCGAAACTTTTGCTATCTTAGATAATGCAGATATTGTCTTTCCTATGGTGCATGACGAAGATGGAAATGAAGTTCAGCTTAGTCACGGCAACTATATCACCTTAGTCGAGTCTAAGAACCGAGAGGTCCGTAAGGAAGCCTATGAGGCTCTTTACAGCGTCTACGAGCAGTACCAGCATACCTATGCTAAGACTCTGCAGACCAATGTTAAAGTTCACAATTACAATGCGAAAGTCCGCAAGTTTTCATCTGCTCGTGAAGCGTCCTTGTCAGGGGACTTTATTCCAGAAAGTGTCTATGACAGCCTAGTTTCAGCTGTCAATAAGCATTTGCCTCTCTTGCAGCGTTATATCGCTTTACGAGCGAAGATTTTAGGCATTTCTGATTTGAAGATGTATGATATGTACACACCTTTGTCAGAGACAGACTACAAGTTCACTTATGAGGAAGCTTTGGCTAAGTCTGAGGAAGTCCTGGCAATTCTGGGTGAGGATTATTTGAGTCGAGTGAAGACAGCTTTTTCAGAGCGCTGGATTGATGTTCATGAAAATCAAGGTAAGCGCTCAGGAGCATACTCAGGCGGTTCTTATGATACCAATGCCTTTATGTTGCTTAACTGGCAGGACACGCTGGATAATCTCTTTACCTTGGTACACGAGACAGGCCACAGTATGCACTCCAGCTATACTCGTGAGACCCAGCCTTATGTTTACGGAGACTATTCTATCTTCCTAGCTGAGATTGCTTCAACGACCAATGAAAATATCCTGACAGAGAAGCTCTTGGAAGAAGTAGAGGACGATGCTACTCGCTTTGCTATCCTCAATCACTTCTTGGATGGCTTCCGTGGTACGGTCTTCCGTCAAACCCAGTTTGCTGAATTTGAGCATGCGATCCACAAGGCTGACCAAGAAGGTCAAGTTTTGACCAGCGAGTTTCTCAATGAACTCTATGCTGACTTGAACGAAAAATACTATGGACTAAAAAAAGAAGACAATCCACAGATTCAGTACGAATGGGCTCGGATTCCGCATTTCTACTATGATTACTATGTTTTCCAATATTCGACAGGATTTTCAGCGGCTTCTGCCTTGGCTGAAAAGATTGTCCATGGCAGTCAGGAAGACAAGGACAAGTATTTGGACTATCTGAAAGCTGGGAACTCTGACTATCCACTCAATGTCATCAAAAAAGCAGGTGTGGATATGGAAAAAGAAGACTACCTAAATGCTGCTTTTGCTGTCTTTGAGCGTCGTCTGGATGAATTCGAAGCCTTGGTAGAGAAGTTGGGACTGGCATAAGATGGTCGAGACTTATAATCAAAACTCCAATCCCAATATGCGTCGGCCAGTGGTCAAAGAAGAAATTGTAGACTTTATGAGACAGCGTCTCCAGCCGGTCACTGGTGGACTCAAGGAACTAGAGGATTTTGCCAGAGCTGAAAATGTACCCGTGATTCCCCATGAGACAGTGGCTTATTTCCGCCTGCTACTCGAAAGCCTGCAGCCAGAGAAGATTTTAGAGATCGGGACGGCTATCGGTTTTTCGGCCCTTTTGATGGCGGAACATGCGCCTCAGGCTCAGATTACGACCATTGACCGCAATCCAGAGATGATTGAGCTGGCCAAGGCTAATTTTGCCAAATATGACAGCCGTCAGCAGATCACTCTGCTGGAAGGTGATGCAATGGATCTGCTTGAGACACTGGAGGATTCTTACGACCTTGTCTTTATGGACTCTGCCAAGTCCAAGTATGTGGTCTTTCTGCCTCAGGTCCTCAAGCGCCTCAATCCTGGTGGGCTGGTTCTCATTGATGATGTCTTCCAAGGTGGAGATGTTGCCAAGCCTTTTGAGGAAATTAAGCGAGGTCAGCGGGCTATTTACCGCGGTTTGCATAGTCTCTTTGACGCAACTTTGGACAGTCCAGATTTGACTGCTAGCTTGCTTCCCCTAGGAGATGGGCTGCTTATGATTAGAAAAAAATGATATCTTTGATTTTTTCTTAATTTCCAAAAATTTTTAGGAAAAATTAAGATATCAAGTTAGATTTGTGGTACAATAGACAAAGTGAATTTATTGAAGGAGTAGATGAAATAATGAAGAAAAAAATCCTTACAGGAGCAGTAACTCTCTTTTCTGTAGTGGCTTTAGCAGCATGTTCACAAACAGCAAAAGATAAAGATATTGTGACAATGAAGGGCGAGACAATCACCGTTAATGAATTTTACGATCAAGTAAAAAATAATGGTGCCTCTCAGCAAGTTTTGCTTCAAATGACAATTAAACAAGTTTTTGAAGAAAAGTATGGCAAAAAAGTGACGGATAAAGAGGTTGAAGAAGCCTTTGAAAAAATGAAATCCGCTTATGGTTCTGCCTTCCAAAATGTTCTTGCTCAAAGCGGAATGACAGAAGATGCCTACAGAGACCAGATCCGCGCAAATAAATTGGTCGAATACGCTGTTAAGAAAGCAGCTGAAAAAGAGTTGACAGATGACAACTACAAGGCTTTCTTTGAAACGTATACCCCAGAAGTAACGGCTCAAATTATCAAGGTGGACAATGAAGAAAAGGCTAAGGAAGTGCTTGAAAAAGCTAAGGCTGAGGGAGCAGACTTTGGTCAGTTGGCCAAGGAAAACTCAACCGACAAGGACACCAAAGATAAGGGTGGCGAGGTGAAATTTGATTCAACCTCTACAACGATTCCAGATGCAGTTAAAAAAGCTACTTTTGCCTTGGAAGAAAATGGCGTTTCTGATGTGATCACTGTAAGAGGTAGACAGAACTATTCAGCAAGTTACTACATTGTTAAATTGGTGAAGAAATCTCAAAAATCTGAAAAATGGACTGATTACAAGAAGCAACTAAAAGAGGGAATCCTGACTCAAAAACAAAACGATGCAAGCTTTATTCGTTCTGTTATTTCTAAAGAATTGAAGGAGGCGAATCTGAAAGTGAAGGATCCAGCTTTCCAAAATGTCTTTGCCCAATATGTAGAAGGAGATACTTCTAGCTCATCGTCTAAAGAAGAAAGCAAGTCTCAGTCTTCTAGTTCAGAGGAAAAGAAACCACAAGCTTCAAGTTCAAAAGAAGCAAAAACTGAGGCTTCTAGCTCAGAAGAGAACAAGTCAGAAGCTGCTCATACTGAAGAAAACCCAGCTCCTGCAGCAGAATAAGCTTGACGAAAAGCCAAGAAGTCAGTATAATAAAACTATTGAGAATTGATTTTCAATTATCTTAGTCCAGAGAAATGGCGGTGCTGCGAGCCATCTAAGCTAGGAAGTCATGCTACTCAATCATACAATTGCATAAGAATAAGAGAATGACAAGTTCATTGAATGAAGGTGGTACCGCGGTTTTTCGCCCTTCAGACAAGGAACTTGTCTTTTATCTTGACTCTGGAGGTAAAGCGATGAAGACCTATCTTGTCAAACAAAAATTGCGTCTAGGCGGTGAACGTTTTGATATCAAGGATGATCGAGGTAATGTAGATTACCAAGTAGAAGGATCATTTTTTCAGATTCCTAAAAGCTTCACCATCTATGATGCCCAAGGACAGACAGTTAGTCAGATCAGCAAAATCTTTCTAACATTTTTGCCTCGGTTTGAAATCAAGCTCAGTGATGGGACAAGCTTTTATATTCGCAAGAAACTGACTTTCTTCCGTGATAAGTATGAGTTTGATGATTTAGGCCTTCGTATCGAGGGCAATATCTGGGATTTAAACTTTAAATTACTAGATGATCGCGATCAAGTCGTGGCAGAGATCACCAAGGAACTTTTCCATCTGACCTCCACTTATCAGGTGAGTGTCTATGATGAGGCTTACTCAGATTTGGTCATTTCCCTCTGCATCGCCATTGACTATGTGGAAATGCTGGAAAGTTCATCATAAAAAACATTAAAAAGATTTAAGGAGAAAAATAAAATGAAACAAATGTCAAGTGCTCAAATTCGCCAAATGTGGTTGGATTTCTGGGCAAGCAAAGGCCACTCTGTAGAACCATCAGTCAGCTTGGTTCCTGTAAACGACCCTACTCTTTTGTGGATCAACTCAGGGGTAGCCACTCTTAAGAAATATTTTGACGGGACCATTATCCCTGAAAATCCACGTATTACCAATGCGCAAAAAGCGATTCGTACCAACGACATTGAAAACGTAGGGAAGACTGCGCGTCACCATACCATGTTTGAAATGTTGGGGAACTTCTCTATCGGGGATTACTTCCGTGATGAGGCTATCACTTGGGCTTATGAGCTTTTGACAAGCCCTGAGTGGTTTGACTTCCCAGCTGAAAAACTCTACATGACTTACTATCCAGACGATAAAGATTCTTACAACCGCTGGATCGAAGTAGGAGTGGACCCAAGTCACTTGATTCCAATCGAAGACAACTTCTGGGAAATCGGTGCGGGACCTTCTGGACCTGATACAGAGATCTTCTTTGACCGTGGAGAAGCCTTTGACCCAGAAAATATCGGTATTCGCCTTCTTGCAGAAGATATCGAAAACGACCGTTACATCGAAATCTGGAACATCGTTTTGTCACAATTTAACGCAGACCCTGCTGTTCCTCGTAGTGAATACAAGGAATTGCCACACAAGAACATTGATACGGGCGCTGGTTTGGAGCGTTTGGTGGCCGTTATCCAAGGGGCTAAGACAAACTTTGAAACTGACCTCTTCATGCCAATTATTCGTGAAGTAGAGAAATTGTCTGGTAAGGTCTACGACCAAGATGGCGATAACATGAGCTTCAAGGTCATTGCGGACCACATCCGTTCTCTTTCATTTGCCATTGGTGATGGTGCCCTTCCAGGAAATGAAGGCCGTGGTTATGTCCTTCGTCGTCTTCTCCGTCGTGCTTCTATGCACGGTCAAAAATTGGGCATCAACGAGCCTTTCCTTTACAAACTCGTTCCAACTGTTGGAAAAATCATGGAAAGCTACTACCCAGAAGTGCTTGAAAAACGTGACTTTATCGAAAAAATCGTTAAGAGCGAAGAAGAGTCATTTGCTCGTACCCTTCACTCAGGTCAACACTTTGCCCAAGGCATCGTAGCAGACTTGAAAGAAAAAGGTCAAACTGTCATTGCTGGTTCAGATGTCTTTAAACTCTACGATACATATGGCTTCCCAGTGGAATTGACAGAAGAAATTGCAGAAGAAGCAGGCATGACTGTGGACCGTGAAGGTTTTGAAGTGGCTATGAAAGAGCAGCAAGAACGTGCGCGTGCATCAGCTGTTAAGGGTGGCTCAATGGGGATGCAAAATGAAACCCTTCAAAACATCACTGTTGAGAGCGTCTTTAACTACAATGCCAGTCAATTGCCTTCTAAACTGGTGGCTATCGTAGCGGACAATGCTGAAGTAGAAGCTGTATCTGAAGGGACTGCATCCCTCATCTTTGCAGAGACTCCATTCTACGCTGAAATGGGTGGACAAGTAGCTGACCACGGTAAAATCTTGGACGCTGCTGGAAACATCGTGGCTACTGTAACAGATGTTCAAAAAGCGCCAAATGGCCAACCATTGCACACAGTTGAAGTCCATGCTCCGCTTGCTTTGAACCAAGAATACACATTGGCCATCGATACCAATCGTCGTCATCGTGTCATGAAAAACCACACTGCGACTCACTTGCTTCACGCTGCCCTGCACAATATCCTTGGAAACCATGCGACACAAGCAGGATCTCTGAACGAAGTTGAATTCCTTCGCTTTGACTTTACGCACTTCCAAGCAGTGACAGCAGAGGAGCTTCGTGCTATTGAACAGCAAGTCAATGAGAAAATCTGGGAAGCTATCGCAGTCGAGACTGTTGAGACAGATATTGACACAGCTAAAGAAATGGGAGCTATGGCCCTCTTTGGTGAAAAATATGGCAAGGAAGTCCGTGTTGTGACTATCGGTGACTACTCTGTCGAGCTTTGTGGTGGTACCCACGTTGGCAACACTTCTGAGATTGGCCTCTTCAAGATTGTCAAGGAAGAAGGTATTGGCTCAGGAACTCGCCGTATCTTGGCAGTGACTGGTAAGGAAGCCTTTGAAGCCTATCGCGAGCAAGAAGACGCTCTGAAAGCAGTAGCAGCGACCTTGAAAGTACCGCAACTCAAGGAAGTACCTCACAAGGTTGAAGGCCTTCAAGAGCAACTTCGTCAATTGCAAAAAGAAAATGCAGAGTTGAAAGAAAAAGCTGCAGCTGCAGCTGCAGGCGATGTCTTCAAGGATGTGAAGGAAGTCAACGGCCACCGTTACATCGCTAGTCAAGTTTCTGTATCAGATGCAGGTGCCCTTCGTACCTTTGCGGATAACTGGAAACAAAAAGACTACTCTGATGTGCTTGTCCTAGTTGCCGCTATCGGTGACAAAGTCAATGTTCTTGTAGCTAGCAAGACAAAAGATGTGCATGCAGGAAACCTTGTCAAAGAATTGGCTCCAATCGTCGATGGACGTGGTGGTGGTAAACCAGACATGGCCATGGCAGGAGGAAGCAACCAAGCTAAGATTCAGGAATTGCTGGATGCAGTAGCAGGTAAATTGTAAGAAAAAATGAGTCCCGGCCAACTATTGTTGGTAAATAAGAAATCATCCTCTGAAGAGAGCCGTACCGGTTCTCTTCTTTTTGATATTCAGTGACTATTCTAGCTTTAAAGTTGTCAAAAATACAAAAGATAAAAACATTTCGCTTAATTATCTCGGAGAGGAATTTTATTGTAGGGACTAAACATGTTCCATTTTAATGCCCTTCACTTGTCCTTTCCCTGTTTGAAATATCATAGGAAAAGATTGGTTACACTCATTGTTCCATAGTCCGTTCCTCCCCCTAAGATATGCAAACTGGCAGTTAAAACAGAGCTTTGGATTCATGTTGGTTAAGAATGCAGTTGGAACTGGTGACAGGTAAAACTTTTCTCGATAGCAGTCGTACGGGGCATCTTTATCGGCCGTTGAGTTATTTTATTGAGAGACCTATTTAACCAAGTAGTCAATACTGTGGGGACATTTTGGAGCAGGATAATTCAGTCTAGCGCTGTCTCTCTTGCGACTTTTAGTTTATAGATAGTATAGGATAGAAAATTTGTTGTTTTTAGTCTAGTTATAAGAAACAGTATGATAAATCGTAATCTTCTCCACTTTTCAACTTAAGATGAGAAGTTTGATTAAAGGATAGGAATTTTTAAATTATCGTTGATTTTATACTCTAAGAATGCTCTAGTTGGTATTAAAAGACTTAAAACTATATTATTTTTGTAGAGATTTTCGATACCAGAAAATCAAGAAAAAGAGCAGTTGAGATGAGACTGCTCTTTCTTGTATTTATGTTAACTAGTTAATGTCTTTAGACAAGTTCATCAATCGAAGTGTGGTCCTTATCTAGCCCTTGGGCAACTGGAAGGCTGGTCAAGTAACCTTGGTAAGTTGTAACTCCTTGACGTAAGCCTTGATCTTCAGTGATTGCTTTCTTAAAACCTTTTCCAGCCAAGGATTCGATGTAAGGAAGGGTGACATTGGTTAGGGCGATGGTTGAAGTACGGGCAACCGCACCAGGGATATTGGCAACGGCATAGTGGAGAACACCGTGTTTTTCATAGACGGGTTCATCGTGTGTTGTCACACGGTCAGCTGTCTCGATAACGCCACCTTGGTCAACGGCAACGTCAACGATGACAGAGCCTGGACGCATTTGTTTGACCATCTCATCTGTCACCAATTTCGGTGCTTTGGCACCAGGGATGAGAACTGCACCAATCACCACATCAGCATCTCTCACACTTGCTTCGATGTTGAATGAATTGGACATAAGAGTTTGGATTTGGTTACCAAAGACTTCCTCTAGCACTGAGAGACGTTTAGCACTGATATCTAAAATAGTCACTTGGGCACCAAGTCCAAGGGCGATGCGGGCAGCATGTGTCCCAACGACACCGCCACCGATAATGGTTACTTTTCCTTTTGGAACACCTGGTACACCACCAAGTAGGACACCAGAGCCACCAGCTTGCTTAGTAAGGAAGTGAGCTCCGATTTGAACGGCCATACGACCTGCAACTTCACTCATAGGAACGAGGAGTGGTAGTTGTCCTTGATTGTCACGGACCGTTTCATAGGCAATTCCTGTTGTTTTGGCTGCTAGCATAGCATCTGCCAATTCTGGAGCAGCGGCCATGTGCAAGTAGGTGAAGAGGAGAAGATCATCGCGCAAGTAACCATATTCAGAAGCTAGTGGTTCTTTTACTTTCACGACTAATTCGGCAGCCCAGGCTTCAGCAGCAGTAGCGACAATCTCAGCTCCTTGCTTTTGATAGTCCGCATCAGTAAATCCTGAACCGAGACCAGCATTTGTTTCGATGAGAACACGATGTCCACGACTGACTAAACTGTGGACGCCAGCAGGAGTGAGGGCAACACGGTTTTCATTATTTTTAATTTCTTTTGGGATTCCGATTAACATAGAGATAACCTACCTTTCAATTGACGGGATTATTATAGTTGTCACATTCCATTTCATAAATCAAAAATGTGATGGTTATATTTTATATGAAACCGCTTCAAAAATCAAGAAAAACTTGTTATCAAAATTTATTTATGCTAGACTAGTGAGAATCAAGCTCTAATGGAGGGAAAAGTATGGAATCAATATTTGTGAAATTTGCCCAGTATCCATCTATAGAAACGGAGCGTTTATTGCTCCGACCTGTAACCTTGGATGATGCAGAAGCTATGTTTGAGTATGCCTCAGACAGAGAAAATACGCGCTACACTTTTCCAACCAATCAAAGCTTGGAAGAAACCAAGAATAACATTGCTCAGTTCTACTTGGCCAATCCCTTGGGACGGTGGGGAATCGAACTAAAAAGCAATGGTCAGTTTATCGGTACCATTGATTTGCACAAGATTGATACTGTTCTTAAGAAGGCAGCTATTGGTTACATTATCAATAAAAAGTATTGGAATCAAGGATTGACAACAGAAGCCAATCGCGCCGTGATTGAGCTCGCTTTTGAGAAGATTGGAATGAACAAGTTAGTTGCTTTACATGATAAGGATAATCCCGCGTCAGGAAAGGTCATGCAGAAATCAGGCATGCGCTTTTCCCATGCAGAACCATATGCTTGTATGGATCAACATGAAAAAGGTCGAATCGTCACAAGAGTTCATTATGTCTTGACCAAGGAAGACTATTTTGCAAATAAATAAGCAGTTGAAAAGAAATTTTCGACTGTTTTTTCTTCCTCTTACGAATAATCTAAGAGAGGAGAAAATATGGAAGCAATTATCGAGAAAATCAAAGAGTATAAAATCATTGTCATCTGTGCTTGTTTGGGTTTGGCCTTAGGCGGTTTTTTCCTGCTAAAGCCAAGTTCACAAACATCTGTGAAAGAAACAAATTTGCAGACCGAAGTTGCGGCCGTTTCAAAGGATTCATCGTCTGAAAAAGAAGTGAACAAGGAAGAAAAGGAAGAGTCTCCTGAACAAGATCTAATCACAGTAGATGTCAAAGGTGCTGTTAAATCGCCAGGAATTTATGATTTGCCAGTCGGTAGTCGGGTCCATGATGCCGTTCAGAAGGCGGGTGGATTGACAGAGGAGGCAGATAGCAAGTCGCTCAATCTAGCTCAGAAAGTCAGTGACGAGGCTCTTGTCTATGTTCCAACTAAGGGAGAAGAAGTAGCTAGTCAGCAGACTGGTTCTGGAGTGGCTTCTTCAACAAGCAAAGAAAAGAAGGTCAATCTCAACAAGGCCAGTCTGGAAGAGCTTAAACAGGTCAAGGGTCTGGGAGGAAAACGAGCTCAGGACATTATCGACCGTCGTGAAACAAATGGGAAATTCAAGTCGGTCGATGAACTCAAGAAGGTCTCTGGCATTGGTGCTAAGACCATAGAAAAGTTAAAAGACTATGTTACAGTGGATTAAGAATTTCCCCATTCCCCTAATCTATCTGAGTTTTCTGTTACTCTGGCTTTACTATGCCATTTTCTCAGTATCTTATCTTGCTTTACTAGGCTTTGTTTTTTTGCTGGTCTGCCTCTTTTTCCAATTTCCTTGGAAATCGGCTGGTAAAGTTTTAGCGATTTGTGGAGTTTTTGGATTTTGGTTTCTGTTTCAAACTTGGCAACAGGCACAAGCTAGTCAGAACCTAGTGGGTTCTGTTGAGAGGATACGGATTTTGCCTGATACTATCAAAGTCAATGGAGATAGTCTGTCCTTTCGGGGCAAGGCTGACGGCCGTACCTTCCAAGTTTACTATAAACTCCAGTCCGAGGAGGAGAAAGAGCAATTTCAAGCCTTGACGGACCTTTATGAGATAGAACTAGAAGGAAAACTGTCCGAGCCAGAAGGCCAGAGAAATTTTGGTGGATTTGACTACCAAGCCTATCTGAAGACTCAGGGAATTTACCAGACACTGACTATCAAGAGCATCCAGTCACTTAATCAGGTTAGCGGTTGGGATATAGGAGAAAATCTGTCCAGTTTACGTCGAAAGGCTGTAGTTTGGATCAAGGCTCACTTTCCAGACCCTATGCGCAACTATATGACAGGGCTTCTTTTTGGACATCTGGATACCGACTTTGAGGAGATGAATGAGCTCTATTCCAGTCTTGGAATTATCCATCTCTTTGCCTTGTCGGGTATGCAGGTGGGCTTCTTTATGGATGCCTTTAAGAAACTCCTCTTGCGATTGGGCTTGACTCAAGAAAAGTTGAAGTGGCTGACTTATCCTTTTTCCCTTATCTATGCAGGTCTGACAGGATTTTCAGCTTCGGTCATTCGCAGCCTCTTGCAAAAGTTACTGGTCCAACATGGTGTTAAGGGCTTGGATAATTTCGCCTTGACGGTGCTTGTCCTCTTTATCATCATGCCCAACTTTTTCCTGACAGCAGGAGGTGTCTTGTCCTGTGCCTACGCCTTTATCTTGACCATGACCAGCAAAGAAGGCGAGGGGTTCAAGGCTGTGGTCAGAGAAAGTCTGGTCATTTCCTTGGGAATATTGCCCATTTTATCCTTTTATTTTGCAGAATTTCAGCCTTGGTCTATCCTTTTGACCTTTGTCTTTTCCTTTCTTTTTGACTTGGTCTTCTTACCGCTCTTGTCTATCTTATTTGCCCTTTCCTTTCTCTATACAGTCATTCAGCTGAATTTTATCTTTGAATGGTTGGAAAGCATTATTCGCTTGGTGTCGCAGGTGGCAAGTAGGCCTCTAGTCTTTGGACAACCCAATGCATGGCTTTTAATTTTATTGTTAATTTCCTTGGCTTTAGTCTATGATTTGAGGAAAAACATTAAAAGGCTAGTAGTATTGAGCTCGTTGATTACAGGACTCTTTTTCTTGACCAAGCATCCACTGGAAAATGAAATCACCATGCTGGATGTTGGGCAAGGGGAAAGTATTTTCCTACGGGATGTAACAGGTAAAACCATTCTCATAGATGTGGGAGGTAAGGCAGAATCTGATAAGAAAATCGAAAAATGGCAAGAAAAGGCGACGACCAGCAATGCCCAGCGAACCTTGATTCCCTATCTTAAAAGTCGTGGAGTAGACAAGATTGACCAGCTGATTTTGACCAACACAGAGAAAGAGCATGTTGGAGATTTGCTGGAGGTGACCAAGGCTTTCCATGTCGGGGAGATTTTAGTATCAAAAGGAAGTTTAATACAGAAAGAATTTGTAGCCGAACTACAAGCGACTCAGACCAAGGTACGCAGTGTGACAGCAGGGGAGAACTTGCCGATTTTTGGCGGTTACTTAGAAGTCCTATCTCCAAGGGAAATTGGAGAAGCTGATGCCGATGATTCCTTGGTTCTTCATGGAAAACTCTTGGATAAGCACTTTCTCTTTACTGGAAACTTGAAAGAGAAGGGAGAGAAGGAACTTTTAAAGCAATACCCTGACTTAGAGGTGGATGTCTTGAAAGTCGGTCAACATGGTTCTAATGCATCATCAAATCCAGTTTTCCTAGAAAAACTCAACCCAGAGCTTTCTCTCATCTCAGTTGGAAAGAACAATCGTGCGAAACTCCCCCATCAGGAAACCTTGACACGACTGGAAACCATCAAGAGTAAGATTTACCGAACCGATCAGCAAGGAGCAATACGGTTTAAAGGATGGAATAGTTGGCAAATCGAAAGTGTTCGTTAGGAAGAAAAATGTTATATATTATTGAAATAAATCAAAAAACTATTGCATAACAGAGGGAAAAATGATATAATTAAAGCGCTTTCGAAAGTAAATATATTAGTGAGGTGAAAACCATGAAAAAATCAGCAAAAGTCGTTTTATTGGCTAGTTTGTTATCTATTGGTCTTTTTCAAACCAGTGCATCTGCTGTAACAGTCACTAAAAGTTACCGGTATGATTGGAATACCGCTTTTGAGTATAGTATGAATTATCACAACCATCAATATATTTGGATTCCGTCATGGTCTCGTTATAAAGGCTACGATGAGTATAAAATTGGCGGAGGATGGAATTACCATCGTTATGAAGTCATAAACTACTACAGCGGAGGTTATTAATCGTTAAAGAGTGAGAAAAAGGAGGGCTGGATATGTTAACTCTTACTCATGTTACCTTAAAAACGCGACAAGTCATCTTGCAAGATGCGGATTTCACCTTTAAAAAGGGTAGGATTTATGGCCTTCTTGCTATCAATGGCTCGGGAAAGACGACCCTGTTCCGAGCTATGAGCAAGCTGCTTCCCCTTAGTAGTGGACATATCGCAGCCCCTCCTTCTTTGTTTTATTATGAGAGCGTTGAATGGCTGGATGGAAACTTAAGTGGGATGGACTACCTTCGTCTCATAAAAAACATCTGGAAGTCAGACCTAAACTTGAGGGATGAAATCGCCTACTGGGAAATGTCTGACTATATCAACCTTCCCATCCGCAAGTATTCCTTAGGGATGAAGCAACGCTTGGTGATTGCTATGTATTTCCTCAGTCAGGCGAAATGCTGGCTCATGGATGAGATAACAAATGGCTTAGATGAGTATTATCGACAGAAGTTTTTTGATAGGCTGGCACAAATCGATAGAAAAGAACAGCTGGTTCTTTTGAGTTCCCACTACAAAGAGGAGTTAGTGGAGATTTGCGATAGCATGGTAACCATTCGTCAGGGGCAGATAGAAGAGGTTCCGTTATGAAAGATATTAGCCTATTTTTATTAAAGAAAGTTTTCAAAAGTCGTTTAAACTGGATTATCTTACTTTTATTTGCATCTGTACTCGGTGTTACCTTTTATTTAAATAGTCAGACTGCAAACTCACACAGCTTGGAGAGCAGGTTGGAAAGTCGTATTGCAGCTAACGAGAGAGCTATCAATGAAAATGAAGAGAAACTCTCCCAAATGTCTGACACCAGCTCGGAGGAATACCAGTTTGCTAAAAGTAATTTAGAATCGCAAAAAAATCTTTTGAAGCGAAAGACAGAAATTCTGAATTTATTAAAAGAAGGGCGCTGGAAAGAAGCCTACTATTTGCAGTGGCAAGATGAGGAAAAGAGTTATGAAATTGTATCGAAGGAATCGACTTCTAGCTCTGACTTAAAAATGGCGGTTGACCGCGAACGAAAGATTTATCAAGCCTTGTATCCCTTGAACATAAAAGCCCACAATTTAGACTATCCGACCCACGGGATTGATCAGATTGTCTGGATTTTAGAGGCTATCATCCCAAGCTTGTTTGTGATTGGTATTATTTTTATGCTAACGCAACTATTTGCAGAAAGATATCAAAATCATCTAGACACAGCTCAGTTATATCCTTTTTCAAAAGTGACATTTGCCATGTCCTCTCTTGGAGTTGGGGTGAGCTATGTAACCGTGCTGTTTATCGGAATCTGTGGATTTTCTTTTCTAGTGGGAAGTCTGATAAGTGGTTTTGGACAGTTAGATTATCCCTACCCGATTTATAGCTTAGTGAATCAAGAGGTAACTATTGGAAAGATACAAGATGTGTTATTTCCTAGCTTGCTCTTAGCTTTCTTAGCCTTTATCGTCATTGTGGAAGTCGTCTACTTGATTGCTTACTTTTTCAAGCAAAAAATGCCTGTCCTCTTTCTTTCACTCATTGGGATTGTTGGCTTATTGTTTGGCATCCAAACGATCCAGCCTCTTCAAAGGATTGCACATCTGATTCCCTTTACTTACTTGCGTTCAGTAGAGATTTTATCTGGAAGATTACCTAAGCAAATTGATAATGTCAATCTAAATTGGAGCATGGGGATGGTCTTACTTCCTTGCCTGATTATCCTTTTGTTAGTGGGGATTCTATTTATCGAAAGATGGGGAAGTTCACGTAAAAAGGAAGTTTTTAATAGGTCTTAGCGTTTCTATAGGGAAGCTAAGGAAAAAACTAACAGAGGGAGGGAACCAACTAGGTTCTCTCTTTTTGATGCGGACATCAAGAAGAAAACAGAAAGTTTTTCGAAAAAATGACTTTTTATCTTGACAAGGGATAGAAAACTTGGTATCATATAAAAGTTGAGAAAAGCAGAAGTGAGAGCTTCTCGCCTTGTGACATCAAGTTGCCTGGCCCTACGGATGAAAAGTTTCTAAGAAACGCTATCATAACGTGCGGGCTTGTATCATTACGAGCCCGCTCTTGTTTTTCTCTAATAATAAAAAAGAGGTGAAAACCATAGCAAAGCAAGACTTATTCATCAATGATGAAATTCGTGTACGTGAAGTTCGCTTGATCGGTCTTGAGGGAGAACAGCTAGGTATCAAGCCACTCAGCGAAGCGCAAGCATTGGCTGATAGTGCAAATGTTGACTTAGTATTGATTCAACCCCAAGCAAAACCGCCTGTTGCTAAAATTATGGACTACGGTAAGTTCAAATTTGAGTACCAGAAAAAGCAAAAAGAACAACGTAAAAAACAAAGTGTTGTTACGGTGAAAGAAGTTCGTCTGAGTCCAACTATTGACAAGGGTGACTTTGACACAAAACTTCGCAATGCACGCAAATTCCTTGAAAAAGGAAATAAAGTTAAGGTATCTATTCGCTTTAAGGGTCGTATGATTACCCATAAAGAGATTGGTGCAAAAGTTTTAGCCGAGTTTGCTGAAGCAACTCAAGATATTGCCATCATCGAACAACGTGCTAAAATGG
>ERZ772957.1334-NODE-1334-length-16236-cov-4.663309_pt1 | contig 16236 bp, 9 predicted proteins | sample MGYA00580682_ERZ772957 | MGnify/ENA primary metagenome ERZ772957 (study PRJEB29015, sample SAMEA2737921) | human oral metagenome | biome: human oral; feature: human-associated habitat; material: dental | place: China | collected 2025 ...
TCATCGAACTGCACTTCAAGTACCAGTCCTCATAAGTATCAAAGATTTTCGCCTGGATCAGATGGTATAGACTCATCCCGCCAAATCCCCCTTCCATTTACCATACCGTCACCTTACGCCATTTCACAGCGTGGGTCAAGACAGCACACGGATGCTGCCCCCAATTTTTGATAAAGAGCACAATTATAATTGATTTTATCTCTCAGTCGCGCTATAATAAGAATAGGAATCAAAGGGGTTCTTCCCCTCTCATGTTTTCATACATCAGGAGGTATGTCCAATGAATCAGGAACAACTCAAACGTATGACCGAAGACAAAGGCTTTATCGCCGCACTCGATCAGAGCGGCGGCTCCACGCCGAAGGCACTCAAGGCGTACGGCGTCGACGAGAGCGCCTACAGCGGCGAGGAGGAGATGTTCACGCGCGTCCACGAGATGCGCACGCGCATCATCAAGAGCCCCTCGTTCGACAAGAGCCGCATCCTCGCGGCAATCCTCTTCGAGAACACGATGGATCGCAAGATCGACAGCCTCTTTTCCGCTGATTTCCTCTGGAATCAGAAGGGCATCGTCCCCATCCTCAAGGTCGACAAGGGGCTTGCCGACGAGAAGGACGGCGTTCAGCTCATGAAGCCCATCCCGGGACTCGACGAGCTGCTTGACCGCGCTAACGAGCGTCACATCTTCGGTACAAAGATGCGCTCCGTCATCAAACAGGCGAACCCCGACGGCATCCGTGCCGTCATCGACCAGCAGTTCGAGGTCGGCATGCAGATCGTCCGCAAGGGACTCGTCCCCATCCTCGAGCCCGAGGTCGACATCCACTGCCCCGACAAGGCAAAGGCAGAGGAGATCATGCTCGGCTGCATGAAGGAGCACCTCGCAAAGCTGCCCGCCGATGCCAAGATCATGTTCAAAGTCACCATCCCGACCGTCGACAACCTCTACGCAGAGATCATGAAGGACAGCCACGTCGTCCGCGTCGTCGCCCTCAGCGGCGGCTACACCATGGACGATGCGAACGAAAAACTCGCGCGCAACCACGGCCTCATCGCCAGCTTCTCCCGCGCCCTCGCGCAGGATCTGCGCTTCTCGCAGAGCGACGATGAATTCAACGCCGTCCTCAAGAAGGCAATCGACAGCATCTATCAGGCATCCATCACCTGATGGCAGCCTGACAGACCTGTCCTTTCCCCTATATTCTCACGAACAATCCCCCGCCAATTGCGCGGGGGATTTGTCATATTTTCAAACAAATGATTGTATTTATCTCAAAAACATAGTATCATATACAATGAATTATACTTCATGGGAGGTGATCGATATGGCAACAGCAGATCAAATAAAAAGTCTTGTAAAGGCATATATAGATCGCAATGACGATAGATTCAAAACGATTGTACTTCAAATCGCCGCCCATGAAGCAAAACTAGGTCACGACGCCGTTGCACGCGAGCTTAAGACACAGATCGATAAACTGGGGAAACGAGTGGCTAGTATTGTTCAGCTCACACCACAAAATCCCATGCTTTTATTATCACTACCCAAACATGATCTATCAGAGCTCATTGTTCCGGACGAAATGTCCGAAAAGATTCAACGCATTCTGAACGAATATCGCAATCGGAGCAAACTTCATTCCTACGGTTTGATGAACCGACGCAAAATCTTAATCGAGGGACACCCTGGGACAGGAAAGACCTTCACTGCTTCGGTCATTGCATCAGAGCTGTCTCTTCCGCTCTATACGGTGCAAATGGATAAGCTTGTCACCAAGTTTATGGGAGAGACCAGCGCAAAACTACGTCAAATATTCGACAGCATCAACACTCTCACCGGAGTGTACTTTTTTGATGAGTTTGATGCTATTGGAGCGGATCGCAGTCTCGACAATGAGGTCGGGGAAATGCGTCGCATCCTAAATTCCTTCCTCCAATTCATCGATCAGGACACATCTGACAGCATCATCATTGCAGCAACGAACAATCAGAAGCTGCTGGATCAGGCTCTGTTCCGCCGCTTCGACGATGTACTGCACTACACACTTCCATCCGAAAACGAAATCCATCGCCTTCTGAAATGCAAACTGATCAACTATGATAAGCATTTCAAAATAACAAAAACACTGATCCACGCCGCCGACGGTCTCAATCATGCCGAGATTGTCAAAATCTGTGACGACGCCATAAAGGCCTCCATCCTATCAGATCAGCCCTTGAGCGCAAAACAGATTGCATATCTATTACAGGAAAGGAAAAACATCTATTCCTATAAGGAGGCATAACAAAGAGAAGAATCTATATTTTCTTTTTTAAAAATGATTTAGTATTTATGAAAATCAAGCTTCTTGCATTTAATACTCTTGTTGATTATGGAGAATCAAAAGATCTTTTATCAAAAAAGGAAGGAGATCGGCTCTCATGATTTTTGTAAGCGGTATTCACGGGGTTGGAAAATCACATTTTTGTGCAATGGTCAAAGAAATCTTAGGAATCGATACATATTCTGCCAGTTCCTTAATTATGGAAAAGAAGAAATGCGACTTTTCAAGAGATAAGCGAGTCTCAGAGATGGATAATAATCAAGCATATCTATTGCAAGCCTTAACAGACTTAAAAGCGTCTAAAGAAAAATTTATTTTAGATGGTCACTTCTGTTTGCTGAATGTTTCTGGTGAAATATGTCGGATTTCCTGCGAGACCTTTATAGCAATGCACCCCGATGCAATTATACTGCTCACAGAGAAGGAAGACGTTATTTCCTCCAGACGTAAAGAGCGTGACAACCTAGAAGTTTCTCCCGAAGATATATGTATCTTTCAGCGAGAAGAGAAAAAGTATGCTAAAGAAATCGCGGCAACGCTCAATGCTCAGCTCTTCATTTCTAGTGGGGCGGATGATCTCCATCGAGCTATAGATTTTATCAAAACTCTTTAGGGAGGCGGTACAAATGGCAGATACTTTTGCGCTGAAAAAATTCAGCGACCTCAATCTGAATGACTCTTTTTTCGATTCATTAAAAACGGCTTATCCAGGAACGAACAGTACGCCTTCTTTCACCGATTGGTTTTTAAAAAAATCGAAAGAAGACAGAACTGCATTGGTATTTCAGGATGATGACGGTCTTGGAGCATTCATCAGCCTCAAACAGGAAACGGAGTCTCTTCCATTGCAAGACTCTATTTTATCGAAGAAACTCCGCTTAAAAATCAGTACCATAAAAATTGCTGATCGTTTTCGTGGGCAGAGACTTGGAGAAGGTTCGATTGGTCTCGTCTTGTGGCAATGGCAACGTCTCGGTATCGAAGAAATCTATGTAACCGTTTTTGATCAACAAGAACTTCTTATTTCGCAGCTTACACGATATGGGTTCATCAAAGTGGGCTACAACCCCAATGGCGAAGGGGTCTATCTGCGTAGCCGGAATAATATAGACTATAGCGATCCCTATAAATCATTCCCTTTTATCAATCCCAACTTTGAGAATGCAGGATATTTATGTGTAGAAGATAATTATCATGACACTTTATTTCCATACTCCGAATTAAAAAACACGTTACAGACATCTGTCGCTCTGAATGTACGAAACGGATTAAGCAAAATCTATGTGGGAGCCCAGTTCACACCGCCCCCGTATAAAGTTGGAGAGCCTATATTTATTTACAGAAAACATACAGGCTCTGGCGTAAAGAAATATAAATCATGCCTGACTTCTTTCTGCATTGTTACCGATGTCATAGCCGTTAAACGAAACTATCAAGCATTGATGACCTTCGATGCTCTTCTTGAACGAATTGGTAACAAATCCGTATTTGATCAGAGAGAATTATACTCCCGATACAGCAAAAATCGTCATATGTTCGTAATCGAAATGCTCTATTACGGGTATTTCGGTGAGGGGCATAACGTCAATATGGACTGGCTTGATTCCAATGGTCATTGGGGCAGGTCTCATGGAGGCATATATCCAGCCTTGATTAGGCTGACACCAGATGCCTTCAAAGAAATATTACGAGAGGGAAATATTGATGTCGACAATGTTATTATCAATTAAACCGGAGTTCGTAGAATATATACTGGAAGGGAAAAAAAAATATGAATTTAGAAAATCAAAGCCAAAAGAGAATATAGGCCGAATCATTTTTTATGCGTCCTCACCACAAAAGCAAGTGGTTGGAGAAGCAACCGTCGAAACAATATTAGAAGGTTCCCCAAAAGAGATATGGTCCATTACTAAGTCAGTAGCGGGAATCACAAAGAACTTCTATTTTTCCTATTATGAAGGGAAACATATGGCGGTTGCGTACAAGCTAAAAGAAGTGATACGCTATGATCATCCAAAAGCTTTATCCGACTATGGAGTAAGTCAGGCACCTCAATCTTTCATTTATCTAGATTAACAAAACGAGCACGTATCCATCATACGTGCTCGTTTTGTATATCGTATCACTCACATCAAACAAAAATCTGCTCCGCCCCCCACACGGTTACTCCTCAAACCCTGCATCCTTCGCGCCGAGTGTCCGTGCATTCTCGGAGACGGTGCGGATGGTCTGAGGGGAGAAGCCATTGTCACTTTCGGCCTCCACTTCAAGGGAGATGGTGACGCGTGTGCCGTCCTCGGAGGTGAGGTGGCGGATAACCTCTTCGACGTAGTTCTGAACGTCGCGGTTGATGCGGGTCGTATCGAGCGCGGCAGAGAGGAAGAAGCGCCGTTTTTTCGCAGGTGCAGGAGCGGATGCCGTAGGGATGGGACGTCCATACGGTGATGTGCCATCCGCCACACTCCCATGCGCAGTATCGGCGGAGCCGTCCGGCATATTGCCCTGCCCATTGCCGCCATACGGGGCGACCGTGTGGTCTCTGCCCGATACCGCAGCATCCATCTCCGCCTGACGCTTTGCTGCATCCTCGGCAAGCTGTTTTTGCGCGACTGCCATCTTCACGAGAAGGGCGGACTTATCGACGTGTGAAACCGAACGGTTGAACATCAGGTCGATATAGCGTGTGCCGTCGAATCCCGCTGCAAGGGCAAAGTATTGATCGGAGTTCACGCCCTCGCGAATCGCCTGCATGAGCACCTCCTCCGAGGCAATGCGCGGAAGATAGCAATAGGTACACAGCTGCTCCCACAGCGTCTTGACCGGCAGATGATCGGAGGATGCCCACAGCAGACTGTCCAGCTCCATCTTCAGCAGCATGGGTGCCCAGCGCGGAATGATCACCTCATCTGCCAGTGCCTTCTTCGCCGCCTTGGTCACAATGCTCTCATCACCGCCGATACGAGGCATCTCCCACTGAACGGTTTTCACATCCGCCGCCTTATCTACATACGGGATCAGCAGCCAGCAATACGCCTCCCGCAGATGCGCATCTACCGTATCATGCGCTGCACGCAGACTGCTCTCCGTCTCGCGGTTCTGCGCGGCATCGAGATTCAGCGACTCACGGTCATTCTGAATCGACTTCCACGCGAGATAGAGGCGGACGTCCTGCTGCAAATCATTCATCAGCCCCGCGTCCGCTGCGACAAAGAGAAGCATATTGCGATAGATGCGCGGCGTATTGCTCCCGCGATTGTTCAAAACATCCACTGCCGCCATCATCGCGGCACTGTCCGCCTTGCTCACCGTATGCGTCTCCGTCGAACGCAGGAGAACGAGCCGTGCCGCATGCTCATCCGGTACATCCAGAGAGGACGCTGGACAGATATGGAGTCCCGCAAACGGGGACTCCTTTTTGCATTTGCGCAGACGCATCTCGATCTCACGCACGACATCGGCATCTGCGATCTGAGAGGCACGATCCGTCACCGTCTTGCGCAGCGTCGGACGCGTGTCGTACCAGTAGCGGCTGCGCGACGGATTGGTATAGAGATACGAGAGCGAAGTCTCGAGCGTACTCAGCGCGTCCTTAAACACAGAGATATTCTCGCCGGGCTGAACAACACCGAGCGAGATGCGGGCAGCCTCGATGCCGCGTACCGACTGTGCACGCACGCTCGGTGCAGATCCTAGCATGATCGTACGCGCCACACGCCGCGCCGCTAGGAACTTGCCGAGACGCGCATTCTCCTGATCCTTCTTGTACGGCGTCGCCTTCTTACCATCCACCTCGCTGTCTACGAGTGCTATCCACCCGTCGGGCAGATAGCGTGTCAGCTCGTCGCGCACAGACGGAATATCCATCGGCAGAGAGCCCGGCAGGATGAGCAGCCCCGCATCACTGCCCATCCACAGCTCATGAATCACCGCCGCCATCAGGCGCAGCACGCCGCGTGTCCGTTGAAAACGCTCCAGTGTCGCCCAATCCTCGTAGAGGCGGTCGAATACCTCAGGATGAATTGGATAGCACGAGATCATACGCTCACGGTACTCCAGCTCGCGTGCCTCTACGGGAAATACATCCTGATTCGCATGGTACATCTCACTGAATGCCGCACAGACGCGGTCTCTGGCATCCGTGTCCTCGCAGTCGAGGAAGAGGCGGCGGCGCACAACCTCAAAGCCCTCGTTCGCCGTCACGGGTTTCCAGATCGCCTCCATACGCCCAAAGGTATGTGCGATACTCTCAAGCGCAGCCTGCCCTGCCGCACCGCCGATCTCGATCTCCGACTCGGGGATCGACGCGACCACGAGGCTGTTCTCACTCGCACGTGCCGCCTCGGTGACCTCCTGGATAAAGGAAATGAAGTTGTCAAACGAGCCGGCAGGAAGACCGTCTACACCATAGATTTTCTTTGCATAGGCGACCAGCTCATCCATGAGGATGAGGCACGGCCCCGCCGCGTCAAAGAGATTCTTCAGTGCCTCCGAGCCGGGCGATACCCCCTTCTTGTCCGCCTCCTTCACATAGTCGTAGAGCTTCGGATTGCCCGCCGATGCAGCGAGCTGCGCTGCCATCTCCCCCCACAGCGTATGGATCATGATGCCGGGCATGTGGGGCGGACGCTGCACCCGCGTCGGATCAATGGCGGTACCGACGAGCACCGCCACGTTTGCCTTTGGCAGTGTGGACAGCCCCGCACGCGCGAGGGCAGGCCTCACTGCGGGGATCTTGTCGAGCGGTACCGTCCCGCGCAGCATATGATAGAGCGCGAGCATACTGTGCGTCTTGCCGCCGCCGAACGCCGTCTTGAGCTGGATCACCGGCTCGCCGTCCTTGCCGCCGATGCGTCGGAGTGCCTGCATGAGCAGCCCCGCCATACCCTCGGTCACATAGGTACGCGCAAAGAACTCCACAGGGTCGCGATACTCGAACGAGCCCTCGCCGCGTGCTACCTGTGCAAGGTCTGCAGCGAACTCGGCGTTCTTGTACCGTCCCGCCGCAACATCCGGATGCGGTTTGATTACGTCGCGCCAGCTCGGCAGACTGCTCAGGGGGACAGACAGCAGGATGCCGCTCGTATTGGGGGCGGCTGTTTTGTGTGCAGAGACCGCCGTACCATTCATCGAACCGGCAGCCGAGCCATAGCGCAGCTCGCGCAGAATCTCGCGGATCTTCTCTGCACTATCGGCATCGATCGACGCACAGAGACGCGCCATCGTATCGAGCGCACGCCATGTATCATCATCGGTGAAATCCTTGCCGCCGAGATGGGCAAGATCATTGCGCACACCCTTGAGCTCCTTCACCCAGGTGCGATTGCTCACCGGCAGCTTGCGTGAGAAGATATCACCCCAGTGCAGGTCAAAGAGGAGCAGTGCCAACGCCATATCGAGCGAGTCGACGAGCGTCCCCCAGTCCCCCGCGAGCGGCAGATCGCGTTTCTGGTCGTCATAGAGGATGTCCAGAACACCGTCCTCCCACCAATGTGCTCCGTAGGTCTGCTTCAGCTCCTTGCAGACATAGTCCGAGAGTGCAAAGAGCAGAATACGCTCCCCCTGCCGCACCTTTTCGTGATTGCTGCCCATCCTACATTCCTCCTGTGAAACGTCTACTCGGCGAAGAGTCCGCCCTGATTCGCGCCTTGATCTTTCTTTATCCGTGCGGCGGCTTCCTGGATCTCTCGCCAATTCGTGACCAGCGTGTTATACGCATAGGCTTCCTGCGCCCAGCCCCGCCGCTCCGCCGTCTGGAACAGACGATAGGCGAGTGCGCGTGCCTTCTCTGCTGTCTCCGCGGAAAGACCCACAACGATCTGCGCTGCGCCCTCCACACCATCCACATCGAGCGCATGGGCGAGACGCTGAACGACCTGCCACGTCACAGAGACATCGAACGTCCTCTGTGCCGCCATCTCAGCGCGCTGCAGGAGGCGTACCGTCCCCCGCTCCGCGAAGAGGATGCCCTTCTCCCGTAGGCGGTCGGTGCTCGTATTCTTCGCACGCGCGAGCACATCCACATCGCCGAACTTCACCTCGCGGAATGCGTACTGCGTATAGAGTGCCACACAGAAAATCGTATCCCGATCGAGTGCTCCGTCCTGCTCGGAGAAGTACTGGTCGAGCTCCTGATTGATGATCTGAAGTGCCATGCGCACCGTCATCGGCGCACCGTCTGCCTCAAGAACCTGCGCATAGCGCGAGTAGACCGCCATGCCCGGACCAATCGCGCTCTGTTCCATGTCCACAGGTGCGATGTTGCTCTCCTGAAGATTCATAATGGCAGGGCGCAGTTCCCGCTTGAGTGCCGTAAGGAAGTCGCGCCGCGTGCAGACGGGAGCATCGGCGGTACGCTTGCGGCAGACAAGAACGATGGAGGAGGCGAGAGCGTTCGCATCGCGTCCAATCAGCCGATTGGAAAGCTCCGTCCGTATCGGCCATGTACCTGTGATACAGAACCCCGCGCGAATGATTGCGGAGAGCATCGTCTCCCAGCCCGTGGAGGCGGTTGCGTCATCGTCATCGGTATCACGCTGCTTGAATGCATAGTAGATGGTAACAGGTATATCGTCAGCAGCAGCTACATACATCTGTTTGCAGGCGTTCACCATACCGTCCTCGAAAAAAGTTTTTGCCTTCTCGGTACTGCCCCCGAAACGGTATGGCGTTGCGACGAGTTCCTCCGCCTTGGGGACAAGCATCGTCCGAAACAGCGCGGGATAGATGTCTTTGAGACTCTGGCGCATCCATACATAAAAAAAATCCGAGAGATCCGCATAGGCAATATTATCATAGTAGGGCGGGTCGGTCGAAATCATAATGTTTTGCAGACCATAGTCCGACTGTGCATCAAACTGTGTAACAACACCGCACGATGTGGCCGGCAGAATACCAATGCTCTTCACCACCCACCCGAGCATATTGTCATAACTCCCGCTTGAGACACAGAATGGATTCGCCTCTGCATAGTCCCAGACCATCGGAATTGCCTGTCTGCCAAAGGTATTTCTTATAAGATCACGAGAGCTGTGCCACGAGCAAACAGACGAATGATAGTCCGTCATCTTGTTCACAACGAATGCCAGATACACAGACAATGCCCGTGCATATTCCACACTTCCGCCGTCAGCTTCAACTTGCGCCCGCGCCTCGGCAATAAGCTCGCTAAACACCATAAGAGCTAGGAGCTGACGATTCGTAAAGAGTTCCGCAAAGGTCATCATCCCGTAATTAGGCGTTTTGAAGTCTCGTGGATTATTCGGTAAATCCGCATCCGGGTAATCATCAGGTCGCTCAACATCGGCGATTGCTATTTGTTCCGAGTTGGCAGGAAAATACATTCGCCCACCTTGCCCCTCAGCAACAAGCGCAAGCAAATGTCGCCCCATTCTTCCTGATCTCCCCTCATCTCTGATATAGGGAAATCCAACTGCCGCACCACAGCATATGCATGTAGCACCTCTTCTGTTTACCGTCCCTTCATCCTGCTTCCCCGGCTTGATTGCATAGGAAATATGCCCATCGTTGATGATTGGGGTAATATAGACCTCTGCGTTCTTTTTCTTAGACAAGGCAAATGACCTCACCAAGGGCATTTCACATCCACAAGCAGGATTCGGGCATTTTACCGTGCGCGTCCAGAGCCATGCGATAACACTATGCTCTTTCCCCTCAGCATCCTTGACCTTCGGATAGAGGTGCCCGATTTTCTCAAACGCCTTCGCTCGCATCCATTCGCCGTAGTAGCGCACGTCCTCGGCAAGACCGCGCGTGCCCGACCAGTCGTCCTCCGTGAGTTTGTTCCTCTGTGCCTCGGGATTTACGGGGGGCTGACCCGCAAACTTCGGCGGGATCTCGATCATCGCCTTGTTGATCATGACGGCGACGGGATTGAGGTCATGCGCGTGTGCCTCAAGCCCGAGCCGCTGTGCCTCAAGCGGTATTGTCCCACCGCCCGCGAAGGGGTCAAGCAGCGGCGGCGGATTCCCGTCCGTGGACTTCATGATCTCCGCTTTCGCGGCATCCAGCACGCGTTTGTCATTGGAGTTCTCCCATTTCACGAGCTCCTCGAGGACGCGAAAGAGGCGTCGCCGCTCCTTCTCCTGCGCCTTCTCCGTGGGGAACTGCTCTGAATGTGCGGACGGATCATCGACGAGCGATGCCCAGATCACGGCACGCGCCGTCGCCGTTGGCTTACGCGACCACCACAGATGAAGCGTTGACGGATGCCCGTGACGGATGGATTTCTCACGCGCGGATTCCGCGTTGATCGCATCCAGCGGGAGCGCGACCTCGATGAGTTTCTTCTTGTATGTCATGATCCTACCTCTGCAAGAGGACGGTCGCTCCGTCCATCAGTTCCTTGATATCATAGTTCACGCTCGTTGCGGCGAAGTCCGGACGTTCACGGAAGGGACGCTGTAGATACGTCGTCCGTGTGCGTGTGCCATCTACGGCAACGAGTGCAAGGATGTACTCTTCGGGTTTGTTGAACGCTGTGAGGATTTCGTTCTTCGTGACGGTGACGGTCGCAGCATCCGCCCGCCGCCCCTTGACCTCGATGAAGCGCAGCGGCGCATCGCCCGATGCACGCAGATGCATCGGAATCTCAGACTCCACATCGTAGCCGACCTTCTCCGCGCTCACGTCGCGCGGCAGATAGCCGAGGCTGCGCTCGATATCCATGACGGCATTCATCGCCGCCTGCTCGACTGCGCTGCGTGCCGTCGGATCGGCAGTGGTGCTCTCCACGCGCCCCATGAGTGTGTCCAACCGTCCACGCGGTATGACAAGTGCACCTCCGACCACGATGGGTGCGGTCGGTGTGATGCGTTTCTCCATGTCCAGCTCTGCAAGCCGCCGCTGCATCCGCGCACTGAGTTCCTCTGCACGCTGCGCCGCCTTCTGCGCGTTCAGGCCGGCATTCGTCTTGCCTGCGGCTTCCTTTTCTCGGAGTTCCCCGGCACGGTAGTCCCAATACTGGATCTCTGCGGTCAGACGTTCCGTGACCGCCTTGATGGTCTTGTCGATCCGTGCCGTTCTGCGCTCCCGTATCTCTTTCAGATGGGTTGGGATAAGCTCGCGTACGGCATAGCTGCGCGCCATCCCCTCCACATCATGCGAGAGCCAGTCCTGCCCCACGAGGAAGGCACGGATGGCTTCGGCTTCCTCGGGCTGAGGCGCACGATAGTCGAGATAGGGTGCATAGCCCGCATTCGCTGCACTGCCGTCGGCACGAATCTCGACGAAGTGGATGTGCTTTGAGATGACGCGCTGTCCGCCGCCGGGGAGCGGCACGCCATCCTGTACGGCATCCTCAATATAGAAAAGGAGACGCGCGTCCATACCCGCATCGTTCTCATCCACAAAGATCGTGCCACGCTTCATCACGTCCATGCTGCGCTCCCGCACGAGGTCGATCACGGCCTCGAGGAGCGGATGCCCTGGGGCAATCAGCGCAGCAGCTGCCTGTCCCTGCACGGCGCAATACGCCTTGTCAAACGAGATGCGCTCATAACGTCGGAGTACGGATTCCCCTGTGCCGATCTGGCAGTCACGATTCCGCACGGCAAATGGCACGGAGGTGATCTCATAGCGTCCGTTTTCACGCGCATGGATTTTCCCGCCAAGCTGGCGGAATGCCGCTAGGAAGAAGCTCTCGATGAAGTACGGCTGAAGCCTGCGCGCCTCCATGCGCTCCATATCGGCACGGATCGCCGTGACGCTGTGTACGTCCATCGTGTCCTCGGTCAGTGCGTTCTCGTCCAGCAGCTTTTGCAGCTCCGCACGGTCGAGACTCATATCGACGACCTGATTCAGCCGATCACGTACCTCCTGCCGGTTCCCGTAGCGAATCGCCTCAATGAGAAGATCACGCAGCGGACGGTTCTCGAAGGTGAGTTTGCCGAGCACATCGAAGACCTTGCCATGCAGTGCCTCACGCTCCTGCTCCAGCTTGTCAAAGAGCCGCTGGAACACCATGCCCTCGCGCGTCTCCTTGCTCACGAGGTTCCACAGGTGACAGACCTCCGTCTGCCCGATGCGATGGATGCGTCCGAAGCGTTGTTCGAGGCGGTTCGGGTTCCACGGCAGGTCATAGTTGACCATGAGATGTGCACGCTGCAGGTTGATGCCCTCGCCTGCCGCGTCGGTGGCGATCAGGATGCGGACTTCCTTATCCTGTTTGAACAGCTCCTCGACCTTGCGTCGATCGTCGCGGAGCATACCGCCGTGGATGGTGACGACCGCCTCCTCGCGTCCGAGCAGGGAGCGGATTTTATCCGTCAGATAGCGCAGTGTGTCTCTGTGCTCCGTGAAGATGATGAGTTTCTCACGCGTGCCGTCCCCCTCGAACATGGTGGCGGCGTCCTGCAGCAGCTTCGACAGCTCGTCCCATTTCCGATCTGTACCGCTCTGCCGCACGCTGTCCGCCATGTACTCAAGGTTCTTTAGCATCCGAATCTCCGCCTCGAGCTCTGCGATGGTCTGCGCGGCAGATGCCTGATCGACGACGCGCTCCTCTGTGTCCTCCATCTCGGCTGCGGGCAGATCGTCGTCATCGTCGTCATCGGATGCGGATATGCTGTATGCCGTCGCCCGCCGCCCGATCTGCTCCTCTGCGAGACGCTGCTCCATGCGCTCACGCCTCCGACGGAGGGACTGATAGATCGCCTCCGGCGATGAGGCGAGACGCCGTTGGAGGATGGTGAGTGCAAAGCCGACGGTTGTCTTGCGTTCCTTGTCCAGCTGGTCGGCGCGGTTGAACTGCTCCTGTACATAGGATGTGACCTCTGCGTAGAGTTTTTCCTCCATCGGAGAGAGGTCATAGTTGACGGTATACGCTCTGCGCTCGGGGAAAAGCGGCGTACCGTCGAATTTCAAGAGATCCTCCTTGACGAGGCGGCGCATGACATCGGATACATCGACTGCCTGCGTGCCGCTGCGCGCAGCGCCCTCGAAGCGATCGGGATCAATGAGGGACATAAAGAGCTGGAAGTCCTCCTCTTTCCCATTGTGCGGCGTTGCCGTGAGGAGCAGGAAATGCCGTGTGAGTCCTGAGAGCAGCCGTCCCAGCTGAAAACGCTTTGTGTATTTGACCTCACCGCCCCAGACGGTCGCCGACATCTTGTGCGCCTCATCGCAGACGATGAGATCCCAGTCTGTGACACGCAGTTTTTCCTGAATCGCTTCACTCCGTGCGAGCTTATCCAGGCGGACGATGCAGAAGTTCGTCTCCGCAAACACGTTGCCCGTCACAGCAGACTCGATGCGATCGTTCGTCAGGATCTCGAAATGCAGGTTGAATTTGCGATAGAGCTCGTCCTGCCACTGCTCGGCGAGACTGCCCGGCGAGACGATCATACAGCGTTTCAGGTCACCGCGGATGAGCAGTTCCTTGAGAAACAGTCCTGTCATGATGGTCTTGCCCGCGCCGGGGTCGTCCGCGAGGATGTAGCGGAGCGGCAGGCGCGGCAGCATCTCCTGATAGACGGCCGAGATCTGATGCGGCAAGGGATCGATGGCAGAGGTATGCACGGCAAGATAGGGGTCGAAGAGGTGGGCGATGTGGATGCGGTATGCCTCCGAGGCAAGGCGCAGATCGTCCGCATCCGCATCAAATGACCATGGCAAGTGCGCACCGCTCACCGCAAGCCGCGCCTCATCCTCCCGATAGAGGATCTGTCCGGAGAGCTGTCCGCGATCGTCCTTCACCGTGATCTCAAGCCCCATATCACCGAACCAGTTCACTGCGACGACGGTCACGGGAGCATCGCCCACGATCCCTGTGACCCGCGCACCTATGGTAAGATCTTCCAATCGCGCCATCTGATTGCCTCTTTTCCCTAATGTCCAACTCTCAGATATTATAACACAATCATGAGAATGTTAGGAGGTTACGCTTCGTACCTTCGTATGTGCTTCCCCATAGCTCAGTAGATTCTTTTCCTGATCTCTGATATAAGATTCTCGCCGCCGCGCCAATCGCTGCCGCTCTTCGCCATTGTTACGGTATAACGTTCATCGTCATAGTAGGTCAGCTTGTAATGCTTGCCGTCGGTAATCCTAAATCCTGCATCAATCAGTGTGCTCTGAATCTCCGGTGTGAGTGTGCGATAACCCTTCAGTACACGCTTTAGCTCCGTCTGCCGTTGCGCCTGTATCTCCTCGGACTCATTAGCATTCAGCAGATCCTGCAGCACGTCAGCGCATCTGAGATGGCGATCTTTTTCCTTCGGCAGACGATCCAGTTTCTCTGACAGTGCAGTACGTACAAACTCAAGCATCTCACCTTGATAAAATTCTCTCTCATCGCCATAATAAAGAAGCGGATTTTCCCCCATCGAATCCACACGTGCACGTAGGACGGCAAGCTCACTTTGCAGACGGGCATTCTGTTCAGTCAGAGCCTCGACCTGTGTCTGTGCCTTGACATATTCATCCCAGTATTGTTCTTTTTCCTTCGAGGTCTGCTTTCGGTTTTCCTCGATCCGGCGCTTCTCTGCAAGAAGCTGCTTCGTCTGCCAACGCATTTGCATCATTTGAATGCCGTCCCATGTGTCCAGCCGCTCCCGCTTTTGTTGATTCATATAGCGGAAGATCATGCGCACCATCTGTGTCATGACTTTCTCCACATCCATTCCGTCATACGGAATAAATCGCTTCGCTGCCGCTGATACGCTTGGAAAGTAGACCGCCATACCGCCGTTATAAACATTCTTCCCATGGCACAAGTCCTTCAACGTGCGGCTCACATCTTTGTCAGACTCGACCAATACATGAGCGACACCGCACAGACGACGCGCCAAGTACCCCTCATCAACGACACAATGCTCTGTGAACCAATCCCGCGTCAGATAGACCACAGGCAGACGAAAAGCACTATCATCCTCCAAGCAGAGCTGCGTCAACACCTGCTGCTCATCTGCAGCTGCACCAAAGGAATGCGGATATTCGGAAATGGCGAGCCCGCCATCCGATCCAAGAACATTTTCCCGCATGAGCAGCTTCAAAAAATATGGCGGTTTGAACTCCTTGTGAAAGTAAATTGTGTTCTCTGTCGCTTCACGGCTGAGGTAGATCCCGATCTCCCGCCGCTCTGTATGGAGGATAAACTCTGTTGTCCAATGGACGCCATGTTCGCTCTGAACAAAATGCGCCGCTGCCACATCGTTATACTCCGTGATCTCAAGCATGTTCTTCATATCGCCCCAACGGTGACGATAGCCGCCATCCCATTCGATGCCGTCGATCCGATGATGCGGACTGTCCTGATTCCAGCGAACAACAAGCTCGAAAAATTTTTCCTTGGTAAGTGTGTCCTTTACAGGAAGTCTTGTCGAAAAGATCAACATGGATTCATCGTATCCTCTCTATGAACCGATAACGATCAATATATCCAAGATAACAATTCAACTCTCTAGGGCTTTTTTCCTCCTTTTATATGCTTCCCTATTCGTACTTATAATACATTATAAAAAAAGAGCCGGATCACTCTGACTCTCTCAAGTATGTGTCGATAGCATGGCGTGCCCCTCAAACAAAAACGAACTCGAACCTCATTTTAGAGAGTTACGAGGATGGGATTGCCTGTACTTTTCAATACGGCTGATATTTGACGGCCAGACACACAGTGCCAGATCATCTATGATAGTTTTCTTCCCCCTTTACTTTTTCTGTAACCCCCTTTACTTTTCATCGTTTTATGTCATAATAAGTAAAGGAGCGAGGTGAACGTCATGGTTTCATACGGTGGGCTGTTACAAAAGTTAAAATCCAGGCACCTGACAAAGACGGCACTTGCTGCACAGCTGGGCATTTCCTCTCGAACGATCGCCAAAATCGGACGGGGTGAGAGGATAGCCGATCATGTGCTTGTGAGGATTGCCGCATTCCTTGATTGTACGCCGGAGGA
>ERZ772957.1335-NODE-1335-length-16227-cov-3.681239_pt1 | contig 16227 bp, 13 predicted proteins | sample MGYA00580682_ERZ772957 | MGnify/ENA primary metagenome ERZ772957 (study PRJEB29015, sample SAMEA2737921) | human oral metagenome | biome: human oral; feature: human-associated habitat; material: dental | place: China | collected 2025 ...
CCCCACCCTGCGCAGCCTCCTGCGGGCCTGCGCCGCCAGCGGGGACAGGCTCCTGAGGATAAAACGTCATCGGGACAAGAAACACCTCGTCACCTTCGCAGCACCTTCGACAGAAACTCCGCCGTCCGCGGCTCACGCGGACGGTCGAAGACCTCGTCTGGCGGCCCCTCCTCCGCAATATGCCCCCGGTCCATGAAGAACACGCGGTCGGAGAACTCCCGCGCAAACCCCATCTCGTGCGTGACCAACAGCATCGTCATGCCGTCCCCGGCCAACTCCTTCATGACCTCGAGCACCTCTCCGATCATCTCGGGGTCGAGTGCGGAGGTCGGTTCGTCGAAGAGCAGAACCTCCGGGTCCATCGCAAGGGCCCGGGCAATCGCGACCCGCTGCTTCTGCCCCCCCGAAAGGCGTTCGGGCCACTCGTCGACCTTGTCCTCCAGGCCGACACGCCGCAGAAGTTCCTCCGCGAGGGCGTCGGCCTCCTTCGCCCCAACCAGCCCCAGCGAGACCGGCGACAAGGTTATGTTGCGGCGCACGGTCAGATGCGGGAAGAGGTTGAAGTGCTGAAAGACCATGCCCATGCGCCGGCGGACCCGATCGATGTCGCAGTCCGGGGCCGTGATGGACTCCCCACGGAAGAGGATCGTTCCGGCGCTCGGCTCCTCCATCCGGTTCAGGCAGCGCAGGAAGGTGCTCTTCCCGGAGCCCGAAGGGCCGATGACCGCCAGCCTTTCCCCCTTCGCCACCGTCGCGTCGATGCCGTTCAGCACGGAGACGCCCCCGAACTTCTTGCACAAGCCGCGAACCTCGATCAGGGGCTCGCCGCAGCCAAACGAACGCTCCTCAGCCGCACGTCCTTCAATCATCATGCCCTCCGGCTGCGGTGCAGCCATCTCTCCAGCCTGCGGACCAACTCCGTCAGGACCAGCACCATGGCCAGGTAGATCAGGGCAACCATCACCAGGGGCTGGGAATGCTCCAGCGTCAGGGCCTGGATGTTCTGTCCGGCGCGCGTCAGGTCGTCGATGCCGATGTAGCCGGCCACAGAGGTCTCCTTCAGCAGTGTGATGAACTCGTTGAACAGCATGGGGACTACGTTTCGGAAGGCCTGAGGCAGGACGACGCGCAGCATCGCTATCCGGTAGGGCAGCCCCAGAGAGCGGGCCGCCTCCATCTGGCCGGGGTCGACGGCCTCGATCCCCCCGCGGAAGATCTCCGCGACGTAGGCCCCGGAGTTGAGGCCGAAGGCCAAAATGGCGACGTGAAGCGTGTTGATGTCGCGCACCGCCGCGAATATGGAGAAGTTCCAGATCAGGAGCTGCACCATGACCGGGGTCCCGCGCATCACGGCAATGTAGAGGTTGGCCAGGGCGTTCAGCAGGCCGATCCGGGCCCCTCCCCGATGCGCTACACGGATCACGCTGATCAGCAGGCCCAGGAAAAGGCCGATCACGGTCGCAAAGGAGGTCATGATGAGTGTGGCCTTCAGACCGTCGAGCAGCATCCTGTAGCGTCCGTCCAGGATGAAGTTCTGGTGAAACTTCTCCCCAAAACCCACCCACGCGGCGGGAGAGAAGAAACCGCCGCGCGCCAGCAGTGCAACGAGAAACGCCCCACAGACGAGGAGGCCGACGTTGCCACGTCCGGGCCTGCCCCATCCGCGGGACGATCCGTTCCCGTTCGTTTCCGTGGAGGAGGCGGGCGTCATCGGGACGAGCCCTCCTCCCCTAGGGTCCGCCCTCCCGTCATTTTCCGGCCGGCGCCTCGTAGTCGTCCGCCCGGACCACGGCCACCTGCTTCGCTCCCTCGACATAGTTGTCGGAGAAGTCCATGTTCTTCCTGCGATCCTCGGTCACGGTGATCCCCGCGCAGATCATGTCGACCTTCCCGGAAGCCACGGCCATCGGCAGCGCGTCGAAGTTCATGTTCTCGACGACGAGCTCCCTGTTCAGGCGCTTAGCTATTCCAGCCGCCATCTCGATGTCGATGCCGATATAACCGTTGCCCACCTTGAGCTCGTAGGGGGCGAAACCGGCCTCAGTCCCCATGATCAGTTTTCCGCCCTCGGCCCCCTTGTTCAGGTCGATGTCCTCGGGCTTGACCGCGGTGTCGCCGTTGTACTTCTCCATGATTGCCGCCAGGGTCCCGTCCGCCTTCATGGCCGACAGAGCGGCATTGACCCGATCGCGGAGCTCCGTGTTCCCTTTCTTGAATCCAATGGCATAGCTCTCCTCGGAAAGGGGCTCCTGCATGACGGCAAGGTTCTCCATGCTCTTCAGAAAGCGCTGCGCCGGCGCCTCATCCATAATTACCGCGCGCACCTTGCCCTGCTGAAGCGCAGCGATCGCGTCCACATACTTCTCATACGTGGTCAGAAGCTCCTTATGTCCCTCCCCGATCAGATCCTCGGCCAGGTACTGCCCAACCGTGCCACGCTGCGCCGCCAGCTTCTGATCCTTCAGCTGGCCAATGCCCGACAACTTTTCCTCCGCCCCCGAGACGCCCGCAAAAAGACACAACCCCAAAACGGACCATGCGGCAAGGGCAGTAGCCCGCCTCAAACCGTCGCTCCATCTCCTCACAGCGATCATCCTTTCATTTTGTAAAGTAAGATTTCTCCGAACCCCAATACCCCCGGCGCCCTCCCTGCAGGAAGAAAGGCTCTCGCCCCACGCGGGTCAACCGCTATACGGGTCCGCATTATAGCACTTTCATGCCAAAAATGATAACAGAGATTATTTTTTTACTCTTAAGGAACATAAGTATCTAAAAATTGAACGGTACGGGTTGGTCCCTGTTCATGGCTCCACTCACCTCGATGGAGCTTGACGTGAACTTGACGGAAAAAATTTTTGTTATACACTTAAAAAGTATTGTAGAGCTAACTGCTAATATTAACTTTTGAAAGGGGGCTTTATTTGAGCCGGGTGCAAATTTTTGTAGCTTTTTATTTACAAATTTCAACGTGTAAGGAGCAGTGATGGGTTTATGAATCGCAGAATGTTTGTACCGACAGCTATTTTCGTGATGCTTTTCTCCCTGTTGTGCGTGGTGTCGGCCGAGGCGCATTTTCTCTCCATCTTCCCCGACACAAAAATCCACAAGGTGGCGGTGGGCAGTACGTACGAGGCAAAGTTATCCTTTACCGAGGCATTTCTCAATGCTGAGGTGGGCTGGGCGTCAGCAGACATCTTTTCAGCACGCTTTGTATACAAGGACGGGACGGAGACAAATTTTCCGACGTTCGAAAGGCATTTTGTGAGCGTGGACATCAAGTCCGGTGATCAAACGATCACCAGGAGGCAGAATGATTATCTCCATTCCCAGGCAAAGCTGGAAAAAACGGGCACGGTTATCCTGGACGCAAGAGGTGACCTCGCTCCCCAAATGGCTTATAAGGGCTATTCGAAGCAGATCCTGAATGCCCAGAGGGATGGCACCTCCACAAAACGCGTGGGGGGCGACGGTGTGCTCGAGATCGTACCTCTGAGCGACGTCGCCGACTTCGCGCCCGGAAAGACGGTAGCTTTCAAGGTCTTCCTCAAAGGGCAGCCCCTGAAGGGCGCCGAGATCGAATGGGCCGACGAAAAGTCTCCGGTCGTCAGGCCCAAGAGGCCCGACGGAAGACTGGGAAGCCCCGAAAACACTACGAAAATTGCAGTCACCGACGAGAACGGCATTTTCAGTTTCACACTGAAGAATGCGGGCTATAACTGTTTCGGATTGATGCCTGGGTTCCCCGTCGGTGATAAAAAGAAGGAGTGGTTTGCCTCGACCCTGATCCTCGACGTGCCGACGTCGGCCGCCCAGGAAGGGACGAAATCGAGCGGCGGCGGATGCGACGCGGGTTACGGTGGGCTTGCCCTAGCGCTTGCGGCAGCATTCCTGCTGAAGAGGAAGGCATAGTATAGTATTCACCGCCGCCTTGCCGGGGACGACGCGGAGTTCCGTCAATTGTCCCCCCTCGGCTCGGCCGGATAGTTTGGGGCTCTCCGTCTTGGACGGAGAGCTCTTTTTGAGGAAGTGCCGATTAAAACAAGAACGCGTATTTTGCCAAAGGGAAATATGCAAAACATCATCTATAGGAAAAAAGTTCCAGCGCTTCCCTAAATCTCAACGTGTAAGGAGCAGTGAGTGGTTCATGAATCGCAGAATGTTTGTACCGGCAGCTATTTTTTTCATGCTTTTCTCCCTGTTGTGTATGGTGTCGGCCGAGGCACATACGTTCACCATCGTCCCCGACCTGAAGATCCATCAGGTTCCTGTAGGCAGTGAGTACACAGCCAAACTGACCAACACCGAGGCATTTTTATACCCAGACCTTTACAGAGTGAGTGCCGATGTGCTTGTTGTCCGTTTCCTTTATAAAGATGAATCGGAAACGGTATTCCCGGAGTTCAAGACCCATTCCTTCGATGTGAAGGTCAAGTCCGGAGACAAGGAGATCATCGGGAAAAAGCGGGATTACGCCGAGTCAAAGGCCATCTTGGAAAAAGAGGGAACGGTTGTCCTCGATGCAAGGATAGTCTTTCCCTATTACAAGTGGTCCATGCGGGGTTACTCCAAGCAGATACTCAATGCCCAAAAGGATGGACGTTCCACGAAGCGAGTGGGGGGCGACAATGTACTTGAAATTGTTCCTTTGAGCGAAGTCTCCGACTTTGTGCCCGGAAAGACGGTGGCCTTTCAGCTGTTCTTCAAGGGTAAACCCAAGCCCGGAGCCAGAGTCGAATGGGCCGACGAGAAATCCCCTGTGGTCAGACCCAGGAGGCCCGACGGAAGACTGGGAAGCCCCGAAAACACCACAGAGGTTGCAATTACCGACGAGAACGGGATTTTCGATTTCACCCTGAGGAATGCAGGCTATAACTGTTTCGGCTCAATGGCAGGGGCGAAGGAAAGTGGACAGATAAGCTACTACCCTTCGACCTTGATTGTTGACGTGCCGGCATCGGCCGCCGGTGGTTCCATCTCCGCCGTCATCCCCGTGGAACCCAAGCTTCCGGATGCGGTATCAGAGGACAAGAGCCTGCAATCCGTAGCCGCGCAGCCCCTCTCGGACTTGGACCGGGCCCAAAAGGTTCTCTCCGCAGATTCACCTGGCTTCACGTCCAGCCATCTCGTGAAAAACTCGAGTGGGGCCGTCACCGTCTCACAGACGGTTGCCGCGGCGGCTCGGGCCGCAGCGGAGAAGGCTTGCGGAAAGCCCCTTCCAGGCAAGGTCAATCCCATGCCCATCCTGAAGGCGAAATTGGAGGAGAAGAGCAGCGCGGACATCGCGGTCATGGGGATCGAGTTGATGGGTTCCGCGCTGGCGGAGACGTCCCCGGCCAACGTCAAACTGATCAAGGTGACCGGCCCCGAGACGGGTGAACTGCTGGGCTATCTCCCCGATCCTGCCGAGTTCGGGAACGTAAAGGATGGGGCCTTCACGATTCTGGACGATAAGGGCACCGTCGTGTCGTCCATCTATCCCGGCAAAAAATATGTCTTGACCCTTCTGATCAAGGACAATGGAAGTTTTGATCTGAGCAGGGATGCAAAGACGATTGTCGACCCCGTGGTGCTCCTGGCCAGCGAGACGCCGACACCGAATCCAAATCCGAAACCGAATCCAGATCCGACGCCAAATCCGAAGCCGAATCCAGACCCGACGCCGAATCCATCGGATTCCTCCAAGGGCGGCGGATGCGACGCGGGTTACGGTGGGCTTGCCCTAGCGCTTGCGGCAGCATTCCTGCTGAAGAGGAAGGCATAGTATAGTATTCACCGCCGCCTTGCCGGGGACGACGCGGAGTTCCGTCAATTGTCCCCCCTCGGCTCGGCCGGATAGTTTGGGGCTCTCCGTCTTGAACGGAGAGCCCTTTTTAGTGCATATCCGCTGCAGTCCAGCGGTCGGCGTCCGACAGATTCTCCATGGCGTTGACGACGTTCGCAAACAGGTCGGGAACATCGCGGCGCAGGGCCTCCAGAAGGTCCTTCACGCGCTGACGCTCCGTACCCCCCGCGAAGGGACAGACCGTCTCCAGCACCGGAAGCCCCAGCCGCTTCACCTCGTCGATGATCGCCGCCTCGGGGGAGGCGATCAGGGGCCGGATGACCGTGACGTCCGACCTCGTCATGTGGGCCGTCGGCTGAAAACTGCGTGCCCGTCCGGCCCGGAGAAGGTTCAGGAAGAAGGTCTCCACCGCGTCGTCCAGGCTGTGTCCCAGCGCCAGCCGGTTGAAGCCGTTGTCGTGCGCCCAAGTGCTCAGCAGACCGCGCCGCATGTTGGCGCAGAAGCTGCACGGCGAACGCTCGAAACGGCTCTCGATGATCTCCATGATGGGGTGCTCGAGGGCCGTGTAGGGTACGTCCCGCGCGATGCAGTACTCCCGCAGATGCGAGACGTCCATCCCCGTCAGGGCGACGGTGCAGGCGGCCAGGTCAAAATGCACGGGGCTCCGGCGTCGGAGATCGGACAGTGCGTGCAGCAGCAGCAGGCTGTCCTTTCCACCCGAGAGCCCCACGACAACCCGGTCCCCCTCCGCAATCATGCAATAGCGCCCAAGGGCCCGGCCGATCCGGCGCCGGAGGGCGCGGCAGAGCGGTTCGTCCCACAGCTTCCGTATGCCGTTCATCGATTGAGGAACAGGGCGGCGAACGGCGTGACGATTAGGACGATCACCATACGAAACAGGTGGAAGATCAGGGATACGGGCGTCTCCGCGCCAGCGTCCGTCGCGGACAGGGCCATGCCGGAAAGGGCGCCTGGCGCCGTCGCGTACACTGCCGTCTGGAGGTCTATGCCGAAGAGGCGCATTATGACAAACGCCATGCCGATACAGAAGGACAGGAGCAGCGCAATGTAGAAGAGGGCCGCGGGGATGGCCTCGGGATGCGCGCGTAGCGACGCGACGTCCGAGTTGGATACGATGACGTAGGCCACCAGGAGCTGCGAGACGACGGAGAGCAGTTCTCCGCTCGGCAGCTCGCCGAGCGTGGCCCCCTTGACGAGAAGCCCGGCGACCATTCCTCCGACCATGACCCCGGAGGGGAGACGCAGCAGGTGTCCCAACACCCCTCCCAGAAGAACAGATACCGCGATGACGATCGATTCCCTCAAATTTTGAAACTCCCCTTCCCCAATGTTCGCTTTTTGCCCCTCGATGTTCACTTTTTCTGGCGCTTCGAAGGCCCCTCCATGTGCAATGTCCGGTTGTGAAGCGGATGGTCCTCGTCCAGCAGGAGATTGCTCTTGGAATCCGCCCTCCATCTTCATCTCGATCGGCTCCAGGCAATCCCTCAAGCCCTTTTCACGCTTCTGGTTGCAATGTATGACGTAATGTTGTGGTCGCGCAGGTTCCCTGAGCCGTTCGTGTCGTCGTACAGATGGGTCAAGGTGAATCCGGCTTCCAGCTGCCCGTTGATCTGCTCCTCCAGGGTGTGTGAAAATTGTATGCCGCCGTCGCTTTTCCGCATTTGTTCCAGGTGGCCCGGATGCTTGATCGGATTGAACGGCAGCACGTTGACGAGCATGGTCTCGTTCTCGTCGAACGCGTAATTGATGCCGATATCCAATCCCGACATCAACACGCCGCCGGCCTTCAGCACCCGATAACATTCCCTCCAGATGGGCTTTACGTCCTCGACGTAACAATTCGAGACCGGATAAAAGATCAGATCGAAAAAATCATCCTCGAACGGAAACTTCCTCGTCATATCGGCATGGATAAGCGCGATGGCATAGCCCTCCCGCTCGGCCACGATCCTCTCGTTGTCCAACTGCTTCTCCGAATAGTCCAAGACCGAGCACTCCGCGCCCAAGGCCGTGAAAATCGGCATCTGTTGGCCTCCGCCGCTGGCCAGGCCCAGAACCTTTTTCTTGTCGAGCTCCCCAAACCATTCGTGCGGAACCGTCTTTACGGGCGTAAGCTTCACGTTCCAACGGCCGCGAGCCGCTTCGAGATATTCGTCATGGCTGACGTATTTCCCCCATTCCCACCCCTTGTCCACCCATTGATCTATGGTTCTCGCGTTTATTTCCGTATAGTTCATGATTATATCCATCTTCTTTCATTCATTTTCTTTCCGCTGACGGACTCCATCATAAAGATGGGGACGTCAGCGTTCCAGCACCGCGACGGTCTCCACGTGCACCGTCTGGGGGAACATGTCGAAGGAACGGATGGAGGTCAGGCGGTAGCCGTGCCCGGCCAGTATCCGCGCGTCGCGGGCCAGGGTTGCGGGATTGCAGGAGACGTAGACGACCCGCGGCGCCCGGAAGGTGTGGATCGCCTCCAGGACCGCGCGGTCGCAGCCGTCTCGGGGCGGGTCGACGACCACGGTACCGTAGGAGCCGCGAAGGTCCCCCACCGCCTCCTCGGCGGGGGCGCAGAGGAGGCGCGCCTCCAGGCCGTTGTTTTTCATGTTCCGCTCCGCCATCGCGACGGCGCTGCGCCACTCCTCCACCGCCGTCACGCGCGCCCGCGACGCCAGAAAACAGGTCAGGGACCCCACGCCGCTGTAGAGCTCCAGGACATCCGTCCCGCGCACCTGTTCTGCCGCGTACCGAAAGAGCTGTTCCGCCTGTCCCGTGTTGACCTGGAAGAAGGACGTGGTGTCGAACTCGAGCGTCCATTCGTCCAGCCGCTCTGCGATCCGGCCGGACCCTATCAGGGGCTCGGTATGCGTCCCCAGGATGACGTTTCCCGGCCTGGAGTTGTGGTTCAGCGTCAGGGTGGAGGGGCGGCCCGCCGCGCCTGCGGCGACCAGCGCCTTGATCCCCCTGGCCGCGAGGCGCCCGTTGAGGACGAAGGAGAGCAGCGTCTGGCCGGTATGGAACCCGGAGCGCATCACGAGGTGCCGCAGCTTGCCCTCGTGGGTCGTCTCGTCGTAGCCGCCGAAGGGCAGGGAGGGCAGGCCCTTCAGAACGGCCCCATAGAGCGCGTTCAGGGGGGCGGCGTTGACGGGGCAGGTCTTGATCGGGATCAGCCGATGGCTGCCCGCGTGATAGAATCCCGTGACGATCCGGCCCCGAAGGGACTGCACGGGAAAGGAGGCCTTGTTGCGGTATCCCCAGGGCAGGGGAGAGGGCACGCACTCGAGCCGCTCGAGGAGCTCCGGGGCAAAGCCTCCGAGGCGCGTCATGGCGTCCCGGACGAGCCCCGCCTTGAGGGAGAGCTGGAGTGGGTAGTCCGCATGCTGGAGCTGGCAGCCCCCGCACTGGCCGAAGGCGGAACATCGCGGGGCGGTGCGCCCCGGCGACGGACGCACCACGAACACGGTGCGCGCTAAGGAAAAATCCTTGCGGCGCTTCACCAGCTCCGACTCCACGAGCTCCCCCGGCAGCGCGCCCGCCACGAACACCACCCCGCGGTCCGTGCGGGCGATGCCGCTTCCGTCGCTGGACAGCCCTCCGATCTCGAGCCTCAAGATTTCCCCTTGCGATTTCCTTGGACGTTCCACCCTCAATACTCCTCCCTCAGAGCACCAGCGCCATCCTTTTTGCAATCATAGCTTTTTTCTATCATACCCCAAGCATACCCCAAAACCGCAAAAACGATGGGAGCCCGAAACAAAACCGGGGGCGATGGTCCCCGCCCCCGGCTACCGAATCGGTTGTCCTCGGTTTCCGTGTGAACCCTACTTGAAGAATTTTTCGTAATAGCCGAACGCGAAGATCACGAACATGATTGCCGGCACGACGTAGACCAGATAGCCGCGCAGCGCATGGGGGAACTTGAGGCCGTGCCCCGCGTCGGCCTCGGCGATGAAGTTGTCCCATCCCCAGCCATAGCGCGTGGTGCAGAACAGCAGGTACACGATGGAGCCCAGGGGCAGCAGGTTGTTGCTGACGATGAAGTCCTCCAGGTCCAGGATGATCGTCCCCTTCCCCAGGGGCGCGACGTGCGACCAGACGTTGAAGCCCAGGACGCAGGGCAGGGATAGGATGAAGATGGCGAAGAAGTTGAACGTACTGGCCTTCTTCCGGCTCCAGCCCAGCAGGTCCATGGAGTTGGCGATGAGGTGCTCGAACACCGCGACGACCGTGGACATGGCCGCGAAGCTCATGAACAGGAAGAATAGGGCGCTCCAGAGGCGGCCCTGCGGCATGTGGTTGAACATGTTGGGCAGCGTCACGAAGATCAGCCCCGGCCCGGCGTCCGGGCTGACGCCGTAGGCGAAGCAGGCCGGGAAGATGATCAGGCCCGCCGTGATGGCGACGATGGTGTCGAGTGCCGTGATGATGATCGACTCGCCCGTCAGGGAGCGGTCGCGTCCGATGTAGCTGCCGAAGATCGCCATGCTGCCGATGCCCAGGCTGAGGGTAAAGAACGCCTGCCCCATGGCGGCGTAGACGCTGTTCCAAAGCCCGTTCGCCACGAGGTTTTCAAAATTCGGCTTCAGGTAGAAGTCCAGGCCCCTCTCCGCCCCAGGCAGGGTCACGGACCGGACGGCCAGGGCTATCATGATGATCAAGAGCCCGCACATCATGATCTTGGTGATGCGCTCGACGCCCGCCTGGAGGCCGATGTAGCAGATGGCCGACCCGATCAGGACCGTCAGGAGGAGCCAGAAGCTCAAGGTCCAGGGATCGCCCAGCATGGCCCCAAAATACGCTCCGATCGCCTCGGGCGAGAGCGCCTCCAGGCTGCCCGCCGCGGCATACCAGGTGTAGGCCAGCATCCAGCCCGTCACCGTGGTGTAGAACATCATCAGGATATAGTTCCCGGCCATCGCGAGATAGCCGAAGATCGACCATCGGCCCCCCTTGGGCTCAAGCACCTTGAAGGAACCCGCCACAGCCTGCCGCGAGGCCCTTCCGACCGCGAACTCCATGACCATGATGGGCATCGCCAGAAGGACCAGGAAGAGCAGGTAGAGCAGAACGAAGGCAGCGCCGCCGTATCGCCCCGTGATATAGGGGAAGCGCCACACGTTTCCCAATCCTATGGCGCACCCCGCCGACAGGAAGATGAACCCCATCCGGCTCCCCAACGATTCTCTGTTGCGTCTCTCCTCCATCTGCCGCATCCCCTTTTCAGTTTTTCAGTCGGATTTTTTCAGCTGGATAATGATGAATCCCCAAACCATGGGGCCCGCAGCCCCGGACAGGTCATTCTGCCGGCTCGAAAGCCTCTGCCACCTCCCGGAGCTTCTCCGGTATCGGTATGCCCTGGGGGCACTTTGGCACGCAGGCCCCGCAGCTGACGCAGGCCGATGCGCGCTTGCCGTCCCGATCCGGGGCCAGGATGTAGCGATAGTTTCGTCCCTGGATCTCCCAGTTGCCGGATATCGCCGCAGTGTTCAGGTTAGTGAAGCACTGGGGAATGTCCACGCCCTGCGGGCAAGGCTTGCAGTAGGCGCAGGCCGTGCAGGGCACCCTCATGCGGTCGGAGAAAAATTTCCACACCCGGTCCGCGAGACGGCGCTCCGCATCGGAAAGCCCGCCCGGCCGTCCCCGATCGGCGCTTTCCAGGTTCTGGGAAAGCTGCTCCGGCGTGGTCATGCCGCTCAACACCACGGATACCCCGGGATGGTCCCAGACCCAGCGCAGCCCCAGGTCCGCAAGGTTGGGGGAGGCGTACCCGGCCTCCCGGGCCTCGTCCCGGAGCGATTCGGGGACGGGCAGACTGATGTTTCCGCCCTTCAGCGGCTCCATCACCACGACGCCGATTCCCCTTGCGGCAGCGTACTCCAAGCCCTCCGTCCCCGCCTGGAAGTTCCGGTCCAGAAGGTTGTATTGGATCTGGCACATGTCCCAGGGGTATGCGTCCACAATCGTTCGGAAGGTATCGAGGCCGTCGTGGAAGGAGAAGGCGATGTGCCGTATCTTTCCCGATGCCCTGGCCCGCTCCATGAACTCGAGCGCGCCCATCTCCGTCATCTTCCGCCAGCGGGCCGCGCTCAGGGAGTGGAGCAGATAGAGGTCCACATGGTCCGTGCGCAGAAAACCCAGCTGTTTCTCCAGGAAATCGTCCATGTCCTTCGGTTCGTGCACCAGCCACACGGGGAGTTTCGTCGCTAGCGTGATCCTATCCCGGTATCCCTTGATGGCACGGCCGACGAACTCCTCGCACTTGCCCTCGTGATAGGGCCAGGCGGCGTCGAAATAATTGATGCCGCCCTCGAGGGCGGCACGCATCAGCCGCTCGGCTGCGGGCTCGTCGATTCCTCCCCCGGCGGTTACGGGCAGGCGCATGCACCCGAAACCCAGGATCGAGAGCTCCTCTCCGACGGCCGAAATCGTCCTGTAGAGCATCGAAACCCCCCTCTCGATCAGTTTAATGTCGCGTATTATATCAGGATTGAAACTCGGTGAAAATACTAATGAAAAAACAATAAAAATTTATCTGAAAAATAGGACGTGCAAGAGCCCTCCCCTCGCGGACGGGCGTTAGCGGATACGGATATGGGCGCCGCCGGATAGGAGCGGCGGGGGAGGGCAGAAGAAATTTGACATTTTTTGACGAGTGACGTAGAATAGTCATTCAAAATGAAATCCTTGAAAAAAGGGAAAAAAGGAGGATGGAAACGGAGGTGAAAAAATGGAATATGGAGCGACAAAGCTGGTGTACTCCGACGGAAAGCCATTGTGGCTGACCGCGGACGGCTCGTTCATCCCCGCACGGCGCCGGAATGACGGGTCTCTTGCCAACGAGACGCTTTTCCTCAGGGATCCCCGGAGGGGCGGCGCAATGCGGAGAATCTTCTGCTAGCCGATGGAATGGCGAGAAAAGGCTTCACCCGGCCTATGTGCCGTCTTTATAACGGAATATCAGGGCATTCATGCCCTTTCAACCCAGGTATCCTCCGCGATATAAAGCAGGGAAGTCTCAGCGGGGCCGGAGTCTTTCGTGGACTCCGGCCCCGCTTCGTTTTGGAATCGGGCTCAGACCGACAGCGACAGCAGGTTGCGCGATATGGGATAGGGCCAGATGTCGGCGGCACTGTTCACCTCGGCGGCGTCGCAGAGCTTCCGGATGGAGTCCATCAGGGGAACGGCCGTCCCGACGAGGAGGTCCGCCCTCTCCCTCACGGAGAGCTCCGCCATGTGTCCGCGGAGCTCGTTCAGCCTGTGAGCGTCCTCGATCAGGGCCGCCTTGGTCCGCCCCAGGCCGAGGATGTATTCTCGCCACGGCTCCCCCTCTGGAAACTCCATGCCGTCGAGCGCGGAGAGGGAGTTTTTCTCCAGGATCAGCTGCTTCGACAGGGCGGGCAGGATTCCCTCCCACAGCATGTCGTAGAGGATCGCCACCTCGATCTCCAGGCTCCTGACGAAGGCCTCCATGCGGATGTCGTGCAGGGCCTCCAGCTCGTGTTCTCGGAACACGCCCAGCTCCTCGAGCATCCTTTTGTTTTCCGGAAGCAGGAGGAGGTCGATCTTCCCCGGCACGTCCACGGCCTGAACAAGACCCCGTTTCCTGGCCTCCTCGTGCCATTCCCTGGAGTAGGCGTCCCCCTCGAACAGGACGTCGCTCCCGCGCCGGACGGCCTCCTTCACCGCGTCTAGCGCCACGTCCATGGGGTCCCTGCCCCCCGAGCTGCGTTCCTCGATCATGTCGGTCATCTGCTGCACCCCCCATGCCCAGAGCGACGCGAACATCGTCACGGGGAGGGCTATGGACTGCGATGCGCCGGGGGCCCGGAACTCGAACTTGTCGCCGGTGAAGGCCACGGGCGCCGTCCGGTTCCGGTCGCTGTCGTAGGGGATGATCGAGGGGAGCTTCGCGAGCCCCAGGTCCATCGGTCCCCTGTCCGGAAGGGAGACGTCCGCCTGGTCGAGCCGTGACAGGAGCTCGGTCAGGGCGGACCCTAGATATACGCTGGTGATGGAGGGAGGGGCCTCGTGTCCCCCAAGGCGGAACAGGTTCCCCGCCGTGGCCGTGGAGGCCTGGAGCAGGCTGTGGTACTTCGAAACCCCCAGCACGACGGCGGCCAGGAAGGTCAGGAACACGACGTTGCGTCGGTGGCTGTGGGATGGCTTCAGGAGGTTGTTGCCCTCGCTGTCCATCAGGGATACGTTGACGTGCTTCCCGCTTCCGTTCATCCCCTGGAAGGGCTTCTCGTGGAAGAGCAGGCGCAGGTCGTGTTGACGGGCCAGCTTCCGCATCGTCTCCATGAGGATCTGGTTTTGGTCGCAGGCCGTGTTCGCGTCGGAGAAGAGCGGGGCGAACTCGAACTGGCAGCGCGCCACCTCGTTGTGCCGCGTGGCGATGGAGATGCCGAGCCGTGCGAGGTCGCGCTCCACGTCCTCCATGTAGCTCAGGATGCGGGGCGGTATGGCGCCGAGGTAATGGTGGTCCAGCTTCTGGTCCTTCGCGGGCTGCGCGCCGATCAGCGTGCGGCCGCAAAACCGGATGTCCGGACGCTCCTGGGCACGCGGACGGTCCAGGAGGAAGAACTCCTGCTCCGCGCCGACCGTCATGCGGACGCTGCGGATCCCCCTGCGTCCGAACAGCTTCAGGAGCTTGAGGGCGCGTCCCTCCAGGGCGTCCAGGGCCCTGAGCAGAGGGGTCTTCAGGTCGAGCGGGGTTCCGTCACAGGACAGGAACACCGAGGGGATGCAGAGCGTGCCCCCCTTGGCGCTCTTCACGATGAACGCGGGGCTGCTGATGTCCCATGCGTTGTAGCCCCGTGCCTCGAAGGTGGATCGCTTTCCCGCCGAGGGAAAGGAGGAGGCGTCCGGCTCGCCCTGGATCAGGTCGCTTCCCCGGAACACGTCGATGGGGGTACCATCGGGGCCGGGCACGGTGAAGGCCTGATGCTTCTCGGCCGTCAGCTCGGTCTGGGGGTGGAACCAGTGCGCCCAGTGCGTCGCCCCGTGTGCGACGGCCCAGTCCCGCATCGCCATCGCCACGGTGTCCGCAAGCCCCGCGTCCAGTTTCTGTCGCCCCTCCATCGCGGCGACAAGCCGCTCGTAGACATCCTGGTTCAGCTTCTCCTTCATGGCCCTGCGGTCGAAGACCATGGACCCGAAGATCTCCCGCACCGTCGGATATTTATCTCGCAACATCATCATCTCCAAATTTTAAGCGTAAAAATAAAATAAAAATCCGCTTGTTCTTGGAACAATGATATCATAATTCATCATTGAACCCATTCCAGTCATATACATATACGTTCTTACGCAGAACATTTTCGATGCCTGGCACGTCCGTCTACCCCGTCTGCCGGGCCCGCATAAAGTTGGAGCTGCCAATCTTACGGATGAAAATATAATTTGCAGATTTCAGTGGACAGATGCTTTCTTTCTCTATACAATCGGATTGTTCTCATCCGACTCGGCCCTGTCGGGCTGCCTCTATCTTCTATCGTTCAGGAAGGAGTAGATATCGCTATGGAAAGCACTTTGGAAAGCATTTTGGCGTTACCCTTTTTTGAGGAACTTTTGAAATGGACCACTCAGGCGAACAGCTTTCTCTGGGGCACGAAATTCCTGATCCCGCTCCTCTGCGGGACGGGGATATTCTTCACCCTTCGCCTGGGGTTCGTCCAGGTCTCGAAGTTCGGGATGGCCTGCCGCAGGCTCTTCGGCAATTTCTCGCTCTTCGGGGAGGCCGCGGGCAAGTCGGGAATGACCTCGTTCCAAGCCCTGACGACGGCCATCGCCGCTCAGGTCGGGACGGGAAACCTGGTGGGGGCCATGACCGCCCTCGTCACCGGCGGACCTGGGGCCATCTTCTGGATGTGGGTCGCCGCCTTCTTCGGCATGGCCACCAACTTCGGCGAGGCCTGCCTGGCACAGCTCTATAAGGAGGAGGACGAGACGGGGCAGGTCGTCGGCGGCCCGGCCTACTACATCTCCCGCGGGCTCGGCAACGGGCCCATCGCGAAGTTCCTCGCGGGCTTCTTCGCCATCGCCATCATCCTGGCCCTCGGGTTCATGGGCAACATGGTCCAGGCCAACTCTATCAGCGACGCCTTCAGCAATGCTTTCCACATCGAGCCCATTATCGTCGGCATCGGCCTCGCCATCATCGCCGGCGCCATCTTCATGGGCGGCGTGAAGCGCATCGCGGCCGTCACGGAGAAGCTCGTTCCCGTCATGGCTATTCTTTATATGGTCGCAGGGCTGGCCCTCATCGTCATGAACGCCTCCCACATCCCGACGGTGTTCGCGCAGATCTTCTCCTGTGCCTTCTCCGCCAAGGCGGTCTGGGGCGGGGCGGCCGGCGTCGCGGTGGCCACTGCGGCCCGCTACGGCATCGCCCGCGGCCTCTTCTCCAACGAGGCCGGCAT
>ERZ772957.1337-NODE-1337-length-16217-cov-15.822423_pt1 | contig 16217 bp, 12 predicted proteins | sample MGYA00580682_ERZ772957 | MGnify/ENA primary metagenome ERZ772957 (study PRJEB29015, sample SAMEA2737921) | human oral metagenome | biome: human oral; feature: human-associated habitat; material: dental | place: China | collected 2025 ...
GAAGGCGTGCCCGCCCGATATGTTGACCACCATGGTGATGAGCTGGGAGGCCAGGCCCGTGGAGGTGATGCAGCCCGCCACGAGGCCCGCCATGGCGCAGGCCACGGCCACGGTGATGGTGCCCTTGCCGCCCGCCTCGAGGGCATCGATGAACTTCGTCGGGGTCAGCCGCTCATCCGGGTTGACGAGCCCCACCAGGATGGCGATCACCATCGCCAGGGCCGAGAGCTTCAGGGTGGCGGGGAACGCGGCCAGGACCTCTTGGGCGACCGACCGCTTGGTGACGTAGGAGCGGCCGATGTCCCCCTTCGTCACGGCCTTCCAGACGTAGTTTCCGAACTGCACCAAAAAGGGGTCGTTCAGCCCCTCGCGGTTGCGGAACTCCTGAACCGCGTCCTCGGTGGCCAGATCCCCCAGAACCATGCGCGCCGGGTCGCCGGGCGTCAGGTAGAGCAGGGTAAAGACGCAGAAGGCCACGCCGAGCAGGACAGGGATCAGGAACAGGACACGGCGAACGATGTATCGTAGCATCGCGAGACTTCCTTCCTTTCCATGGGAAATTTCTTCTCCACGGCAAAATCTCCTTACGGTCGTTCAGATACGTCGGCAGGGAGGGCAAGAGAAGCCCTCCCTGCCGACAAAACCCCTCGGGGGACAAAGACTTTCTGTCCCAGGGACGCTCAAGCGTGCGCTACTCCTCGAAATAGGCCGTGGCGAAGGTGTGGACGTCGAAGGGATTGCTGACGAACCCCTTGACGGTCTTCTGGACCCCGACGAGGGACTCGTCGTTATGCAGAAGGATCATCGGGCACATCTCGTTGATGTAGAGCTGCATGTCCTTGTAGGCCTTTTCGCGGTCCGGGCCGTCGGGCATGGCCCGCCCTTTGGCCAGCAGCTCGTCCAGCTTCGCGTCGCTGAAGAAGGTGTAGTTCGTGCCCGCCCCGGTCTCGAGCAGTCCGGCCACGGCGTAGTCCGGGTCGGGGACGGAGAGGCCCCAGCCCAGGAGGAACAGGTCATGCTCCTTACTCTGCAGGCCCTGGATGTAGGCCCCCCACTCCAGGACCTTGATCTCGGCGTCGATGCCCAGCTCCTGAAGCTGCGAGTGGATGATTGTCGCCATATCGACGCGCTCCTTGCGCTCATTGGTCCAGATCTGGATCTTCAGCTCCTTGGGGTCGACTCCGGCCTCCGCGAAGAGCTTCTTGGCCGCCTCGACATCCCGCGCGTGCGCCGGAAGCTCGGCGTCGATGGAGTACTTGATCCCCGACGGAATCAGCGTGCGCGGCGTCTTCCCCACGCCGCGGAAGACGGCCTTCTGGATGCCCACGGTGTCGAGCGCCGCGCTGAAGGCCTTACGCACGCGGGGGTCATCGAAGGGCTTCTTGGTCGTGTTGAAGCCCATGTAGGTGGTGGAGGCCAGGGGCTTGCGCTGAAGGACCAGGGCCTCGTTCTCCTCGATGCGCGAGATGTCGTTGTTGATAATGGGGTAGGCGATGTCCACCTCGCCGGTCTCGAGCCCCACCGTGCGCGCCGTCGGCTCCGGGATGGAGCGGAGCACGAGGGTCTTGAACTTCACCTTCTCGCCCCAATAGTCGTCGAAGCGCTCCAAGGTGTACCGGTCGCTCTTCTGCCAGCTCAGGAACTTGAAGGGGCCGGTGCCGACCGCCGTACCGGCGGGCGTGCCGTAGTTCTCGCCCTGAGCCTCGACCTCCTTCTTGTTGACGATGGAGCCCCAGCTGTGGGCCAGGGAGGCGAAGAAGGGGAAGTTCACCTTCTTGAGGTGCAGGACGACCGTGTAGTCGTCCAGAACCTCGACGCTGTCCAGGTCCTGGGAATAGGTTTTGATGTGGGCCCCCAGGTCCGTGGTGGCGCGCTCCAGCGAGAACTTGACGTCCTCCGCCTTCAGCTCCTCGCCGTTGTGGAACTTCACGCCCTTGCGGAGGTACATCTTGTACGCCGTGTCGGAGACAAACTCCCACTTCTCGGCCAGACCGGGGCGGAAGGTGCCGTCGTCGTTCAGGAAGATGAGGGTGTCGTAGACCTGATGACAGGCGCGGGAACTGGGATAATCGTTGTGACGGACGGGATCGAACGTGGTCGCGTCGTACTGGTCGGCCACGACCAGCGTGTCCCGCTGTTCCTTGGCCGCCGGCTGTTTTTCGGGCGCAGCGGGTTCCATCGGCGCCATCGGCTGCTCCTGGGACTTCTTGAAGTACATAAAACCTCCAACCGCAAGGACCAGCACCACGAGCAGCAACACTAAGTTATTCTTCTTCAAAGCTATCCTCTCCTCTTTTCATTTTCCCCCCGAGGCCGGAGGGATGGAAAACTCAAAAGGAACGGCCCCTCAGCGGCTGTAGACCTCCGCGCCGTCGATGAAGGTCTTGACGACGTGCGTCCGCGCATCCAGAGGGTCCCCATCCCAGACCGCCAGGTCGGCGTCCTTGCCGGGCTCGATGGACCCCATCCGCTTCTCCAGCCCCAGATGCTCGGCGGCGTACAGGGTCACCGCCCTCAGAGCTTCGTCCGGGGGCAGCCCCGCCTTCACGGCCAGAGAGGCGCAGACGATCTGATGCTCGATGGGGATGACCGGGTGGTCCGTGATGATGCAGAAGTGGACCCCGGCCCTCCAGAGAGTCACGGGCGTATCCCAGGACTTGTTGCGGAGCTCTATCTTGGGTTTCGACGAGAGCGTCGGCCCCACAGCGGCAAAGACCTTCTTCTCCGCCAGCCAGGGCGCGATGAGGTGTCCCTCCGTGCAGTGCTCAATGGTGTAGCGCAGGGAAAACTCCTCGGAGATGCGGACCGCCGTCTGGATGTCGTCCAGGCGATGACAGTGCACCCGGAGCGGCATCGTCCCGTCCAGGACGGAGAGAAGCGCCTCCAGCCCCAGGTCGCGGTCGAAGGGCTCCCCCTTCTTTGCCGCGGCGTCGCGCTTCGCCCCGTAGTTCCGCGCCCTCACAAAGGCGTCGCGCATCAGCCAGGCGTTCCCCATGCGGGTGTTCGGCAGCTTACCCTTGGAATTGTAGACGCGCACCGGGTTCTCCCCCAAGGCGGCCTTCATCGCGGAGCACGGCAGGACCGCCATCCTCTCCACGATGTCGGGCTTCGTCTTGACCACCATTCCCTGGCCGCCGATGACGTTGCCGCTCCCCGGCAACGACTGCACGCAGGTCACGCCGCCCGAGAGGGCATCGGAAAAGGACGTGTCCTCAGGATAGAGGCCGTCGAGGATACGAAGCTGGGGCAACACGGGCTCCACCATGTCGTTGGCGTCCTGCATGTCCTCGGGGAACCCCTCGTTGTAGGTCCCCATGTGGACGTGAGCGTCGATCAGCCCCGGGGTGACGAGGCACCCCTCGAGATCGGCGACGTCGGCCCCCACCGGAACGGGGACGTCCTCCCCCACCTGGGCGATGCGGCCCCCCTCCAGGACGATGACGCCCTTCCTCAGGCGTCGTCCCGTGCCCGTCCAGACCTCGGCCCCCACGAGATATTTTTTGTCAGTGGAACTCAAGAACTCGCCCCCCGGTCGAAATCGCATGTTTTTCTCGAGACAGCCTCTGCCCTCCGTCCCCCGGCCATCCGAGACCATGCGCGGAATCCACCCTTTTCGGTTATTATAGCGTATCGCTTCCCGTTCCCGTCAAGAGCCGCGGGACGCGGGGAATGCGCTATAATGGCCTGGCCCCGACGATCTCCTTCCTCCCCGGCCATAATCGGGGACGGGCGCCCCCGTTTTCCTCATTGACGTCTTTACATCATTTTCATTCGGGAGGAAACGAATGACCGTGCCGCCGAAGCCGTCGAAAATCCGAGAAGCCGTTTCCCCCCGTCCGTGGACGACCCTTCTTTCCGGCCGCGCCGACCTCGAGAACGACAGCCCCATGAGGGCGCTGATCGTCCTGGCCGTGCCCTCGGTGGGGCTCTTCCTGTTCAACAGCCTGCTGGGACTGGTGGACACCATCTTCGTCTCCTGGCTGGGCGAGCTGCCGATGGCCGCCATGTCCTTCAACCTGCCCGTCAATCTGTGCGCCTTCGCCACGCTTGAGTGCGTGGGTGGCGGCGCGGCCGCCCTCATGGGACGCCATCTGGGCCAACACGACCCCGATACCGCCCGGCACATCGCGCGCAGTGCCCTGGCCCTGCTCTACCTCGTCTGCCTCCTGTCCACACCGATGCTCCTGTCCTCGGTATCGGGCGTCCTGTTCGGGGTGCTCGGGGCCGGAGGCGACCCTGAGCTGCTGCGGCTGTGCTGGCTCTACAACCTCTGGACGCCGCTCATGCTGCCGTTCATCGGCTACACCTACATCGCCAACACCACCGCCCGCGCCCAGGGGGACACCCTGACGCCCTTCAAGGCCATTGCCCTCGCGAACACGGTCAATATACTCCTCGATCCGCTTTTCATCTTCACGTTCGGCTGGGGCGTATCGGGCGCGGCCTCCGCAACCTGCCTCTCGCGGGTCGTCTCGGTGCTCTACCTCCTGAGGAAGATGCCGCGCATCAGCGCCATCCCCGTGCCGCCCCTGCTCCACCCGAGGACGGAGCTCTGCGCCTGGTGGGGCCCCATCCTCCGGATCGGCGTCCCCATAGCCCTGACGACGGCCAGCGTGGCCATGGGGATGGGCGGGACCAACAGCATCCTGATAAACTACGGGCACCGCGCGGTCTCCGCATGGATGCTGGGCATGAGGGTGGAGGACCTGGCGTTCAACTTCCTCTTCGGCCTCTACCTGGCGCTCATCCCCTACGTCGCCTACAACTATGGCAGACGAGACCTGGACCGCATAACCGCGGGACTGCGCTCTGCGCTCCTGCTGGGCATGATCCTGATGGGCTCGATCGGCGCGGTCATCTACGTCTGGCCGAGGCTCTTCCTGGGGATCTTCCACCCCTCGCAGGAGACGGCCGAGATGGCCGTCCGGGCCATCAGAGCTTCCGTGCCCTCCTATCCGTGCAGCGTCTTCCTGATCCTCGTCGGCGCGTTCTTCGTCGGCATCGGGCAGTCGCTCTACGGGACGATCGTCCAGATCCTGCGCTCCATCGTCTTCCGCATCTCCACGGCCTGGCTCTTCTTCCTGTGGTTCGCCCCGCAGTATATCTGGTGGTTCCAGTCCCTCGCGGCCCTCCTCGGCAGCCTGGTGGCCCTGGCGTTCCTCGCCCTGGTCCTGCAGCGTCTGAGGGGGTCGCTGAGGCCGGAGGCGGACGGGACGGGCGCATGACGCCCATACGCGTATAATAATATGGTCAAATGATGCCGTCATGAAAAAAATCGGGGACGAATTGCCGGCACCACAACGTCGGCGCGTGTTCCGTTCGGATCTGGAGGGATTTCTTTTGTTGAAATGTGGAATCGTCGGCCTGCTCCAGATTCCTGATGGGGCTTCGCCCCATACCCCCGTCGGTATCGGGGATACCGACGAGAGCGGCAGGCCGACCTCGTCATTCGCCGTAAAGTCCTGAGGTATTGTCTGGAGGGATTTCTTTTGCTGAAATGTGGAATCGTCGGCCTGCCGCTCTGCGGCAAGTCGACCGTCTTTAACGTGATAACCAGGGCGGGGGCGGAGGTCAAGCCCTACGCCAGCGGCAGGACCGAGCCCAACCGGGCGTTGGTCAGCGTTCCGGACAGGCGCTTCGACAGGCTGGTGGAGATCTTCGCGCCCAAAAAGGCGACGCCCGCGACGGTGGAGTTCGTGGACCTGGCGGGGCTCTCCCGCGACGCCAGCAAGGGCGCGGGGCTGGGGAACTCCTTCCTCTCCTTTGTCTCGGAGTCGGACGCGCTGCTGCACGTCGTGCGGGTCTTCGGGAACCCGAACGTCCCTCACCCGGAGAACTCCATCGACCCGTTGCGCGACTGGCAGATCGTGGAGATGGAGCTGATCTGGCGCGACCTCGGCGTCATCGAAAACCGGCTCTCCCGGCTGGACGAGAAGGCGGCCAAGAAGAAGACGACCCCCGCGGAGGCCGCGGAGGCCGAGCTCCTGCACGCGCTCCAGGACCACCTGATGGAGGAGCGGCCGCTGCGGGAGTACCCCCTGACCGACGAACAGAAAAGGACCCTGTCAGGGTTCGCCTTCCTGACCCTGAAGCCGGAGCTGGTGGTGCTGAACCTGGACGAGGGACAGACGGGCTCCGTCCCGGCCGCGGACGCCCTGGAGGCGGCCATGGGGGAGAAGGGACTCCTGACCCTGCGCATCTTCGGGTCCATCGAGATGGACCTGGCGCAGCTGGAGCCGGGAGAGCAGGAGGAGTTCATGAAAGATCTGAAGATCGAGGAACCGGGCCGGGACCGCCTGATCCACGAGGCGTACCGCCTGCTGGGGCTCCTGTCGTTCTTCACGAGCGGCGCGGACGAGGTGCGCGCCTGGACGCTGCACGACGGCGACACTGCGGTGGACGCGGCCGGCGCCATCCACTCCGACCTCGCACGCGGATTCATCCGGGCCCAGGTGGTGGCCTACGACGACTTCGTCTCTTGCGGGGCGACGCTCGCCGCCTGTCGCGACAAGGGCGTCCTGAGGCTGGAGGGAAAGGAGTACCGGGTCCGGGACGGGGACATGATCGAGATACGCTTCAACGTTTAGCCGACGCCCGCGTTCAGCCGGCGTCCGTAAATGATGAGGTCGAATAAGGTTTGGGTTTGGGTTTGGGTTTGGGGTTGTAATCGGGATGGGGAAGCTCTACACTGTTCTGATGTACGGGGCGCCGATTTTGCCCCTCCGCCCCGAGGCGGTCGGATATCATCCCGATGAAGTCTATTGTCAGGACAAGGAGTGTTGAAGCGATCATGAAAAAACGACTGCTCCGGAGGCTCGCCCTGTCTATTTGTCTCCTCATGGCGACGTGTGTCGCATACGCCCGCGACGGGGAGGTCACCCTTTACACGCTCAATCATCTTCAAAGCCACCTCCTGCCCGTCAAGTCCACGGCCAAGCGATCGCTTCCCGCCATGGGCGGGCTGTGTGCGGCCACGGGAATCGTGAATGCGGACATGAAGAAGAGCGTCAACCCCATATTCGTCGCGACGGGCGAGGCCGTCGCGGGGACGATGTGGCGTTATTTCAAGGGCAGGCCCGAGATGATCGCGCTCGAGAGGGCCGGAATCGCGGTCAACTCGCTCGGCAAACACGAGTTCGACTACGGCCTGGAGCACTTGAAGGCGGCGCTTTCCGTATCCCGCGTCCCCGTCGTCATCTCGAATCTCGTCACACAGGACCCCGAGCTCCTGAGCTCCCTGCAGAAGAACGTCGTGCTGCAGGCGGGCGACATGAAGGTGGGTTTCTTCGGGCTCCTTTCCCCCGCCGTCATGCGGCTGACCAACAAGCCCGAGGGGATCTCGTTCGACCCGGATCTCGATGCCGCGGCCCGGGAGATGGTGGGCGATCTGAGGCGGAAGGGCGCCGACGTCATCGTCCTTCTCAGCGGCCTTTTTGAGGAGGAAAACGTCCAGCTGGCCCGATCGGTGGCGGGGATACACGTCATCACGGGATGCGGGGCCCCCCTCAAGCAGACCGACGAGCCCATCCTCATCGAGGACCCGGAGGGCAGCCCGACCCTCCTGATCTGGAGCGGATTGGGGGGACAGTTCGTGGGGCGCCTGGGCATCAGGATGAAGGACGGCCAGCTGGACACCCGGGGGACCTCCTGGGCGCTGCTCCCCGTCCTGGGCCGGGCAATATCCGATCCCGGAGTGCTGGAGATCGCCCTCGAGTATGAGAACAAGCTGGCGAGCGCCCTCAGCCATGTGCTTGGGAGCTTCGAGCACCCGCTCGATACCAGGAGCAAGACGCTGAGGACCGGGGAGGCGCCCATTGGAAACTTCATCACCGACAGCATGCGCTTCAAGGCCAGCGCGGACGTGGCCCTGATCAACAGCGGGGGGATACGCGGGGACGCCATCTATCCCGCAGGGGAGTTCTCGGAGCGGACCCTCGCGGACATACTGCCCTTCGGGGACCGCATCTTCGTGCTGACCCTGACGGGTAAGGAGCTGCGCTGGGTGCTGGAGGTCTCCGCATCGGCCCTGATCGCGGACGAAACGGACGATTACAACCCCATGAGACGCCTCCATAACGGATCGTTCCTCCAGGTGTCCGGGCTCAAGGCCGTCTACGACCTCTCCGCGCCCCCCACCATCATGAAGGACGACCGTGTGCTCACCCTGGGCAGCCGCCTGAAGTCCCTTCTCGTCCTCAAAAACGGCGGATGGGAGAAGGTCACGGACGAGGGGACCTACACCGTGGCCACCACGGGCTGGATGGTCAACGGAGGCGACGGGGAGAAGTACGAGGTGTTGAGGAACGCCCCCCGCATCGAGACGCCCTATCTCGACACCGACGCCTTTGCCGAATATCTGGCCGTCGACTGCCAGGGGAGGGCGGACCCCAGGGAGGAAGGGCGCATCACCCTCACGGGACGCAAAGGGGAGCGGACTCTTTGACTCCTCATGGGACGACGGCGCATCGCACGGGGGTCGGACTTTGAGACGTTACACCCCGTGGAAACGTCTCTACAACGCCACCGCGTACTCCCTGAGAGGCCTTTTTCAGGCATTCAGGCAGGAGCAGGCATTCGAGTACGAGGCCGTGGTGTTCTTCTTTCTGTGCGCGCTGCTGCTCCATCTGCGGCCCCCGCTGCCGCGCTCCCTGGCCGTGATCGGGGGCTGGATGGCCGTGATGGCCCTCGAGCTGGTCAACAGCGCGGTCGAAAGGGCTTTCGACCTGATAGACAAAAACTACCGCGCCGAGATCGAGGCGGGGAAGGACATGCTCTCCGCAGCCGTGTTCCTCGTGATCGTGTTCAACGTCCTCCTCTGGGCGGCACTGATCTTTCAGCCCCGCGCCTAGCGCTGTAAAGCAGCTGTAAAGCAAAGGAGATATTGCCGATGTCATTCAACCTACAGACCCTGCTGACCTCATTCCATCAGATCGTAATGGAGGTATTCGGCCCCCTGCTGAATTGGTTCGATTCCGTCTCCGCGCTCCAGCCCCTACAGCCCTATCGGTATTGCCTGCCCTACGTCGTCATCGGGCTGGGACTCTTTCTTTTGTTGCTGCTGGCACACGTCCTGAGGCGGAAAGGCCGGGGCCCTCGGGGGGGGAAAACCACCCGCTCACCATCCACATCCGCATCCAGCTCCACGTCCAGCTCCACATCCTCGGGAATGCCCGTCCAGGGCAGGGCCATCGACATCATGCCCGATTTTTCGGACCCCGCACCGCAGACCAGCACTCCCACACAGGCAGGGGGTGAGGAATTTTCGGTACCCACTGCAGGAGGCTCAGGGGCGGCCGCTCCCGATTTTGCCGCGACGAGCCCCGTCATCCTGTCCGCGCCCGCATCAGGGGCCACCTTCGGTCCCTCGGCGAACCCCGTCCCCCCGCCTGCAGCGGCTTTCGCCGGGGCTTTCATCCCATCCACGGCGCCGATTCCATCCACGGCGCCGGCCGCGGCACCGACCCCACCTGCGGCGTCGACCGCTGCGCGGACCCCAGCTCCAACCCAAACTCCAGCTCCAACTCCGGCCGCCCCCCGACACGAGGCCCCGAAGCCTCCCAGGACCGCCGCGAGCCTCATCACGCCCCCCGAGTCGGAGTTTCAGCGAATCTACATCGAGATGTACATCTACCTGGAGCTCACCACGAACTTCAGCGCGCTGAGGGCGAACGTCAACGGGATGCTCTCCCAGGGAGCCTCCACGGAGCCTTTGATGCCGGAAGGAAGCGCAAATTCCGAGGAGCACATCCTCGCCTGCACCGCCCTCGCCGCGCTGGAGGACCTTCAAACGAAGGAGTCCCGCCTCGAATCGGGAGAGCTGAGCCCACATGGGGAGGAGCTGTGCAAGATCTACAATTACATCCTGAACCGCCTGAAGGGAGGCGGAAAGCTTTCGGAGGACTCCGCTAGGGACCTTCTCAAGGCTACCTTGGAGAAGGTCCCTGGAACGACCGGAGCGTCTTGACGAGGATATCCCGATCCGAACCGCAGCTTTCCGGCTCCGAGCGGAAAGGGCATTACACTGGTAGAGGACATCGACAGAGAGAATCGGTAATGGAGAGGGCCTAATGATCAAACTGATGATTTTCGACCACGATATGACGATTGTGGACTCGAGCCACGCCATCCTGGCGGGGCTCAATTTGGTGGCCGAGGCGGTCGGTCGTCCCAAAACCACCCACGCCCAGGTGATGCGGTGCATCGCCATGCCCATGAGGGAGTTCATGATCGGCACCCTGGGCGACTACCGGCCCGAGTGGATGGACCTGTACCGCGACAAGGTCGCGCCGCTCGAACACTCCATGATCCGCCCCTTCCCCGAGACGAGGACGATCCTGCCCCGCCTTCGGGAGATGGGGTTGGTTCTGGCCGTCGCCTCGAATCGGAACGCCCCGCGGACGGCCATGGAGAGGAGCGGAACGGCCCATTATTTCGACGCGATCGTCGGCCCCTCGGACCACCTGCCCTACAAACCCGAGCCGGGGATGCTCCTGAGTCTCATGGACCGTTTCGGAGTCCCCGCAGATCGGACCGTCTACGTCGGGGACTCCGACATCGATGTCAGGACGGCCCTCGCCGCAGGGACGCGGGCCATTGGCGCGGCGCAGGGCAACTTCACGAAGGATCAGCTCCTGGATCTGGGGGCGTGGCGCGCCGTCGGGTCCCTCGACGAGCTGCCCGGGATCGTGGAGGAGGACGGGAGGGAATGACCGCTTGATCTACAGGGACCTCTCAACCGCCCCGGGGACGGCGGGCTCCCCTTCATCCCCTCCAAGGAACCGTCTGTCGGACGAGTCCAGCCCTTACCTGCTCCAGCACGCCGACAACCCCATAGGGTGGTACCCGTGGGGGAACGAGGCCTTCGAGGCCGCGCGCAGGGAGGACAAACCCATATTTCTCTCCATTGGCTACTCCTCGTGCCACTGGTGCCATGTCATGGAGCGGGAATGTTTTTCCGACCCCGAGGTGGCGGATCTCATGAACGACACCTGCGTCGCCATCAAGGTGGACCGGGAGGAACGGCCCGATCTGGACGGGCTCTTCATGGACATATGCCACATCCAGAACGGAAACGGAGGCTGGCCCCTGAACCTCTTCCTGACCCCCGAGGGCAGGCCCTTTTTCGCGGCCACGTGGCTGCCCAAGAGGACGACGGGCCAGATGCCGGGGCTGACGGCCATTTTGCCGCGCGTCAAGTGGCTGTGGTCCATGCAGCGCGAGGACGTTATTCGTGGGGCCGACAGCCTTACGGAGATGCTGGCCGCCCACCTGAGGTTTGTCTCAGGGGGTCGGGTGGGCGCTGCGGCGGCCCGAAGCGCCCTCAGCGAGCTCCAAGGACTCTTCGACTCGCAGTGGGGTGGGTTCGGGTTCGCACCCAAGTTCCCGGCCGCGCCGCGCCTCCTTTTCCTGCTGGAACAGGCCCGGTCGGCCGTCAACTCCACACGGGAGCGCGAGGAACTTTTTGCCATGGCGGACCTGACCCTCCGCCGCATGTGGAGGGGCGGCATCCACGACCATCTGGGCGGCGGGTTCGCGCGCTACGCCACGGACGAACAGTGGCTCATCCCCCACTTCGAGAAGATGCTCGCCGATCAGGCCCTGCTGCTCCTGACCGCGGCGCTGGCCCACGAGATCCGGCCCGACCCGTTCTACCGCGCCCTGGCGGAGGACTGGGGGACCCGGGCGTCGTCGCGTCGCTGCTGCTCAACCCCGTCACGCTGCGGACGGGGGAGGCCCTCTTCCTCTCGGCCGGCACGGTCCACGCCTACCTCAGCGGCGTGGGCGTGGAGATCATGGCCTCCTCGGACAACGTCCTGCGCGCCGGGCTGACGCACAAGCACGTCGACGTCCCCGAACTCCTGCGCATCCTCGACCCGACCGCCTCGCCTCCCACGCGGATCGCGCCCGAGCGGGTCTCCCGGGCGGTGTCGACCTTCTATGCGCCCGTCGACGACTTCGAGCTGTCGGACGTGCATCTGCGCGACGCGAACGTCCGGGAGCGAATCCGAGGCGTCGGCCCGCGCACCGTCGTGTGCCTGAACGGCGCGGCCCAGCTCGAAGCCAACGGCCAGGTCGTGGACGTCTCCGCCGGGCAGGCCGTGTTCGTCCCCTCCTGCGACGGCCCGCTGGCGGCGCGCGGCTTCGGCCACCTCGTCCAGGCCGCCGTCCCGTGACCGTCCTCGCCTCGACGGCGTTCGCGCCGGCCCTCGCCCGTGACGGGCTCCGGGGCCCGGGTGCAGTTGTGGACCGTCTGTTCCAAAATGTGGGATGAATTTCCGCTTTGCGCGATCGTTATGTGAAACTAAGGGGAGTGACCACATCACACGCGGGCTCGGCAACCCCATCTGCCGGACGCACGGGCGTCCTGGACCGCTGTTTCCACCTCGCCGAACGCGGTACGACGCCGCTGCGGGAGATACGCGGAGGCCTCGTCACCTTCTTCGCGATGGTCTACATCCTCGTCCTCAACCCCATCATCCTCTCCGGCCCCGACTCGACGGGCGCCTATCTGGGCGGCGGGAGCGGTCCGAACAAGGCCGCCATCGCCGCGGGCACCGCGCTCGTCGCCGGGGTCATGTCCATCCTCATGGGAGGGGTCGCCGACTTCCCTCTGGCGCTGGCGGCCGGCCTCGGGTTGAACACCATGGTGGCGGCCACGATCGTCCAGCTCCCCGGCATGACGTGGGCCGACGGGATGGGCATCGTCGTCATCGAGGGCGTCGTCATCGTCCTGCTCGTCTTGACGGGCTTGCGCGAGGCCATCTTCCGCGCCGTGCCGCGCTATCTGCGCACCGCCATCTCCGTGGGCATCGGCCTGTTCGTCACCTTCGTCGGGCTGGTGAACGCGGGAATCGTGCACAAGAGCCCCGACCGCGTCGACTCCCCGCCCCTGGTCTTCGCCGTCAACGGCTCCCTGTCCACCTGGCCGCTCCTCGTCTTCGTGGCCGGCCTGGCCCTGACCGCAGTGCTCATGGTCCGCCGCGTCAACGGCGCGATCCTCATCGGGATCGTCTTCTCCACGGCGTGCGCGCTCATCGTGGAGGCCCTCTTCAAGGTCAGCGCCAAGCCCTCCGGCGGGTGGGGTCTGACGACTCCGGCCCTCAAGGGCAGCCCCGTCACCGCTCCGGACTTCGCCACGCTCGGGCAGGTCTCGCCCCTCGGCTCCTTCCACAAGCTGGGAATCGTGGCGGTCGTCGTGCTTTCCTTCAGCGTCATGCTCGCGGACTTCTTCGACACGATGGGCACGATGGTGGCCGTGGGCGCCGAAGGCGACCTGCTCGACGAAAACGGCGACCCGCCGAAGACCCGCTCCATCCTCCTCGTCGACTCCTTGGCGGCGGTGGCCGGGGGAGTGGGCGGCGTCTCCTCGAACACCGCCTACATCGAGTCCGCGACCGGGGTGGCCGACGGCGCGCGGACGGGCCTGGCCTCCGTGGCGACCGGCGTCTTCTTCCTCTTAGCGACGTTCCTCTCGCCGCTGGCCGCGGTCGTCCCCAACGAGGCGGCCGCCCCCGCACTCGTGGCGGTCGGATTCCTCATGATGCAGCAGGTCTCCAAGATCGACTGGACCGACCTGGCCGTGGCCATCCCCGCTTTCCTGACGATCGTCTTCATGCCCTTCGGGTATTCGATCACCGTCGGCATCGGCATCGGATTCATCGCCCACGTCCTCATACAGGCAGCCGTCGGCGGGGCCCGCAAGGTCCACCCGCTTCTGTGGGTCGTCTCGCTGCTGTTCGTCGTCTACTTCCTCCTGGAGCCGATCGAGCGGCTGCTCGGCCTGAAATAGCCCGGCGGCCGGCGATCGCGACGGCCCTTCTCACGGGCCGCCCGCGGGAGCCCGCCTGCACCCTCCGCTCACGGCCCGCCCGCGAAGCCGAGCTCGGCGACTTCTCCCCTCTACTCCGGACTGGCCCGGAAGCCCCCGGGATGCCATCTCGCCCCTCCGGTTGAGCTCGCCCTGCAGACGGAAGCCCGCCCGGGGCCGCATTCCCTCGGCTCGGCGACGGGCCCCGCATGCTCGCCGCCGTTCCCCCGAACCGGGAGTAGACTGGCCCACCGCGCTTTTCCGCGCCGCGTCGCGGTGCACACGGAATCGAGGCTTCGAGGAGACACAGGAGACGCATGGGTCGGACGTTCGCCAGTCTGCGCCACTTCAACTACCGCACATGGTTCTTCACGGCGCTCATCGCCAACATCGGCACATGGATGCAGATCGTCGCTCAGGACTGGCTGGTTCTGGCCGAGCTCACCGAAGACGACGCCTTCGCCGTCGGCTTCGTCTCCGCCCTGCAGTTCGCCCCGCTCCTGTTCATCACCCCCTTCGCGGGGCTGCTCGCCGACAGGTGCGACAAACGCAGGATCCTCTTCGTCACTCAGTCGTGCCTCGCCCTCCTGGCGTTGGGCCTCGGCGTGCTCGTCCTGTCCGGCGGAGCGCAGGTGTGGCAGGTCTGCCTCTTCGCCGTCGGCACGGGAACGGTCGCGGCCTTCGACGGGCCTCCCCGCATGGTCTTCGTCTCCGAGCTCGTCCCCTCCGAGGACCTGCCCAACGCCGTCGGGCTGAACTCGACCGGCTTCAACCTCGCCCGGCTCATCGGCCCGGCCGTGGCCGGCACCCTGATATCCGCCGTGGGAACCGGCTGGGTCTTCGTCGTCAACGGCCTGTCCTTCGTCTTCACCATCGGCGCTCTCCTGGCGATCCGCACGGGGGAACTGTACGTGCGGCAGGTCGACCCGGAGGACCTGCGGGGCCGCGGACGCGTGCGCGAGGGTCTGCGCTACGTCGCCTCGCGCGGCGATCTCACGGTGATCTTCCTCGTGCTGGGCACGGTCGCGTGCCTGACGCTGAACTTCCAGCTCACGAGCGCCGCCATGGCGCGCACCGTCTTCGACAAGAACGCGGGCGAATACGGGATCCTCGGGTCGGTGCTCGCCGTCGGATCCGTGACGGGCGCCCTCATGGCCGCACGACGGCGCACCACGCCGCGCACGCGCACCGTCGTCGTCGCCGCGGGCCTGTGCGGAGTGACGTCGGGCGTCAGCGCCGTCATGCCCACCTACGCGACCTTCGCGGTGTCCCTCATGTTCGTCGGCTTCACGCAGCTCCTCCTGTTCACGAGCGCGAACACCGTCGTCCAGGTGTCCACCGAGCCGACCGTTCGCGGCCGCGTCATGTCGCTCTACCAGACGGTCATCATGGGAACCTCGCCCATCGGCTCGATCGTGGTGGGGTGGATCGCCGAGGTGGCCAGCCCGCGATGGGGAATCGGAATGGGCTCGATCGTCGCCTTCGCCATGGTCGCCTGGGCCTACCTGTGGGGGCGCCGCCACTGGGGCGTGACGGTACGCTACAGCATTCGCTCCCAGCCGCACGTCCAGATCGTCGGCCCCGTCGAGCGGGCAAGGGAGATCTAGCCGTCCCGCCGGGCCGAAGCAGACGCGCACCTGGTGTGCTCGTAGGCGCCGACCGCCCCGGCCCTGGCGCGGATGCTCCGGTGTCCATGAAGTCGTCGATGCCGGGCGGCTGCGGAGAGACCTCGGGCGTCAGGCGCTGGTAGTCCACTGGGGCGGGCGATGCGTCCGGAAAAGGCATGCGTCTGGAAAAGGCCCCGCACGGGCGCGGAGAGTCGTCTCAGCCCGCGGAGGCCGGACGATGCCCCGGGAGTCGAACGCGGTGGCGCCCGGACCGGATGGCTCGCATTCAGGCCATGCGCTCGGCCACGTAGTCGATGCACGCGGTGAGCGCCGCGACGTCCTCGGCCGGGACGTTGGGGAACGTGCCGACGCGGATCTGATTCCGGCCGAGCGAACGGTACGGGTCGACGTCCACGATCCCGTTGGCCCGCAGATGCCCGCGCAGCGCCTCGGAGGGGACGGACGCGTCCAGGTCGATCGTCACGACGAGATTCGACCTGGCCCCCGGCTGGGCGAAGGGCTCGGCGAAGTCCGAGGCTTCGGCCCAGCGGTAGAGGACCCCGGAGGACTCGCGGGTGCGGGCCTCCATCGCGGCCAGCCCGCCCTCCTCCAGCATCCACTCGGCCTGGTCGGCGATGAGCAGGAGGTTGACGAGGGAGGGCGTGTTCAGCGTCTGGTTCGCACGGGAGTTCTTCGCCGCCAGGGACAGGTCGAGGATGGCGGGCACCGGTCGCTGTGCGGCGAGCCGTCCGGCCCTGGCGAGGGCGGCGGGGGAGGCGGCGGCGAGCCAGAGCCCGCCCTCG